>Ga0160473_100162_pt1 | contig 64459 bp, 60 predicted proteins | sample HID1975I_E11MG_FD_108217 | JGI IMG/M metagenome (GOLD analysis project Ga0160473, IMG submission 108217) | Enriched soil microbial communities from UW Madison campus, WI, USA - HID1975I_E11 MG | ecosystem: Environmental > Terrestrial > Soil > Unclassified | place: USA: Madison, Wisconsin... | reverse complement strand
TACGCAGGTTTTCCGAGCTGATCCCCGACTGTTCGGACAGGATGCGGGTAGCGTGCTGGTCGGCCGACATTTCCAGGCTGAAGAAGGCGACCGGGGCGCCGACCGACTTGGCCTCCTCGATCCCATCTTCGCGATCGCGCATGAAGCGCTGCGCCGCGTTGAAGGCGATGTTGGTGGCGAGCGAAGTCTTGCCCATGCCGGGACGCCCGGCGAGGATCAGAAGGTCGGAGCGATGGAGGCCGCCGATACGACCGTTGACGCTGTCGAGCCCGGTGGTGATGCCCGACAGATGCCCGCCGGAGTTGAGCGCCCGCTCGGCATTCTCGACGGCAAGCTTGGTTGCCTGACCGAAGCTCTTGACGCTGCCCTGCTCGCCACCCTCCTCGGCAACCTTGTAGAGCGCGACCTCGGCCGCCTCGATCTGGCTGCGCGGATCGACCGATTCGCTGGTATCGAGCGCCGCTTCGACCAGGTCCCGGCCCACGCCGATCAGTTCGCGCAGCAGCGCCAGATCATAGATCTGGCCAGCGAAGTCGCGCGCGCCGATGAGCGCCGCGCCGCTGCCCGTCAGGTGGCCGAGATACGAGGGGCCGCCAAGCTCCTTCAGCCCTTCGTCGGCCTCGAACATCGGGCGCAGCGTGACCGGGTTCGCGACCATGTTGCGATCGACCATTCGGAGGATCGCTTCGTAGATGCGGGCGTGGACCGGCTCGTGAAAATGGTCGGGGCGCAGCTTGGTCTGGACGTCCTCGACCAGCCGGTTGTCGATCATCAGCGCGCCGAGCAGCGCCGCCTCAGCCTCGATGTTACGAGGTAGCGCTGGGGGTTCGGTGCCGCCGGCAGTGGGCGGGACGAGTCGGATCGGTTCGGCCATGCGCGCCTTGTCGGCCCCGAACGCTGCCCGCTCAACCCGGCGCGCGCGTTTAATCCACGATCATCGCCGCCGATGTGGATAAGCCAGCTCTTGCAGAGAGGTTCCTCAGCGCCGATACTATAAGCATGCTTAGAGATGGCATGCTTTCCACCGGCTTTCTGATGCACGATATCGCGCGGCTGATGCGGTACCGGTTCGATGCCCGCGCCCGCGATCTGGGTGTGACCCGGCCGCAATGGCGTGCGCTGCTCCACCTGGCGCGCAATCCGGGGTCGACGCAGACCGAACTCGCCGAGATGCTGGACGTGGAGCAGATCACGCTGTGCCGGATGATCGACCGTCTGGCCGAGGCCGGGCTGGTCGAGCGGCGCGCCGATCCGAGCGATCGCCGGGTCCGTCGGCTGCACTTGCTAGAGCCGGCCCACGGCATCGTCGATCAGCTCGCCGAGATCGGGGCAGAGCTGGAGAACGAGGTGCTCTCCCCGTTGACGGCGGAAGAGCGCGCCGCGCTTGGCCGGAGCCTGGCGCGCGTGCGGGATGGCCTCCGCCGCCCGTGCGGCGAAGATGCGCAAAAGGAAGTCGCATGAACGAAATGACGCGCGTAGCCGGCGAGGAGGTCGAGACGCCGGTAGTGCGCAATCGTCGGTGGCGCACGCCGCTGATGCTGTCGGTGCCGGTGCTGCTGGTCGCGATCGGCCTGTATTTCTGGCTGAGCGGCGGCAAGACCGTGTCAACCGACAACGCCCAGGTCGGCGCGCATGTGATCAGCGTCGCGCCGGAAATCAGCGGCCGCATCGTCGAAGTCCGCGTCGTCGAGAACCAGCGCGTCAAGGCCGGCGACCTGCTGTTCCGGATCGATCCCGAGCCTTACCGTATCGCGCTGGAGGAGGCGGACGCCGCCGTCGGCAACGCTCGGCTCGAGATCAACCAGATGGAAAGCGGCTATGCCGCCAAGGTCGCCGACATCGGCATGCGCGCGTCGGACGTGGCGCTGGCCCGAGAGAATTTCCGGCGACAGCAGGAATTGATCGCCCGCGGCTTCACGACCCGGGCCGCATTCGATGCGGCACAGGCGGCTCTGGCCTCGGCCGAGGCGCAGCGGCGATCGGCCGCCGCCGAGGCCCAGTCGGCGCAGGCGATGCTCGGCGCCAGCGCTCAAGGCGGCCACCCGCAAGTGGAGGCGGCGCTCGCCCGCCGGGCCAAGGCCGCGCTCGACCTGAAGCGGACCGAGATCCGGGCGCCTGTCGACGGCATCATCTCGCAGGCCGACAAGCTCCAGCCGGGTGCGATGGCGATGCAGATGCTCAGTGCCGTCAGCCTGGTCGGCGGCGGCGATTACTGGATCGAGGCCAATTTCAAGGAAACCCAGCTGGCCAAGATCCGCGTCGGCCAGCCTGCCGAGGTCGAGATCGACGCCGTGCCCGGCAAGCCGCTCAAGGCGCACGTGATCGGCATCGGTGCCGGTACCGGTTCGCAATTCTCGCTGCTGCCGGCGCAGAACGCGACGGGCAACTGGGTCAAGGTGACGCAGCGCGTGCCGGTGCGCCTGAAGCTAGACGAGGCGCCGGACCGGCCGCTCGTTTCCGGCTGGAGCGCGCACGTCACCGTCCAAGTCGCCGGCTGAGCACAGCCCTGCGCCGCTGCTTTGCCAAGCGCGCCCGGCTCCGATAAGCGCGGGCGCGCCATGGCGGACCCGCGCATCATTGCCGTCGAATTGGACGAGCAGACGATCATCTGGCGCAACGCCGATGTCGAGCAGGAGCGGCGCATCGCCATCTTCGACCTGCTCGAAGGTAATCACTTCGCGCCGTGCCGCGCCTACCCGCACGGATATGACGGCCCGTACCGCGTCCGGCTGCGCGTCGAGGAAGGGCGGCTCGCGCTCGACATCGCCGCCGAGGACGATCAGCTGCTCGAAACGATCATCCTCGGGCTGGCCCGGTTCCGGCGGCCGATCCGCGACTATTTCGCGATCTGCGACAGCTATTACCAGGCGATCCGCGCCGCCACGCCGCAGCAGATCGAGACGATCGACATGGCCCGGCGGGGTATACACAACGAGGCGGCCGAGCTGCTGAAGGAGCGGCTCGACGGCAAGGTCGAGGTCGACTTCGACACGGCGCGGCGGCTGTTCACGCTGATCTGCGTGCTGCACATCCGGGGATGACGGAATGACCGAAGTGACAGTCGAGGAGGTCGGCGCCCGCGTGCTGATCGATGCCGCCGCCGCCGCCGCGCGCAACGCCCATGCGCCTTATTCCCGGTTCGCGGTCGGCGCGGCGGTGCTGCTGACGGACGGCAACATCGTCGTCGGTACCAACTTCGAGAATGCGAGCTACGGCCTGTCGCTCTGCGCCGAGACCGTCGCGCTCGCCGCCACCAACGCCGCCGGTCGGCTGCGCGACGTGGTCGCGATCGGCGTGATCGGTGGCGTCATGACGGCGGACAGCATGAGCGGCGACGCGCCCGTGCGGCCGTGCGGGCGATGCCGACAGATCCTCAACGAAGCAGCGCAACTGGGCGGACGCGACATCGTCGTCCACTGCGCTTCGGCCGACGGCGCGACGATCGAGCGCCACCTCGTCTCCGAACTTCTACCGCACGCATTCGGCCCTGCAGACCTCGGCCTCGGCTGAGGCCTTGCCGCGGGCGGACATTCCCGCGAAAGCCGTGTCGGCCCGCTTTTCGGAGACTCCGCTTACATGTCGATCCAATCCGACCGCTGGATCCGCGAACAGGCGATCGCACATGCGATGATCGAGCCGTTCGTCGAGGCGCAGCGCCGCGACGGCTGCATCAGCTACGGCCTGTCCTCCTACGGCTACGACGCTCGGGTGGCGGACGAGTTCAAGATCTTCACCAACGTCGACAGCGCGATTGTTGACCCGAAGGACTTCGCGCCGAACAGCTTCGTCGATCGCAAGACCGACGTGTGCATCGTGCCGCCGAACAGCTTCGCGCTGGCCCGGACGGTCGAATATTTCCGTGTGCCGCGCGACGTGCTGGTCATCTGCCTCGGCAAGTCGACCTATGCGCGGTGCGGCATCATCGTCAACGTGACGCCGCTGGAGCCCGGCTGGGAAGGCCATGTCACGCTCGAATTCTCGAACACGACGCCGCTTCCCGCCAAGGTCTACGCCAATGAGGGCGCGTGCCAGTTCCTGTTCCTGAAGGGCAATGAGCCGTGCGAGGTCAGCTATGCCGACCGTGCGGGCAAATATATGGGCCAGCGGGGGGTCACGCTCCCCAGGCTGTAGCGCCAGGACGATGCGGCTTCCCTGTTGCAGGTAGCGCGGTGCGGACCACACGCCTATAAAGAGCAGGAAATTTGGCACTTGGGAGCGGCAGTGGCGGACGGTTCGACATATGATCGCGATGCGGCGCTGGCGGTGATCGCCGCCCATGCCGGAATGCGGGGCGCGCTCCTGCCGCTGCTGCATGCCGTCCAGGAGACGATCGGCTTCGTGCCCGACGCCATCGTGCCCGACATTGCCGAGGCGCTGAACGTGAGCCGTGCCGACGTCCACGGTGTCATCACCTTCTACCACGATTATCGGCGCCGGCCGGCCGGTCGCCACGTCGTCAAGATCTGCCGTGCCGAAGCCTGCCAGGCCCGCGGCGGCGTCGCCATCGCCGCCGCCGCGGCCGAACGGCTTGGCGTGACGATGGGCGAAACGCGCGACGACGGGCAAGTCACGCTGGAGGCGGTCTACTGCCTCGGCCTGTGCGCCACGGGCCCGGCCGCGTTAGTGGACGGCGTGCCGATCGCCCGGGTCGACGCCGCCAAGATCGCCCGTATCGCCATGCAGGTGGCGGCATGACCCGGGTCTTCATCAGCGGCGATATGAACTCGGTCGCGATCGGTGCGGACGAGATAGCCGAAGCGTTTACGGCGGCCGGTTGCGACGTCGTGCGAACCGGCAGCCGCGGGCTGTTCTCGATCGAGCCATTGGTCGAGGTCGAGGATGGTGGGCGGCGCATCGGCTACGGCCCGGTCGAGGTGGACGACGTGAAGGCCATTCTCGCCGGCACCAGCCCGAAACGGCTCGGTGAGATCGACGCTTTGCCCTTCTTCAAGGGCCAGCAGCGCTTCACCTTCGCTCGCGTCGGCATCACCGATCCGCTGAACCTGGACGATTACGCCGCACATGACGGCTGGAAGGGCCTCGACAAGGCCAGGGCCATGGTGCCCGCCGACGTCTGCGCCGAGGTCAAGGCGTCGGGCCTGCGCGGGCGCGGCGGTGCGGGGTTCCCGACCGGCATCAAGTGGCAAACCGTCCATGACGCCGCCGGGCCTGAGAAGTTCATCGTCTGCAACGCCGACGAGGGCGACAGCGGGACTTTCGCGGATCGCATGCTGATGGAGGGCGACCCCTATTGCCTCATCGAGGGCATGGCGATCGCCGCGCACGCGGTCGGCGCGACCTACGGCTACATCTACATCCGCTCCGAATATCCGTTCGCGATCCGCGTCCTGCAGGAGGCGATCCGGCGTTCGGCCGGGATCGTCGCACCATTTGCGCTCGAGGTTCGGGTCGGTGCTGGCGCTTATGTCTGCGGCGAAGAGACGGCTCTGCTCGATTCGATCGAGGGCAAGCGCGGTCAGGTTCGCGCCAAGCCGCCACTGCCGGCGCATGTCGGCCTGTTCGGCAAACCGACCGTCATCAACAATGTGCTGAGCCTGGCCGCCGTTCCTTTCATCCTGTGCAAAGGCGCGCAGGCCTATGCGGACGTCGGTTTTGGCCGGTCGCGCGGCACCATGCCGATCCAGCTGGCGGGCAACATCAAGCATGGCGGGCTGTGTGAGATCGGCTTTGGCGTGACGCTCGGCGAACTCGTCAACGAGATCGGTGGCGGTACGGACAGCGGCCGGCCGGTGCGCGCCGTGCAGGTCGGCGGGCCGCTCGGCGCCTACTTCCCGCCATCGATGTTCGACATGCCGTTCGATTACGAGACGTTCGCCCAGAATGGCGGCCTGATCGGCCACGCCGGCATCACCGTGTTCGACGACAGCGTCGACATGGCGCAGATGGCACGCTTCGCGATGGAGTTCTGCGCGGTCGAGAGCTGCGGCAAGTGCACGCCATGCCGGATCGGATCGACCCGCGGCGTGGAGACGATGGACCGCCTGATCGCGGCCCGTGACGGCCGCGCGCACACGCAGACGATCGAGCATGACAGCAAGGCGGTCACCTTCTCGGGTGATCCTGCGACCGAGCTTGTCCGGCAGACCACGATCCTGCGCGATCTGTGCGACACGATGAAGTTCGGGAGCCTCTGCGCGCTCGGCGGGTTCACACCTTATCCGGTGCTGAGCGCACTCGACTTCTTCCCTGAGGATTTCGGCGGCGAGGCCCCTGCCCTCGCGGACGCCGCGGAGTAGAAAAGATGGCCTGGATCGGCGAACTCGACCTCGGAACCCCCGCCCCGGCGCTCGCGCCGACGCGGATGGTGAGCCTCAGCATCGACGGCCAGGCGGTCGAGGTGCCCGAGGGCACGTCGATCATGCGCGCCGCAGCGATGATGGGCACGACGATCCCGAAGCTGTGCGCGACCGACATGCTCGATGCGTTTGGTTCGTGCCGGATTTGCCTGGTCGAGATCGACGGCCGCGCCGGCTACCCGGCGTCGTGCACCACGCCGGTCACCCCCGGCATGGTCGTGCGCACCCAGACCGAACGGCTGAAGCAGCTGCGAAAGGGCGTGATGGAGCTCTACATCTCCGATCACCCGCTCGATTGCCTGACCTGCGCCGCGAACGGCGACTGCGAACTGCAGGACATGGCCGGTGCGGTGGGCTTACGCGACGTCCGCTACGGCTACGAGGGCGAAAACCACATCCGGCAGATGAAGGATGAGTCGAACCCCTATTTCACCTTCGATCCGTCCAAGTGCATCGTCTGCTCGCGCTGTGTGCGGGCCTGCGACGAGGTCCAGGGCACGTTCGCGCTGACCATCCAGGGCCGCGGCTTCGGATCCAAGGTGTCGCCCAGCCAGAACCAGGACTTCCTGTCGTCCGAGTGCGTGTCGTGCGGCGCCTGCGTCCAGGCCTGCCCGACGGCGACGTTGACCGAAAAGGCCGTGATCGAGATCGGTACGCCGGATCGGTCAGTCGTCACGACCTGCGCTTATTGCGGCGTCGGCTGCTCGTTCCGGGCGGAGATGCGCGGCGAGGAGCTGGTGCGAATGGTGCCGTGGAAGGACGGCAAGGCCAATCGCGGCCACAGCTGCGTCAAGGGCCGCTTCGCCTGGGGCTATGCCAACCACAAGGAGCGCATCCTTTCGCCGATGATCCGCTCCTCGGTCGAGGAGCCGTGGCGCGAGGTCAGCTGGGACGAGGCGATCGCCTATACCGCCAGCGAGTTCAAACGCATCCAGGCGCAATATGGAACGCGGTCGGTGGGCGGCATCACGTCCTCGCGCTGCACCAACGAGGAGACGTTCCTCGTCCAGAAGCTGATCCGCCAGGGCTTCGGCAACAACAATGTCGATACCTGCGCCCGCGTCTGCCACTCGCCGACCGGGTATGGCCTGAAGACCACGTTCGGCACGTCTGCCGGCACCCAGGATTTCGACAGCGTCGCCTTCTGCGACGTGGTGATGATCATCGGCGCCAACCCGACTGACGGCCATCCGGTGTTCGCATCGCGTATGAAGCAGCGCCTGCGTGAGGGTGCGCGCCTCATCATCATCGATCCGCGCCGGATCGACCTCGTCCGCTCGCCGCACATCGAGGCGGACTATCACCTGCCGCTGAAACCCGGCACCAACGTCGCCGTGCTGACGGCAATGGCGCACGTCATCGTCACCGAGGGCCTATCCAACGAGGCGTTCATCCGCGAGCGCTGCGAATGGGACGAGTATGAGGACTGGGCTGCGTTCGTATCCGAACCGGAGCGCTCGCCCGAGGCGATCGAGCCGCTGACCGGCGTGCCGGCCGCCGACCTGCGTGCGGCCGCCCGGCTCTATGCGACCGGCGGCGACGCGGCGATCTTCTACGGTCTCGGCGTCACTGAGCACAGCCAGGGTTCGTCGACGGTCATGGCGATCGCGAACCTCGCCATGGCCACCGGCAATCTCGGCCGGGAGGGCGTGGGCGTGAACCCGCTGCGCGGCCAGAACAACGTCCAAGGCGCGTGCGACATGGGGTCGTTCCCGCACGAATATTCGGGCTATCGCCACGTCTCGGACGACGAGACGCGCAAGCTGTTCGAGGAAGCCTGGGGCGTGCCGCTCGATAGCGAGCCGGGGCTGCGCATCCCGAACATGCTCGATGCGGCGACGGACGGTGCCTTCAAAGCCATCTTCATCCAGGGCGAGGACATCCTCCAGTCCGATCCGAACACGCATCATGTCGCGGCCGGGTTGAAGGCTATGGAATGTGTTGTCGTTCAGGATCTTTTCCTCAACGAAACAGCCAATTACGCGCATGTCTTCCTGCCGGGTTCGACCTTCCTGGAAAAGGACGGGACCTTCACCAATGCCGAGCGCCGGATCCAGCGTGTCCGCAAGGTGATGAGCCCCAAGAACGGCTATGCGGATTGGGAGATCGTCCAGCTCGTCGCCAACGCGATGGGGCTGAACTGGAACTACGCGCATCCGTCCGAGATCATGGACGAGATTTCGCGGCTTACGCCGACCTTCAAGCGGGTCAATTACGAGACGCTGGAGGAGGCCGGATCGGTCCAGTGGCCGGCCACCGACGAGAGCCCGATGGGCATGCCCGTCATGCACATCGGCGGCTTCTCCCGCGGCAAGGGCAAGTTCGTCGTCACCGACTATGTCGCGACCGACGAGAAGACCGGCCCGCGCTTCCCGCTGCTGCTCACCACCGGACGCATTCTCAGCCATTACAATGTCGGCGCGCAGACGCGGCGCACGGCGAACACTGCCTGGCACCCCGAGGATCTTCTCGAGCTGCATCCGCACGATGCCGAGAATCGCGGGATCCGTGATGGCGACTGGGTGCGGCTGGCGAGCCGCGCCGGTGAGACGACGCTGCGGGCCAAGCTGACCGACCGGGTCGCGCCGGGCGTGGTCTACACGACCTTCCACCACCCGACGACGCAGGCCAACGTCATCACCACCGACTTCTCGGATTGGGCCACCAACTGCCCGGAATACAAGGTAACGGCGGTGCAGGTGTCGCCTTCCAACGGCCCGACCCACTGGCAGGAGGAATATGAGCGGCAGGCACGGATGAGCCGGCGTATCGACGGTCAGCTTGAGGCGGCGGAGTAAGCCCCTCATGATGAGCAACCTGGAACGGCTGGTCTACATGGCCAACCAGATCGCCCGCAATTTCGAGGCGATCGGCCATGAGGCCGCCGCGCGCGCCACCGCCGACCACATTGCCAGCTTCTGGGATCCGCGCATGAAGTCGCAGATCTTCGCGTTGATCGATGCCGGGGAGGCGGATCTGTCGATGGCTGCCCGGGAGGCGCTGCTGTCGCTACGCCGGGACGGCGCGCCGGCACCGCAGACGCGCGCGACCGAGTTCAACGCTGCCAACGAAGCCGGGCACGCCGACGCCGGTTGAGGCGGAACCGGGCTCCTGCACGGTCGGTTGACCGCCCGATTGTAGGAGAACGCTCATGTCGATCCACAAGATGATCGCGTCGCATCCCGACGTGGCCGGCCACCTCAACGAGGAGCTGGCGACGGCCGTTCGCCACGCCATGTTCTGTGCGGTGATCTGCACCTCCTGCGCCGACGCCTGCTCGGCCGAGCAGATGGACATGCGGCAGTGCGTCCGCACCTGCATGGATTGCGCCGACGTGTGCACGGCAACGATGAAGGTGGCGACGCGGCGCACCGGCAGCAACGAAGCGGTCATCCGCGCGATGCTCACCGCCTGCATCCAGACCTGCGAGATCTGCGCGGCGGAGTGCGAGCAGCACGACCACGATCATTGCCGCCGCTGTGCGAAAATGTGTCGGGAGTGCGCCGCGGACTGCCACAAGGCGTTGGCGACGATCGCGGTCGACGCGTGACGTCAGTCTGACGTCAGTTTCCGCCCGCGTCGATCATGCGGCGCGGGCGCGGCGAGCTTTCTCGAGCTTCTTCAGCACCATGTCACGCTTCAACCGCGAGAGATGGTCGATGAACAGGATGCCGTCGAGATGGTCCATCTCGTGCTGCAGGCAGGTCGCGAGCAGACCGTCCAGCTCGTCCTCATGCCGCACACCCCGCTCGTCGAGCCAACGGGCATGGACCTTGGCCGGGCGTTCAACGTCGGCATATTGGTCGGGCACCGACAGGCAGCCTTCGCTGTAGAGCTTGCGCTCCGGCGACGGCTCGAACAGTTCCGGATTGATGAAGACGCGCGGCGTGCGAACCGCCTCGCCGGTCTCCTCGTCGGGCTCCTGCAGGTCGATGACCAGGATCCGTTGCGGTACGCCGACCTGGATGGCCGCGAGACCGATGCCCGGCGCATCGTACATAGTCTCGAACATGTCGGCGATCAGCGTGCGCAGTTCGTCGTCGAACGTCTCGACGGACTTCGAGATGAGTCGCAGCCGCGGGTCCGGCGTTTCAAGGATGGGCAGGATGGCCATGCCGCAGAGCTAGGATCGGCAGGCGGGATCGTCAAGGCGCGGCCACTCAGGCGACCGGCCGGCGGGCCCGCAGAGCCTGGGCAAGCGTGCCCTCGTCAAGATAGTCGAGCTCGCCGCCGACTGGGAGGCCATGGGCGAGTTGGGTCAGCCGGACCGGCATCTGTTCCATACGGTCGGCGATGTAGTGAGCGGTCGTCTGCCCCTCCAAGGTCGCGTTCATCGCGAGAACGACCTCGTCGATGCCGCCGGCGGCGACACGGCCGACGAGCGTGTCGATGGCAAGGTCTTCGGGGCGTATTCCCTCAAGCGCAGAGAGGCGACCGCCAAGCACATGGAATCGACCCGGAAAGAGCCGCGTCCGGTCCAGCGCCCAGAGATCGGCGACCTCCTCCACCACGCACAGCAGGCGCGTGTCGCGGCGGCTGTCGGTGCAGACGCTGCACGGATCGCTCGTGTCGACATTGCCGCATACGGTGCAGGTGGCGAGCCGCGCCTCAACCGCCTCCAGCGCCCGCAGCAGCGGACCGAGCGCGGCCTCGCGCTTCTTGAGCAGGTGGAGCACGGCGCGGCGGGCCGAGCGGGGGCCGAGCCCCGGCAGCCGCGCCAGCGCCTGGGTGAGCGCGTCGATCTCGGGGGAGGCCATGCGAAACGCGATATGGGGTTGCGCACCCGCTTGCCAAGCGTTTGAGGAGAGGCATGCGCATCGCCTTCATGGGAACCCCCGACTTCGCCGTGCCGACGCTCGACTCTCTCGCGGCGGCCGGGCACGATATCGTGGCGGTCTACAGCCAGCCGCCCCGCCCCGCCGGCCGCGGCAAGGCACCCCGCCCCTCGCCCGTTCAGCAGCGGGCGGAGGCGCTTGGAATCGAGGTGCGCACGCCGCTCTCGTTGCGCGACCAGGACGAGCAGGCGCGGTTTGCCGAACTCGACCTCGATCTCGCCGTCGTCGCCGCCTACGGCTTAATCCTGCCGCTGCCGATATTGCACGCACCGGTTCATGGCTGCCTCAACGTTCACGCCTCGCTGCTGCCCCGCTGGCGGGGTGCGGCGCCGGTGCAGCGCGCCATCCTCGCCGGCGACACGATGACGGGCGTGACGATCATGGCGATGGCACGCGGGCTGGATACGGGGCCGATGCTGGCGGTGGAGGCGGTGCCGATCGCCGGCAAGAGTGCGGGAATACTGACGGCTGAACTCGCGCAGGTCGGGGCGGCATTGCTGGTGCGGGTGGTAGGGGATCTCGGTCGCCATCCCCCGGTGAGCCAGCCGGAAGAGGGCGTCACCTACGCCGCCAAGATCGACAAGGCGGAGGCGCGGATCGACTTCGGCCAGACCGCCGAACTGGTCGATCGGCAGGTGCGGGCCTTCAACCCGGCACCGGGCGCCTTCTTCGAAATCGGTGCGGAGCGCATCCGGGTGTTGGCGGCAGAGATCGTCGCCGGCAGTGGCCCGCCCGGGACGGTGGCCGACGCCCGGCTCACGATCTTCTGCGGCGAAGGCGCGGTCCGTCCGGTGACGGTGCAGCGAGCCGGACGCGCGCCGATGGCGGCGGCGGAGCTGCTCCGCGGCTTCCCGATCGCACCCGGCACGGCGCTGACGTGACCCGCTTCCGGCTGACCGTGGAATATGACGGCCGGCCGTTCATGGGCTGGCAGCGCCAGGCCCACGGACCGAGCGTCCAGGGCGCGATCGAGGCGGCTGCGGCCAAGGTGACGGGAGAAGCCGCGACCGTCCACGCCGCGGGCCGCACCGACGCCGGCGTGCATGCCGAGGCGATGACCGCGCACGTCGACATCGCCAAGCCCATTGCCGCGTTCCGTCTGATGGAGGCGCTGAACGCACTCCTGAAGCCGAACCCGGTCGCTATCCTCGCGTGCACCGAGGTAGCGGACGGCTGGCATGCGCGCTTCTCGTGCATCGGGCGGCGCTATGTCTATCGGATCGTCAATCGGCGCGCGCCGCTGGCGCTCGAGGCCGGCAAGGCGTGGCGGCTCGCGCACCCGCTCGATGCCGGCGCAATGGACGACGCGGCACGGCACCTGATCGGACGACATGACTTCACGACGTTCCGCTCGGCGCACTGCCAATCGGAAAGCCCGGTGAAGACGCTCGACGTGTTGACGGTGCGGCGGATCGGCGATCGGATCGAAGTGGCGGCGGCGGCGCGGTCGTTCCTGCATCACCAGGTGCGCTCGATGGTTGGCTGCCTCTCGCTGGTCGGCAGCGGGAAGTGGCGGGCCGACGATGTGGCGACCGCTTTGACGGCACGCGACCGCTCCGCCCTCGGGCTCAACGCCCCGCCCGATGGCCTCTACTTCGTCGAAGCGATCTACTAGGCCGCCGCCGAGCGCCCCATGCCGAACAGCCGGCCGAGCGACTGATCCAGCATCATCAGCTGCCACAGCAGCCGGCCATGGTCCGACGTGCCGGCCCGGTGGTCGGCCGCGATCCTGGCAATGGCAGGGCTCGAAAACCAGCCGGTCTCCGCCAGCGCCGAGCCATGCGCCACGGCCTCGGCACGGGCCGCGAGCGGGCCGCGAAACCAGGCGGAGATCGGCGTCACGAAGCCCATCTTCTTCCGATAGAGAATCTCGCGCGGCAGATAGGGTTCGAGGGCGCGCTTCATCAGCCACTTGCCGGTCTGGCCCCGCACCCGCATCGAGCGCGGCAGGCGGGCGGCGAACTCGATCAGCCGATGGTCCAGGAGAGGTTCGCGCGCCTCCAGGCTTACCGCCATGCTGGTGCGGTCGACCTTGGTCAGGATGTCGCCAGGCAACCAGATCTTGAGGTCGGCATATTGCGCGCGGTCGAGTGCGTCCCGCCCCGGGGCGCCCTGCATCGCCGCAACGTACCGATCCTCGGCACGGTGCCCTTGGAGCGCCTGACGAGCCAGCGGTGTGTAGAGCCGGTTGCGGATCGCCTGCCCGGTCACCCCGACGGCCCCGGCATAGGCCTCCTCCGGCGAACGCCCGATCGCCTGGAGCGTGGTCTTGGCGCGCAGCGGACGCGGCGCCCAGTCGAGCTTCGGCCAGTGATCGCCCAGCGTACCGAGGCCTGATCGCAGTGCCTCGGGCAGCGCGCTGCGCAGCCGATCCTCACCGACGTGGAAGAGGTGGCGGCGGTAGCCGGCGAACGCTTCATCGGCGCCGTCGCCCGACAGCGCGACCGTCACCTTCTCACGGGCGAGTTCGCAGACGCGGTAGGTCGGCAGCGCCGATGCATCTGCGAACGGTTCGTCGAAGGCGGCGCCAAGCCGTTCGATCAGCGCGAAGTCTCCGGATGCGACTTGGCGGGTCCGGTGACTCGTGTGGAAACGATCGGCGACGATCCGGGCGTAGCGGGTCTCGTCATGATCGGCCTCGTCGAACCCGATTGAGCAGGTTTCGACCGGGTTGCGGCTCGCCTCGGCCATCAGCGCCACCACGGCCGAGCTATCGACGCCGCCGGACAGGAAAGCGCCGAGCGGCACGTCCGAGATCATCCGCGACCGCACCGCGGCACGCAGCTTGTCGCGCAGTTCCTCTTCAAGGGCCGCCGCCGATCGGGTGTCACGATCGGCAAAGCTCACGTCCCACCAGCCGACCGGCTGCGGCAGCGGGCGGCCGCGGCGCAGCGTCAGATGGTGGCCGGCGGGCAGCTTGCGGACGCCGGCGACGATGCAGGCGTCGTCGGGGACGTAGCCAAGGCCGAGATAGTCGTCGATCGCGCTGAAATCGGGCGCGCGGCGGAACAGCGGGTGGACCAGCAGCCCCTTCAATTCGGAGGCGAAGATGACGCTGCCGTCCGAGAGTTCGGCATAATGGAGCGGTTTCACGCCGAGCCGGTCCCGGGCCAGAAAGAGGGTGCCGCGGTCAGCGTCGAACAAAGCGAACACGAACATGCCGTGGAAGCGCTGGACGCAGTCAGCGCCCCATTGCCGCCAACCGTGCAGGATCACCTCGGTATCGCTGGCGGTGCGGAAGACATGGCCGTGCGACTCAAGTTCGGCGCGCACATCCTTGAAATTGTAGATCTCACCGTTGAAGACGGTGACGAGCCGGCCGTCGGCGGTGGCCATGGGCTGATCGCCCGTGCCCAGATCTATAATCGCAAGCCGGCGGTGGCCAAGGCCGACGCCGGGGCCCGTCCACACTCCGGAGCCGTCCGGGCCGCGGTGGGCCAGCGCGTCCGTCATCGCCGCGACACGCGCCGGCTCGACGGGTTTGGCCACCTGGAGGTGGAAGATGCCGGCGACTCCGCACATCGTTCAGCGGGCCCAAATGCCCGCGACACGGTCGAGGTCGCCGAGCGCCCGGCGGAAATCGTCGATCGCCGGGCGAGCGTCGCGCTTGCCGACTTCCTGGGCGCTGACGAGCACGGCCGCCGCCTGAGGGGAACCGCCGGTCAGGCGCGTCTTGAGCGTCTCTAGCTTCACGCGCAAATCGCTGCCGGTGGTGACATCGCCGAGCAGATAGAAGATCGCGACCTCGCGAACAACCGGCCCGGGCCCGGCAATACGGAACGCCCTGCCCTCGGCGGGTGCGGCCGTATCGTCGGTCCAGGCCCAGTGGCTGTCGGGATCGACGGCGCCCTGCCCGTAGCCGACCAGCTCGCGACCTTCCTCCTGCCGGCTGAAGGTCGCAACGGCGAGATCCACGGCGCGGCCGGCCACGTCGCGATAGCGGCCGACCAGGAGCTGATCGGCGCCAACGTAGCGCGGGCGCCAGGTGGGCTCGGCCGCGTCGTTCGTCAGGGTCCAGCCGGGGACATTGGGAAGGGCTATGCGCGGTGCCTTGGCAGCCATGCTACGCGCCTCGACGACGGCGCTCCAGCCCAGCGGCGTCAGGACGATCGCTGCCGCCGCGCCGGCGGTCAGCATCAATCGCCGGGGCGGTTGCGGCGCCGGCGGGATCGGCTGCAGTCGTTCGGGATCGAACCAGGCGGCATCCGGCGCGCGATCGAAGAACGGCCAGGCCGATGCCATCAACACGGCGAGCACGATCGCGAAGAACACCCACCCGTAGACCACGTGGTCGAACCCGGCGGCGAAATCGCTGTCGGTGAGATGGGCGACGTAGATCGTCCCCCATGCCCGCAGCCCGTTGGCGATCACCGGCAGCGCCAGCGCGACGGCGACGAACACCGTGCGGCGCGTGATGGATTGGAAGCAGACATTTGCAACCAGAGCGGCATAGGCCGCCATCGCGACCAGGAACTTGACCCCCGAACAGGCCTCCGCGACCTCGAAATAGCCGTTCGGAATGGTGATGAAGACGCCGTCTATATGTGCGGGCACGTTCGCCAGCGCGAGCAGGGCCATGCAGATCTTCGCGGTCAGCGTCTGGAGCGGCGGCACCAGTTCCTCGCCCGCCGGCACCAGGAACAGGGCATAGCAGATCGGGAACAGCAGCCCGCGCGCGACCGCCGGACCGAGGCAGGCAACCACTGCCCCCTGGAGCATCATCACGATGCCATAGTGCCGGGCGAGCGCCACCCCGGCGGCATCTCCGAGGAGCCAGCCGCCGGCGCCGGCGGCGACGACCAGCAGCCCCGGCGACCAGGCGGACGGCACGAGCAGGCGCAGGCCGGGCAACCTCTGCCAGACGAGCCAGCCGATAATCGGCAACAGGAACAGGCAATGGCCGTAGGTCGAGCTATTCCACCACAACCCGGCGACATCCATCACATCGCGATGGAACGCGAGCAAGATGCCCGCACTGACCGCGGCGAGAACCGACAGATGCAGCCGCCAGGGAGAGGCCAGCGGCAGTGCCGGCTTCGCCGGTGCGGCAAGGATCGGTCCTGCCGCGGTCACGCGGCGGCGCCGAGTGCGGGCGGCGCAGCGCGGCCGATCATGGCGGCCAGCGGGGCGAGCCGCGCATCCCAAGCATAACGCCGCTCGACGAGCGCCCGTGCCGCCGCACCGAGCCTGCGTGCCGCCGCCGGATCGGCGATCACAGCAAGCAGTTCTGCCGCCATGGCGTCAACATCGGCCACTATGAGGTCGCGACCGGGAAGAGCATCGATGCCCTCGAAGGCTGCCGGTGAAGCGACGACCGGCCGGGCCATCGCCATACCTTCCAGCACCTTGTTCTGAATGCCGCGCGCGATGGCGAGGGGCGCCACCACCACATCAGCGGCCGCGAGCCAGCTGCGGACGTCCGCGACCGTGCCGGTCACGTGAACGCCGCCGACACCATCGATCCGGCGAAGCGTTGCATCCGGCTTGCGCCCGACGACGGCGAAGCGCGCATCGGGGTGAGCGTCGCGGACCTGCGGCATCACGCGTTCGGCGAAGTGCAGCGCGGCGGCGACATTCGGGCGATAGTCCATCTGGCCGGTGAACACGATCAGTGGCCCCGCGCCGCGTGTCTGGGAATCGAGCGGTACGAAGCCGGCCCCCGGTGCATAGGCGTCGAGATCGATGCCGTTTTCAAGCACCGCAACGACCGCACCCGGCGGCGCGATCCGATCCCTGAACATCTGCGCTTCGGCGTCGCTGACGAACAGGCTGAGGTCCGCACGCGCCGCGACCTCCCGTTCGAAGCCACCGAGCAGCCGTGCCTCGCGGCGGTGCAGCCAGCGCATCAGCCCGCTGGACGAACCTGCATAGTCCGCAAACTTGGCCGAATCGACGTCGACAAAATCCATGACGAAGCGCCGGCCATCAGCAGGAACGAACTGCGCCATCTGTCCGGAAAAGGCGAAGACGGTGTCGATCGGCTCGGCCTGAAGCATGTCCTTGATCGCCCGGTGCATGGACTGGCTGGCGAAGGCCTCGACCGAGACAGGTGTACCCTTCAGCAGCGCCGATATTCCCGCGACAAACGTACGGCGCGTCCGCTTTTCGATGTGCAGCCGGCCTAGCAACGGCCGCAACGCCGCGGCATAGGCCTTATCGGCTTCGTCGTCGGCGAACGTGGCGAGGTGCACGCGGCCAAGCTCCGACAGCCGCTTGAGCAGGTGGTAGGAGCGCATCTTGTCGCCGCGATCCGGCGGAAAAGGGACACGGTGCGCCAGGAACAATATGTCCCCGCTCACCCCAGCCCTCGCGCGATCAACGGGCCGACGCGGTTGGCGACGCCCAGAGGCAACTTGCGCCAGGCCGCTACCTTCAGGCGGTAACGCGGGCTGAGGGGATTGACCTCACGCGGGGCGCTGCCGTCCGCCGTCCGGACCGCATAGTCAAGCGGTTGCGGTTCGAACCCCCAATTTTTCTTGAACGCAAAAGCGCCTGTCCCGTACTTGGAGCGGCCGAAATCGAAGCGTGTGCAACCACGCTGCCGGGCATGACCCATCAGGGCATAATACATCAGGTCGTTCGCGCGCCAGGTCCGCGCCTCGGCCGTCCCGCCGCCCCAATATGGCATGACCGTGCCGGCGAAATAGAGGCTGAGCACGCTCGCGAGCGGACGCCCTTCACGCCAAACGGTAAGAATGTCGGCCTCCGGTCCGAAGCCGTCCAGCACGGCATCGAACAGCGTGCGCGGAAAGACCGGCGTGCCGAGATTGCGGACGCTCTCGGCATAGACGGCATAGTGGGCCGAACGGTCGCGTTCTTCACATCCGGTCTCAACCGTCAGATCGAAGCCGAGCGCGCGGCGTACCTCGGCGCGCTGCTTGCGCGGGATCGCGAGGAGTTCGGCGGCGTCGTCAGCCGCGAGCGGCCTCGCAAACCCGGCATAGGTACCACTCTCGCGATGCCAGTTGGCGGGCACGAAGCCGCCCCGCAATTCCAGGCTCGGACAGCTCAGGCTCTCCGCGAGCCGCCACGCCGCCTCCGCCAACGCATCGCCGGTTGGCTCGTCGACCACCAGGATACCGCCGCCGACAGCGAAGCCGGAGGAAACGAGGGCGCGACCGAATAAGGCCGAGTGGATTTCGGCAAGCGGCACCATGCCGACGATCCGATCGCCCCGCTCGGCGATCAGGTGATGCGCCTGCTGCCGACAACCGCGCGCGATCGCCTCGCCCCAAGCGGTGAGGTGGAACGGCGTTGCCCCCGGCATGGCGCGCACGAACGCGTCGATCCGGTCGGCGTCATCGGCACCCCCAAGCCGCAGCGCGGTCGGCGTCAGGACCGCGTGCATGGTCACGCCAGCCCCGCGGCCTGCTCCGCGGCAACCGCGTCGACCCGCCCCCACGTAAAGTTGCCCAGCAATTTGCGTAGCTTCCCCTCCATAGCGGAAAGTCGGCTGTAATGGCGCAAGCGCGACTTGGCGGAGGCGCCAGCGACGCGTGGCTGGCCGGGATCGATCTCCCACGGGTGGAAGTAGAAGATCGCCGGGCGCCGGTCCGTGCCGTTGACCCGGCCGATCGCCCAACGCGAGAAACGGTATGGGAGCAGCCGGAAGAAGCCACCACCGCCCGCCGCCAACGTCCGTCCGGCAAAGCGCACCGTGGTCACAGGCAATTCGACGAACGCGCTGCCCGCAACCGGGCGGTAGACGAAGCGTGGCGCTTCCGGCCAGCCATAATGATCATGGACGATGGGAGCCACGCTGGAGGAATAGGTATAGCCTTCCTCCGCCAGCACCTCGTGGGCCCAGGGCGTCCGCGCATCGATCGAGAAGCTCGGCGCGCGGTAACCGGTGACCGCGGCACCGCCGGCATCCTCGATCGCGGCGCGAGCGCGGCGCAGATCGCTGCGGAAGCTGTTCGCATCCAACGTGAAGACACGCGCATGGTCCCAGCCGTGGCTGGCGATCTCGTGGCCGGCATCGACGATGCGGCGGATCAGTGCCGGGTGCCGCTCCGCTACCCATCCGAGCGTGAAGAAGGTGCCCTTGACGCCTGCTTCGTCGAACAGGCGCAGCACGGCATCGCTGTTGTGCTCGACCCGGCGCGGCAAGCGGTCCCAGTCGGCGCGGTCGATCACCCGTTCGAATGCGCCGACCTGAAACCAGTCCTCGACGTCCACGGAGAGCGCGTTGCGCATCCGGGCTTGTTCCTTTTCGTTCAGGCGGCGTTGTTGCGGCGCGTGTCGCGCTGGGCGGAAGCCGGGCTTCCTCCTTCGATCCAGTCGACCAGCAGCGCAAGCACGCGGCGGAGCGCGGCATCCTGCTCCTCGACTCGCGCCTCGAGCGCGGCAACTCGGCGGGCGAGCGCCTGATCGGCGACGAGGGTCGGCTGCGTCGGCACGGCGGTCGGCCGGCGATCGCCGAAGCTGATCCGCGGCCGATCGATCATCGCCGGTTCGGCAGGCGCAGGTGCGGCCGGCGCGGCCTTGCCCTGCCCGTCTGCAGCGAGGTCGGTATAAGCGGCATCGATCGCCCCGGCGTCGATCTCCTCGAGCTTCTCGACCGAGGCATGCAGGAGCGTGCGGGTCGCCAGCGTGTTGAGCCGCCGCGGGACGCCGTCGCTATGCCGGAACAGAGCCGCATAGGCCGCCGCCGTGAAGCGCGGGCGGCCGGTCCAGCCGACCAGTTTAAGACGGTGCGTGATGTAGGGCTCGACCTCGTCAGCCGTCATCGGATCGAGATGATGGGTCGCGATGATCCGCTGACGAAGCTGCTCGAGCCCGGGCTCGGCCTGGATCTTGTCGCGGAACTCGGGCTGACCGAGCAGGACGATCTGGACCAGCGCGCTCCCGCCCGACTGGAAGTTCGATAGCATCCGCAGCTCTTCCAGCGCCGAGACCGGCAGGTTCTGCGCCTCGTCGACGATCAGGAGCGTGCGCTTGCCACGCTGCGCCTGATCGTGGAGGGCGCGCTCGACCCGGGCGAGGAGTTGCGCCTTTTCGACGCCCTCGGTGGTGAGCCCCAGGCCCTGCGCCGTCAGCCGCAACATGTCGTCGCCACCGATCTGGGTCGATCCGATCTGGATCGCCGTCAGCCGGGTACGATCGATCGTCGCCATGAGGTGGGCGACGAGCGTGGTCTTGCCGGCGCCGATGTCGCCGGTGATGACGATGAAACCTTCGCCCTGCGCCAGCCCGTAGCCGAGATAGGCCATCGCCTTGCGGTGCGTCTGACTGTCGAAATAGAATCGCGGATCCGGCGTGAGCTGGAACGGCTTTCCGGTCAGTCCGTAGAATTCAGTGTCCATCGTCCGCGTCTCCCCGGAAAGCGTTACGCTGCGTCCGGTTTAGAATTGGTAGCGCAGGCCGAGCAGAAGTTGCCCGGTGACCTGACTGTCGAACCCGTTCTGATCGTAGGTTTGTACACCGACCGAAGCCTGACCGCTAAGCCTTTGTCCGAACGTGTGCACATAGGTGCCGGTCGCTCCGAAACTCGAAACATCGTCTGCACCGGCGATCCCGCTGGAATACCAGTTGGCGAACAATGCGGCGTTGATCGCTGAACGGGCGCTGAGCGTGCGGGCGGCATTGCCCTGCAGGATCCAGCTCTCGTCCTTGACGCCGTCCAGTGTGAAGAAGCTGCCGTCGATCGGCGCCAGATACTTACGCTGGGCATAGCCGCCGCCCAAACCGAAGGTCCACGGACCGTAGCCCGTCGAATAGACCGCGTTGACGCCGCGGCTGCGGAAGTTGGCGGTAGTCAGCGACTGGAAGGCATTGTCCAGGCAGCCGCCGGTACCCGGCGTCGTCCCGAACACGCACCCGCTGAGATTATCGACGAACGGATTGCGCTGAAGTTCAAAGCCCGTGGGGAGCGCGTTCAGATTGCGTGTGAGCTGGCGGCCGAAGCTCTCGATGCCGTCATAGACGCTCACCTGGAGCCCGGAATTGCGGCTCATCCGCCAGTCGAGCGAGCCGATCACCGTCGTACCGCCATAGCGATGGCCGGCGCGCGCGATCAGGGTGGTGCGGCGATTGGGCCGCCAGATCACGCCGGCATCGTAGATGAGTCCATCCTGGTCGTAAGCGAGCTGACGCGGCGCCGACTTGTCAGTGACGTAACGGCCATCATCGTTGAGAACCGGAACGCCATTGGCGTCGCGCAGCGGTCGACGCTGGCTCGATTCGATGTCTTCGTAGCCGGCGCCTGCGGTCAGCGCCAACGTGCGGGAGACCGGCACGACCACGTCACCGCGGACGTAGCGGGCGTCGAAACGTTGATCGAGCTGACTGGTGTCTTCGCGGGTCAGGCCGCCCGAGATGGTCCAGCCGAATGGGAGCATGCCGCTCGGCATGCCGACACTCGCGTTGAGGCTGTGGCTAGTGGCATCGCCGAACTGGTCGAGTCGCGGCTGGCCCGGTGCGAGCAGGATGTTGTCGCGCGATTCGGCCCGCGCGTAGCCGAAGCGGTAGTTCGCCCCGATCTGCAGCGGTCCCGCGGTGGTGCTGAGCGTCGGACCGGCATAGAAGCCATAGATCTGGGTGACGTTGTTCACATCGCCTGTGAAGAACACCGGCGCGGCGCCGCGTATGTCGGTGCGGGTGCGCGTTGCGATCGCCCCGGCGTCCACGCTCAACAGATTGGGAACGACCTGGAAGGTGCCGCGGGCGAGGCCGGTGTGGACGTTCTGGTCCCCGAAGTCCTTGTCCCACGGGATGCGCCGTTCGTAGCGGTAGCTGAGCGTGCCCGCCGCCCGTTGGGTGCTGACCGAGGCATCCACGCCGGCCACGAGAGCGGTATAGGTCAACACCTCGCTGTCGCCGCTGAGATCGGCGAGAGCGACCTGCTGGACCTCGAGATAGGGCACGATGCTCTTGGCCGCCGGCGACGGCGCCGCCGCGGCAGCAAGCGCGGCCGACACGGTCAACGCCCGTACCAGGTGAGTTGCCCCCATCCTCATTCTCCGAAACCGTAATAGCTGCCGAAGCGCCGTCCCCGCGGCGCAAAGGCAACCCCGTTGAGGAGCAGCTGGATCGACGCACAGCCGCTCAGATGGCCGATAGCCTCACGCAACTCCAGCTCGCTGGTCTTGTCGGCTCGCACCACCATCAGCACCTGGCCGACGTGGAGCGCGAGCACGGACGCCTGCGAGGCGGCCAGCGCTGGCGGCGAGTCGAACACCAGGATGCGTGCCGGATTACGCGCGACAAGCTGTTCGAGGAGTGTGCGGGTCCGGTCCGACGCGACGAGCTCCGTCGCCTCGTTGGTCCGCCGCCCCGCCGGCAGAACGGACAGGTTGGGGATGTCGGTCCGGATCACGCACGCTTCGACATCCACCGCTGGATCGGCGAGCGCATCGATGAAGCCGGGGCCGCCTTCCAGCCCGAGGATCGACAGGACCTCCGGCTTGGCGAAGTCGGCGTCGACCAACAGTACCTCGACGTCCTTCTCGGCGGCGATGGAGAGCGCCAGGTTGACCGCGCAGAACGTCTTGCCTTCATCCGGTTGGGCCGAGGCGACCAGGATCATGCGTCCGCGATCCACCGCCGTCACGCCAGGTCCACCGCGCGCGGCCAGCAGCAGCTGCCGCTTGACGATGCGAAACTCCTCGGCAAGCGCGCTGACCGGCGCGTCGGGCAGGATAAAGCCCTGCTCGGCCAGTTCGACGCGGTCGATCTCGCCATAGCGGCCGGGATGCGGTCCGGATGGCGGCACCGGCAGCGGCGGCAGTCCCGCAGCGCCGGCTAGCGGCTCGACCGGCTGACGGCGCTCCAGCGCCGCCTTGAAGTCGTAGATTTCGGCAGCCCGCTCCAATAGCGAACTGCGCGGCAGCAGCGGACGTTCGTTGGTCATCCTCTGCCCCCTCAGGCCATCATGCCGCGCTGGACGAACTCGACCAGCAAGAGCAGCAGGAAACATCCCGCCAGCGCGCCCCCGGCGCCGGCGAACCACATCAGCTTCGTCCGCCGGTCGAGCTTCTGGCTCGGCGTCACGATCTCGGAGATCGACCCGATCACCGGCAAGCCGCTCGCCCGCGCCAGGCGATCGGCGGTCGCATAGGTCGTGGCGAGCTGCGCCTTGGCGAAGGCGCCACCGATACCGGCGGCCAGGCCGACGACCAGCACCATCGCCAGCAGCAGCGGCCGGTTCGGTGCGACCGGCAGGCGCGGATCGCTTGGCGGGTCGATCACGCTGAACTTGACCGCATCCGTCTTCGTCGCGACGTCGCTGCGCAGGCGGACGTCCTCGCGGTCCCCGAGCAGCTTGTCATACTGGGTCTTGAGCACGGCATAATCGCGGTCGATCGCGGCCTGCTCGGCGGCGACGCCCGGCGCGTCGGACTGCTTGACCGTGAGCTGCGCCATATCGGCCTGCAGCTGCGCCTTGCGGGCGCTGAGCGCGGTGACGGTGCCCTGCTTTTCCGCCTGCATGCTGCGCAGCGCCACGTAGGACGGGTTGGACATGCTGCCCCCGCCCCCGCCGCCACCGGTCCGTTCGCGCGCCGCCAGCGGCCGCACGCGATCAATCTGGGCGCGGGTCGCGACCATGTCGGGGTGCTGGTCGGTCCAACCGCGCGAAGCACCATCGCTCAGCTGCGCTTCCAGCGCGGCAAGCCGCGAGCTGTTCGGCCCGGGGCCACCACCGCCGCCGCCCATTCCGGGAATGGTCGCCGGCGTGCTCGCCATCTGGCTGCTGAGCGCGGAGAGCGAGCTCTGCGCCGCGATGAGGTTAGATTCGACGCTGGAAAGTTCAGTCCGCGCGGCCGACAGACGATCGGAGACCGAGCCGGTCCCGGGCAGCGACCCCATATACTTCTGCTCGAAGACGACGCGGCGCTGCTCGACCTCTTGGAGCTGCTTCTGACGGCGCGCGAGCTCGTCGTCGAGGAAACGCATCGTCTGGCTGGTCTCGTCGCGGTTACCGGCCAGATTGTCCTCGACGAAGATGTCGATCAGCTTCTGGACGATCGCCTTGGAGAGCTTGGCATTCTGCGCGTCGGAAACGCCGCCGGCACTGGAGCGGGCGGTGATCTGGAACAGATTGTCCTGCTGGGCCTTGATCTCGATGCCCTTGCGCAGCTTCTCGACGAGAGCGGCGACGTCGGCGTCGCTGCCGGCCTGCAGGCTGAGGTCGGTCCCGCGCACGACCTTCTCCAGGCTGACGGTCGAGGTCAGCGTCTGGCGGACGCGATCGATGTCGCGCTGCTGGTCGGAGGCGCTGATACCGATCTTGTCGGGCAGCAGGGACTGCATCTGCACGAAGATGCGCGCCTGCGATTCGTAGCTGTTCGGGATCAGCGCAATGACCAGCCAACCCACCAGGCAGATGCCCCAGGCGATCGCCATGGCCAGCCAGCGGCGGCTCCAGATCAGGTGGAGCGCGATCCGCAGCTCCTGGTAGATGCCATTCATTTCAGGCGGTTCACCCCGTCAGCTACGCGTGGATCAGAACATGCTCTCAGGGATGATGATGACGTCGCCAGGCTCGAGCTGGACGTTCGCCTTCGTGTCGCCGCGCTTCAGCAAGTCACCGATGCGCACGGCGAACTCACGTTGCTTGCCGGTGCTCTTGTCGTAGCGGACCAGCCGCGCCTTGTTGCCCGCGGCATACTCCGAAAGGCCGCCGACTGCGATCATCGCATCGAGCAAGGTCATGTTGGCCCGGTACGGCAGCGAGGCCGGCTTCTCGGTCGCGCCGACGACACGGATCTGCTGCGAATAGGTGCCGGAGAAGTTGTCGACGATGACGGAGACCAGAGGCTCCTTGATATATTGTGTGAGCTGCGCCTTGATGTCCTCGGCGAGCTTGGCTGGGGTCTTTCCGACCGCGGGCATGTCGGCGATCAGCGGCGTGGTAATGCGCCCGTCGGGACGAACCTGAACCTTCGCGCCGAGTTCGGGATTGCGCCACACGAAGATGGTGAGCTGATCGAGCGGGCCGATCAGATAATCCTCGCCCGGGCCCTGATTGGCGGAGACGAACGACGCCGCGGGCAGCTCACCGGAGGTAACGCCACCGCCGCTGGCGCAGCCGGCAAGCCCGACGGCACCCGCGCCCAGAGCCAGAACCAGCCTCGCAACGCCCGTCAACGCCATCTCGCCACCTCATCAACCAAGGATCCAGCCCCCGCCCCACGCGCGGGAACGGAGACACCGATCGAGCATCGGCTACTGCGCCGAAAAGGTTAAGATAGCGTTAGGATAATGAACTAACGCTGTGCCCGAGAAGCAACTCCCGCGGGGCGGGATGGCCGAGAAAGGCCTGTGGGCTTGCCGTCGCACCATAGGCGCCGGCCAGGAAGATCGCAACGAGATCGCCGACCTCGGCATGGGGCAGCGCCACCTGTTCGCCGAGCCGGTCGATCGGCGTGCAGAGGCAACCCACCACGCTCACAACCTCCTCTGTCGCTGCGTCGAAGCGGTGGGCGATGGCTATCGGGTAATTGCGGCGGACCACCGTGCCGAAATTGCCACTGGCGGCGAGCTGGTGATGAAGGCCACCGTCGGTGACCAGGAAGGTTTCTCCGCGGCTCTCCTTCCGATCCACAATGCGGGTCAGGTAAACGCCGGCCTCGGCCACGATCCAGCGACCGAGTTCGATCGCGAACCGGGTTTCTTTCAAAGCATCCGGTCGAGCCGCGAGCGCAGCGCCAAGCGCCGCGCCGACGGCGTTGATGTCGAGAGGCTTGTCCCCGGCGAAATACGGGATGCCGAAGCCTCCGCCGAGGTTGACCTCTGGCGGCATGACGCCAGATTCGTGCGCGATCTGTGCCGCCAGCGCGATCGTTGCCGCCTGCGCCTCGATGATCGCGTCGGCCTCTAGCGCCTGCGATCCGGCGAAGACATGCAGCCCGCGCCAGTCGGCGCCCGCGGTGACCAAGTTGCGGATCAACGCCGGCACGCGATCGGCATCGACCCCGAACGGCCGTGCTCCGCCGCCCATCCGCATGCCCGAGCTACGCAGGCCGAAGTCTGGATTGACCCGCACCGCAAGACGTGGCCGCACGCCGAGCCGATCGCCGATGCGAAGCGCCCGCTCGCCCTCCGTGGCGGATTCGATGTTGAGCGTGACGCCTGCGGCAATCGCTGACTCCAGTTCGCGGTCGCGCTTGCCCGGACCGGCGAAGGAGATCCCGGCCGGGGCCATGCCGGCGGCGAGTGCCATCTCCATCTCGCCGACCGAGGCAACGTCGAGACCGTCGACGAGATTCAGGACTTCTCGCAGCAGCGGCGCATAAGGATTTGCCTTGATGGCATAGTGGATCGCGAGCTCCGCTGGCATGGCGGAGCGGAGGCAAGCGAGGCGAGTCCGTACGACCGCCATGTCGTAGACGAAGAGCGGTGTGTCGCCGGCGCGTTCGGCCAGGACACTCGCGGACACGCCGCTGATCAGCAGTTCGCCGTCCGCGTCTGCGGCGTAGTAAGGCGGGATCGGGCCGCTCGACTTCATGCTCCAAGCTCCGCACGAATGGCGACGCGGTCGAACTTGCCGTTGGGGTTGCGCGGCAATGCGTCCCGCCAGATCACCCGACGCGGCTGCATAAAGTTCGGCATCGCCCGGCGAAAGTGGCCGGCGAGCATGCGATCGGCATCCGCTACGCCTTCCGCCGCTCGCGCCACCAGGACGATCGCCTGACCAAGCGCCGGGTCGGGAACGCCGAGCGCGACCGCTTCCACGGCTGCGCCACTGGCCAGCGCAGCGTCTTCAATCTCTTGCGGACTCAGTCGGTTACCGGCCGTCTTGATCATCTCGTCATCGCGTCCAACGAAGCGCAGCAGGCCGTCCGCACCGCGCGTCACTGTGTCGCCGGACCAAACAGCGGTTCCGGAATGGCTCGCGGCGCGGGGCGCGGGGCGGAAGCGGAGGGCCGTACGCTCGGGATCGTTCCAATAGCCCTGCGCCACCAGCGGACCGGCATGGACGAGTTCGCCGGGTTCGTCGTCCCCCGCCACCTCTCCATCTGGCCGCAGGACGAGAACTTCGGCAAACGGGATGGCTTGGCCGATCGACTCCGGGTGGGCGTCGACCAAGGCGGGATCGAGGAAGGTCGAGCGGAACGCCTCGGTCAGGCCGTACATCGAGTAGAGGTCGGCAGCGGGGAACAGCGCACGCAACCGGCCGATCAGCGGCGCATCGAGGCGACCGCCGCTGCTGCTGATCCGGCGCAGGCGACGGGCGGTCTCCGGCGGCCAAGGCACGTCGGCCAGCTGCAACCACAGCGGAGGAACGCCTGCCAAGGCACTGATCGCATGCCGCTCGACTGCCCGCACGACATCGCGGGCGAGGAGATAATCGAATGGTACGGCGCATCCACCCGCCGCCCAGGTCGACAGCAGCTGGTTCTGACCGAGGTCGAAACTGAGCGGCAGGACGCAAAGTGTCCGGTCCGAACTGTCCAGCCGGAGATAATGCGCCACGGACACAGCACCGAGCCATAGGTTGGCGTGGCTAAGCATCACTCCTTTCGGACGGCCTGTCGATCCGGACGTGTAAAGCAAGGCGACAAGCGCATCGGTATCGGCGTCCGAGGCCGGTAGCGCGGCGTCACCGTCCAGCAGCCCCGCCCCCTCACCTTCCTCGACAATCAGCGCGCAACTGCCGACATCGTCGGTGGTCAGCGTCTCTGCCCGAGCGGTCCCCGCAATTAGCAGAGCCGCGCCACTGTCGGCGAGGATGTGGGCGACCTGCTCCCGCTTGAGGAGCGGATTGATCGGCACGTGGACCAGACCTGCCCGCGCGCAAGCGAGCGGCAGCAGGCAGGCCAGCCGCGTCTTGGCGATCCAGCAGGCGACGCGGTCCCCGGCAACGAGACCCCTCGCCTGAAGCGCCGCCGCCAGCGTACCGACCGCGCGATCGAAGCCGGCATAATCGAGCACTCCGGCCGCATCCTCGATCGCGGGCGCGTCGGGGGTGCCCCGCGTCGTCAGGTGATCGAGCGGACGAGGTACCGGATCTGGCTGGATCGCTGGCTCTGGCAAGGCACATCCTCGAAGTGGCGGCAGGCGGCCGACTGGCGGCGCCGTTCGGCTGCCGTCATGCATCCGCCTCCGTTACCATTCAATGTAGCGGCGGTTGCGCCGATCCTGCGGCTTGTCGCCGGCACGCGGAGGGATTAGGCGAAGCGCATTGTGGCTCCGGGGGTATGGCGTGACGGCGGACGATGCGAGCGAAGTCGAGGCAACGGTCCGGGCGGTGATCGCCGACGTGCTTGGATTGGCACCGGAACGCGTCGCCCGCTTTGATGAATCCACGCCTCTGTTCGGATCTTTGCCCGAGCTCGATTCGATGGCCGTCGCCGGCCTGCTGACCGAGCTAGAGGACCGGCTGGGCATCCGCATCGACGACGAGGAAGTCGGCGGCGACCTCCTCGCCACGTTCGGCGACCTGCTCAACTTCGCCCGGGCGAAGACTCTCAGCTTAACAAGCCGACCTGCTAAATGAACAGAGCGATCAGCGCCAAGCTTTTGACCTAGCGCTGTAAAGCTCCGATCAAGCGATCAATAATGCGCGGTGGCAACGGCGCGCGCCGCCGTGCGGTGATCCTGTGCGGTCGCTTCGAAATCCGCCTCAGCAAGGAAGCGCTCGGCGTCCAGTGCAGCCATGCAACCGGTGCCGGCGGCGGTTATCGCCTGGCGGTAGATCTTGTCCATGACGTCGCCGCACGCGAACACGCCTTCAACGCTGGTCCGGGTCGTGCCGGGTTCGACCCTGACATAGCCGTCGTCGTCAAGATCGATGTGACCGTGGAACAGCTCGGTCGCGGGATGGTGACCGATCGCGACGAAGCCGCCGTCGACATCGATCCGCGAGATTTCGCCGCTGCGCGTGTCTTTGAGGTCAAGCGCCACCAGTCCCTGCATGCCATCACCCGCGACGAAATGGTCGACGGCCTTGTTCCACAGGATCTTGACGTTGGGGTGGGCAAATAGCCGATCCTGCAGGATCTTCTCGGCGCGCAGGCTGTCGCGGCGATGGATCAGGGTGACGTCATGACTGTGGTTGGTGAGGTAGAGCGCCTCCTCGACCGCCGTGTTGCCGCCGCCGATCACGGCGACCTTCTTGCCGCGGAAGAAGAAGCCGTCACACGTCGCGCAGGCGGACACGCCCTGCCCGCGCAGCCGCGTCTCGCTCTCCAGGCCGAGCCAACGGGCCTGGGCGCCGGTGGCGATGACCAGCGTGTCGCCGACATAGACCGTGCCGCTGTCGCCGACGAGCCGGAATGGGCGCTGCGAGAGATCGACCGAGACGATCGTGTCGTACATCATCTGTGCACCGACATGTTCCGCCTGGGCCTGCATCTCCTCCATCAGCCAGGGACCCTGGATGACGTCCCGGAAGCCAGGATAGTTTTCGACATCGGTCGTCGTGGTGAGCTGGCCGCCGGGCTGGATGCCCTGGACGACGATCGGCGCCATGCCCGCGCGTGCGCCGTAGATCGCCGCCGACAATCCGGCCGGACCGGATCCAAGGATGAGCATGCGCGTGGAATGGGTAGCGTTCATGGAGGAGCGACGTGCCTCGATCAGGATGGGATGGCCCCCGAGATAGGGTGCCCACCCCCCGGCTGGCAACACCCGGCCGGCCGCCGCTGCCGATCAGCCGGTCCGGGCGAGCGGGACCCGCTGCGCGACATCGGCCAGATCGAACGGCTGCGCGAACTCCATGCCGAACCGGCCGCGCTCAGCCCAGCGGACCACGCCGCGACAGCTTCGCCCGTCGGCCATCTGCAGTTCGACCAACGCGCCCGTGCTCAAGCTGCGTTCCGCCTCGATCATCGCGCCCGATCCGGAGAGGTTGCGAACGCGCGCCGGCTGAGTTCGGCCGTCAGCGACGATGAAGGCTGAGCGGAGCACCGCCACCCGTGGCTCGCGACTCGTGATCCGCTCCTGCATCGGCACGCCCTCGAGCGAGGCACGCTGCAGCGCCTCCTCGGCCGACATCGGGCGACCGAACAGATAGCCCTGGATGTGGCTGCAGCCGATCGAGCGGATCAGCTCCAGTTCCTCTCGGGTCTCCGCGCCTTCCGCGGTGGTCTCCATGTCGAGGCTGGTCGCGAGCGCGACGATGGCCTTCATGATCTCCGCGCTGCGGCTGCCTTTTACGGCGGCGCCGCGGACGAAGCTCTGATCGATCTTGATCTTGTCGAACGGTGCTTTGCGCAGATACCCGAGGCTGGAATAGCCGGTCCCGAAATCGTCGAGCGCGAAGCGGACGCCGATGGCCTTCAGCTGGGCGAACATCGCCTCCGTCGCGGCATCGTCGTTCAGGAACACGCCTTCGGTGATTTCGATCTCGAGGCGACCCGGTGCAAGGCCGGACGCGGCCAGGGCGCTGACGATGGTCGCCGGCAGTTGCGGGCTGGCGAAGTGGATCGGCGAGATGTTGACTGCGACGCGGGTATCGCCCGGCCATCGGGCCGCCTGGGCGCAGGCGGTGCGGATCACCCATTCGCCGATCTGGGGAATGAGGCCGATCTCCTCGGCGATGGGGATGAAGCTCGACGGCGATACCGGCCCGCGAGTCGGATGGTTCCAGCGGGCAAGCGCTTCGAAGCCGACGACCATCTCCGTGCCCGCATCGACGATCGGCTGGTAGAGGAGATGAAGCCCGCCCTCTCCCAGCACCTTGCGCAGGTCGATCTCGAGGAGCCGGCGGTCCTTGGCATTGGCGTGCATCGCCGCTTCGTAGAAACGGTGGACGCCCTTGCCGTCAGCCTTGGCCGCGTAGAGGGCGAGATCGGCGTTGCGTGTCATCGCATCCGCAGTCGCGCCGTCCGCCGGCCCGATCGCGATGCCGACGGAGGCGCCGATCGATACGTGGACGCCATCCATCATGTACGGCATGGACAGCCGCTCGATCACCGCCCGCGCGATCGTGCTCAGCCGCTCGCGGTCGCCGATACCCGGCAGCACGACGTTAAACTCATCGCCGCCGAGCCGCCCGACCCGGCCATGTTCGCCAATCAGTCCGCTCAGCCGTTCGGCGACTTCGCGCAGCAGCGCGTCGCCGACCGGGTGGCCGAGCGTATCGTTGACGGTCTTGAAGCGATCGAGATCGATCAGGAACAGCGCGCAGTCACCGCTGCGGGCGACGCCTTCGCGAACCCCTGCCTCAAGGGTCTGGCGCATGACGACGCGGTTCGGCAGCCCGGTCAGCGCATCGTACCGGGCGAGGCGGCTGATTTCGGCCTCCGAGCGGCGCATCTCGGTCAGGTCGGTGCCGCTGCCGCGAAAGCCGAGAAAACGCTGTCCGTCCTCTTCGAAGGCGGGCCGCCCGGAGAGTGACCACCAGCGCACCTCGGCCGTCCCGGCGGCGCGCACCGCAACCTCGGTGAAGGCGATGCGGGCGGAGAGGTGGAAGCCGAGCGTGCGCTCGCCGTGCGGCGAGCTGAGATCGTCATCGCCGCCGTTCAGAACCAGATCGGTGAATGGCCGGCCGAGCAGCTCCTCCACCTTGCGGCCCAGCCCCTCGGCCAGTTCTGCCGTAATATAGGTCAGCTGGCCGGCATCGTCGGTCGCCCAGAACCAACCATGGCGGCTCGCCTCGAACTCGGCGAGGAGAAGGCTCGCTTTGTGCATTTCGCGCTGCGCCACACTGCGGCGGCGGAAGGCGACCCGGCGGCGGCGCAGCCCGGTGATCAGGAGCACGAGCGGAAACACGCTCATCGTCGCGCACGTCGCCGCAAGCTCCCAGGTAGGATGCCGTGCGAGCGCGGGCGCGAGGAACGCCGCCCAGCAGGCGAGCGCCGCCGCCGGCACCGGCGCGAATACCAGGGTCGCCGTGACAGCGAAGCCGATCCGCGCCGCCACCAGCACGAGCAACGTATCCGGATCGACCGGCACATCGAAGATCTGGACCATCAACCCCGCGCCGGCACCGACCAGCAGGGCATAGATGGTGATGGCGTGAAGCAGCAGGTGGCGGCCGGCGCGGCGCACCGCCGGCAGACGCATCGTCAGCGTGAACAGCAGGTCGATGACGAGCATCGTCCCGAGGATCATGGCCGCGCGCGGAACCGCCGCGGCGGTGATGGTGAGCAGCGTGATGGCACCGCCGACCAGCCGCGCCGCCATCAGGCAGGGTGCCGCGGTCAGAACCGTGGCGACCGCTTCGTCGATGGCGCCGCGCGCGGGATCGGCCGCGACCGGGGAGAGCCCGAGCAGCGATCGCCACACCGTCGACGCACCAGGCTGCGTGCCGAGCGGCAGGCCTGTCGATACCGATCTGCGCTCGCGCCGCATCGCCGCTCCCCGATCCCCGCGCCGTCCATGTCGGACATTGCTTAAGCATCCGTTTAACTTTGGGGGTGCGACGCAACTTGGCGCAGGAACGTCGCAGCGCGCGCTCGATTGCTCTGGCCGGGATGCTCCTATATAAGGCCGGCGTCCGCCTCGGCTGCGCGTCAGACCTGACGTCGCGTCCGGGGCGCCATTTCTTTTTACGCTCCGAGGAGCTCGCGAATGTCCCGCCGCCGGCAGATTTACGAGGGCAAGGCCAAGATCCTGTACGAGGGCCCGGAGCCCGGTACGTTGATCCAGTATTTCAAGGACGATGCGACGGCATTCAATGCCCAGAAGAAGGGCACGATCTCCGGCAAGGGCGTGCTCAACAACCGCATCTCGGAACATGTGTTCACGCTGCTCGGCAACATTGGCGTGCCGACGCATTTCATCCGCCGCCTCAACATGCGCGAGCAGCTCATCCGCCAGGTCGAGATCGTGCCGATCGAGGTGGTCGTCCGCAACGTCGCGGCGGGTTCGCTGACCAAGCGGCTCGGGATCGAGGAAGGTACGCAGCTGCCGCGCACGATCATCGAATATTATTACAAGGACGACGCGCTCGGCGACCCGATGGTCGCCGACGAGCATATCGCCTGCTTCGGCTGGGCCAGTCAGGAAGAGATGCACGACATCGCCGACATGGCGATCCGCGTGAACGATTTTATGTGCGGCCTGTTCGCCGGGATCGGCATCCGCCTGGTCGACTTCAAGCTCGAATTCGGCCGGATCTGGGACAACGACTTCAGCCGCATCATCCTGGCCGACGAGATCAGCCCCGACGGCTGCCGGCTGTGGGACATGACCTCCGGCGAGAAGCTCGACAAGGATCGCTTCCGCCTGGACCTGGGCGGCGAGGTCGAAGCCTATCAGGAAATCGCCCGCCGGCTCGGCTTGCTGCCGGAGGGCGATACGACCGTGCTCGACCTGGAAAAGCATCGCCGCCGCCGCGGCAAGTGAGCCTTTCGAACGGCTAAGTGCTTTAGGCGAGCCTTAACCATCGGCGCGCTAATGCCCCTCCCGAGCAAGTCGTGAGGGGGTTTCGGGGTTATGCGCACTCTTCTGGTGTCGGGCAGCCTGTTGGTGCTGGCCGCCTGTTCGGGCGGCGGGCCGCAGACGGTCGGCGGCAATGCGGTGGCCGGCGGAACCACGGGTACGGGTGCCGCCTCCCCTCAGCCGGACCAATATGCCGAGTTCACCAAAGCGACCTCGGCCCACACCTACACCGGTGTCGGCGGAACACAGAAATATAGCTACCTGACCGACAGCCGCGTCGGTGCCGGGCAGCAGAACCAACTTTACGCCGGAGACGCGACCACGGTGCGGGATTCCGGCATCAGCGTCACCTACGATCCCCGTGACGGCATCTATACGCTGGCGGTCGGCGGCGCGAAGTCGGGCGCGAACACCAACGTGCGCTTTCAGGATCCCGCCCATCGCACCGACTTTGGCGGGCTGAAGGAGCCGCAGTGGGGCGTGCCGAACCTGGATGTGCCCGTCGACAAGAACGTCCGCTACCTCGAGGTCGGGACTGGCACCGGCGTGATCTACCCGGGCAGCAACACCATTCCGAGCGGCGGCGAGCCGGGATCGTCGACCGATATGACGACCCTCTTCTTCGAGGTGCCGGGCACGACGACGAAATATGTCGGCTATGCGGGCTACATCCGCAACCGCATCAGCACCAGCACCGGCACGGTGGGCGGCGCTTCGGTAACGACCCAGAATTACGATATCGAGCGCGGTGCCTTCGCCTTCGGCCCTCAGACCTCGCAGGGCGCGGTCCCGAAGACCGGCAGCGGCCGGTATTCGGGCGCCATGTTGGCCACGATGGTCAACAATCCGAGCCTCGATACGACTGACGCTCCCACCTATTTTCAGTGGATCAGCGGCACCTCGACGGTGAACGTAGACTTCGGCACGAGCAAGGTCGACTTGGCCTTCAACGGCACCGTATCGGCCCCGCAGGTCGATCGGTTCACGGTGTTTCCGGGCGAAACCGCGCAAGTCGCGATCGCCGCCGGATCGACATTTGCGGCGACCGGCACGGCAGCGATCGACCTCGTCAAGAACGGCGGGTTTGCCGGAACCGTGACGGAAGCGACGTTCAAGAACGCCAGCGGTCAGACGCTGCAGCACATGCTGCCGCCCGCCAACGTGCAGCAGAATACGAAGGTGGAGGGTGTGATCGCCGGATCCTCGATCAACGGCGGCTTCTACGGTCCGGGCGGGACCGTCGCCGACACCGAGGTCGGTGGCGGCTTCCGGATCGTTGGCGGCACGCCCGACCAGCGAATCGACATCGTCGGCGCTTTCACCGGCGCGCCCAAGTAAGGACGAACTGTCATGGCCGGGAGGCTGGCACGAGCCGCGCTCGCGGCCTCGGCGGTGCTGCTCGTCGCGCTCGCGCCGACGATGCCCAGCAACACGCTGCAAGGGTGCGACAACGGCGTCTGCACGCTGCGGATGACCGCGCCGCAGCTCCTCGCCGAAGCGGAGAAGCTGGTCACGGCGCGGCGCTTCGACGATGCCCGCCCGCTCCTCGCCGCACTTCACAATGCGCCGGAACTGGCGATGGAGACGCACTTCCTCGAAGGCTTCGTCGCTACCGAGACCGGCCAGTATGACGAAGCCGCCAAGGACTTCCGCGCGATCCTGCGCGATCGGCCGGACGTCACCCGCGCCCGCCTCGAACTGGCCCGCGTGCTGATGATCCAGGGCAAGGATGCCGCCGCCGACCACCACTTCCGGCTGGCCGAGGAAGATGCCGATCTGCCGCCCGAGATCCAGCGCACGATCAGCGAGGCGCGCAGCATCATCCGCAACCGCAAGAACTGGAACTTCAACATCGACGTCGGCTTCGCGCCCGACAGCAACATCAACAACGCCACCTCGGCACGGCTGATCAACAGCATCTACGGCAACAACACGATCGAGCTCGATGACGAGGCGCGTGCCCGCAAGGGCATCGGCCAGACGCTCGGTTTGTCGGGCGGCGTGCGGCTACGCCTGAAGGACGGCGCAGCGATCCTGGTCGACGCCGATGGCCAGCTCATCAACCAGAAGGGCACCAGCGCCGACGACGTGTCCGCTCTGCTCGCCGCCGGTCCCGAACTGACGATGAAGAGCGGCGGGCGCGTCTCGGTCCAGGCGCTTGGCGTCCGACGCTGGTACGGCGGCAAGGTCGCGCAGAGCGGCGGCGGCGCGCGCATCAGTTACCAGCAGAACCTGACCATGGGCCAGCGGGTCGGCTTCCAGATCGACGCGCGCAAGATCACGTCGGGGTATGGGGATGCCTATTCCGGCTGGCAAAGCTCGGCCTACGCCACCTACGAGCGGGTCGTGCGGCGGTCGCTGGTCGCCTCCGCCACCCTGTTCGCGCGGCGCGAGGCGCTCGGGCTGGACGCTTACTCGAACACCGAATTCGGCGGCAGCCTGGGCATCGGTGGTGAGCTGCCGCGCGGTATCAACGCCGGGCTGTCGGCCGGCGTGTCGCGGGTGTTGTTCGACGATCCGCTACCGATCCTCTCGCCCGAGGACCGCAAGGATTGGCGGTTCAACGCGCGCGCTTATGTCGGCGCCAGGTCGCTGCGCGTGCTCGGCTTCTCGCCGTCGCTCACCTACACCTACAACCGCGCGGAATCTTCACTCGACCTCTACCGCACCAGTCGCCACCGCCTTCAGATCGGCCTCGCCCGCTACTTCTAGGCAGCCATAGTGCCTTGCAGGCAGCAGGCGACGGCTTCATAGAGCGGCCACGCTTGGCCCCAGCCGCATGAGGAAGCCTCCCCGTGAAGACCCGGATCTACGTGACGCTCAAGGGCGGTGTGCTCGATCCGCAGGGCAAGGCGATCCATCACGCGCTCGACGGGCTCGGCTTCAGCGGCATCAACGACGTTCGGGCCGGCAAGCTGATCGAGATGGACGTCGCCGACGACGTCACTGACGCGGATCTGGACGCGATGTGCCGCAAGCTGCTGGCGAACACCGTGATCGAGAATTACCGCATCGAGCGGATCTGAGGACCCAGGCTCAAGTCCATGAAAACCGCCGTCATCGTCTTCCCCGGATCGAACTGCGACCGTGACTTGGCCGTGGCGTTGCGCGACGCAAGCGGCACCGCACCAACGATGGTCTGGCACCGCGAGACCACCCTACCCGACGGGCTCGACCTGATCGCGGTGCCGGGTGGCTTTTCCTATGGCGACTATCTGCGCTCCGGCGCGATGGCCGCGCGCAGTCCCGTAATGCGGGCGGTGGCCGATGCCGCGGCGCGCGGTACCGCGGTGCTCGGCATCTGCAACGGCTTTCAGGTCTTGACCGAAGCCGGGCTGCTGCCGGGTGCGCTGATGCGAAATGCCGGCCTCAACTTCGTCTGCCGACAGGTGGGTCTGAGCGTCGAGAACAGCCAGTCGGCCTTTACCAGCCGCTATCGTGGCGGCGAGACGATCACCCTGCCCGTCGCCCACCACGACGGCAACTACACGGCCGATCCCGAAACGCTCGATAGGCTCGAGGGCGAAGGCCGGATCGCCTTCCGCTATGCCGGCGAAGTCAACGGCTCGGCACGGTCCATCGCCGGCATCGTCAATGAGGGCGGCAACGTGCTCGGCATGATGCCCCACCCCGAACGGATGGTCGAGGCGGCCCATGGCGGCACGGACGGCCGGCGCCTGTTCGACGGATTGGTCGAGGCGCTCGGCTGATGTTCGAAGGCGGCTGCCTCTGCCGGGCAGTGCGCTTCACGATCGATGCCGCACCGATGGCGGTACGCACCTGCTGGTGCCGGCTCTGCCAGTATCTGGGCGGCGGCAGCGCGACCGTGAACGTCTGCTTTCCGGCAGACGCCGTCACGATTCACGGCGAGGTCCGCAATCATGAGAGCATCGCCGACAGCGGCAACCGGATGCGGCGCGGCTTCTGCCCAGTCTGCGGCACGCCCCTGTTCAGCGCCGCCGAGGCGCGGCCGCATCTGCTGTTCGTCAGGGCCGGCGCACTCGACGATCCGCGGGTGATGGCGCCGCAGATGACGATCTGGACTGCCCAGGCGCCCGATTGGGCCTGCATCGACCCGGCGATCCCCGCGCTCGAACAGCAAGCTCCGCCTGTCGCCTGAACGCCCGCGTCAGATCCGGGTGCGGAACGGTGTGAAGTCGGTCCCGGCATCGTAGACGTCGATGCCCTCGCGACGCTTGAGGAATCCGACGACCGCGTAGGTCACCGGCGTCAGCAGCACTTCCCACGACACCTTCAGTACGAACTGGCTGAGCATCACCGCCAGCATCGCCCCGACCGGCCATCCGGGCGCTCCGTAGAAGGCCAGCGGGTAGAAGATCAGGCTGTCGATCCCCTGCCCGACCACCGTCGAACCGATCGTCCGGGTCCAAAGGTAGCGGCCTCGCGTCAGGATCTTCATGCGAGCCAGCACGAAGCTGTTGGCGAATTCGCCGGCCCAGAAGGCTGCCATCGACGCGAAGACGATGCGCGGCACCTGTCCGAACACCGCTTCGTAGGCCGCCTGCCCGCCCCAGTCCGGTGCCGCCGGCAGCGCCACCACCACCCAGCTCATGAAGGCCATGAACAGGACCGCGGCAAACCCGGCCCAAATACAGCGCCGCGCCCGGGCATAGCCGTAGACCTCGGTCAACACGTCGCCGATGACGTAGGAGATCGGGAAGAACAGGATCCCGGCGCCGAACGGCCAAGGTCCGATGAACGGCAGCTCGATTTCCGCGCGCTTGCCGGCACCGACCACGTTGGACAGGAGCAGGATGGCGACGAATGCGGCCATGACGAAGTCGAAGTACCGTAGCGGACGCGCGCCTAGCGCCGCCGCCTCGACCGTCCGCGGCCCTGCTTCGCCCTCTGCCCCCATTCCGTCAGACTATCGCGGTTCCGCGGCGATGCAATCCACGCTATGCGGCGCGGGCACGGGCGCCCGTAGCTCAGTCGGATAGAGCACGAGCCTTCTAAGCTTGGGGTCGCAGGTTCGAATCCTGCCGGGCGCGCCACCATCGAACGTTTGCGCGAGCGGTGGGCTACTCGTGCCCTAGGCAGAACCGACCTCGCGTTCACACCGTCGGGACGGTGCCGCCGTCGATCACGAATTCCGAACCGGTGATGCTGCCGGCCCGCGGCGACGCCAGAAACGCGACGAGGTTGGCGACCTCCTCGGGCGTCGAGGGGCGTCCGATCGGAATCCCGCCGAGCGAGTCCATGATCCTGCGCTTCCCCTCCTCCGCTCCGCCGCCGCTTTCAGCGCCAAGCCGCTCCGCCAGCCGCACCGAAGCTTCGGTGGCGATCCAGCCCGGCGATACCCGCACGACGCGAACCCCCTTGGGCGCGACCTCCTTCGACAGGCTCTTGCTGTAGGTCGACAAGGCCGCCTTGGCGGCGGCGTAGGCGGTCGTCGCGTCCGGCAACGGCAACGCGCGCTGGATCGAGGTCACGTGGATCACCACCCCGTCGCCGCGCGCGACCATGTCGGGAACGAGCGCCCGGTCGAGACGGACCGCGGGCATGAGGTTGAGGTCCAGCTCCCGGCGCCATTGGACGTCGTCGAGGGCGGCGAAGCCGCCGGCGGGCGCAGACGAGCCGCCCAGCATATGGACGATGATGTCCACGCCGCCCATCCGGTCGCGCACCGCGGTGGCCAGCGCGGTGCATCCTTCGGCGGTCGTAAGATCGGCGGGGAAGAACATGGCCGCGGAAAAGCGTCGGGTTTAGTTCGGGCCGTCGTGAGGACGTCGGCACCGAGTTCGCGGAACAGGCTGACCGTCGCCGCGCCGGCCCCACGCGTGCCAGAGGTGATCAGCGCCCGTTTGCCCTCGAGGGTCAGGAAGGAGGTCACAGTCCGATCTCCATCGACGCAATCTGATCGCCCGCAAGCTTGAAGGCGTAGCGCAGGTCGATTGGGCTACCGGGGAAGTCGCCGGAGAGATGAGCCGTGACGACGGTGCGGTCGCCGTCGACGGCAATCGCAAAGGGTTCGACCGTATAGGTGTACTTGGCCGAGGCTTCGGTCTTCCACCGCCTGATCGCGTCGATCCCGACGTAGGTGTGGCCCTCGTCGGTCACCTTGGCGTCCTCGGCGAAGCAGCGCACGACCGCTTCTGCGTCCTTGGATCTGTCGGCTGCGAAGTAAGCGGCAATTCTTCCGGGCAGTTCGATCGCCATCGGTATTCTCCTCGACGGGTGCGGGTGGGATCGCCCGCTTCATCGAATGCCAATCTAGGCTGGACCCGCGTGATAATAACCGGGATAAAAGTGGATGCGTCGTTGCGAATTGCGGAACAATGTCTCGATCCGGTCTGATTGAACTCGAAGCGGTTCTTGCCATCATGCGCCGGGGATCTTTCCGCGCGGCGGCCCTGGAGCTCGGCGTCTCGACGACGGCGCTGAGCAACGCCATCGCCAAGCTCGAACGCGAACTCGGCGTCCGCTTGTTCAACCGCACCACACGCAGCGTCTCGCTCACCGACTCCGGGCAAAACTTCGTCGACCGGGTCGGTCCGGCGCTCGAGACCATCCACGAAGCGATGCATGTCGCGCGCTCCCAACAGGAAACGCCGTCAGGCACGCTGCGGATCAATGCGTTCGCCACGGCCGCGCGCGAAATCCTCTCGCCGTTGATCCTGGAATTTCTCCGCCGCCATCCGCAGGTCCATGTCGATCTCGTCACCGAGGGAAAGCTCGTGGACGTGGTGGCGGAAGGCTTCGATCTTGGCATTCGCAGCGCCGACCTCGTGCCGTCCGACACCATCGCCATTCCGCTGGGGCCCGTCCGGCGCTTCGCCGTGGTGGCGTCGCCGTCATACTTGCAGGGTCGCGTCCTGCCGCGCGTGCCGCACGACCTGCTGGAACATACGTGCATCCGGGTGCGCCTGCCCAACGGCGCCCTCTACCGCTGGCACTTCGAGAAAGATGGGCAGACGGTTCAGATCGACGTGCGCGGGCCGATCACCCTTGACGAAGCGAGCCTCGCCCGGATCGCCGCGCTGGAAAGCATCGGCATCGGCTTCTTCATGGAATCGGATGTACGCGACGATATTGCGGCTGGCCGTCTGCTGCGGGTTCTGGACGACTGGACCCCGCCTCTCGCGCCGCTGTGCCTCTATTATCCGAGCCGCCGCAATCCTTCGGCCGCTTTCAAGGCGCTGATCAAGCTTGCCCGTGAGATCGCTGCGGCGAAGACGGGGTTGGCCTAACGGTGGCGGACGCCCGGCCGCTCTGATCTCTGTTGCTGTCGGCATTACCGGTCCGACCAAATTCAGCGGGCGCGGACCAGTTTCAAGCCGCTCGGATCGAGCGTCCGCTTGAGGGCGGTGCGCTGATGCCCTGGGCGAGGCGGAGGAGAAGCGCCGTCGCCTCTTCGACGGCGACGGCGCGGGAGAACAGGAAGCCCTGTGCGAGGTGACAGCCCAGCTTCATGAGCTGGTCCGCCTGGTATTCCGTCTCGACACCTTCGGCGACCACCCGGATCCCCAACTTGCCGGCGATGAAGAGGATGGCCTCGACGATCGTTGCGGAAGGCGTTCCGGGCTTCATCTGCTCGACGAACGACTTGTCGATCTTGAGGACGTCGACAGGTACGGTCAGCAGGTGCTTGAGCGATGCGAAGCCGGTGCCGAAATCGTCCAGCGCCACGCGCAGGCCCTGCGCCCGGATCGCCTGGATCTCGGCGTGGACGACATGATCCCGCTCCCCGAGATAGACGGCTTCGGTAACTTCGAGGATGACGTGCTTGAGCGGAACGTCGTGCTTCGCGAACGCTGCGGCAATCTGCTGCTGGAGCGTGCCGCGGTAGAAATCGGCGGAGGACACGTTGATGCCGACATGCTGGAACGGGATCCCCAGATCCAGCCAAGTGCGCACATCGGCCGCCACCAGCGATAGCATGCGGGCGGTGATCTCCGCGGCGACGTGGGCGTCCGACATCGCCTCGAAGAAGGCAGCGGCCGGCACGATCCGGTCGGCGATCCGCACCCGGCACAGCGCTTCGACACCGACGATCTCCCGCGTGTCCAGCCGCACCACCGGCTGATAGTGGGCCTCGACCCGGTCTTCGCGCAGGGCCACGTCGACGTCGCGCACGGCCGCGATGCGCCGGAGCATCGTCGTGCCGATGCCGGGCCAGTAGCGAACGAAGCCGCCGCGGGCCGTCTCCTTGGCGTGATACAAGGCGAAGTCGGCATTCTGGCGTACCGTATCCGGCACGCGGTCACCCGATCCGACGATCGCGCTGCCGATCGTCGCGCGTGGCACGACGACGTTGCCGGCGCAGTCGGCAGGCTCGGTCAAACGCTCCAGGCATCCGGCTGCGGCGGCATCGATTTCGCGCAGCGCAGCGGGTGACTGCAGCAGCACCGCAAATTCGTCACCGCCCAGGCGAAAGACCCGGTCCGGGGTCGCCCACTCCGCAAGCCGCCCCGCGACGACCTGCAGCAGGCAGTCCCCGGATCGATGCCCGAACCGATCGTTCATGATCTTCAGGTTGTCGAGGTCGACGACAAGAAGGCCCCACTCCCCGGGCCGTTCGCACGACAGATCAGCCAAAGCGGCGTTGAAGGCCGCGCGATTGGGAAGAAGCGTCAGATCGTCGACATAAGCCTTGCGCTCGCGCTCCATGACCCGGTGGTGGCGTTCGATGGCGATCGCGCAGAGATGGACGCAAGTGTCTACGACGCGCCGCTCCAGCGGTCCTGGATGCTGCTTCTCCCGATAGTAAAAGGCGAAGGTGCCGATGACCCGCCTATCTTCGCCACGGATCGGGCTGGACCAGCAGGCGCGCAGGCCAAGCGGCAGCGCCAGCTCCTTAAATTTGGCCCAGCGAGGGTCCGTTTCGATGTCGGTGGCACCGACGGGCACGCCACAGTGCGCCGCCGCTCCGCACGAACCGACGTCCGGTCCGATCGTTATTCCATCCAGAGCGGCGGAATAATCCTCCGGCAGGCTGGGTGCCGACAGCGGGCGAAGCATGTCGCCACCATCCACGAGCAGCACGGAACAGATCACGCCGGGAAGAAGCTTCTCAACCTCGACGCAGAGCCGTTCAGTGGTTGCAGCCAAGGACTCGCCCTTGGCAACCATCTCCAGAATTGTGTTTTGAAGAACGAGCAATATTCCTCGCCTCAGCTACCGCCTTCATGTTCGGCCTTGTCACATCCCGTGGGGCCGCAGGTATAAACATTGCTTAAAGAAGCCATTTTGGCGACTTAATCGAAAATACGATGACTTCGATAGGTTCATCAACTCACATCGCCCCGATTGGCTGCCGGTAAATCGGTCGAGATGTAGCGCTAGTCGCAACGGATCGTTATATTAACCATGCACATTAAGGATCTGGAACCACTTTGCCCTAAGCTGGTGGACTATAATCGACAAGGAACGGGTTGCATGGGTTTCAACAGGTTGATGGCGGTGCTCGCCGCAGGTTCGCTCCTCGCGGGCTCCGCACCCGCCTTGGCGCTCCAGGCAGCGCCTGGACAGCAGCCGCCGAGCTCGCCTCCGCCCGCAGCGGTTCCTGCGAACGCCTCGCCCGTCAGCAGGGTCGCGACAGCAGTCGCACGCAACCCGGGGGCAGCCGTCGCGGCGGCGCTCGCCGGCTTGGTCGGGTTCACCGTCGTCGTGTCGCAGGGCGGCAATTCCTCGCGGCAGAGACCGACCAGCCCCTGATCCCGCGACCACGCACCCGGTCGACGATACCCTGCACGTAGGCGATACGCTCCCTATATCGCGCGCCTGCTTGACCGGGCGAGACCATGTTCGCGAACCAAATCGATCTCTTCGACACGCCAGTCATACCCGGGCTGCGCTACGGCGAGGACCTCCTCACCCCCGCCGAAGAGCAGAGCCTAATCGCCCGGATCGCAGACGTGCAGGTGGCACCGTTCCGGTTCCAGGGCTGGGAGGGCAAGCGGCAGACGGCATCGTTCGGCTGGCGCTACGACTTCGAAGATGCGAGCTTTGGTCCGACCGATCCGATCCCGGATTTCCTCCTGCCGATACGCGACAAGGCGGCGGCATTCGCCGGATTGCCGGCGGCTGATTTCGTCCAGGCGCTGCTGATCCGCTACGATCCTGGCGCCGGGATCGGCTGGCACCGCGACCGGCCGGTGTTCGAGCATGTCGTCGGCGTGTCGCTCGGCGTCCCCGCAACCCTGCGACTGCGCCGACGCACCGATGCGGGCTTTGCGCGCGTGTCGCTGCCGATCGCCCCTCGTTCCGTCTATCATCTGAGTGGCGAGGCGCGGCACCACTGGGAGCACAGCATCGCCGCGATGGAGCTGCAGCGCTGGTCGATTACCTTCCGTAGTCTGTCGGCCGAGTTCCGCGCCAAGACTCAGGTCCAGTAGAGGATCCGCGCAGACGGCAGCCGCGCCGCGATTTCCGCCTCGAAGAAGCTGCGGAGCGGCCGCATGGTCGCTGCGTCATAGACATGCTTGATTGAGCCGAACTTGGTCCGCTTCTCGACCCGATCGGCGGTGCCCATGTCCAGGTTCGAGCCGGGATACCAGCCCTCCAGCACCGCCTTCGATCCCGGCGTGTAGCGGTGGGTGATGAGCTCTACCGTCAGGTCGACGCCGGCGATGCCTGCCAGCGCCGCGGCCGCCTGCCCGATGAGTTCGGCGTAGGCCCCTTCCCAGCCGGGGTCGGCAATGATCGGGGCGATGGTGAGACCGACCGGATAGCCGACCCGCGCCATTCTGCCCAGGGCAACAAGCCGTTGCGCGACCGGGCTGGTGCCGCCTTCGAACCGGGCGAACTGCGCCGGGTTGACCGAGACGCGCATCCGCGTGCGTCCGCCATGCGCCAGCCCGAGCAGCGGCGTGACCGCGTCGAACTTGGTGGTGAAGCGAAGCTGGACGTCCGCATCCCATGCCCCGAACCGGGCAATCAGCGTCGACAGCGAACCGGTCAGATGTTCCAGGGCGAGCGGATCGGTGTAGCAGCTTGCCTCGAACGTCGTGCCTTCATGCGCCCGCCCCGCGGACCTGGACGTGACGGTTCCCCGGCCAAGATAGTTGGGCAACTCGGCCAGGATCTCGGTCAGGTTCGCATAGACACGGGTGATCGGCGGCCCCTTGAGCGATCCGGCCAAATAGCAATAGCTGCAGTGGGCGGGACACCCCTCGGCGAGATCGACGCGCCAGTCGGCCGAGGGGGCGATCGGCTGTAGCCGGCGCTTGGAAGGCGGGGCGACGACCAGCGCCAGCGTCTGCTTGGCCAAGGCATAGGATTGGCGTTCGTTGTCTGGCAGGTTGAGGGTCAGCCGATCGGACGGCAGCGCCTCTACCGCGATGCCCAGAGCGGCTGCGCGCTCGACTATGGCTCGCCCGTGCGCCCACTCCAGCGCCGAGCGGGTCGCCACCACCCGCCGCGGTCGCCACAGCCTGGGCGGCGAACCGGGTTCCGCGACCGGTGAAGGCGCCGGATCAGGGGCGATCGTCATCGATCGGCTCCGCGGCTGACAAATCGGCATACCAGTCCGCATAGATCGTCGTGCGGGCGAGGTGCCGGTTGAGATCGGGGGCGCCATCCGTCCACCAGACCGGTCCCCGCTCGCCCAGCCCACGCTTGGCGAGGTCAACGCGCGCGCGGGCGTCTGCCTCCGCCGTGGCATCGCCGGCGCGGCGCGCCGCGCCGACATCGCGCCGGGCTTGCATCAGGTTGTGAACGAGCGACTGGCGCTGTTCGTCGCAAAGTGTGGGATTAAACGTTCGCCAGAGTCGGCCGCGCACGACGAAATAGCGTCCATCCGGCGTCGTCGGGTGATGTTTGCCCCGGAGCGACTGCGGGGCTTCGGAGGTTGTGGCGGTGGTCACCGGCCGATAACGCGCGCCGGCTCGTTTCGGCTACGCCGCGCCGGCCGCACGACACAAGGGTGTCAGGCGGCGCGCGCTTCCTTGAACGAGATCAGGCGCCGTGACCTCTCGTCCCACAGCGCCAGCCGCGTTGCGCCGAGGCTTTGCCGCAGGCTGAGGCGGCTAACCCCGCGGAGTTCCGGAAACTCCCGCAGCACGCTCTGCATCCGATAGGACGGGATGGTGCTGCAGAGGTGATGGACATGGTGCACGCCGATGTTGGCGCTGAACCAGCGGAGCACCGCCGGCAGTTCGTAATGCGAGCTGCCATAGAGAGCCGCTTCCGCGAAGCTCCAGTCCCGGCCATCTTCCCAGACGGTGTGTTCGAACTGATGCTGGATGTAGAAGAGCCACACGCCCAGCGTAGCCGCGATCAGCGTGATCGGCAGGTGGACCATCAGGAAGGCGGCGATCCCGAAGTACCATGCGACGGCGATGCAGAAGATGGCGATGGCGGCGTTGGTGGTGGCGACGCTCACCCACGGCCGCAGACCGCCGGTTGTGATGCCGAACGGCAAGCGGTGGCGGACCAGGAACTGGACCGCCGGGCCGAGGCCGAACAACACCAGCGGGTGACGATAGACACGGTACCGCCAGCGGGCGACCGGCGTCAGCGCGCGATATTCGGTGAGGGTCAGCGTGTCGACGTCACCCAGCCCGCGACGGTCCAGGTTGCCGGTGCGGGCATGGTGCTGGGCGTGGCTGCGCCGCCAGAACTCGTATGGGGTCAGCGTCAGGACGCCGATCACCCGCCCCACCCACAGGTTCGCAATCTTCTTCCGAAAAAAGGAGCCGTGGCCGCAATCGTGCTGGATGATGAAGAGGCGCAGCAGAAACGCGCCCGCCGGAATGGCCAGCAACAGCCCTACCCACATCCCGGCCCGGACCAGCAGCATGGTCGCGATCCACAGGATCACCAGCGGACCGACCGTCACGACAAGCTCCATCATGCCGCGCTTGTCGTCGGCGATGCGGAAGGGCTTGAGCGCCCTCAGCAGCTTCGGGATGTCGATACTTGCGGACCCGGCACCATGATCGGCATCGGCGGCGGTGGTTGCGGCGGCAGCGGCGCCGGCTTCTCGAACGACAGAAATGATGTTGGCCTTCCTGAGAGCTGAGTTTCCCCTCCCCTCCCGGAGTAGCCCAACGATGCGCTGCTCGGTTCGCTCCGGCCTCCGCCACACGGCAATGGGGGATGTCCGCCCGCAAGGCAAGATGCGGTGCCAATCCGATGCGCCCCGCAGACCGTGAAAATAGTGGTCGGCACGGTTGGCTTACGCGAGCCGTGACGTGCTGGGCGGCCGCCAATGCCCGCATCGGCGAGGGGCCGGAAAACGAGTCAGCCGTCAATTTCATCGCGTTGCATGGCTAGCAGCCGGCGATTTCTTCAGGCTATGCTGGCAATCCGTGCCGTACCCAGCGTGGACTGCCATCATCCGGCGCCACGTTCCCCGACAATCGCCAGCCCTGACTGAGGTCTCGATGCTGATCCGTGCAGGCTACCAGATCAGCTTTCATGCCGACATCGAGACGTCGATGATCGCGATGATGAGCGTCCATCCGTCCCGCGCCCGTGATTTGCGGACGCCCCACCGCGTCATGACCAGCCGCAGCCTGCCGAGCTACGACTATGTCGACGCGTTCGGCAACATCTGCACCCGACTGACGCTTCCGCCCGGCGAGGTCACTTTGTCCTGCGACTTCGTGATTGAGGACAGCGGGGAGCCGGACATCCAGTCGCCCCATGCCGAGCAGCACCGCGTGCGCGACCTGCCCGACGACGTCATCGTCTTCCTGCTCGGTAGCCGGTATTGCGACACGGACCGGCTGTCGAACACCGCCTGGGAGCTGTTCGGCCATATCGAGCCAGGCTGGGGCCGGGTCCAGGCGATCGTCGACTACGCCCACCGGCGCCTGACCTACGGCTACGAATTCGCGCGCTCCGGGCGGACTGCTTGGGAGGGCCATCAGGAGCAGGTCGGCGTCTGCCGGGACTTCGCCCATCTGGCCGTCGCGCTGTGCCGCTGCATGAACATCCCGGCGCGCTATTGCAGCGGCTATCTCGGCGACATCGGCGTCGAGCCGAGCGCCACGGCGATGGATTTCCACGCCTGGTTCGAGGTCTATCTCGGCGGCGGCTGGCACGCCTTCGACGCGCGCCACAATCGGCCGCGGATCGGCCGTATCCTGATGGCGTGCGGGCGCGACGCGACCGATACCGCGCTCACCACCGCCTTCGGCCCGGCGTGGCTCACCGACTTCAAGGTGCATACCGACGAGGTGCTGGATTAGCGCCACGCGAGCCGGCTCCGCTCCGGTCGTATTCCCCTTCACTCCGCTGGTCGTTTCCGAATTGAACGATCGCGCCGGTTCGGCTCTTTGAGCGACGCAAGCGCCAGGAGGAAGAAGATGGCTGAGACAACGTTTCCCAAGAGCCCCATGGATCCTCTCTGGGAGGGCCAGTCCGCCTCGGCACTGAAGCTCCCGTCCCGGCCGATCGACAGGAACCCGCCGTTCAAGCGGATCGCCACGGAGGAGGCCTGGAGCATTCCGGAGATCGCCGAGGCGCAGATCGCTCTGCTGGGCTCGGCCTGCCCGCCCGACGACACGTCGCTGCGGATGGGCGGCATGTTTGCAGGCATGGCCGGGCTCCAGCGGGAGCTCTACGAGATCGGGCCGGAGCGGCTCGCCCGGATGGACGAGCTCGGCATTGATCGTCAGCTCCTCCTGCTGACCGCGCCGGGCGTGCAGGTGCTGGATCCGCGGACCGGCACCGAACTCGCCGCCCTCTCGAACGATCGGCTGGCGGAGGCCTGCCGGACCTATCCGGACCGCTTTTCGGGCCTGCTCGCTTTTGCGCCGCAGAACGTCGCCGGCGCGGTCGCTGAGATCGAGCGTGGCATGAAGACGCTCCGCCTAAACGGTGCCGTCATCAATTCGCACACCCAGGGTCGATACCTCGACGAACCGCAGTTCCTGCCGATCCTGGAAGCACTCGAGGCGAACGACGCCGCGCTCTACATCCACCCGACGCAGCCGCCGCGGCAGATGGCGCAACCCTATGACTATCGCAGCATGGGCGGGGCGCTGTCCGGCTTCACCCATGAAGTGTGGCTGCACACGATGGGCTTGATCCTGTCGGGGGCGTTCGACCGCTTTCCGAAGTTGCGGTTGGTGATCGGCCATATGGGAGAGGCGCTGCCGCTGCTGCTCTACCGGCTCGACTGGATGCAGAGCAACGCGGACGGCAAGCCCGGCCTGCGCGGCGGGCAGCCGGCAGTGCGCCTGAAACACAAGATCTCCCACTATCTGCGCACGAACGTCTGGATCACGACCAGCGGCATGCCGTGGGCGCCGGCGATCAAGTTCTGCCAGGAGGTGCTAGGCCCCGACCGCGTCCTCTATGCGATGGACTATCCTTATCAGGTGTCGGCCGACGAGGTCGCCGCCTACGATGCGCTCGACATCTCGCCTGAGCACAAGAAGATGCTCATGCAGACCAACGCCGAGACGGTGTTTCGGCTCTAGCCACGACGGGTCGGCGGACGCCTAGCGGTTGGCGCCGGGCGTCCCGCCGATGCCGTAGCGGACGATCACCGGGCGCTCGCAACCGTCTTCCCGCCGGAGCACGGTCAGCACGAGATTGGCGGGAGGCAGGTCACCCAGCCGTTGCGCCCGCGCGGGCCCAGCGCCGTCGTAGAGCGAGCCGGCGGCGGCGATGCCCGGACGGGCGTTCTGGCAGGCTGGTGCGGTTATCGGGACAGCAGCCGGAACAGCGACTGCGACCATTGCGAACAGAATGGCGGGCATGGCGATCCTCCGGAGGCTCGACACCGGAGGCGAGGATAGCAGAATTTGCGCGCCCATTCACCCACAAGCTGCCGTCGGGTCGCGCCAGCGGCTCCCCGGCGCAGGACCGAAGATGGTTCTGGCCATGCGACCAACATGCATTTTTCTTCGACAGACCTGTAGCCGCGCCACTCCCTTATTGGGCGGATGCGCTTATTCTGCGCTGGCGACCCGAGGAGTTCGGGACTTCCCGAGCTCTTCCACTAGCGGCCCGATCGATCAGTCGATCGGGCCGCCTTCTTTCCCAAAGCGCCGTTCCGTCCGCAAATCGCCTGCTCAGCGGCTGGCGTGGAGGGACTTCACCGCACCCATCGTGCCGGTGACATGGCCGGCCGGGCTCATCGCCGAATGGACGAAGACGATCTTGCCGTTTTGGCCGATCACGTAGGACGTACGATCGGTGAGCCCCGCCTTCATCTTCAGCGGCACGTCATAGCCGGTGACGATCGCCGGCGTGGCCGATCCCACGGCGAACTTGTTGCGGCATTCCTCGACCGAAAATTTGTTGAGCTTCTCGATCGGATCGGCCGACAAGCCGATCACGGTGGCACCCATCTTGTTGAACTCGGGCGTCGCCTCGGCGAACTCATGCGCCTCGATCGTGCAGCCGGGCGTGAACGCGGCCGGGAAGAAGTAGAGCACCACCGGCCCCTTCTTCAGCGCATTCTTGAGCGCGAAGTCGAACGGCTTGCCGGCGAGCGTCGCCTTCGCGGTGAACTCCGGCGCCTTGGCCCCGACTGGAAGCGCCGCCACGGCGGGCATGGAAACGGACGCAACGACAGCAGACAGTGCGAGCAAACCGCGCTTCATAGACGATCCCTTCCTGAATTTACGTGCCGCACCTTAGGCGCTCTGCCGGCATGGGGCCAGTCACCTGGCAACGAACGCGCCGCACATCGGCGGCGGGCGTCTCCCTGGCGCAAGCCGAGCCGGGAGCGGCTTGTCTTCGCAGGCGCGCACCGCCACATGCCGCCCCAGTGCCGAAGTGCGTCTGGTTGAAGGAAGATTGCCAATGCCGATGTCGATGAAGCGAGGCTCGATCCTGGCGACCGCGGTCGGGCTGGTGACGATATCGCCCGCTTTCGCCGCCCCGGCGAAGTCCGCTGCGGCGACGGCGACGCCCGCCAAGGGCGATGTCACCCGCGCTCAGATGCGGGCCGAGACCAAGCGGGTCTTCGACATGGCCGACACCAACAAGAACGGCTTCATGGAGCCGGCCGAGTTCCGCAAGCGCATGGGCGCCGTGCTTAACCGCACCCCGCCTGGGACACCCGGCGCGCCGACGAAGGAAGAAGCGCAGAAGATGCTCGTTGCAGCGGAAGCTGCCTTCAAGGCCGTCGATACCAATGGCGATGGCAAGGTCAGCCTGGCCGAAGCGAGCAAGCGGCCGCTGACCGCGTTCGACTCGCTCGACACGAACCATGACGGCGTCCTGACCGTTGCCGAGAAGATGGCGGCGCGAACCGCCGCCGAGCCCCCGGCGACGCCTGCATCCGGCCGCAAGCTCGAGCCCGGCCGCTGAACGACCACGATTCGCGGCCTTGCCTCGCCGTGCGGCGCTGCGGCAAGGGCAGCCGGTGACGGTTCGGATCGACATGGGAACGGATGCGAGCGGGGCCACGGCAACGCTCGACCTGGAGGAGCTTCTCGCCACCCGGCTGCTCGTCCAGGGCAATTCGGGATCGGGCAAGTCGCACCTGCTGCGCCGCCTGATCGAGGGCAGCGCCCAGTGGACCCAGCAGGTCATCCTCGATCCCGAGGGCGATTTCGTGACGCTCGCCGATCGCTTCGGCCACGTCGCGATCAACGCCGGCGACTATAGCGAAGCCGAGATTGCCGGGATCGCCCAGCGCGTGCGGGCGCACCGCATCTCGGTCGTGCTCAACCTCGAGGGGCTCGAGGTGGATGGCCAGCTGCGCTGTGCCGGCACCTTCCTCAGCACGCTGTTCGATGCGCCGCGCGATCATTGGTACCCGGTGCTCGTCGTGGTCGACGAGGCGCAGCTGTTCGCGCCGGCCGGCGCCGGCGAGGTTGCGGAGGACGCCCGCCGCGCGTCGCTCGCCGCCATGACGAACCTGATGTGCCGCGGTCGCAAGCGCGGGCTGGCCGGTGTGATCGCGACCCAGCGGCTCGCCAAGCTGGCCAAGAACGTCGCCGCCGAGGCCTCGAACTTCCTGATGGGCCGGACCTTCCTCGACATCGACATGGCGCGGGCCGCCGACCTGCTCGGCATGGAGCGCCGCCAGGCCGAACAGATCCGCGATCTGGAACGCGGCCAGTTCCTGGCGCTCGGCCCGGCGGTGTCGCGCCGGCCGCTGCTGATCCGGATCGGCGCGGTCGAGACCAGCGGCCGTACCGGCAACTTCAAGCTCGCCCCGCCGCCCGCGCCGACCGGGCAGGACGCGCAGGCGCTGCTGCTGCAAAGCTTGCCGAGCGAAGCACCCGCACCCTCCCCCGCCGCCGATCCGACGCCGCGCGTGCCGGTGGAGGAACTCGTCCGCCGTCCTGCGCGACAGGAACTCGGCGTCGCCCAGTCGCGGCCGGAACGGCCGACGCTGGATGCCGAGGCGCAGGCCGGCGTCGTCAGCGCGGTGCTGCGCGACATCGTCGCCGATGCCGACAGCGCCTTCCGGACGGCGGGCGTGCTCTATCAGGATTTCGCGGTGCGGTGCCGGATGCGCGGCGTCGCCGAAGCGCCGCTCGACCTCGCCGCCTTCACCCGCCGGCTGGCGATGGCGCGGGCCGGGCTGTTTGACGAGGACGGCGGCGACGGGGAAGCCGACGGTGACGATCGCAGCTGGCGCGAGGCGCTCGCGCTCGGCGCCAGCCTGCCGGAAGACATGCTGGGCGTGTTCCTGCTGATCGCCCGCGCGGCGAAGGCCGGCGCCCCCTGCCCACCCGACGCCGAGGTCGCCCGCGTCTACGGCACCCATTCGGTCGGCCGGGCCAAGCGCCTGCTCGGCTACATGGAGGCTCGCGACATCATCGTGCCGCGAGTCGACCTGCGCGGTCGGCGCTCGCTCGCCTTGCCGCAGCTCGGCTGGTCGACCGGGCCCGAGGAACCCGCCGAGGCGCTACCGACGCCGACCGAGCGAGCACCGCTGACACTTTTCTGAGAGCATCCCTGTTCTGCCAAAGCGCGGTTCGGGTTCGCTCCCACGCCTTGCTTGCCGACATGGTCGGGCGCACCGTCTGCATCTCCGTGCAGAAAAGGAGAGCGCCATGGCCACCCGCACGATCGACAACCTGTTCGGCGACCGACCCGAAGGCACCGCTTACGGTCGCCAGCGCCAGCATCCGAATGCCCTGCTGACCGAGGTCGAGCCCGGAACGCCGATGGGCGAGCTGATGCGCCGTTACTGGCAGCCGGTGCTCGCCTCGCACAACGTCACCAATCGACCCAAGGAAGTGAAGATCCTCGGTGAAGACCTGATCGTCTTCCGTGATGGCGAAGGGCGCCCGGGCCTGCTCTATCCGCGCTGCATGCACCGCGGCACGAGCCTGTTCTGGGGCCACGTCGAGCAGGACGGCATTCGCTGCTGCTACCATGGCTGGAAGTTCGATGTCGAAGGCAATTGCCTGGAGCAGCCGTGCGAACCGAACGGCGGCGTCAACCGCGCCAATGCCCGCCAGCCCTGGTACCCGGTGCGGGAGCGATACGGCCTCGTCTGGGCCTATATGGGCCCGCCCGATCGGATGCCCGCCCTCCCCCGGTTCGACTGCATGGAGCCGCTGGAGGAAGACGAGGTCTACGTCGCCATCGACAACAGCGTCGGCGCGCATGGTGACATGAACGGGCCGGAAGTCGTGCCGTACAGCTGGCTCCACATGAACGACAACATCATGGATCCCTTTCACGTCCAGGTGCTGCATTCGACCTTCAGCGTGACCCAGTTCGTGCGCGACTTCGCCGTCATGCCGACGGTCGGGTTCGAGGAAATTGACGGCGGCGTCACCTACAAGGCGCATCGCAATCTGCCCGACGGGCGCGAGGTCGATCGCGTCTCGACCTGGCTGATGCCGAACGTGATGAGCGTGCCGAGCATCACCTTCGCCGCCGGCCGCTCCGACAATATCGGCATCGTCGTACCGGTCGACCAGACCCATTGCCGCATCCTGATGGTCATGCGGCTGAAAAAGGGCCAACGGCTGATGGGCGAAGGCGTCGGTCTGGCCGAACTCAAGCCGTGGAGCCAGATGACGGTGGAGGAGCGCCAGGACCGCCCCGGCGACTATGAGGCGCAGGCCGGCCAGGGCCCCGTGTCGCTCCACTCCGAGGAGCACCTCGTCACCTCCGACAAGGGCATCGGCCTGCAGCGCCGCGCCCTGACCCGCGCCATCGTCGCCATGCAGGCCGGCGAAGACCCGCCCGGCGTAGCCTTCAGCGAGGAAGCGGCGATGATCCGGGTGCCGTCGGGCAACTTTTTCCGGGGGTAGCGTCCTGGATCAAAGTGAAATGCCGTAGCTCGCGAAGTCGGCATCGATGTCCGGGTACAACTTGCGCGCAGCAGCAGCGTCGGCATCCGACCGCGCCTTGTCGCCCTTCCGCGCATAGCCGATTGCTCGCCCGTAAAGCGACGCACTCTGCATGGGCGTCAGCGCCAAAGCGCGATCGTATGCCGAAAGAGCCTCGTCGATCCGCCCGAGACGAAGCAGAACAAAGGCCCGACTATCGAGCGTGGCCGACGATTCTGGCTTCAAGGCCAGGCTTGCGTCGCACTCGGCGAGGGCAGTCTTCAGCGCAACGCCCGCCACAGCCTTGCTCCAGCATAACTCATTCAAGCTGCCGGCGGTGTCTGCCTTCGCCCGGGCGGCCGCGAAGTCCTTGTCGGCAAGGTCATTCCTCCCGTCGCTTGCGTAGGCGATGCCGCGGGCGAGGAGCAGAGGCGGAAAACCCGGCTTCGCCTTCAATCGGTCGGAGATCCGCGTGATGGCTGCGGCATTGTTTCCGCTCTCGCGCAGCACCGCGGCGAGGGCAAGCAACGCTTCGTCGGAGGTTGGATCCAGCTTCAACGCCGCCTCGAAATCCGCGCGTCGGCCGACCAGATCCGCGCGCGGCCGCGCATGGCCGCGATTGAGGTAGATGAACGCCTCAGGCTTGATCGCGATCGCCTCGTCGAAGGCGGCCTTGGCTTCCTTCTCAGCCCTACCTGCACTGAAGATGCGGGCAGCGGTGACAAGGGCATAGCTGTTGTCGGGCTGCGCGGCGATGAGCGCCTTGGCCTCGGCCATCGCCCCTGCAATGTCGCCGCGGCCACGCAGGATGTTGGCGCGCAGCAGGTAGGGCTCGGGACTGGATGGAATCAGCCGGATCACCGCGGCGGCGTCGGCAAGCGCTTCATCGTCCTTGTTCAATTGCCGGTTGAGGGTCGCGCGACGCAGGAGTGACCAAACGTTCTCCGGTTCAATCTCCAAAGCGGTGGTATACGCCTTTATGGCTTCCTGAGGTTTGGCTGCCTTCTCGCTCAGAAGACCGCGCGCGCGCATGACGACGGCGTTCCGAGGGTTGAGAAGAGCCGCGGCATCCAGATCTTTGCGCGCATCCGCCGCCTTGTCTTGCCAGGCGTACGCCAGACCGCGGTTTGCAAGCGCATCTTCGTTCCGGGCGTCGGCCGAGAGCACTGCTGAGAAGTCGCGAATGGCTTCGTCGAAGCGGCCTTGCTCGACAAGGAAGTAACCCCGCTGGAGACGCGACTGCACATCGCCAGGCTTGGCGTCGAGGATAGCCGTCGCTTCGGCATCAGTTATCGCATCGAGTCGCCGAAGATGAATCCGGTCGTCGTTCAGCTTGCGTAGCGCCGTCTGCGCGGCGGCCGCCTGCGCCGCCGGAAACTCCGGGCCCAGCGTGCGCGTGCTGCCCTCAACTGTGACCAGGTCGCCGGCGATCATCACCTTGCGGTGATACTGAGTGCCGCCGATGGTCTGGTCGACCTCGCTAGGTTTGAGATTGATCAGTCCGCGATAGTTAGATGGCAGGGTGAGCTTCTGCACGCGGCGTGAATAGACGGGAAAGCCGACCTGGAACGGCGCGTCCTGATTTGGACCCGGATCTCGGTGAAATTCGGCCTTATAGCCGATCTGACCGGCATCGATCTCGTACCAGCCGTTGTTCCAGTCGAGCTTGATCGTGCCGGCGAGCGTCATCTTCAGTTCGCCCGTGGCCGCATCGTAGCTGTCGCCGACCCTCCCGATCTCGACTCCATCCAGCTGTTCCCGCCAGAAGGAGCGCAGTGCCTGATCGCGCTGGTCCGCCGCGAGATTCGCAAGCGCAAGCTTCAGGCCCAGCGCCTCGTCGGCACGGAAGGTTGCCGATGCTTTCACGGGACCCGCGAGCGACACGCCCTTGCTGACGTCGATCTCTATCTCGGTCAGCGCAGCGGGCTGATCAAGCGGCGCCGGCATGATCCGCACGAGCGTCGCGCCCTTGGACTCGACCGGCAGGCCGAAACCGAAGGCCGGCACGCGCAGCCGCTCCAGCCGGTCCCCGGTGCGCGTCCCGTCCAGCCAGTAGGTCTTACCGGCGACCTGCGCGCGAACGATGATGTGGTCGAACATGCCGAGAGTCGGCAGGTGCCCATCGATGCCGTCGCCAATGTTCGAGCTGACCAAGACCGGCACCGCTTCAATATCCAGGGCATGGAGAAGCGCCAGCAGCAAGGCGGTCTTTCCCTTGCAGTCGCCGAACCGCCGCGACCATGTGGTGACCGCATCGGCCGGAACGTAATTGCCGCCGTTCATGCCTAAAAAGACATATCGCACGCGATCCTGCACCAGCGTCAGTGCCGCCTGCACGCGTGCCGCCGGATCAGCTTGCGCGGCGCGAATGCGATCCGCTTCGTCGCGCAGCGGCCCCGTCTCCGGCAAGGCCGATGCTGTCGCGTAAAGCGGCACCATGCGCGCGGCCAGATCGGACCAGTCGTTGAGGTCGCTGAGCTCGATCAGACGTAGCATGCGGAATCGAGGAGGCGCGCCGTTCGGCGGAGTAATCGGCTGAAGCGCCTCGATCGCGATCTCCGCTTGCTTGACTCCCTTTGCATCCACCACCTTGATCGTGGGCAGTCCTTCCGTCTGGCGCAGCCGCAGGTTCAGCGACTGCGGCCATGTCGCGCGAAAGCTCGCGCGTCCGATCGGCACGCCATTCCAGCCGCCACCAATCTGTTCGAGGTGACCGTTCAGCAACGGGGCCTCGGATTGGATCGAGACGGCAAACTCAACGGTGTCGCCGACCTGCAATCCTTCGGGCTGGAGCGTGGCCGTTAGCACGCCGTCCAGCATAGCGTTCTCGAGATTGCTCTCGCGGCGGACAACGGTGAACGTCTGAGATGCGAGCACGTCGATCAGCTGTTCGCCACGCCTGATCCGCAGCATGTGAACGATCGGCGTATCGAAGTCAGGATTCCACGCGAAGTTGACGGCGCCGGCTGCCAGGCCCTGCGGAGTCTGCACCGTCAGCACCGTGCGACTGTAAACGGTCTTCCTGCCGGGCTGGAACGACACCTGCTGGTCCTGCACCAGCAACTGAAATGCGGCGCCATCGGCCTGCTTGCTTGGGGTTGGGACGGGTCCCGGCCTCACCCAATCGGGCGCGACCGAAATCGCAACCTTTTCGCTTCCCACCGGTGAGGCGAAGACAGCACCCGCCCACAAACCCGCAGCCGCGAGCGTCAACCAAAAACGCATCCTGCCCCGCATTTCAACGCCCGCCCGTGACGGACTCCCCCGCGACGAATGAAGCCGCTTAGCCAGCCGCGGTCAAGCGACCGACCGTACAAGCAGAAGTAATGCCGCCGCCTCGGATCAATCCTTGGCGGGGTCGCGGTAGCGGAAGGGATCGGTGTCGACCGGCTCGGTGCCGAGCACGCCGGCGGGCAACGGCTTTTCCGCATTGGCGGCGGACAGCAGGATCGAGGCGAGCACCACCGCCGCCTCGCGCATGTCCTTGGGGCGGAGGTGATCGTAAGTGTCGACGCTCGTGTGGTGGGTCCGCGTGAAATAATCGAGCGGGTCCTGGATGAACTGGAAGCCCGGCAGGCCGACCGTCTGCATGTAGACGTGGTCGGTGCCGCCGGTGCCGCTCGCCACCACAGTTGTGGCATCGAAGCCGCCGAACGGCGACAGCCAGTCCTTCAGGATCGGCACCGCCGCGAAGTTACCCTCGGCGTAGAGCCCGCGCAGCTTGCCCGAGCCATTGTCGATGTTGAAGTAGCCGGCCAGGTCGCCGTAGCCCGGTAGCTTGCGGATCGGATAGGTCCGGCTGTTGAACGACGGCCCGAGCGCCGCCCGCTCGGCATTGGCGTTGAGCGGCCGGGTGGCGAGATGCTCGCGGACATAGGCGTCCGATCCGTGGATGCCCTGCTCCTCGCCCGACCAGAGCGCGAAGCGGATGGTGCGCTTCGGCTTCGCGCCGATCGCCTTCAGGATCCGCGCCGCCTCCATGATGATCGCACTGCCGGCGGCATTGTCGGTGGCGCCGTCCGCCGCGACCCAGCTGTCGAGGTGCGCGCCGGCCATGACGTAGCCGGCCTTGGCATCGCTGCCGGGAACGTCGGCGATGATGTTGTAAGCCTTCGTGTCGCTGTCGTCGAAATGGACGTTCGAGTTGATCTCGATCGACACCGGGCCTCCCTTCGCCAGGCGGGCGAGGCGGCGATAATCCTCTGCGGCCAGTTCGACGGCCGGGAGCGCGGCGGTGTCGTCGGTGCGGTAGCGATAGCCCTCGCCGTGAACGAGGCCGTTGTCGCGGGCCGACATCCGCACCCACGCCACCGCGCCCTCGGCCTTCAGGAAGGCGTCGAGCTTGCGCGGCCAGACCGTCCGGTCGTAGCGGGGCCGATCGAAGTCGGGGTCGAGGTCCGGCTGGTCGATCGCGTCTTCCTTCGCGATCTGATCCTTGGTCAGGCGCTGGAACGGCGGCTTCTCATCGTCATCCTTGGGTGGCGCCGGAAAGGTGACGAGCACGATCTTTCCGGCCAGCTTGCCGCGCCACTCGGCAAAGTCGCGCTCCTTGGCCATCGGCGCGACGATGATTGGCGCAGTGAGTGCTCCTTTCGTCGGCGGCGTCCACGCGATCGGGATCGAGCGCAGGAGGATCGGCCGCGGCGTGATCATGCGAACGCTGGCATTCTCGATCCACCAGCCGCGTCCGAACTCGAACCCCTCGGCATGGACATTGGCGAGACCCCAGCCGCGGAACTGCTCCTGCGTCCAACGCTCCGCCTGCCGCATCGCGGGGGAGTTCGTCATCCGCCCGCCGATCCGATCGGTCAGGTGGGCCGCAGTCTGCATCACCTGGCTGTGGTTGAAGCTCTGATCGGCGATGCGGTTGATCGTACCGGCATCGAGTGGGGCAGCGGCGGCAGGAAGCGCCGTGGTGGCGAGCAGGATGGCGGGCAGGATAGTCGATCGCATGGGCGTCCCTTCGTTTTGCCTCCGCCTAGAGCGATCCCGCGGCGGTCGCAAATGCACGCCTCGATCAACCGGTTAGGGACATCCGGAAAGCTATCGTCGTGGCGGTTGGCGGGCGCATCCACTTTGCCGTCGCTGCGTTGAGCGGGCAAATCGTTGCGGAGCCAGACCATGTCGCGAACCCCTTTCCTGCTTGCCATGCTCCTGCTGTCGGGCTGCGGCGGCGCCGACGCGCCCACCGTGATCGATGGCAGCAGCCAGGAGGCGTATGAGCGCACGCTGGGCGAGGCCAAAGGCGAACTCGGCCCCCAGGATCGGCTGAAGTTCGAGGCGGCCTTGGCCGAGTTCCGGGCGCAGATGTTCGCCAAGGCGGACGACCGCCAGGAGTATAAGCGGCTGGTGCGCGAAGGGATGGACGGGCTGACTGCCCCCCGCATCGTCAGCGAGTTCAACCGGAACGTCGACAAGGTCGGCAAGGGCGCCGCCGACGCCCTGTTTGATGCCAAGCGCGCCATCGTTGGTCGGCGCGACGCAGGCGGCGAGTGACGGCTCAGTAAGGCTCTTCCGACTCGGGCGGATCTTCGGGAGGCAGGCCGTCCGCGGGATCGTAGCGCACCGGCCCGTCCCGCTCGTCCTCTTCGCGGGCGCGGCGGTCCGGCCGTGGCGAGGCGGAAACCCTGGCGCCGTTGCCGTCCAGGTCGAGCCCGATCAGCACGTCGCCGAGATCGGTGCCGATGGCGAAATCCGGATCCTCATCGGCGGCGGGTTCGGCAGCGGCTGGCGCCGGCGCACGGACCAGCGGCGCGCTGCCGATCGCACTCGCCATGAAGTCGCGCCAGATCCGAGCCGGCAGGCCGCCCCCGGCAATTCCCTTGAGGGGGCTGTTGTCGTCGTTGCCGATCCACACGCCGGTGACGAGATCGCCCGCGAAGCCGATGAAGATGGCGTCGCGATTGTCCTGCGTCGTCCCGGTCTTGCCGAACACCTGGTCGCGCAGCGCCGCCGATCGTGCCGTGCCCTGGTTCACGGTCGACGACAGGAGGTCGAGCAGCATCTGGTGCTGGCTCCGGCCGAAATGGCGCTGCTGCCCGAGCAGGCTTTCGAACCAGCCGCGCTCCGCCTCCGGCAGCCCGTGCGGCGTAACCGGATAGGCGTTGGCGGCGACGGCGGCATAAGCGGAGGTCAGCTCCAGCAGGGTCATACCCGAGGTGCCGAGCGCCAGGCTGGGATCGGGCCGGAGCGGGCTACGCACGCCGAGATCGCGCGCAGCCCGGATCACCTTGTCGCGCCCGACCCGCTCGGCCAAACGGACGGCGGCGACGTTGCTGGAGCGGGCGAAGGCCTCCCGCAGGCTGATCTCGCCGCGATAGCGCCGATCGCTGTTGGCGGGCGACCAGCCGTCGATCGTCACGGGGCTGTCGTCGATCGTGTCGTCGGGGTTCATGCCGGCGCGCAGCGCCGCCAGGTAGACGAACAGCTTGAAGGTCGATCCCGGCTGGCGCCGCGCCTGGGTGGCGCGGTTGAAGCTGCTCGCCTTGTACGAACGGCCGCCGATCATCGCGACCACGCGCCCGTCCGGCCGCATCGCGACCAGCGCCACTTGCGCCCCGCCGAGGCTGGCACGCGCCACGGCACGCTCGGCGGCCTTCTGGATCCGCCGATCGAGCGTCGTTGAGACCTCCTGCTCCGCATAGAGCGCCCCGGCACGGTCGCGGGCATCAGGCATCGCCCAGTCCGCGAAATAGGTGCCGGTCGGCAGCGCCCGCACCGGACGGATCCGCACGCGCGCCGGACGGACCTGTGCCGCCTGTCGCGCGGTGATGAAGCCCGCGTCCCGCATCGCCGTGACGACGACCTTCTGCCGCGCCCGAGCACCGGACAGGTTCTTGCTCGGCGCGAGCCGCGAGGGCGCCTTCATCAGGCCCGCCAGCATCGTCGCCTCGCCGATGTTGAGGCGGCTGGGTGCCTTGCTGAAGTAATGAAGCGACGCCGCGCGAAGACCGTAGACGTTATCGCCGAAATAGACGTTGGACAGATAGCGCGACAGGATCTCGTCCTTGGTCAGCCACGCCTCCAGCCAGAAGGCGATCATCATTTCGCGCAGCTTGCGGGCGGCGGTTCGATCGGCGTCGAGGAACGCGACCTTGCTCAACTGCTGGGTTATCGTGCTGCCGCCTTCGCGTACGCCGCCGGCCCGCAGATTGTGCCAGGCCGCCCGCGCGATGCCGCGGGGATCGATGCCCATATGGCTGTAGAAGCGCCGATCCTCGATCGCCACGAACGCCTGCGGAACGTGCTCCGGCAGGTCCTTCACCTCCACTATGCGGTCGATGATCGCACCGCGTCGCGCGATCGGCCTGCCGTCCTCAGCCAGCAAGGTAACGCTGGGCGGCGCCACGGGGCGCAGCGAGCGCGACAAGGGCGCGGTAACGGCGAGCCAGCCGACCAGCAGCATGAAGCCAGCAAGTATGACTGCGAAGATCCGCGGCCAGCGAGGGCGCCTTCGCGGCGGAGCGGCCGGCGCGGCATCGGCCGGGTCGACCGGTTCCGTCACCAACCGATCCTCGGAACTACGTACCCGATCGTGCATGCTGGTGTCTTACAATGCCAATACAGCGAGGCGCCAGCATTTTGCGTTCGCCGCCAGCTCATTGCGCGCATCGTGCGGTGGAAGTCGCGCCAATCCATTCGGGTAGATGTGTCAACGGTTACCGGGTCTGGCCGCGAGTTACACCAGTGGTTACAGGGCATTCCGCATCGCCATCGCCTGATCATAGCGGTCGCATTCGGAAATATTCCGGCAATAAGCGACCTCGCATTCCATTGGTAATTGTCGGGATACCGGGTCTCTCCTTGCGCTGCGCTGCACAGCAAGAAGACTTGCCTCCACGACTTGCCAATCACCTAGCAGTGATCGGCAGGAAAGTGACACAAGTCACTGGTGAGACAGGTTGCAAGATGGTAAAGAGACGTCGTCCGCTACCTTCGACCCGTATCGGACGACGCCTCCCCTCGGGTGAGACCCTGATGCCCCGGCGTAACAGCCGGGGCATCTTGATTAACGCCAATTAACCTGATTCGCTGCGCTAAACTGCCGTTTCGGTACAATGAGCCTGTCGCGACAAACCCTCGCCCGCCCGCTTCGGGACTCCCCTTCACGCCGGCTGGATCGTAGCGTGTTCGGCCACAAGACAGGAGGATGCCATGCTCGTGATGCTGACCAGCGTCGACAGGATCGAAACCGCGGTGAACGCCGCCCAGGTGACCTTCGTCAATCCGGTGACCGAGGGTACCCGCATCCGGTTCGGCGAGGGTCGCAGCGTGACCGTGATCGAACCGGTCGCCGAGGTCGTCGAGCAGCTCAACCGGATGCTGGCGCGCCCGCTCGGCTGACGGCGCCACGGCGGAAGCAGCCAGCGGCATGGTCGTCGACGATGCCGGTGGCCTGCATCCAGGCATAGACGATGGTCGGCCCGACGAATTTGAAGCCGCGCGCCTTGAGCGCCTTCGACACGGCCGCGGAAAGCTCCGTCTGTGCCGGCAACGTGACGCCGTCGCCGAGCAACGGACGGCCCCCGGTGAACGACCAGCAGAATTCCGCGAAGTCCTCACCGGCATCGCGCATCGCCAGGTAGGCACGCGCGCCGCCGATCGTCGCCTCGATCTTCGCGCGCGATCGGATGATCCCCGCATTGCCGAGGAGCCGCACCACGTCGGCTTCGTCGAACCGGGCCACGTGCTCGGGATCGAAGCCGGCAAAGGCGGCCCGGAAGGCGTCGCGCTTGCGCAGCACGGTGATCCAGGCGAGACCGGCCTGGAAGCCGTCGAGCATCAGCTTTTCCCAGAGCGCCCGGCCATCATGCTCGGGCACGCCCCATTCACTATCGTGATAGGCGCGCATCAGCGGATCGCTTCCGGCCCAGGCGCACCGTACCCGCTCCGTCATGCGCCGCGCGCCTCGTCCAGCAACCGCAACGTCGCGTCATCGCGGCGGCCGTCGAACCAGCGGTTGATCGCCGCCGCGAAAATCGGATTTCCACCGGCCGCCTCGAACAGGGTCAGCGAGGATCGCAGCTTTACTGCATCGACGCCGCCGAAGACGTTCTCCGCAGTCGTATGCGGCAGGGCCTGCAACGCGGCGACGCACTCGAGCAGGCGCGGGCCGAGCAGCGGGTGCGCCAGATAGGCCTGCGCCTCTCCAAGCGAGCGGATGGCATAGTGCCGGGCGATCTCGCTTCGGCCGAGGCCGGCGATCTGCGGAAAAATGTACCACATCCAGTGGCTGCGCTTGGCGCCGCGGTGGATCTCCGCCAGCGCGCTATCGTAGCTGGTCGCCTGCGCCGTCACGAAGCGATCGAGATCGAACGGCTCGGCCACCCTGCCCTCCTCAGTCGCGATCGGCCCGCTCGATCGCCCGGGCATAAGCGTATGCCGCATCGCGTTCGCGCGCATCCTTGAACGCGCTGGCGGGATCCGGAGCGTCGCCAAGCCCGTGCAGGAGAACCCAGAGTGCGAAGCGGCGGCCCGGATCCTGTTCGGTCCCGAACGCCAGGCCGATGCGACCGGCGCCATCGGCGATCGCATCCTCGTCCAGCCCTTCGAGATCGGTCGTACCAAAGAAATGGTTGAGCAAAGCATCGAGATCCATGCCCCTGCGATGCGGGAGCGGACTGCCGAATGCAAGCAGAGGTGGCGGCAAAGGGTGGGCACGGAGCATGCGGCCATCTCCGGCTCCCGTGCGTTTGGGCGCGACGTATTGCGTAGCGAACAGGCCTTTCCCAGAATGTTCAATCCTTCCGCTCCGTCGGGATCCGACCCCGCGCGGAGTTCCACGGCCGGCATCACGGTTGCGGCACGACCACTCCGCTTCCTGGTCGCGGAGAGCGAACCCCCCGAGGCCCGTGCCAAGCGGCGCGAGAGCGTGTGCCGCAGTTCGGGCGAAAGCTTCGAGGCGACGCTGCGGTCGCTCGCGCCGGACGCATCCTGCGACCGGATGACCCCGGCCGACGATGATGCCAGCGTGCCTAGCCGCGAAGAGATTGCCGGCTACGACGCGGTGTTCCTGACCGGATCGCCGATTCACCTCTATGACGACACGCCCGAGGTGGCGCGTGAGATCGCCTTCATGCGCGCGGTGTTCGCATCCGCGACGCCCGCCTTCGGGTCGTGCGCCGGGCTTCAGGTCGCGACGGTTGCCGCAGGCGGACGGGTCCGGTCGATGGGCAAGCGGCGCGAGGCCGGGTTCGCCCGGCGGATCAGCCCCACCGACGCCGGCCGCCGGCACCCGCTCCTGGCCGGCAGGCCGCACGCCTATGACGCGCCCGCGATCCACACCGACGAGGTCGAGGCGTTGCCCGAAAACGCTGTCCTCCTCGCCAGCAATGCGACGACCCACGTGCAGGCGGCCGAGATACGCTGCGGCGACGGGATCTTCTGGGGCGTGCAATATCACCCGGAGCTGCCGCTCGCGGAGATCGCCGCCGCGATCCGTCGTCAGACCGATGACCTGATCGAGACCGGGCTTGCCCGCAGCGCCGTGGACATCGAACAGCACGCAAGCCTGCTCGATAGCCTGGCCGAGGAACCGGAACGACGCGACATCGCCTGGCGGCTCGGCCTGGACGATCAGGTGACCGACGCCAACCTGCGGCGCACCGAATTGCGCAACTTCATCGATCGGCTCGTCCGGCCGACCGTGTCGCGGCGCGGCCGCGGCTGACCTCAGCGCGGGTGGAGCCGGGCGAGCGCAATGCCGGCCAAGTTCTGCGACCGCGATATCCGCCTGATCCGCGCGGGCGGACGCGCGACGGCGATCGCGTCGAACTCGGCCTTGTGCGCGGCGAGATCGGGGCTGCGACACGGCCAACTCCCGTTCGCCTGGTTGATGACCACAGCGGCGTCTCCGAGCAGTTCG
>Ga0160473_100160_pt1 | contig 64712 bp, 63 predicted proteins | sample HID1975I_E11MG_FD_108217 | JGI IMG/M metagenome (GOLD analysis project Ga0160473, IMG submission 108217) | Enriched soil microbial communities from UW Madison campus, WI, USA - HID1975I_E11 MG | ecosystem: Environmental > Terrestrial > Soil > Unclassified | place: USA: Madison, Wisconsin... | reverse complement strand
CACGGTGGCAACGATGGTGACTTGCTTGTTGTCAGGTATTTCCTGATACGCCAGAACATGCAAATTCGGTACAGCCAGGCGACCGAAGCGCGACAGCATGGCGCGGATCGGGCCGGCGACCAGGAGAATGGCCGGCTGGCCTTGCATCTCTTGGCGCTGGGCCGCGTCAATCAGCGAACGCTGCAGCTTTTCGGCCATGCTCGGTTCCAGAAGAACACCGTCTTCCTGACCCTGCCCGGCCCTTTGCAGACTATTGAGCAAAATCTGTTCCAACCTCGGTTCAAGGGTGATCACCGGCAGCTCAGACTCAACGCCGACAATGCTTTGCACGATGGCGCGACACAATCCGACGCGCACCACGGCCACCAGCGCGGCGGTATCTTGACTCTTGCCCGCGTTGTTGGCGATGGCCTCGGCGATGCTGCGGATATCGCGCACCGGCACTTGCTCGGACAGCAATGCCTGCAGGACCTTCAGCAGCCCCGACAAGGAAATGACACCCGGCACCAATTCTTCTGCCAGTTTAGGCGAAGCCTTGGACAACACTTGCAGCAATTGCTGCACTTCCTCATGGCCGATCAGCTCGTGACAATGCTTTTGCAGGATCTGGTTGAGGTGCGTGGCCACCACCGTACTGGCATCGACCACGGTATAGCCCAGCGACTGCGCCTGGGAGCGCTGGCCGACGTCGATCCACACCGCTTCCAGGCCAAAGGCCGGGTCGCGTGCGGCAATGCCGTTGAGGGTGCCAAACACCTGGCCTGGGTTGATCGCCAGTTCGCGGTCCGGGTAAATCTCCGCTTCAGCCAGGATCACCCCCATCAACGTGAGGCGGTAGGCACTGGGCTGCAGGTCGAGGTTGTCGCGAATGTGCACGGTGGGCATGAGGAAACCCAGGTCTTGGGACAGCTTCTTGCGCACGCCCTTGATCCGCGCCAGCAACTGGCCGCCCTGGTTGCGGTCGACCAGCGGGATCAAGCGGTAGCCGACCTCAAGGCCGATCATGTCGATCGGGGTGACGTCGTCCCAGCCCAGTTCCTTGGTTTCCAGCGCACGCTGTGGCGAGGGCAGCAGGTCCTGCTGGCGCTGCGCCTCTTCCTGGGCCTTGACCTTCACCTGCTGCTGTTTCTTCCACACCAGGTAAGCGCCGCCACCGGCCATCAGGCCAAGGCTAAGGAAGGCCACATGCGGCATGCCCGGCACCAGGCCCATGATGATCATCAGCGCACCAGAGACCGCCAAGGCCTTGGGAGAGTCGAACATCTGCCGGTTGATCAGCTTGCCCATGTCTTCCGAGCCCGAAGCCCGGGTGACCATGATGGCCGCAGCGGTGGACAGCAGCAGTGATGGCAATTGCGCCACCAAACCGTCACCAATGGTCAACAAGGCGTACACCTTGCCGGCTTCGCTGAACGGCATGCCGTGCTGGAGCATGCCGATGAGCATGCCGCCGATGAGGTTGATGAACAGGATCAGCAGGCCGGCGATGGCGTCGCCGCGCACGAACTTGCTGGCACCGTCCATCGAGCCGTAGAACTCGGCCTCCTGCGCGACCTCGGAGCGGCGGGCCTTGGCCTGGGCCTGGTCGATCAAGCCGGCGTTGAGGTCGGCGTCGATGGCCATCTGTTTGCCGGGCATGGCATCGAGGGTGAAGCGCGCGCTTACCTCGGAAATACGCCCGGCACCCTTGGTCACCACCACGAAGTTGATGATCATGAGGATGGCGAACACCACCGCACCGACCACGTAGTTGCCGCCGATGACCACTTCACCGAAGGCCTGGATCACCTTGCCCGCAGCGCCATGGCCCTCCTGGCCGTGGAGCATGACCACACGGGTGGAGGCAACGTTCAGGGCCAGGCGCAGCAGCGTCGCCACCAGCAGGATGGTGGGGAATGCGGCGAAGTCGAGTGGGCGCAGGGCGTAGACGCAGACCAGCAGCACCACGATCGACAGCGCGATGTTGAAGGTGAAGAACACGTCGAGCAGGAACGGCGGTATCGGCAACATCATCATTGCCAACATCACCAGCAGCAACAGCGGCACACCCAGGTTGCCCCGGCCGAGACCGGCCAGGTTGTGGCGTGCGTTGTTGATTAACTGAGTGCGATCCACCGCGAGTCCTCTTGATGCAAAACTTTGACGCCCAGGGGGCGCCTGGGCGTGGCTCTGCAAGAAGCCTTCCAACTTTGCTATTTGGGTGTTTGCCTTGGGGTTTTTGGTGGGCTTGAGATCGAGCGCCGCCCGCGCGGCGCTCGATCTCACAGGCGCTGAACGACCATCGCCAAGCACCTATCAGCCATCACGCCGCAAATCCGGCGGAATCGGCAGGTCATCCTTCAACGGCTCCGGCCGCTTGCCCTTGCCCGACCGGTACTGACGAATCTGGAACACATACGCCAACACCTGCGCCACCGCCAGGTACAATCCCGCAGGGATCTCATGCTCAAGCTCGGTGGAGTAATAGATCGCCCGCGCCAGGGCTGGCGATTCAAGGATCTGGATCTTGTGCTCGACACCAATCTCGCGAATCTTCAACGCCATGAAATCGGTACCCTTGGCCAGCAGCAAGGGCGCTGCCCCGCCCTTCTCCGGGTCGTACTGCAGGGCCACGGCATAGTGCGTGGGGTTGGTGATGATCACGTCCGCCTGCGGCACCGCCGCCATCATGCGCCGCTGCGACACCTCGCGCTGCAGCTGGCGAATACGCTGCTTGACCTCAGGCTTGCCCTCCGAGTCCTTGTACTCGTCACGCACTTCCTGCTTGGTCATCTTCATTTTCTTGTGCGTCTGCCACAGCTGGAACGGCACGTCCGCCGCCGCGATCAGCAGCAGCCCCGCCGACATCCACAGCGCACTCCACCCCACCACCTGGACACTGTGAATGATCGCCTGTTCCAACGGCTCATTGGCAATCGACAGCAACGCCTGGCGGTCGCTGACCAGCACCACCACCGCCACGATCAGGATCGCGAAAAACTTGGCCAGGGCCTTCAGCAACTCGGTCAGGGCATGCATCGAGAACATGCGCTTGATCCCTGACAGCGGGTTCATGCGGCTGAATTTGGGCTGCAGCAGGCTGCCGGAAAACAAGAAGCCACCCAACGCGATCGGGGCAACGAACGAGATCACGAACAACAGAATCAGTACGGGTTGCACCGCCCAGATCGCCATCTTGCCCGAGGCCAGCAAAAACGCGCCCATGGCGCGCTCGTCGACGATCATGTCGCGGGTCAGGCTGAAGTTCATGCGCATCACGCTCAGCAGCGTCTCGGCCAAGTGGCCGCCGAACATCAGCAGGCCGCCAGCACCTGCCAGGGTCACCGCCACCGTGTTCAGCTCCTTGGAGCGGGCGATCTCACCTTTTTCACGCGAATCGCGCTTGCGCTTGTCGGTGGGGTCTTCTGTCTTGTCCTGACCACTCTCGCTTTCAGCCATGCTCAGCGCGCCCTTGCCAGATCACGCAGCCATTGCAGCGCGTCGCTGGCCAATGCCTGGTAGTGGGAAAGCATATCGGCCAGGCCGACCCAGAAAATCCCCATGCCCATGACCAGCGTCAGCGGGAAGCCAATGGAGAAGATGTTCAGCTGTGGCGCCGCCCGCGTCATCACGCCAAAGGCGATGTTCACCACCAGCAACGCGGCAATCACCGGCAAGATCAGCAACAGCCCGGCACCGAACACCCAACCCAGGCGCCCGGCCATTTCCCAGAACTGGCTGACCATCAGCGCATTGCCCACCGGCAAGGTGGTGAAGCTTTCGGTCAGCACTTCGAAGACCACCAGGTGCCCGTTCATCAACAGGAACAGCACACTGACCAGCATGGTCATGAACTGGCTGATCACCGTGACGTTGACGCCGTTGGCCGGGTCGACCATCGAGGCGAAGGCCATGCCCATCTGCACCGCGACAATCTGGCCAGCGATGACGAAGGCCTGGAACAGCAGCTGCAACGAGAACCCGAACAACGCCCCGACGATGATCTGCTCGCCACACAGCAGCAGGCCCTGCAAGCTCAACGGCTCGAACTCGGGCAACGGCGGCAGCGCCGGGACGATCACCACGGTGATGGCCACCGCCACGTACAGGCGCACCCGCGCCGGCAGCATGCGCGTGCCGAAGATCGGCATCGTCATCAGCACTGCCGTCACCCGGAACAACGGCAGGATGAAGGTGGCGACCCAGGTGCCGATCTGTGCGTTGGTCAGCTCCAGCATGGCCGTGTCAACCGATCAGCTGCGGGATGCTGGTGTATAGCGTGGTGATGTATTCCATGAACTTCTGCACCAGCCAAGGCCCCGCGACGATCAGCGTGACCAGCATTACCAGCAGACGCGGCAGGAAGCTCAGGGTCTGCTCGTTGATCTGCGTGGCGGCCTGGAACATCGCCACCATCAGACCCACCAACAGGCTCGGCACCACCAGGATGCCGACCATCAGCGTGGTCAGCCAAAGTGCATCGCGGAACAGGTCGACAGCAACTTCAGGGGTCATGCGTGGCTCTCCTTGACGGCGTCAAACGCCGCCGAAACTACTGGCCAATGTGCCCATGATCAGCGCCCAGCCATCGACCAGGACGAACAGCATGATCTTGAACGGCAGCGAAATGATCAGCGGCGACAGCATCATCATACCCATGGCCATCAGCACGCTAGCGACCACCATGTCGATGATCAGGAACGGGATGAAGATCATGAAGCCGATCTGGAACGCGGTCTTCAGCTCGGACGTGACGAAGGCCGGCACCAGGATGGTTAGTGGCACCTGGTCAGGGCCAGCAATGTCAGTGCGCTTGGACAGGCGCATGAACAAGTCCAGGTCGCTCTGCCGGGTCTGCGCCAGCATGAAGTCCTTGAGCGGCCCCTGGGCCTTGTCGATGGCCTGCTGGGCAGTCATCTGCTCTTTCAGGTAGGGCTGCAGCGCATCCTGGTTCACCCGGTCGAACACCGGCGCCATGATGAACATGGTCAAAAACAGCGCCATACCGGTCAGAATCTGGTTCGAAGGCGTCTGCTGCAGGCCCAGGGCCTGGCGCAAAATCGAGAACACAATGATGATGCGGGTGAAGCTGGTCATCAGGATGACGAACGCCGGGATAAAGCTCAGCGCCGTCATGATCAGCAGGATCTGCAGGCTGACCGAATACTCCTGCTGCCCGTCTGCCCCATTGGACAGGGTGATGGCCGGGATCGACAGCGGGTCGGCGGCCAGGGCCAATGGCGCGGCCAGCAGCAGCGCCAGGGTCAACATCATGCGCAGCACGCCGGTCATCACTTCTTGTCCTTATGGTCCTTGCCCATCAGCTCCATCAGCCGCTGGGCAAACTCCGGCGCTGCCTGACGGGCAGCCGCGGGCACTTCGACGGGTTCGGCCAGCACATGCAGGGCCTCGATACTGCCTGGGGTGTGGCCGATCAGGATCTGCTCCTTGCCGACTTGCACCAGCAACAGGCGGTCACGCGGGCCGATGGCCCGGCTGCCGACGATCTCGATCACCTGGCCACCTTTGACCGCTGCGCCTTGCATGCGGCGCAACATCCAGGCCAGGAAGAAGATCAGGCCCACCACCAACAGCAGGCCAAAGACCATCTGCGCCAGTTGCCCACCCAGGCTGCCAGGCGCGGCAGCGGTGGTTGCCGCAGGGCTGGCCGCCGCGCAGGCCCACTGGCTGGCGAGCAGCCCGGCAAAAGCAGCGCCGGCGCGCATCGTGCCCTTCACTCAGCGCAGCTTCTTGATACGTTCGCTGGGGCTGATCACGTCGGTCAGGCGGATGCCGAACTTCTCGTTGACCACCACCACCTCGCCATGGGCGATCAGCGTGCCATTGACCAGCACGTCGAGCGGCTCGCCGGCCAGGCGGTCGAGTTCGATCACCGACCCCTGGTTGAGCTGCAGCAGGTTGCGAATGTTGATCTCGGTGCTGCCCACTTCCATGGAAATGTTCACCGGAATGTCCAGGATCACGTCCAGGTTAGGGCCTTCGAGGCTGACGTTCTCGTTCGGCCGCGGCGAGCTGGCGAACTCTTCCATCGGCAGGCGGCCAGCGCCGCTGTTACCGGTGTCGCCGCCCAGCAGCGCGTCGATATCGGCCTGGCCGGCATCACCGGTTTCCTCCAGCGCCGCCGCCCATTCGTCGGCCAGGGCCTGGTCTTCCGCGGACGTGATCTCGTTTTCGTTAGCCATGATTTCCTCGACAGGCATTCAATTCGTAGTGAGCGACCGGCACGCCGTCAGCGGCGTTCGATCGGGTCGATGATCTGCAGGGCCAGGTTGCCCTTGTGCGAACCCAGCCGCGCTTTGAACGACGGCACGCCGTTGGCGCGCAGCACCAAGTGCTCGGGCAGCTCCACCGGGATCACATCGCCAGGCTGCATGTGCAGGATGTCGCGCAGCTTCAGCTGGCGGCGGGCAACCGTGGCGGTCAGTGGCACGGCCACGTCCAGCACGTCTTCGCGCAGGGCCTTGACCCAGCGCTCGTCCTGGTCGTCCAGGTCGGACTGGAAGCCCGCATCGAGCATCTCGCGCACCGGCTCGATCATCGAGTACGGCATGGTCACGTGCAGGTCGCCGCCACCGCCGTCCAGCTCGATGTGGAAGGTCGACACGACCACCGCCTCGCTGGGGCCGACGATGTTGGCCATGGCCGGGTTGACCTCGGAGTTCATGTACTCGAAGTTGACCGGCATGATGGCTTGCCAGGCTTCCTTGAGGTCGACGAAGCATTGGTCGAGGACCATGCGCACCACGCGCAACTCGGTCGGGGTGAACTCGCGGCCTTCGATCTTGGCGTGACGGCCGTCACCGCCAAAGAAGTTGTCCACTAGCTTGAACACCAGCTTGGCGTCGAGGATGAACAGCGAGGTGCCGCGCAGTGGCTTGATCTTGACCAGGTTGAGGCTGGTCGGCACATACAGCGAATGCACGTACTCGCCGAACTTCATCACCTGCACGCCACCCACCGCCACGTCCGCCGAGCGGCGCAGCAGGTTGAACATGCTGATGCGGGTGTAGCGGGCGAAGCGTTCGTTGATCATTTCCAGGGTCGGCATGCGACCGCGGACGATACGATCCTGGCTGGTCAGGTCGTAGCTTTTGATACTGCCTGGCTCGGAAGCGCTTTCGGTCTGCACCAGACCATCGTCGACACCGTGCAACAGCGCATCGATTTCATCCTGGGACAGCAGGTCCTGTACGGCCATTGCGGACTCCTACTGCAATACGAAATTGGTGAACAGCAATTGGTCGATGACCGGCTTGCCGACTTCCTTCTGGGCGACTTCCTGCACCACGGCGGTGGCTTTCTGGCGCAGCATCTCTTGCCCTACCGGGCTGCCGGCCAGGGTGTCGAAGCCCTGCCCAGAGAACATCATCACCAGGTTGTTGCGAATCACCGGCATGTGCACCTTGAGGGCATCCAGGTCAGCCTGGTTGCGCGCTTGCAGGGTGATGCTCAGTTGCATGTAGCGCTGGCGGCCGTTCTGGTTGAAGTTGACCACGAAGGCCGGGGTGAGGGCTTCGTAGATGGCCACAGGCTTGACGTTGGCGGCGGCCGGGTCGGTGGCCGGCGCGGACTCGCTCTTGTGCATGATGAACCACGTAGCGCCCACCGAAAGGCCGATCGCCAGCACCAGGCCCAGCACCAACAGCAGGATCAGCTTGAGTTTGCCTTTTGTGGCGGGGTCTTTTACTGCTTCGGTTTTCGCCATGCCAATAATCCGTCGTCCATCGGGGGTTCAAAGGAGGATGACGTGGCTTGAGCAAGTGTTATGCCAGATTTGGTGGAGCCAAGGGGTTTATCCAGGTTTACCTGTGCCCGCGAAGAAGCCCGCACAGCCCACCGCGGATCAGGCGTAATAATCAACCGCACTGTCGCCAATCACCACCTGCTGCTCAACCGGCCTGCTGCTATCGACCTGTTCGGAGCCGCCCTGCCCAGCCTGTTGCCGCGCCGCGACGCCCGACAGATTGCTGCCCTGTTCTTGCGCCTGCTGATGCTGTTGCCCGCGTGACTGGTCAGCAACGTTGACGTCTGGCTGTGCCAGGCCCTGCTGGGTAAACAGCTCGCGCAAGCGGTGCACCTGGCTGTCGAGGGCATCACGCACACCGGCGTGGCCGCTGATGAAGGTCACCTGGGTCGACTGATCCGCCGCTACATTGACGCGAATGTCCAGCCGCCCCAACTCGGCGGGCTCCAGCTGGATGTCTGCCGACTTGAGGTTCTGGCTGGACAGGTACATGACCCGATTCACCAGGCCTTCGGTCCAGGCGTTCTGGTTCATCGGCAAGGGTTGGTGCAAGGGGCTGGCATTCGCCGGCACGGCATTGGCGGTTTTCGCCGTGGCCGCCTGGGTCAGGCTGGCCAGGCGATCGGCGAAATCGTCGACGCGCGTGTCGCTGCTGGCGCTCTTGGTGTCCTTCAGGCCCTCTTCAAGCAGTGCACCGAAGGCCTTGTCGCCTGGCTCGCCCGCCTCACCCTCAGCGGTATCGACCAGATTCGCCAAGGTATTGACGGCTCCTCGGCCTTCATCACCCTGAGCCTGCGAGGGGTCCACGGCGTGTGCCGAGGTGATGCCTTTGGCCTGGGCGCTCTGCTCCAGCGCCAGGCGCAAGGTTGGCAGGTTGGCCAAGGGGTCGGCGTCGGGGTCGAACGCCTCTTCGGCGGCAGGCTCCTCCGTCAGCGCTGCGCTGGCTTGCGACTGTGCAGTGGCAGCCTGAAGCACGGGCGCCACGGCCTCAGCCTGGGCTTGAATCAGTTGCGCGCCGGGCTGCGCATCGGTGACCTGGCCGGCCACCAGGCTGGCGTCTCGCAGCCCCGTGTCAGCGGGGTCTGAGGCCTGATCGTCGGCTGGCAATTTGTTGCCGTCATCGGCAACCGATGGCTTGTCGGCAGCATCTTTCTTGCCGCCGTGTGCCACTTCTGGCTTGTCCTTGGGCTTGGCCTGGGCGACCTTGTCGTCCTGCCCAAACGCTTTCTGCTTGGCCATGACCTGGTCGAAGCCACCGCCCGCGTCACCCAGCGCCTGCGAGGGCTTGTCCACCATCGAGCTGGTCGCTCGCGACGACTTGCCAACAGCGTTTGCTTGCAACAAAGGATTGGGTGCGACAGGCATTGAGCGGTCTCCGCGCCAGAAACTGAAAAGTCATCCGGGCAAAGAAAAGCAAGACTCGCGCCAAGTCGCGCATCAGCCTGCTGAGATACGGTGCTCCTCACCGCGGTAGAAGCGCCGAACCTCTACATATTCCAGGTCGATACGGTTGATCAGGTCCTCGATGCCATACAGCGGTGGCTGGCGCACACGGTCTTCCAGTTGCTGGCACAGGCCAGCCAGCGCGACAGCCCCCATGTTGCTGCTGCTGCCCTTGAAGCTATGGGCCGCTGAACCCAGCTCATCGGCGTTTTTGGCAGCGTGCAACTCGCTCAAGCGCCGCTCGGAGTCATCCAGGAATGTCTGCACCAGATGCAGGTATCCATCCTCCATGACCTCACGCAGGTCGTTGAGCACCTTGTGGTCGATATGAATCTCAGTCACTTGTTCACTCCTTGATCAAGCCAGATTATGCCCGAGCCAGCCCCAGGGTCACAGGCGGGCTCACCATACAAACTCTACCCGGGCGCAGCGGCCGCCTTCGCACCATTGCGCATTACTGCCCAGCCGCGTTACCAGCTGCAGGCCACGGCCACTCAGGCCCTGCTCCGAGGGCGGCTGCGACAGCACCCGCTGCACATCGAACCCTGCGCCGCTGTCACGCACCTCGATCATCAGACGCCCGCCATCGGCGCGGGGTTCAACCTTCAAGTCAATGCGCACAAAGCCGTCAGCCAATGCCGCCAAGCGCTGGGCTCGCTCCCGGTAATAATCGGCAAAGCCCTGCACATCGCGCTTGAGCTGCGAATCCAGGCCCAACACCCCATGCTCCAAGGCATTGGAGAACAGCTCACTGAGCACACTGTGCAGATTGCCGGTGCGCGAGCGCAGCGGGTGAATTTCCTGCAACAGCTGCACCAAGTACGGCACCGGATTGGACTGCTTCAGGCTTTCGCCGCGCAGCTCGAACCCAAGCGACCAATCCAGCGGACTGGGGCGACCGCGTTCAGCGTAGATCATCGGCGCCGGCACCCGCTCATCGGCCGCGAACATGCGGATATCGCACAGGCTGATGTCGTCCCGAGGCTGCCCGCCGAAACGCTCCAGGGCCTGCATCACCTCATCAAACAAGTGGGCCGGGTCTCGGTTGTCAGCCAGCACCCCTTGCAAGCGCTCGACGCCAAACAAGCGTTCCTGGTCATCGGCCGTGTCCAGCACGCCGTCTGACAACAGCAGCAAGCGCTCACCCGCTGCCAGCGGCAGCACTTCAGTGCTGTCGTCGAAGCGCTCAGGGGCAAGAATACCCAGCGGCAAATGGCGCGAAGCCAGCGCCGACAGCACCTCGCCGCCTGCAGACAAGCGATAGCCGTCTGGCATGCCGCCGTTCCACACCTCCACCGAGCCACGCTGCACGCTCAGGTTGAGCATCACAGCACAGCAAAACATGTCCACCGGCAGGATGCGTTTAAGCTTGGCGTTCATTTCGCGCAGGGTTTGCGCCAGGCCATACCCCTTGGCTGTCATGCCGTAGAACACTTCAGCCAGGGGCATGGCGCCGACCGCGGCGGGCAGGCCGTGACCGGTGAAATCCCCCAGCAGCACCTGCATGTCCCCCGAGGGCGTGAACGCGGCCAGCAGCAGGTCACCGTTGAACAGCGCATAGGGCGATTGCAGGTAGCGAATATTGGGTGCAGCCAAGCAGCCCGCATGGGCCACCTTGTCGAATACCGCCTTGGCCACCCGCTGCTCGTTGAGCAGGTGGTGATGGTGGCGGGTGATCTCGTCGCGCTGGGCCAGCACGGTGGCCTGCAGCCTGCGCAGGCGGCCCATCGCGCGTATCTTGGCGGCGAGGATCACCGCGCTGTAGGGCTTGGCCATGAAGTCATCGCCGCCGGCCTCCAGGCAGCGCACCAAGGCATCCTCCTCGTTCAACGAGGTGAGGAAGATGATCGGCACCAACGCTTCGCCGGCCAGGGCCTTGATCTGCCGGGCCGCTTCGAAACCATCCATCACCGGCATCAGCGCATCGAGCAGCACCAGTTGCGGGCGCCGCTCGACAAACAGCGCCACCGCCTGCTCGCCGTTTTCTGCGGTGAACACCTGATGCCCCTGGCGCCGGACGATTTGCGCCAGCAACAGGCGGTCGGCGGCCCCGTCTTCGGCGATCAGCACGGTCAACGCCTGTTCGGCAGCCATCACGCGGCTCAACTGATATCGAACAGTTTTTCAAAATTGGAGATGGCGAGGATCTTGCGCACATCGGAGCTGGCATGCACCACACGCACGTCCGAATCGTCGCCGCCTGCGTGATCGCGCAGCAGCAACAACATGCCGAGCGCAGAGCTATCGAGGTAGGTGGTGTCTTTCAGGTCGACGACCACCGAGTCCGGTCGACCCGGCTGGCGCTCGTAGGCTTCGCGAAACTCCTGATGCTTGCCGAAATCGAAACGACCCTTGACCTTGATCGTCAGCTTTTTCCCGTCCTGCGAAAAATCAGTCTCGACTGCCATGCTAGCGATTCCTTCGATGATGGCGGATGCAACCCTTTAAGGTTTAGCAGCCTGGGGTGGGAGTGCAAGCGAGACAGCCAACAGATCCCTCTCAGCGACGCGCGCCGGCGATTAAAAATCAGGGGTGACTTTGTCTGGGCAAGCGCTGCGACAGCTCATCCAGCAAGCGCTGCTCGCGCTTGTCTTCGGCGCGCCGCGCTTCATCCAGGTAACGCTGTACCAACTTGCGCAACCCCTCGACCCGGGCATAGGCCTGCTGCCAGGTGCCGCGGGCGTTGTTCAGGTTGTTCTGGTGCCAGGTCAGGCTCTGGCGCTGCTGGGTCATGGCTGTTTCCAGCTGCCCGAGAAAACGCTGGTAATTGACCAGCCAGCTGCCATTGACGCCCTGCCCGCCACGGTTGATCCACTGCAGCTGGTAGTCCTCGCGAAAACGCTCCAGCTCAGCCAACTTGACCTGCGCCTGAGTCACCAGTTGCTGAAAATGCCCAAGGCGCTGGGCGGCCTTGCGCTCGGCCTCTTCGGCCATGTCCACCACCGGCGCCAGGCGCGCGGCTCGTCCGGGCAGTGCCATGGCCTATCAACCGCCCGCCGGAGGCGTGAAAATCGCCCCCAACTGATCGCGGCTCTGCGCCATGCCGACGTTCTCGTCCAGGCCTTGACGCAGAAAATCCACCAAGCGGGACTGCAAGGCGATCGCCAGGTCGGTCTCCGGGTCACCACCGGCCACATAGGCACCGACGCTGATCAGGTCGCGGCTCTGCGACAGGCGCGACCACAACTGCTTGAATTTTTGCGCCTGGCGCAGATGATCAGCATCGACCACTTGGGGCATTACGCGGCTGATCGACGCTTCGATGTCGATCGCGGGGTAGTGGCCTTCTTCGGCCAAGCGCCGGGACAACACGAAGTGGCCGTCGAGCACACCCCGCGCCGAGTCGGCGATCGGGTCCTGCTGGTCGTCGCCCTCCGACAATACCGTGTAGAACGCAGTGATCGAGCCGCCACCAGGCTCGCCATTGCCCGCCCGCTCCACCAGCTTCGGCAGCTTGGCGAACACCGACGGCGGGTAACCCCGGGTGGCCGGCGGCTCGCCGATCGCCAAGGCGATCTCACGCTGAGCCTGGGCAAAACGGGTCAGCGAATCCATCAGCAACAGGACATTCTTGCCCTTGTCGCGGAAGTATTCGGCAATGCGCGTGCAATACATGGCCGCGCGCAGGCGCATCAGCGGCGCGTCATCGGCGGGCGAGGCGACCACCACCGAGCGCTTGAGGCCTTCTTCACCAAGGATGTGCTCGATGAATTCCTTCACCTCGCGGCCCCGCTCACCGATCAGCCCAACGACGATGATCTCGGCTTCGGTGAAGCGCGTCATCATGCCCAGCAACACCGACTTACCCACACCGGTACCGGCGAACAGGCCCAGGCGCTGGCCACGGCCGACGGTGAGCAGGCCGTTGATGCTGCGGATGCCCACGTCCAGCGGCACGCTGATGGGGTCGCGGTTGAGCGGGTTGATCACCGGGCCATCCATCGGCACCCAGTCTTCAGCCTTCATGCCGCCTTTGCCATCGAGGGCGCGCCCGGCGCCATCCAGCACCCGCCCGAGCATGCTCATGCCCATGGGCAAGCGGCCGCCGTCGTCCAGCGGTACCACCCGCGCACCGGGGGCGATGCCGACGATGCTGCCAACCGGCATGAGGAATACCTTGGACCCGGCAAAGCCCATGACTTCGGCCTCGACCTGCACCGGGTGGTAGCTGTCGTCGTTGATCACCAGGCAGCGGCTACCCACTGCGGCGCGCAGGCCTTCGGCTTCGAGGGTGAGGCCAACCATGCGCAGCAGGCGGCCTTCGACGATTGGCTGCACCGGCAGCTCGATCGCCTCGGCGTAACTGCCCAGGCGTTTGCCGAAACTGGTGCGGTCAAGGCGCATCGGGGCGGTCCAGGTCGATCGACACATCGGCCGGCGCGGGGTGCAAGGAGTGGTCGTGAAGCTGGTCGAACAGCTGCGCCACGGCCTTCTCGATGCGCGTTTCCATGCTGGCGTCGATACGGCTGTGAGCGGTCTCGATGCGGCAGCCACCCGGCAGCAAGGCTTCGTCTTCGAGCAGCCGCCAGTTTTCTTCGTGGCGCTCGCGCAAGGCCTTGGCCAGTTCGAAGTCCTGGGGGTTGAGGTGAATGCGGATGTTGTCGGCGCCCATTGGCAGCAGCTTGAGGGCTTCGCGCAGCACGTGGGTAATCTGGCTGGAATCGCTGCGCAGCTCGCGGCCGATCACCTGGCGGGTCATGTGCGCGACCAGGTGCACCAGGGTTTTCTCGATCTGCGTGTCTTGCTCGGCAATGGGCGCCATCAGGTTGACCATCAGCCGCTCGAGGCTGCCGACCTTGGCCGCCAGGGCCTGCTCAGCCTCTTGGCGAACCTTCAGCTGGGTGCTGTGAAAGCCCTCGCGCTCGCCGGTGGCAAAGCCCTCGTTGTAGGCGTCCTGGCGAATGGCTTCGAGTTCTTCGAGGGTCAGCGGCTGGACTTCTTCCAGCGGCACTTCCTCGACTTCTTCCTCGATGACTTCGGGTTCCGGCTCGGGCTCGGGTTGCGGCTCGGGTTCCGGGTCGAAGCTGGGCAGTGCCCAGACATCGACGCCCTCGAGGTCGCGGGCGCGGATCAGGTCGCTGGGGTGATGTTCTTTGCTGGACATGCTGTGATGTTCTCAAACCACGTTCAGCCAACGCGATCCCTGTGGGAGCGGGCTTGCCCGCGAATGCGTCGGCAGGGACAACCTCATCACCCGATCTGGCGCATTCGCGGGCAAGCCCGCTCCCACAGTGGGCTGCGCCAGTCGGCAGAATCCGGCAACGTTAGATCATTTCCTCAGCACCCTTGCCGCCGAGCACGATCTCGCCGGCCTCGGCCATGCGTCGGGCGATGGTGAGGATTTCTTTCTGCGCCGTTTCCACGTCGCTGACCCGAACCGGCCCTTTGGCCTCCAGGTCGTCGCGCAGCAGTTCCGACGCACGTTTGGACATGTTCTTGAAGATCTTGTCCTTGACCCGCTCGTCGGCGCCTTTGAGCGACACCACCAGCACGTCCGAAGACACCTCGCGCAGCAGCGCCTGGATGCCACGGTCGTCGACATCGGCCAGGTTGTTGAAGACGAACATGAGGTCTTCGATCTGCTCCGAGAGGTCGTTGTCGACTTCGCGGATCGAGTCCATCAGCGCACCTTCCACCGAACTGTCGAGGAAGTTCATGATGTCGGCCGCACGCTTGATACCGCCCAAGGTGGTCCGCGCAGCATTGGAGTTGCCCGAGAACTGCTTCTCGAGGATCTGGTTCAGCTCTTTCAGCGCCGCCGGTTGCACGGTGTTCAGCGACGACACGCGCAGGATGATGTCCAAGCGCACCTTGTGGTCGAAGTTGCTCAGCACTTCACCGGCCTGGTCAGGGTCCAGGTAGGCGACCACGATGGCCTGGATCTGCGGGTGCTCGTAGCGGATCACATCGGCCACGGCACGCGGCTCCATCCACTTGAGGCTGTCCAGGCCGCTGGTGTTGCCCCCCAGCAGGATGCGGTCGATCAGGCCGTTGGCCTTGTCCTCGCCCAAGGCCTGGTTGAGCATCTTGCGGATGTAACCGTCAGAGCCCACGCCCAGGCTGGTCTGGTCGCCGACGATGTCGACGAACTCGCTCATCACCTGCTCGACCTGGTCGCGGTGCACGTTGCCCATCTGCGCCATGGCCACGCCCACACGCTGCACTTCCTTGGGGCCCATGTGCCGCAGTACCTGGGCAGCATCGGTTTCACCCAGCGAGAGCAGGAGGATCGCCGCTTTGTCGACGCGGCTCAGCTTGGCGGTAACGGCTCGGTTATCACTCATCGGCGTTGATCCAGTCTTTCACGACCTGGGCCACGCGGCCCGGGTCTTCGGCCACCAGGCCTTTGATTGCGTTGAGCTGTGCCTCGTAGCCCTCGCTCGGGCTTGGCAACAGAATGCTTGTCGGGCCACCCAGACTGACGCGGTCGTTGGCCAGTTCGCCATCCAGACCGATCATGCCGCCCAGCTCCATGTCGCTGTCCGAGGCAGCCTGCTTGCCGCCCCCTGTGATGTTGTTGAGCACCGGGCGCAGCACGCCGAACACCAACACCAGGATGAACACCACGCCCAGCACTTGCTTGACGATGTCCCAGAACCACGGCTGCTGATAGAAGGCGATGTCGGCGATTTCTTCGCCGCGGTCGGCGGCAAACGGCACGTTGATCACCGTCACGCTGTCGCCACGGCTGGCATCGAAGCCGACCGCGTCCTGCACCAGGCGGGTAAAGCGCGCCAGGTCCTCGGCACCCCAAGGGGCACGCGTGGTCTCGCCACTGGTGGGGTCGATCTTGAGCTGGTCGTCGACCACCACCGCCACCGACAGGCGGGTCATGCGGCCCTGCTGCTGACGGGTGTGGCTGATGGAGCGGTCCAGCTCGAAGTTCTTGGTGCTTTGCTGACGCTTGTCTGCCGGGTACGGCGCGAGCATCGGCTGACCGGTGGCCGGGTCCATGATCTGCTGGCCGTTGGCATCAACCAGCGGCTGGCCGGGTTGGATGGCGGCGGCCGGGGTGGCGGCTGCACCCGTGGTTTGCGGCGCGGACGCAGCACCCGGTGGCTGGTTGCTCAGCGCGCCGGGCACGCCTTGCGGGCCCTGGCTGCTGGCGCGCTGTTCGTCCACCGACTGTTCGCTGCGCAGCGCCGGCTGGTCGGGGTTGAACTGCTCGGAGGTCGACTCGACCGCACTGAAATCCAGGTCGGCGGAGACTTCGGCCTTGTAGCGATCGTTACCCAACACCGGCTGCAAGATATTGTGCACGCGCTGGGTGAGCATGCTTTCCATGCGGCGGCTGTAGTCGAACTGCTTGCCCGCCATGGTCAGAGCGGTGTCCTGCAGCTGTTCGGAAAGCAGGTTGCCCTTCTGGTCGACGACAGTGACTTGCGACTTGTCCAGCTCTGGCACGCTGGTGGCGACCAGGTTGACGATCGCCATCACTTGCCCGGCTTCCAGGCCACGGCCTGGGTACAGCTCGACCAATACCGAGGCGCTGGGCTTGCGTTCGTCACGCACGAACACCGAACTTTTTGGGATGGCCAGGTGCACGCGTGCAGCCTTGACGTTGTTCAGGCTGGAAACGGTACGGGCCAGTTCGCCTTCCAGGCTGCGGCGATAACGAGTGGCCTCCATGAACTGGCTGGTGCCCAGGCCCTGCTCCTTGTCGAGCAGCTCGAAACCGACGTTGCCATCGCTCGGCGCCACGCCCGCGGCCGCCAGCTTCAGGCGCGCACGGGAGAGGTCGTCGGCCTTGACCAGCAGCGCGCCGGAATTGGGCTCGACGTTGTAGGGAATGTCTGCGGCTGCCAGGGTTTCCATGACCTGCTTGGTGTCCATGCCCGACAGGCTGCCATACAGCGGCCGATAGTCCGGCTGTTGCGACCACAGCACCACGGCGAAGCCGATCGCCACGCTCGCCGCCAACCCGACCATGAGGCCGACCTGACGCAGCATGGGCATCTGCGAAATGTTTTCCAGAAACGCCATGCCGAACAGCGGCGGTTTGGCCGCTGGCTGGCCGCTCTTGGCGGGGGCGTTATCGACGACTGCTTCAGCCATGGGTTACGTCCGTCCTCAAACCGGCATCTGCATGATGTCTTGATACGCCTGGACCAGCTTGTTGCGTACCTGGGTGAGTGCCTGCATCGAGACGCTGGCCTTTTGCGAGGCGACCATCACATCGGTCAAGTCGACGCCGGTCTTGCCAATTTCGAAGGCGTTGGCCAGCTGGGTGGAAGCCTGCTGCGTCTCATGCACCTTGCCGATGGCCTGGCCGAGCATGTCGGCAAAGCTGCTCTGGCCCGGGGCCAGTTCGGGGGCAGCGGACACCTTGGGCAGCGACATGGCATCAGCCTGCATCGCGCGCATGTCCAGCATCAGACGATTGAATTCAACACCTTGGCTCATGACCTTCTCTCTCCGGCGGCCGCATTTTTTTGACACTCATGCGGCGGATAGCTCGTGTAAAGCAACAAAGGTGCCAGCCTTGCCACCCTGTCCATTTGGTTTAGCGCGATCCCTGCAAAGCAGGCTTGGTGATGTTTGCTGTGGAGCTGAAATCCAGGAGCTGCTTCGCAGCCCATCGCAGGCAAGCCAGCGCCTACAGAAAAACCCATAACCTGTTGATTTAGCGGGTGCCTGTGGGTGCGATGCATCAGCCGAAGAGGCTGGCCTCGACGTCGAACCCGGCATCGCGCATCTGCGCCAGCTTGTAACGCAGGGTGCGTGGGCTGATGCCCAGGCGCTCGGCGGCCTCCTTGCGGCGGCCGCGCTCGGCGCGCAAGGTGTCGATGATGGTCTGGTACTCATGGCGGCGCAGGTCATCGCCCAGGCCACTGGCTTCGGCAACCACGGCTGCCACTGACGGCGCCGCGCCGGCCGACAATGGAATGGCGCCCGCCAGACAGAAATCCGCCGCTTCGATCACCCCACCCTGCTGCAGGATCAAGGCGCGCTGCAAGGCGTTGTCCAGTTCGCGCACGTTGCCGGGCCAGGCATGCGCCTGCAGGCAGGCCCGCGCATCGGCAGACAGGCGCACGGGTGCGTGCTTCATCTTGCTGACATGGCGTGCCAGCAAACGCTCGGCCAGCGGCAGGATATCGCCCTTGCGCTCGCGCAGCGCACACCAGGCCAGGGGGAACACCGACAGCCGGTAATACAGGTCTTCACGGAAGCGGCCAGCCGCCACTTCGCCTGCCAGGTCGCGGTTGGTGGTGGCCAGCACGCGGATGTCCAGGCTGATCGGCTTACGCCCACCTACCCGCTCCACCTCGCGCTCCTGCAGCACCCGTAACAGCTTGGCCTGCAAGGCCAGCGGCATCTCGGAAATCTCGTCGAGCAGCAAACTGCCGCCCTCCGCCTGCTCGAACTTGCCGGCCTGGGCCGCGATGGCACCGGTGAAGGCGCCTTTCTCGTGGCCGAACAGCGTGGCCTCAAGCATGTTGTCGGGGATGGCCGCGCAGTTGATCGCCACAAAGGGCTCGGCCGCCCGCGGGGACTGCTGGTGAATGTAGCGCGCCAGCACTTCCTTGCCGGTACCCGACTCGCCAGAGATCAACACGGTCGAGTCACTGCGCGCTACCCGCGCAGCCAGTTCGAGCAACTGCCGGCTGGCCGGCTCGCAGGCCACCGGCCCTTCTTCTTCCGCTGCACTGACACGGCCTGCGGCGTGGCGCTCAACCAGGCTCAACAGCGCCTTGGGCTCGAAGGGCTTGACCAGGTAATCGGCAGCGCCTTGGCGCATCGCCTCCACGGCACGCTCGACTGCGGCATGCGCCGTCATCAGCAGCACCGGCAGTTGCGGCTGCTGGCGACGCAATTGCGCCAGCAGCTGATGCCCATCCATGCCGGGCATGTTCACATCACTGACCACCAGGCTGAACGCCTCGGCCAGCACCGCCTCCAGCGCCTCTTCGGCACTGCCCACGGCCCGGTAGTCGAAGCCGCCGATTTCCAGGGTGTCGCCAAGCGCCTGGCGCAATACGCGGTCATCCTCGACCAGCAGCACCTTGATCGCCATCAGCCCGCCTCCGCCAGTTGCCCATCGATCAGCGGCAGCTCGACCCGCACGCAGGTGCCGCGCCCAACCTTCGAGCGCAGGCTGAGGGTGCCCTGATGCGCCCGCACCACGGCCTTGACCACGGCCAGGCCCAGCCCGGTGCCGGTGGCCTTGGTGGTCAAGAACGGCTCACCCAGGCGGCCCAGCAAATCGGCGTCGATACCGCTGCCGGCATCACTCACGCACAGGTGCAACACCTGCTCACGACGGAACACGTGCACTTTGAGCCGGGCCGGTTCTTCGCTGGCTTGCAGGGCGTTCTCAATCAGGTTGAGCAAGGCGCCAACCAGGGTATCGCGGTTGCACAGCAGCTCGCCCAGGTGGCTGTCGCACTGCCAACGCACGGCATGCCCTTGCACGTGCGACTGCGCCGCCTGCTGCAGGGCCTGGAACAGTGCTTTCGGGGTCACACGATCACCCAGCGGCAGCTCGCCGCGGGCGAACACCAGCATGTCGCGCACCTGGTGCTCCAGCTCGTGCAGGCGTTCCTTCAAGGTACCGGCGAAGCGCTGGCGGGTTTCGGCGCTCAGGTCTTGCTCGCTGTCGGCCAGGTGGCTGGCGTAGAGCATGGCCGCCGACAGTGGCGTGCGAATCTGATGGGCCAACGAGGCGACCATGCGCCCCAGCGACGACAAGCGCTCATGGCGCGCCAGCTGGTCTTGCAGGCGACGGGTTTCAGTCAGGTCGTTGAGCAGCACCAGTTGGCCGGGTTCGGCATCCAGCGAACGGGTGGCGATGGACAGGCGGCGGCCGTCGCGCAGCGACACTTCATGGCCGTCATCCTTGCGCGGGGCAAAGCTGCGGGCAATGACCTGGCGCCACAGCTCACCGATCAGCGGCTCGCCGAGCAGTTCGCAGGCGGCGGGATTGGCTTCTCGCACCCGGCCCTGGCCGTCGATCACGATCACCCCACCCGGCAACAAGTCCAGTAGGTTCTGCAGGCGGTTGGCCAGGCGCTCCTTTTCATTCAGTTCGTCCATGCGCTGGGCGCTGACCACGGCCAATTCGCCCTTGAGCTCGCTGACGCGGGCTTCGAGCAGGCTGTAGGATTGGCTTAGCTGGCTGGAGACCTGATTGAACAAGGCGAAAGCCTGCTCGACACCCTGTCGGCTTTCCTGCTCGACCGGGGTATGCCCCTGCAGATCGGGGGCTCGGGAAACGTGGGCGGCCTGGGGCATCGTGCTCTCTCGCGTGGCTGACCGTCATAAAAACGGTGTGGTGCCAGCGGTGTAGCAATAGCCGTGCCGGAGATGGGGTTTTATCGCACTGCGATGCGTATTGCGCGACCTGTGCGACCTGTGGAGCAGCCTTGTGCTGCGAAGAGGCCGGCGCATGCACAGAGCCTTTCTGTGCTGCCACCGGCCTCTTCGCAGCACAAGGCTGCTCCTACACGGGTTTACCGACTGCCTGAAACAGGCGCAACGGGGGTCAATCCTCCGCCTGTTCCTCGCCACCCTGACGGCTCATGCCGTACTTGCGCATCTTCTCGACCAAGGTGGTGCGGCGGATACGCAAACGTTCAGCCGCGCGCGCAACGATACCGTTGGCATCGTCCAGCGCCTGCTGGATCAGGCCCTGCTCCAGGCTGCCCAGGTAGTCCTTGAGGTCAAGACCTTCGGGCGGCAGCATCGCGGGGTTGGCGAAGTTCGGGGCATGGCCGTTGATGGCCACGCGCTCTTCGAGATCACTGCGCAGGTGGTCGACCATCTGCTCGTCTTCATCATCGACGTAGCGGAATTTTTTCGGCAGCTCGGACACGCCGATCACCCCGTACGGGTGCATGATCGCCATGCGCTCGACCAGGTTGGCCAGCTCGCGCACGTTGCCCGGCCAGCCATGCCGGCACAGCGACATGATCGAGGCAGAGTTGAACCGGATCGAGCCGCGCTTCTCGTGCTCCATGCGCGAGATCAGCTCGTTCATCAACAGAGGGATGTCTTCCACCCGCTCACGCAGGGGCGCCATCTCGATGGGGAAGACGTTCAGGCGGTAGTACAGGTCTTCGCGGAACGTCCCATCCTCGATCATGCTTTCGAGGTTTTTGTGGGTCGCGGCGATGATGCGCACGTCAATGCTCTGGGTCTTGTTGCTGCCCACGCGCTCGAAGGTGCGCTCCTGCAACACGCGCAGCAGCTTGACCTGCATCGGCAGCGGCATATCGCCGATCTCGTCGAGGAACAGGGTGCCGCCGTTGGCCAGCTCGAAACGCCCGGCACGGCTGGTGATGGCACCGGTAAAGGCGCCCTTCTCGTGGCCGAACAGTTCGCTTTCCAGCAGCTCGGCCGGGATCGCGCCGCAGTTGACCGGCACGAACGGCGCATCGCGGCGCTTGGAGTGGTAGTGCAGGTTGCGCGCCACCACCTCTTTGCCGGTGCCCGACTCGCCGAGGATCAACACGCTGGCATCGGTGTCCGCCACTTGCTGCATCATCTGCCGCACATGCTGGATGGCGCGGCTGGTGCCGACCAGGCTGCGGAACAGGTTCGGCTCGCGCTGGCGCCCGCGCTCGCGTGCCTGGTCGTACATCTCGCGATAGACCTGGGCACGGTGCAGCGAATCGAGCAACTGGCTGTAGCTCGGCGGCATTTCGAGGTTGGAGAGGACTCGACGGCGAAGCTCTTCCGGCAACTCTGCAGAAGAAATTTCACCTAAAAGCAGCACCGGAAGGAACTCATCCCACCCGGCCACTGTCTTAACGAGCCCAAGGAGATTGCCCGGAGCATTCACGGCACCGACAAGCACGCACAGCACTTCCCGACTCGAAGACAACGACTCCACCGCCTGCTGCCAGTCCTGGCTCGAGCACGCGAGGTTTTCTTCGCCTAGAAAATTCAGGACCACCGCCAGATCGCGGCGGCGGGCGCTGTCGTCATCGATCAGAAGAATCTTGGTTTCACGCCACATGCAATAGCAACTTCCCTAGTCATATCGGCGCCCTGTGGGGCGTGCTCGACATCATTCCGACTGAATGGTCAGTGTTCGGACGTCTGAAATTCGAAAACAGCCACTAGTAAAGTCAAAAACTTAGAAGCAGTCAAATTTATGGCGCCGAGCTTTGCGTTCTGCTCAGCGTCAGCTGAACAGATGGTATACCTTTGTGGCCTGTTTCGCTTGATTGATATTCGTCATTTGCTGGACCAAAGATTGACGTTCGTCACTTGCAACGTCGATTAGTTGGCGATAAACGTCCATCAGCGCTTCGAGGTTCACCCGAACCGCCGCCTCATCCTCCACCGCCCCTTGCAGCAATTCGTCCATCTGCGCCCTGCAGGCCAGGTCTAGCTCGCCGATGGCGGCCCAGTCGCGCGCTTGCAGTGCCTCGTTCAAGGCCTGACGGGTGTCTTCGATTCGCTGCAACGCGTTCATGTGGCCTCCTGGCGTGTCACTGCTCGGCTGTGGCGATGGCATCCCAACCGCTTTTGACGGTGATCATCAGCTGGGCGACTTCGTCGATGATGGCGGGGTCGCTGTCCAGGTTGGCCTGGATCAGACGGGTGGCCATGTAGGCATACAGGCTATCGAGACGGTCCAGTTCGTCTGGGTTGTCGGTCTTGTCCTTGTCCAGCCCTTCACGCAGGCCACCGATGATGTCGATCGCCTTGCCCAGCATCACACCCTTCTGCGCCACGTCGCCGCGGCTGATCGCGCCCTTGGCCTGGGCCATACGGTCGAGCGAACCTTCCATCAGCATCTGCACCAGGCGGTGCGGGGTCGCTTCGGAGATCTGGGCGTGGGAATTGACCTTCTGGTACTGGCGAAGGGCTCTCATCGGGTGCATGGGGGATCCTCAGTGAACGGGGCAGAACAGTGGCCGTATACCTAGGTAATCGGCCCTGGCCTGGATTTCTTTAGGCGATCAATCGTCGCTGTTGGACTTGTTCAGCGCGTTTAGCGTGGTCATTACGCTGTCGCTGGTCGCCTTGAGCTTGGCCACCAAGGTGTCCATGGCGTTGTACTTTTTGGTCAGGGTGTCGGTCAGCGACTCGATACGGCGATCAAGCGCGGTCTGCGACTCTTCCAACTGCTTGAGCTGGGTGGTCAGGCTCGCCTGGCGCGACGCGAGGATACCCCCTGTCTTGGCGTATTCTTCAGTGGCCGCGGTCATGCGACTGAGCAGGCCTTCCTTACCGATGAACAGGCCACTGATGTCAGCGCCCATCGTTTTGACTGCGGCATCCCACTTGTCGTTGTTGAGCTCAAGCAACCCCGTCTTCTGTACGGTATTGATGCCTAGCTGCGACAGCGTACGCAGCCCACCGGTACCCACACTGCGGGTGAGCTCGCTACGGATCGAGCTGACCAGCGAACGCATGGTCGCATCGCCTGTCAGCGATGCACCCGAGGCGCTGCTGTCGTCGGCGCCCGTGGTGACCTTGGTCTGCGCATTGATGGTCGTCATCAAGGCGTTATAAGCGGTCACGAAGGACTGCACCGAGGTTTTCAGGGTGTCGTTGTTGCTCGCCACCACAAGGCTCGACTTGCCTTCTTTGACCAGGGTGATATCAACGCCACTGACCGCACCGGTCACGGTGTTGGAAGCCGATTCCAGCTCGAGGCCGTCGAGCTTGTACTTGGCATTCTGCGGCTCTGCAATGGTCGTCACACCGGTGGCCATGTCGGCGGTGCCACCCAAAGTCAGCTCGGTGCCATCACCCATTTTGGTCGACGAGAAGATCAGCCGCGAACCACTGGCGTCAGTGACAATGTTGGCCGTGATGCCCTTGGATTGCAGCTGATCGTTGATCGAGTCGCGCGCCTGCTGCAGCGTTGCACCCGCAGCGATGGACACGTTGTGCGTGGCATTGCCCTGGCTAATGGTCAGGGTTTGCGACTCGCCCGAATCGTTGATGATGGTCGAGGTGTTCTTGTAAACCTGAGTCGAAATCTTGGATGCCGTTGCCAGCTGCGTCACTTCAAGCGAGTACGTGCCCGACGACGCGCCATCACCCAATTTGATCTTGGCGATAGCTTCGTCAGACGACGACCCAGACAAACCATTGAAGCTCGCTGCAGTATTAAGCTTGACCAGCGCCGCGCGGTACGTTTCCAGCGCACTTTTGATCGTACCGATGGCCGACAAGGTGGTGGTGGCGGTGGCGGTCTGATTATTGATCTGGGTTTGCTTGGGGGCTTTTTCTGCACCCGCCAACGCCGCAACAAGCTCGTCGATCTTAAGACCCGAACCCAGTCCGGTAATAGTAGAACTCGCCATCTTCACACTCCTTATCGGTGACCGTCGAAAATCCGACGAAAACGCGTCCGTGCGGCTTTACAACAAAAGCCGTGCCAACTCAGGCCTGGGTATCAAACAACAGGCTGTTGGCATCCTTCAGGTTTTCCGCCAGCTTCAGTGCCACTTCGGAGGGCAACTGGCGGATGACTTCGCCGCTCTGGCGGGCGATGACCTTGACGACCACCTGGCCGGTGGAGTCATCGATCGAAAAATCGAGTTGTCGCTCTGAAGCCTTGACGAAGTCCTGGATGGCATTGACTGCGGTCTCCAGGGTTTCTCGGGCTACAGGCTGGGATTCTTGCTTGGCCGGCTCGTTGGCCGCCAGCTCGTTCTCTTGCCGCTTGCTCGCCGTTGCTTCGGGAGCAGCGGAAGCGGGATAGGACAGGCCCAGTTTCACGCTCATATCCATTTCTGGCACCTCTTGTTCTCGGAAAGACGAAAGGGTACGTCACCGTACCCTTCGTCAAACTACTTAGCGATCAGGATCAGCCCAGCAGTTTCAGTACCGACGACGGCAGCTGGTTAGCCTGGGACAGGATCGCGGTGGAAGCCTGTTGCAGGGTTTGCTGCTTGGTCAGCTCGGCGGTTTCCGAAGCGAAGTCGGCGTCCTGCACACGGCTGCGGGCAGCGGTGGAGTTTTCCGAGATGCTGTTCAGGTTGGCAACGGTGCTGTCGAAACGGTTTTGCACAGCACCCAGCTGAGCGCGCTGGCTGTCGATCTGAGCGATAGCGGCATCCAGAGCCTGGATGGCTTTCTGCGAATCGGCAGCAGTGGTGATGCTCAGGTTGGAAACGGTGGTTTCCTGGGTGATGGCTACTGTGCTGTTGGTGGTAGCCAGGCCCAGAGCGGCCAGACCGGTACCTTGGCTGCCGTCGGCAACGGTGATGTTTTCTTTCGAGAACAGCTTCAGGGTGTTGTCAGCGTTTTTGCTGGCGGTGACGCCGGTGCTCGCGGTGTTGATCGCCGAGATGATGCCGTCCAGGGTATCGCCCTTGGTGAACTTGACTTCAGTGCCGTTCAGGGAGATGGAGGTATCAGCGACCAGTTTGGCTTCGGTAGTACCGGCAGCCAGACCAACCTTGGCCAGCGCGCCTTGGCCAGCGGCACCGGTGCCGTTGGTCAGGTTGATGGCTTTGCCATCGGCGGAGCTCAGTTGCAGACGGCCTTCGGAGCTCAGGGTTGCCGCGACGCCGGTTGTAGCGGTTTCAGCGTTGATGGCAGCGAGCACATCAGACATATCTTGGCCAGCGGTTGCGCCGATTGCGGTGCCATTGATATTGAAGGAAATGTCGCTGTCGAAGCCGGCTGCAACGGTCGCAGTGGCTGCGAAGCCTGCAGTACCGCCACCGGTGGTGGCTGCGGTGGCAGTGAAGGTTGCCGACGAGCTCATGACGATGTCGCCGCTGCCATCGAGGGCTGCGGTTACGCCAGTTTTGGAAGCGGTGTTGGCAGCGTTGATCTTGGCGACAGTGGTAGCTGCAGTATCGGTGTCATCGAGCGCAACACCAGTACCGTTCAGGGTCAGCGTAACAGTTTCACCAGCACCAACGGGTGCGAAGGTTACAGGGGCAGCGCGGAAGGTCGAGGCGCTGGTAGCGACTGCACCGGTAACGACTGCGGACAGGTCAGTAGCAACGCCATCAGTCTTGGCTTCGCTGAACGAGCCTTTCAGGCCAGTCGAGCTGATGTCGGTCATGCCGAACGAGATGGTTTCGTTGGCGCTGGAACCGATCTGGAAGCTGACGTTCTGGAACGAACCGTCGAGGACTTTACGGCCACCGAAGGTGGTGGTGTTGGCGATACGGGTCAGTTCGCCCGACAGCGCGGTGAATTCTTGTTGCAGGGAAGTACGGTCGTCATCGCTGTTCGAGCCGTTGGCGGACTGCAGGGACAGTTCGCGCATACGCTGCAGGATGCTGGTCGATTCTTGCATCGCGCCTTCAGCGGTCTGGGCGATGGAGATGCCGTCGTTGGCGTTTTTCACGGCAACGCTCAGGCCTTTGATTTGGCTGGTCAGACGGTTGCCGATCTGCAGGCCGGCGGCGTCGTCTTTGGCGCTGTTGATTTTCAGGCCGGAAGACAGGCGGGACATCGAAGTACCCAGCGCGTCGGAAGCACGGTTCAGGTTCTTCTGAACGCCCAAGGAGGTGATGTTAGTGTTAACGGTCAAAGCCATGACGAATTCCTCGTTGAATGGATACAGCGGCTTCCGGCCCTGGCAACCGCCGGGTGTGGCCTAGAGAACCTTCGTAATGGTTATCGTCGGGTGCGCGGGTTGCTTGAGGGGTTTTTCAAAAAAAAAATGGTGGCACGCTGCCAGCCCAGTGAAATCAGGGGGTTAAGGGCGAATTTTTGACGTCAAAATCTGTGCAGAAAAAACCTGATGGCACTGCCAACCTGTGGGAGCGGGCTTGCCCCGCGAAACAGGCAACGCGGTGGATGGCACCAGCTTTGCCGGTGTTCGCGGGGCAAGCCCGCTCCCACAGGGGGGGGGAGTTGAGGCAACTGGAGCGCTGTTTTCAGGCAGGCACAAAAAAAGCGCCGGGCGGTGGCCGCCGGGCGCTTTTTTGAGGCTGCTGAGGGTCAGTCGCGATAGAGAATCGCCGAGCCCCACGACAGGCCCACACCGAACCCGCTGATCGCCACACGCTTCCAGTTACCATCGAGCATGTGCTTCTGCAGCAGCAGCGGCACGCTGGACGACACGGTATTGCCGGTCTCGAGCATGTCCTTGACGAACTTCTCCGGGTTTTCTTCCTCGAAGCGGCGCGCCACAGCATCGACAATCGCCGCACTGCCCTGATGAATGCAGAAGGCGTCGATATCCTTCGAGGTCAGCCCGCTGGCGTCGAGCAACTCATGCAGGTGCGCCGGCACCTTGATCAGGGCAAAGTTGAACACCTGGCGGCCGTTCATGAAGAACTTGCCGTCGTTGACCTTCAGGTGCTCCGCGCCGGAACCATCAGTGCCAAAACGCGCCTGGCCCAGGTTCCACACCGCATTTTCGCCCATCCAGGTGGCCGTGGCGGCATCACCGAACAGCATGGTGGTGTTGCGGTCTTCCGGGTCGACGATTTTCGAATACGGGTCCGCAGTGATCAGCAGGCCATTCTTCAGCCCTGCCGCTTCCATGAAGCCCTTGATCGCATACAGGCCATACACATAACCCGAGCAGCCCAGCGACACGTCGAACGCCGCCACGCGGGTCGACAGGCCGAGCTTGCTCTGGACGATGGCGGCCGTGTGCGGCAGGCCTTCTTCGTCACCGTTCTGGGTGACCACGATCAACGCATCGATCGATTGCGGATCAAGGTCAGGGTTGGCGGCGAACAGGGCCTGGGCCGCTTCGACGCACAGGTCCGAGGTTTCTTGGTCTTCGGCCTTGCGCGGCAGGAAGGACGCGCCGATCTTGCCGAACATGAACTCTTCGTCCTTGCCGAACTTCGCACCCTGGACGTAGTTGTCCAGGCCAGCGGTGGGCACGTAACTCGCGATGCTTTTGATGCCAATCATTCTGGCTTCCCAATGAAAACAGCCAAAGACCACCACTCGATGAATTGAGGGCGCCAAATACCGGAGCGTCACCCCACAGGGGGCAAGCAAGGCCTGGCAGCCTCGCTCGAATGCAAACCGGTAACAAAATGCTGCAACAGCTGCTGCATAGAATACAGGGAAGATGACCGTTTTGACTCATTGGTCACATTGAAATGCTACGAAAGCCTGGCGGGGGGTGTGGAGACTGGAGGGTTTTGCGGGGGTATTGAGGGATTTGGGGGCGCTTTGCGCCCCCAAAATCTCACAGCAAGATCAAAGCTTGTTGAACAGGCTCAACTGCGAAATCCGCGCAAACGCCAGCTGCGAGGCCTCGAGCATCGCCTGTTGAAGGGTCAGCTGGATGGTCGCCGACGCCATGTCGGTATCACCAATGGCGCTCTGGGTGGTCTTGTTGGCCAGGCCCAGGCTGATGTTCTCCTGCTCCTGAATCTCCAGCGAGTTACCCCGCGCACCAATCGAACCGCGAGTAATGTCAATACGCTCACGGGCACTGGCCAGGTTGGAGATCGCCGAGTCGGTCGCCGTCTTGAGCGCTGCCTGCGCCTCCGGGCTGTCGACCGGCTTGCCCAGCGCCGTGCGCAATTGGCCGAGGCTGTCGAGCACGTTCTGCGTGCGGTGCGTGTTGGCCGTCACCGCGAACTGGTCACCTTCGCCAGGCGCACTGTCGAGCTGGAAGGTCACGCCCGCCACCGTAACCGCATTACCCGCCCCGACCGTGCCCGAGGCCACCGGCTTGCTGTCGGCACTGTACGGCTGCGCATACAGCGAATACTCGGTCGCACTGGTGAACTTGATCACCGCGCCATTGCTGGGGAAGGTGCTGCGATAGGCATCGGCATCGGTGATGCTGCTGCCGGTAACCTGCGCGGTCGATGGGTTACCCGCGCTGCGCGTGGCATTCAGGGTGTCGGGCTTGGCTTCGAGGGTGAACACATGGCCCGCCACCGCCGCGTCGGCATCGTCACCTTCCTGCAGGTTCAGGTTGATCTCGAAATCGACACCGCGCAGCGAAATCATCTTGCCGCCTTCGGTGTTGACGTCGAACTTGCCGTTGCTCGCGGTTTCGCTGGTGATGTCCTTGCCGGTGGCATCCTTGACGCTGTACTCGGTGGCACTGGTGAAGGTGATGGTGTACGGCTGGCCGCCAGCGAACTGGTTGTTGTAGGTATTGGCCGAGGTCATCAAGCCACCGGACAACAGCACCTTGCCATCATCCGGGGTCGGCGCCTGCAGGCTCGACTGCGTACGGCTGTTGTTGGTCGCCTGGTCGAAGATGCTGAAACCGCTGTCGTTGGTCGCCAGGCTCAAGGTATCGGAGACCTGCAGGCTGAGCTGGGTCTGGTCACCCTGGTAGCTGTAGGTACCGTCGCTATTGCGTACGTAAGGCGGCGTTGACGACTTGGAGCCACCGAACATGTAGTCGCCATTGGCGTCGCGGGAATTGAGCAGGCCGAAGACGTTCGCCTCGATCTCTTTGATCTCGCTGGCGATCGATGCGCGGTCGGCATCGCTCTTGCCACCGTTACCCGCCTCCAGCGCCAGCTCGCTGGCACGCTGCAGGGCATCGTTGATGGTCGAGAGCACGCTCTCTTCCTGCAGCAGGGCATTCTTGACCGTGGTCATGTTGCCGTTGTACTGGTCTAGCAGCGCGCTCTGCTGCTGCAGCAACAGCAGGCGTGCGGCACCGACCGGGTCATCGCCCGCCGTCTGGATACGCGACTTGGAAGTGATCTGCTCGGTGGTCTTGGCCGTGTCCGAGAAGTTCTTCGAGTAGGTGTTGGCGCTGGTCTCATAAAACTGAGCAGTAGAAATACGCACGGCCAGCACTCCTTAAAGGGCGTTGATCAAGGTCGAAAAGGTTTCTTGCGCCGCCTTGATGATCTGCGACGACGCGGTGTAGTAATGCTGGAACTTCACCAGGCTGGCCGCCTCGTCATCGAGGTTAACCCCCGACACCGCACTGCGGCTTTCGGCGGCGGACTTGAACACGGCCTGGGTCGCGGTGGTGTCGATGGCGGCCTGGCTGGCCTTGGCCCCCACGCGCTCGACCAGCGAGGCATAGGCCGAGGTGAAACTGGTGCCACCGCCAGAGCCGGTGGCCACGGTCGATTTGGTCTGCAGCTCCAGCAGCGAGGTAGCGTTGCGGTTGTCGGCCTTGCCGTCGGCATTGAACGACAGGGTAAAGCTGTCGTTGGCAGACGGGCTGCCGCCGATGGTGGTCTCGACATTGAAACTGCGCGGCTTGCCGTCGCCATCAAGGATCGGCTTACCAGCGGCATCGAGCATTGGCACGGCGACGGACAATTTGTTGTCCTGCCCAGGCACGACGCTGCCGGTGCCGATCTGCGTGCCCTTGGCATCGAACAGCTTGTAGCCTTGGGAACCGCCGTTGGCGGCGTCGAACACCACGCGCACCGGCATCGAGTCGCGAATCGCCTGCTGCACCAGCGCTGTATCGGCACCGCCATAGATATCCAGCGAATCGCCCAGCACCGGCTGGGTGATGGTGCCGGTGCCACCGTTGCCGCTGCCCGCCGTGGCGCTGATCGGCCCGGCAAAAGCCAGTTTGTTGGCATCGGTCATGATGGTCGAGATGTTGCCCGCCGCGGAACGGGTCGGGATCACCTTGAAGCTGTCCCCCGCGGCCAGGCCACCGCCCTTGAGCGCCAGGCTGAAGCCGTCGATCATCGGGGCCGGGTCGGCGCTCAGGTCGAAGCTGCCCATGTCGGTGCCGTCGGAGCGACGCACGCTGTACTGGTTGGCGCTGGTGAACTTCACTTCGTAGTCGTACGTGGTCAGCGCGCCGCTGTCGGCAATGGTCACATCGAGGTTGCCGGACCCGGCACTGTTGCTCGACGAAGCCAGGCTGCGCTGGGCCAATGCACTGGCGCTGTTGATGCTGGAGAACAGCGCGCTGCCGAATTGGGCGTTGGCATCCAGGCCTTGGCCCAGTTGGCTGTTGATGCTGTCAGCAACCACCAGGGCCACGCGGCCGAGCTCGTTCATCGACGGCATCAGCACATCCTGGCGGTAGCGCAGCAGGCCGCCGATCGTGCCACCGGTCACCACCGAGGTCACGTCAGAGCTGAACGACTCGTAGTTGATGCGCAGGCTGGCTTGGCTTTTGTCAGCCACGCCCGGCTGCACCGACAAGGTGTTGGCCTTGACCCCGGTGACCAGTGACTGGCCACTGCCCAGGTAGACGTCGTAGTTGCCGTCGCGCTCCTGCACCGTGACCCCGACCAGCTCGTTGAGCTGGCGCACGGCTTCGCTGCGCGCATCCAGCAGGCTGTTAGGGGTATTGCCGGTGGCGGTGGCCGCGACGATCTGCTTGTTGTACTCGGCGATGTTGCTGGTGAGCTTGTTCACCTGGCCTGCGAGCGTGCCGAGCTGAGAGTTGATCGTTTCGTTCTGCTGGGTCAGCTGAGTGCCCACCGCATTGAAGCGGTTGCTCAGGGTTTGCGCCTGGGTCAGCAGCAACTGCCGCGAAGCGACATCACCCGGCGTGGCCGAAGCGGTCTGCAACGCCGAGAAGAACGCGGTCAGCACCGAGCTGATGCCGGTATCACGGTCGGCCAGCAATTTGTCGACGCTGGTGATCTGGTCCTGGAACGCCACAGAGTCGGCCTGCAGCGAGGTCGCGGTCTGCAACTGATTGTCCAGGTAGGCGCTGTAGATCCGGCGCACATCCGAAAGCGTGGTGCCCGTACCCAAAAAGCCCGCGCCCATGTTGTGCGAAGGGCCCGCAACCTGAACCGCTTGCTGGCGCGAATAGCCACTGGTGGCGGCGTTGGCAATGTTGTTACTGGTAACCGACAGTGCCGCCTGGCTGGCGCCCAGGCCACTCAGACCGATCGAAATCAGACTCGACATGTTTTAGTCCTTATAGATTCGTAGTTCTGCCAGCCATGGCGTATTGCGGGGTTGCTTGCATTTGCTGGGCGATGCTGATGATCTTCTTCGCATAGCCCGGGTCGGTCGCATAACCTGCTTTTTGCAGCTCTCTTGCAAACTGCTCAGGGTTATCGGCCGCGTCCAGCGCACCTTGATAGCGGGAATTGCCCTGCAACAGGTTCACCAGGTCATGGAAGCTGTCCTGGTAGGAATCGTACGAACGGAACGCTGCGGTTTCCTTGACGAACTGGCCATCGCGGAACTCGCTGGTGATCGCCCTCGCCTGCTCGCCCTGCCAGTTGCCACTGGCCTTGATGCCGAACAAGTTGTGGCTGCTGCTGCCATCGGTGTTGCGCATGACCGACTTGCCCCAGCCCGTTTCCAGGGCCGCCTGGGCGACCAGGTAACGCGGGTCGATACCGATGCGCTTGGCGGCCTGCTCGGCCATCGGCAGCATGGTGGCGACAAAGGCGTCGCTGTCGGCGAAGGCCTTGTTCGGCGCCAGCGGCGGCTGGGCCACGGCACGCCCGACAATGCGCAGGCCGTTTTCTGGCACGGCAAAAGCCTTGGCCACTTGCTGGCCGTCACGGGCCGGCACGCTGGCGGTGTTGGTGGTCGCAGCCGACGGCACGATGCCTGCCAGCAGGCGGTCGGTGAGCTTGCTCGGCAAGGCCAGGCGCCGCGCATTGAGGGCCGCGACGTCATTGCGCGTTGCACTGGTCTGGGCGGCATGCGCGGGTTCGGCCACCTTGTTACCCCACAGCGCCGGGCCACTGCCCTCGCTGCGCGGAAACGGGCTGGTGGCGCCAGCCGTGCTCTTGCTCTTGGTCAACTGGCGCACCAGTACATCCTGCAGGCCAATACCGCCCCCCTCGCGGGACATGCTCACGGCCAACTGCTGGTCATACATGTCGCGGTATTGCTTGACCGTCTCGGTGTTCATCGGGTTGTCGTCGGCCAGCACATCGCTGGCCTTGCGCGAGGCCTTGAGCATTTCGCTGATGAACAGCGACTCGAATTCCTGGGCCACCTTGCGCACGTTGGCTTCGCTGTCGCGGTCGCCGTGCTTGAGCGAACTCAGGCGGTTGAGGTCGGTGTAGGCGCCACTGTCGGCGCTGCCAGACACCAGGCTTTTGCTGTTCATGCGCGGCGTCCTCAGATCACGATCAGGTCGGCCTGCAAGGCGCCGGCCTGTTTCAGGGCTTCAAGGATCGCCATCAGGTCGCCGGGTGCCGCGCCGACCTGGTTCACCGCGCGGACGATTTCATCCAGCGTGGTGCCCGGGCCGAACTTGAACATCGGCTTGGCTTCCTGCTCGGCGTTGACTCGCGAACGCGGCACCACGGCGGTCTGGCCGTTGGAGAACGCGCCCGGCTGGCTGACGATCGGGTCTTCGGTGATGGTCACGGTCAGGCTGCCGTGGGTGACCGCCGCCGGCGACACCTTGACGTTCTGGCCGATGACGATGGTGCCGGTACGCGAGTTGATGATGACTTTCGCCACGGCTTGGCCTGGGTCGATATCGAGGTTTTCCAGAATCGACAGGTAGTCCACCCGCTGGCTCGGGTCCATCGGCGCACTGACGCGTACCGACCCGCCATCCACAGCCTGGGCAACGCCGGGGCCGAGCAGTTCGTTGACCTTGTCGACGATACGCTTGGCCGTGGTGAAGTCCGGGCGATTGAGGTTCAGGGTCAGGCTGTTGCCCTGGTTGAACCCGCTCGGCACCGACCGCTCGACGCTGGCGCCGCCAGGAATTCGCCCGGCCGACGGAACGTTGACGGTGATCTTCGAACCGTCACGGCCTTCGGCATCGAAGCCGCCCACCACCAGGTTACCCTGGGCGATGGCGTAGACGTTGCCATCGATACCCTTGAGCGGGGTCATCAGCAAGCTACCGCCGCGCAGGCTCTTCGAGTTACCGATCGAGGAGACGGTGATGTCCACCACCTGGCCCGGCTTGGCGAACGCCGGCAGGTCGGCATGCACCGACACCGCCGCGACGTTCTTCAACTGCACGTTGCCGGAACCGGCCGGCACCTTGATGCCGAACTGCGACAGCATGTTATTGAAGGTCTGCAGGGTGAACGGCGTCTGGGTGGTCTGGTCACCCGTGCCGTTGAGCCCCACCACCAGGCCATAGCCGATCAGCTGGTTGGAACGCACGCCAGAGATGCTGGCGATGTCCTTCAAGCGCTCGGCCTGGGCCGCAAAGGCGCAGGACAGTAGCAAGGTTGCGGCAATCAGCTGCCTCACGTTGAACATGGTCATCTGTACTCAGAAAGGCCAAAGCGGGCTGATGAAGAAGCGGTCCAGCCACCCGGGCTGGCTGGCATCGGCAAACGAGCCGGTGCCCGAATAGGTGATGCGCGCATCGGCCACGCGGGTGGACGGCACGGTGTTGTCGGTGGCGATGTCATCGGCGCGGATCATGCCGGCAATGCGCACCAGCTCTTCACCGGTGTTCAGGGTCAGCCACTTCTCGCCGCGCACGGCGATGATGCCGTTGGGCAGCACTTCGGCCACGGTCACGGTGATCGAGCCGGTCAGGGTGTTGCCCTGGGTGGCCTTGCTGTCGCCCTTGGTGGCGCGCTCGCCGTTGTAACCGGCCTCCAGCGACAGGTCACCGCCGCCGAACGGGTTGTTGGTGTTGGGCGTGCTGCCGAACAGCGAGGTCAGGCCGATGTCGGCCTTGCTGTTCTTCTGGATCTGCGAACCTGCGTTCTTGCTGGCCGAGGTCTTCTCGTTAAGGGTGATGGTGATGATGTCACCGACCCGGAAGGCCTTGCGGTCGCTGTACAGGTTTTGCTCGAAACCGGCCTGGTAGATCGAACCGTTGTTGGCCGCCGCCGGCAACGGGGTGCGCGGCAACACCGGCGCATAGTACGGGTCGTTAGGCTTGGGCGTCGGGCCGACGCAACCTGCCAACAACACCGCTCCCCCCAGGGCGAAGACGGACAACAGACGATTCATGACGCTTACCTCACGGTGTATCTGGGCTACGGGGCCGGGATCAGGGGCTTACAGCTGCTGGGTGACGAACGACAGCATCTGGTCGGCGGTGGAGATGACTTTCGAGTTCATCTCGTAGGCACGCTGGGTGGTGATCATGTTCACCAGCTCTTCCACGGTGCTGACGTTGGAGTTCTCCAAAGTCTGCTGCAGGGTGGTGCCGAAGCCGTTCAGGCCCGGGGTGCCGACTTGCGGCGCGCCGCTGGCGGCGGTCTCCAGGAACAGGTTGTCACCGATCGCTTGCAGGCCGGTCGGGTTGATGAAGTCGGCGGTCTGGATGTTGCCGATGACCTGCGCCGCCGGGTTGCCGGCCGTGGTGATCGACACGGTGCCGTCCTGGCCGACGGTGAAGGTTTGCGCGTCGTTCGGCACGACGATGGCAGGCTCCAGGGCGAAACCGTTGGCGGTGACGATCTGGCCATCGGAGTTCAGGTGGAAGGTGCCGTCGCGGGTGTAGGAAACAGTGCCATCCGGCTGCAAGACCTGGAAGAAGCCACGCCCATTGACCGCCATGTCCAGCGGGTTTTCGGTGGTTTGCAGGCTGCCGGCGGTGAAGTTTTTCTGCGTGCCGACAATGCGCACACCGGTACCCACCTGCAGGCCCGAAGGCAGCTCGCTGTCTTGGGTCGACTGGGCGCCGGGTTGACGCTTGATCTGGTAGAGCAGGTCCTGGAATTCGGCGCGATCACGTTTGAAGCCGGTGGTCGAGACGTTGGCCAGGTTGTTGGAAATGACCGTCAGGTTGGTGTCCTGGGCGGACAGGCCGGTTTTAGCGACCCAAAGAGCCGGAAGCATGCTGTTCTCCTCGTGCGCCTGTTTTACGGCACCCGTTCAAATGTGATTAGCCGATTTGCAAAACCCGAGCCATGGCTTCGTCGCCTTCCTTGGCCGTGTTCATCATCTTGACGTGCAGTTCGAACTGACGGGACAACGCCAGCACCGAGGTCATTTCCTCGACGGCGTTGACGTTGCTGCCTTCCAGGAAGCCCGACACCACGCGCACGTTGACGTCGGCATCCGCCGGTTGGCCATTGGTGGTGTGGATCATGCCGTCCAGGCCCTTGGTCAGGCTTTTGATGTCGGGGTTGACCAGCTTGATGCGGTCGACTTCGGCCATCATGCGCGGGTCTTCGCCCATGGCGCGGATGCTGATGGTGCCGTCTTCACCCACTTCCACTTTTTGCTCTGGCGGAATGGCAATCGGGCCGCCGTTGCCGATCACCGGCATGCCGTTGCCGGCACGCAGCACGCCCAGGGCGTCGATGTTCAGGCTGCCGGTGCGCACGTAGGCTTCGCTGCCATCCGGTGCCTGTACAGCGATGAAACCTTTGCCGGTCACAGTCACGTCCAGCTCGCGGCCGGTCTCGACCATCGGGCCTTCGCTGAAGTCGGTGGCCGGGCGCTCGGTCATGGCAAAGGCGCGCGCCGGAAAGCTGTCGCCAAACACCGGCATCGAGCGCGCCTGCTCCAGGTCGCGCTGGAAGCCGTTGGTGGAAATGTTCGCCAGGTTGTTGGCATGGGCCTTCTGCGCCAGCGCGTTCTGGCTGGCGCCGGTCATGGCCACGTAAAGCATCTTGTCCACAGCATCTCCTATGCGCGTACCTGCCGCGCTGTCACTGAGCAGGGATAAGCAATAATCGAACCAGGTCCGCAAACCAATGAATTCAGGGGTTGCAGCGCGCCAAGAGGCAAAAACCGTCAGTTTGTCGGCGGATGTTTGCCGCGAGCGGCAAGGCAGCGTTCAGTACGTCCGGCAACCGGCGTTGTTGTAGGGGCCGGAAAAGCGCATCCAGCCTTCGCCTGGGTTGGTGGCCGAGCACATGAAACGGCCGGTGGTCAGGCTTTGCCATTGGTAGAAGGGGGCGGGGGCGGCGGCGAGCAAGGGGGCCATGGCGAGGATGGGGAGAAGCGCTAGTAGCAGCAGCCTTTTCATGGGGGTAACCTTTGAAAAATCTGGGGCCGCTTTGCGGCCCATCGCCGGCAAGCCAGCGGCTACAGGGATCGCGTAACCTGTAGGCGCTGGCTTGCCGGCGATGGGCTGCGAAGCAGCCCCAATTACAGAAAACAACACACCACAGTAACCACCATCAGCTCATCTGGATGATGGTCTGCATGATGGTGCTTTCAGTGGAAATGGTCTTGGCGTTTGCCTGGTAGTTGCTCTGCGCCTTGATCAGGTTGACCAGCTCGCCGGTCAGGTCGACGTTCGAATCTTCCAGCGCGCCGCCGGTGATCTGCCCCAGCGTCCCGGTATCCGGTTGGCCGACAACAGGCACCCCCGATGTGTAGGACTCTTTCCAGGCAGTACCGCCTACCGGCGTCAGGCCTTGGAGGTTGGCGAAGTTGACCAGTGCGACCTGGCCGATCACCTTGTTCTCACCGTTGGTGAAGTTGGCGAACATGTTGCCGCTGGCATCGATGCTCAGGCCAGACAACTCACCCGTCGCAAAGCCATCCCCGCTCTTGGCGGTCGTGGCGGACGCGGCGTTGTATTGCGTGGTGGCGATCATGTCCAGCTTGACCCCAGAGGCATGCGCGTTGGCGCCGTTGGCGGCCCACACACCTGCAACCGTCTTCTGCGCCGGCACCCAGCCGTCCAGGTTAAAGGTTTTGTCAGCGTTGATGGTGAGCCCACCTTGCACCGCACCTGCGTTCATTGCCGCAGTATCCAAGGTGCCGTCACTCTTGAATGGCAACGTGTTTGCCAGCGGGGTGGTCGACGTCGGGTCGGCTGGGTTGCGGCCGTCGATGGTGGTGTACATGGTCCAGGAGTTAGTACCCGCATCCTTCATGAAGTACTGGTTCATCTGGTGCAGGTTGCCCTGGCTGTCATACACATCGGTGTTGAAGGTGTAGTTGTAGGTCTTGACGTTACCCGGGTCGAACGGCGACTCGGCCGGGGCGGTATCGCTGGACTTGAGGTTGAGCGTCTCAGTGATGCGCCCGGTAGGGTTGGGCGTCAGGTTGGACGTGTCGATCTTCAGGTCGGTCAGCGCGCCCGGGACGACATTGCCATTGCCATCAACCCCATAACCTTGCAGCTTGGCGCCCGACGAGTTGATGACATTGCCTTCCTTGTCGCTGTAGAACATGCCGGCACGGGTGTAGATCTTCGAGCCATTGTCATTCAAGGCGAAGAAGCCGTTGCCGTCGATCGCCATGTCCAGGGCTTGGCCGGTACCGTTGATGTTACCCGGCGTGAACATCTGCGACACCGAAGCGGTTCTCACGCCAGTGCCGACGACCGTCTTGCCGCCGCTGGTGCCGCGGATGGAGTTGGAGTACTGATCCGCGAACTCGGCACGCGAGGCTTTGAAGCCGGTAGTGGCGACGTTGGCAATGTTGTTGCCAGTGACGTTCAGGGCCTTGTTTGCTGCATTGAGGCCGCTAAGGCCGGTATTGAAAGACATGTGCTACTCCTGTCGTTAGCTTAGGCCCTAGATGCCAATGGTTTGAACTTTGGACAGCGCGACGCTGCCCAGCCCGGCGAGGTTGAGCGTCATTTCGGCGCCGTTGGTACCCATGGTCACGCTGGTGACCGTGGCCGGCAGGTTGGTGGTCATGGCCGTAGAAGTGCCATCGATACTGGCGGTGGCCTTGAAGGTGTAGGTACCCGCCTCCAACGCCTCGCCGTCGTCGTCCAGGCCATCCCAGGTGAAGTCGGCCTTGCCGGCGGCCTTGGAGCCCAGGTCCAGGGTGCGCACCAGCTTGTCGTCTTTGTCATAAATGCCGACAGACGTGGCGGTACTCGACGAGGTCAGGTTGACCGACCCTTTCATCTCTTTGCTGGTGTCGACCAAGGCCTTGTCGGTCTGGACGATCACATTGCGCCCAACCAGCGACGACGCCTGCAGCGCCTGCGAAGACTGGAACGAACCGGCGATGTAGTTCACGGTGTCGTTCAGGGTCTGCATACTTTCAAGGCTGCTGAACTGCGCCAGCTGCGCAACGAACTCGCCGTTTTCCTGCGGGTCGAGCGGGTTCTGGTTTTTCATCTGCGTTACCAGCAACTGCAGGAACGCATCCTTGCCCAGCGCACTGCCGGCAGTACCGGTGCTGCTATCGGTCTTGCTGGTCTGCTTTTGCAGCGAGGTCAGGTACGCGCTGCCGACGTCACTGGTGGAATTGGTCGTGGTCATGTCGGCTTCCTATCACTGACCCAAGGTCAAGACTTTCTGCATCATGCTTTTGGCGGTGTTCATCAGTTCGGCGTTGGTCTGGAACGCACGGCTGGCAGAGATCATGTCAGCCATCTCTTCAACCACGTTGACGTTCGGGTAGTAGACGTAGCCGTCCTTGTTCGCCGCGGGGTGGTTGGGCTCGTAACGCGCCTCCAGATTGCTCTGGTCTTCGACGATGCCTTTGACCTGCACGCCCTGCCCCGCTTCGCCCTGGTCCTCGAACAGCGACTGGCTGGCGCCGCCCTGTGCGCTCTGGAAGGTAGTGGCGAACACCGGGTGGCGGGCGCGGTAGGTCTGGTCGATGCTCGACGACACGGTCTCGGCGTTGGCGATGTTCGAGGCCACGGTGTTGAGGCGGGTGTTCTGCGCGCTCATGCCGCTGCCGGCAATGTTGAAAACACTGGAAAGGGACATGGTTACTCTCCGCGCAGGGCCGAAACCAGCCCTTTGAATTTACTGTTGAGCAAGGTGAAGCTGGCCTGGAAACCGATGGCGTTTTCCGTGTAGTTCGATTGCTCGATCTGGGCATCCACGGTGTTCTGGTCGATCGACGGCTGCAACGGCGTGCGGTACTTGAGCGCCTCGTCACTGAGGGCCAAGCCGTCGGCCTCGATGTGCCGGCTGTTGGTCCGATCCAGGGCGAAGCGGCCGCTTTGCTGTTTTTCACTCTCGGCGGCGAGCACCGAAGAGAAGTCCATGTCACGCGCCTTGTAGTTGGGCGTGTCGGCGTTGGCGATGTTGTTGGCCAGCACTTCGGCGCGCTGAGCGCGGAAGCCCAGGGCCTTCTCGTGAATGCCAAGCGCCTTGTCGAAACTGATGCTCATGTCGGGGAAACCTTCGGAGGTTGACCGGAGTGTCGTTGGTCAAGGTATAGCAAGGGCTGTGCCAACCGGCGCAAAGGCCGGAAACATGGGGTTGCAAGGGGGATGTTGGCAGGTGGGATGCCAGAAAAGCGGCAAAGTGCTTCCGCTTGGGGAGGGAAAAGCGGCAATCGCCGGGCGGCAAAAGCGGCAAAACAAAATATTGACGTCAGACCATCACAGCCGAATCCAGGCCCGTGTAGGAGCAGCCTTGTGCTGCGAAGAGGCCAGTGAAGCCACAGTAGATTTACTGCACTTGCACCGGCCTCTTCGCAGCGCAAGGCTGCTCCTACAGGAATCGCGTCTGGCCTTACTTGGCCTGGTAGATGATCCCTGGGCTGCACTGCACCATCTGGTAATGGTCCGGCAACCCGTTCAGCGCCTCCGAAGCGCCGAGGAACAGGTACCCGCCAGGCTTGAGCGTGCTGTGGATGCGCAGCAGGATGTCCTTCTTCACCTGGGCCGAAAAATAGATCAGCACGTTGCGGCAGAACACGATGTCGAACTTGCCCAGGCTCGCGTAGCTGTCGAGCAGGTTGAACGAGCGGAACTCGACGCGGCTGCGAATGGCCGGCTTGACCGCCCAGCGCCCCGGCCCTTTGGGGTCGAAGTAGCGCTGCAGGCGCTCTTGCGACAGGCCGCGGGCGATGGCCAGGCTGTCGTATTCGCCGGTCTTGCAGTTGTTCAGCATGGTCCCGGACAGGTCGGTGGCGACAATCTGCGCGCCCATCTTCAACTGGCCCAGGTTGCTGCGCTCGAACTCGTCGATGGCCATCGAGATCGAGTAAGGCTCCTGCCCCGACGAGCACGCCGCCGACCACATGCGCAGGCGCTGGCCTGGGTTGTTCTTGATGAACTCGGGAATAACCTTGTTCTTCAACACCTCGAAGGGGTAGCTATCGCGGAACCACAGGGTTTCGTTGGTCGTCATCGCGTCGACCACCTGTTCGCGCAAACCGCTGCGCGGCTGGGCCTGGATGCGCTGCACCAGCTCGCCCAGGCTCTTGATGCCCTGTTGCTCCATCAGCTTGTTGAGACGGCTGGAGACCAGGTACTGCTTATTCTCGCCCAGCAGGATGCCACAGGCTTTCTCCAGGAAGACCCGGAACTGTTCGAAATCCAAATTACCCGTAGACACTCTTGCCGCCTCTTTTCAATCGCTGGTGCCGGGAGCGAGCTCCCGGCTGCTTCAATGCGTTGCCTTGATCCGGTCGACCACGCGCTGGGCCAGGTCGTCCGGCTTGAACTTGGCCAGGAAATCATCGGCGCCGACTTTTTTGACCATCGCCTGGTTGAATACCCCGGAGAGCGAAGTATGCAGGACGATGTGCAATTTTTGCATGCGCGGATCGCTGCGGATCTCTGCGGTGAGCGTATAGCCGTCCATTTCTGGCATTTCAATGTCCGAGATCATCATCAGGAACTCTTCTTCCGGCCGCTTGCCCTCCTCCACCAACTGGCGCAGGTAATTGAGCGCCTGGCGGCCGTCGTTGAGCGCCACCACCTCGACACCGACGGTTTGCAGGCAGCGGCTGACCTGCTTGCGCGCCACCGACGAATCGTCGACGGTCAGCACCCGCAGCAGCACGGCTTTGTCCTGCACCTCGGCATCGACCACCCCGGCAGACACCTGTTCGGACGACGGCGCCACTTCGGCCAACACCTTCTCCACGTCGATGATCTCGACCATGCGGTTGTCCACACGGGTGACGGCGGTCAAGTAATGGTCGCGGCCGGTGCCCTTGGGTGGCGGGTGGATTTCTTCCCAGTTCATGTTGACGATGCGCTCGACCGAGTGCACCAGGAAGCCCTGGGTCTTGGTGTTGTATTCGGTGATGATCACAAAACTGTTGCGCGTGTCTTCCTGCAGCGGCGCCAACCCGGTGGCCATCGACAGGTCGAGGATCGGGATGGTCGCCCCACGAATGTTGGCCACGCCGCGCACCACCGGGTGTGACTTGGGCAGCAAGGTCAGCGCCGGGCACTGCAGCACCTCTCTGACCTTGAACACGTTGATGCCGTAGAGCTGACCGCCATTGAGGCGAAACAGCAACAATTCCAGGCGATTCTGCCCCACCAGCTGAGTGCGCTGGTTGACCGAATCCATAACACCCGCCATGCCAGACTCCTTAACGTTTCAGCCTTTCGTTGCAATTCAGGTACCGAGTCGGCACGGGCTTTGCTTTTTTGAGCGCCATGTACACGAAAACGACATTTTTCCGACGATTGACGCACCTGCTGACTGGCTCGCTGGCCACGCTGTGCCTGCTGGCGCCCGGCGTTCGCACGCTGGCGGACGCTTTTACCTTGCCTGAACAGCTTATCGGTGTCACCCAAGGGTTTCTTGAATTCACCGTAGAAGATTATCTGGCCAGCACCCAGACCGCCGGCCGTTACGAGATCCAGGTCAGCACCCTTGACCCGCGCTTGCGCATGCCGTTGTGCAGCCAGCCGCTGGACGCGTCGCTGGAAAGCCCCGCGCAGCCACTGGGCCGGGTCACGGTGCGGGTCCGCTGCGACAGTGCCGCGCCGTGGACCGTGTTCGTGCCGGCAACGGTGCGGCTGTTCCGCGACGTGGTGGTCGTCACCCGCCCGCTCAAGCGGGACAACGTGGTAGGCGAAGGCGACGTGGCGTTGCGCGAGCGCGATGTCGGCACCCTCGGCCAAGGTTTTCTCAGCGAACTGGACCAGGCGGTGGGCATGAAGATGCTGCGCCCCACAGTCATCGACCAGGTCCTCACCCCGCAGCACCTTGAGCAAGCCGAAGTGGTGCGCAAGGGCGACCAGGTGGTGATCATCGCCCGCAGCGGCAGCCTGAGCGTGCGCATGCCCGGCGAAGCGTTGAGCAAGGGCGGCCTGAGCGAACAGATCCGGGTGCGCAACCTGAATTCCAAACGGGTGATCAAGGCCAGGGTGACCGGCCCCGGCCAGGTCGAGGTGACGATGTAGCGGCATTGTACTGGCGGTGTGGAACCGCTTTTCCTAAACTGTGTCAGAAAACGGGTTCGCGGGCTTGCTGACAGGCGGCTACGCAATTGGGCCTAAAGTTTCTTTCGGGTTGGCCGAAAACAAGGCAAGCGTCCAAATACCCAGGGGTTTCTGATCATGGTCATCGACTTCAGTCGTTTGAATAACTCTCCGTCCGTCACGGGCGGCGTTCGCGGCAATGCTGCGGCCGGCAGCGCCGATAAGGCCGCTGCCAGCCCGGAAGCGCCAAAAGGCACCAGCGCCAGCGGAGAGGCAGTACACCTCAGCCAAGAGGCACAGCAGTTGCAGAAGGTCAGCGATACGCTGCGCGACCAGCCCGTCGTCAACAGCGCCCGCGTGGCCCAGTTGAAACAGGCCATCGCCGATGGCAGCTACCAGGTCGATGCCGGCCGGGTTGCCAGCAAACTGCTCGATTTCGAAGCCCAGCGCTGACCGTTCGGCGCGCTGACTTCACGGACGCTTACTAAAGCCAAGAGTTAGCCATGCACGACACCACCTTGCTGCAACTGATCGAAGATGACATCGCCCCGATGCAGGAACTGCTCGACCTTCTTCAAAAAGAAGCGATTGCCCTGCATGGCCGCGACATGGCGCTGCTGGAACAGATCCTGGCCCGCAAGCAGTCATTGATCATCTTGCTCGAGCAGCATGGGCAGCGGCGCAGCCACTTGCTCACCAGCCTCGGCCTCAGCGCCGACCGCGCCGGTGTGCAGGCAGTGGCCGCGCAGTCACAGCATGGCGACGCGATGTTGCAACGGCTGGACATGCTCTCGCAACTGATGGACACCTGCCAGCAGGTCAACGAGACCAACGGCCGGATCATCCAGGTGCAGCAACACATCACCAACAATCAGGTCAGAATCCTCATGGGTGGCGACTCTCCGTCGCTCTACGACAGCCGCGGCAGCACCTCGCTGCTGGCCAAGCCGCGCGCCCTCAGCCAAGTGTGATACTTCTATCAAGCCACGTCACATACTGGCAAAATGCCGTTACTTGCATGTGTCGTTTTTGCCTGGAGAGTGATTAGCCGTGTTCAATGAAGCCGATGCCCCGCAGCCGCCAAAGGTGCTCAGTACGCCTTTGGAGATCGCGGCCAACCTGCGACAGCTGCAGGAAAGCCATGACCCCCTGATCATCACCTTCCCTGATCGCAGCCAGCGCTTCCAGAGCTACGTGGTGCATGTCGATCGCGACAGCAATACCCTGGCACTGGACGAGATGATCCCCCGCGACGGCGAAAAATTCATCGAGAACGGCGAACCGTTCCGCGTCGAGGGCTTCCACGATGGCGTGCGCATCGCCTGGGAATGCACCGCCCCACTGACCATCAGTGAAGTCGATGGCCACCGCTGCTACCGCGGCGCGATGCCTGAAGAAATGACCTACCATCAGCGCCGCAATGCCTTCCGGGCTGCGCTGAAGCTGTCGCAACTGGTCGACATCATCCTCGACGGCACCCACCTCAAAGGCAACGGCGCCCTGCGCGGCAAGCTGCTGGACATCTCCGCCACCGGCTGCAAACTGCGTTTCGACGGCAACGTCGAGGATCGCCTGCAACTGGGCCAGGTGTACGAGCGCTTCAAGGCGGGCAACCCGCTGGGCCTGGTGGACACCATGGTCGAGCTGCGCCACCTGCACTTCGAGGAGCGTATCAACACCACCTTCGCGGGTGTGCGCTTCCATAACCTCAGCGGCCAGGCGCAGCGCAAGATCGAGAGTTTCGTCTATCAGCTGCAGCGCGAAGCGCGTCGGTTCGATAAAGACGATTACTGATCCGCCTGCCTGGCTTTCAGCGAAGGCCGAAGGGGCTGCTACGCGGCCCCATCGCTGTAGCCAGAAGGGATTCCCCGTTACCGTTATTTGACCGACTGCATAGTGTGGCTTGCGCCGCGCCGACTTCAGGCGCCTTCAGGAGCCGGACACTATGATTCGTTCAACATTCACAGCCGCGCTGCATTGCCAATACGGCCAAGTCGGGGTGGTCGATACGCCTTTATGGGCCCATCCGTTTTTTTCCGCCGACCAGGATGGCTGGCTGTGCACCGATTACAAGCGCGGCGACTCCGTCAGCTTCAAGCCGATCGAATTCACCTTCACCTTCATTGAGGCAACGAATGGCCGCCTCCATTACAGAATCAACTGCGCGACAGGCCCAAAGTTTCTCAGCGGCCGGCTCGAGCAGAACTCAAACGGCTGGCTGGGCTTGTATGGGTATGCGTGGGGGGATGATCTTGCCAACTGCATCTTCCCACCCAGCCTGCTGGCCCGATTGCCTGCTTTGCAGGACACGTGGAAAATGGAATTGCTCGGCGCATGGGATGGCGACCTGGAGAGCGCCGAGAATGTCGAGTTCTACCTGCGAGACAAAAAAGGCCACAGAGTCGCGCAAGTGGAGGCACGCTATTCAAGAAGCAGCCCACCGTTACGTAACTGGTTCTTGCACGCCGGTAATAAAGAGGGCGATATCTTGAGATTCCACCTGCACGACATCAAGGTTGAATGACTGCCGCGTGGCCCACCGATGAAGCGAGCAACGCTCCTTCATCGGTGACCACACTGCCTCAAACCGACCTGTCCACCTCGACTTCAGGCTTGACTCCTCGCTCACTCGCCGCCTGCTCTTCTTCCGTATCCTCGGCCGCCACCGGTGTCTGCATCACATCCTGCACGGTCTGTTCATCGACCCGCGGGTCGAGCGCCGCCGACAACGGCGAGCCGGCCGCAGGCATCGCCACGTGGCCCAACGGTGCGTCCTGCACCTGGTGCAGCCCGGTGACCGCTTTCGGCCGAATGCGCCACACCAGCACCAGCGCGAAGAACACGAAGAAGGCATAGAGCATCTGCGCGCCCAATACCTTCATCAGCACCCCAGCAGCCAGTGGCCCGATACAGGCGCCGACACCATAGGTGACCAGTAGCATGGCCGTCAGCGAGACGCGGCGCTCGCTCTCCACATGGTCATTGGAAAACGCTACCGCCAACGGATACAGGCAGAACTGCAGCAACGAGATGACAAAGCCGATGCCAAACAGCAGCTCCAGCGGCACGCTGGGCAAGATCGCCAAGGGCGCAGAGGCCAGCGCCAGCCCCACTGCGGCACTGCGGATCAGCACCGCGCGGTCGTAACGGTCGGACAGCCAGCCCAATGGCCACTGCACCACCAGCCCGGCAAAGATGCAGCTACCCATGAACAGGCCGATCTGCTCGGTGCTCAACCCCTGGCTGGAGGCATACAGCGGCGCCAGGCCGTAGAACGAACCGACGATCAAGCCCGAGCCCAGCACCGTACTGAGTGACTGCGGCACGCGCTTGATGAAAAATTTCGGCTCCATCGGCGCCGGCCGCAAAGGCGCCGGGTGGATGCGCCGGGTCATTGCCACCGGCACCAGGCACAGGGCAAAGCACATGGCGACCAGCATCAGCAGTTCAGGGCCGAGTTCAGGGTGCACCACCAGGATCAGTTGGCCGAGTACCAACCCGAGGTAAGAGGCGATCATGTAGCCACTGAACACCGCACCTCGGTGCTTGGCGTCGGCCTGTTCGTTGAGCCAGCTCTCGATGACCATGTACTGGCACATCATCCCCAAGCCGACCACCATCCGCAGCCCGACCCAGGCCGGCAGCCAGTTGGTCATGCCATGGCCAAGCACCGCCGCACAGACAATGCCGGCGCAGGTCGCATAGGCGCGGATGTGCCCTACCCGGCCGATCAGACGGTGACCGACCTTCCCACCCACGGCCAGGCCAAAGTAGTTGGCGGCCATCAACGCACCGACCCACAAGCTGTCGACATGATCGGCTGCCAGGCGCAGTGCCAGGTAGGTACTGAGCAGGCCCGAGCCGATAAGCATCATCAAGGCAGCGAAATACAGCGACTGAAACGGCTTCCAGATGTTTCGCATACGTCCCGTCGGGCTCCCTGGTCAGGTGGCGTTGGCTTGCTGGCTAGCATAAAAGCAATTTCGCCGCGGCGCAGTCCCCTGCCAGCGAAATAGCCAACGAGGGACGCGTCCAGTAGTGGTTGTGTCGCGATCAGGCCTGTGCCGCCAGCACACGCCGCTCCCAGGGTGTGATCTCGTCGAAGAAATCGCTCAGCTCCAGGGTCTTGGTGGCGACGTAGCCTTCGATGAACTCGGCCCCGAACAGTTCCCGCGCCAGAGCACTGCGCTTCAGTCGTTCGAGTGCTGCATGCAGCGTGCATGGCAGGCTCAGGTGCTCTGGCACAGCGAACTCACCCTGAATCGCCGGGGTCGGCTGCAGGCGTTGCTCGATGCCATGCAGCCCGGCAGCCAGGCTGGCGGCGATGGCCAAGTAGGGGTTGGCGTCGGCGCCCGGCAGGCGGTTCTCCACACGCCGGGCCACCGGCGCACTGGCCGGGATGCGCAGCCCTGCGGCACGGTTGTCCTCGGACCAACAGGCATTGTTGGGCGAGGCGTAGGGGTGACAAAGTCGCTGATACGAGTTGACGTTGGGCGCGAACAGCGCAGTGAAATCAGCCATGCACGCCTGCTGGCCACCGATGAAGTGGTAAAAGGTCTCGGTCGGCTGCCCCTGGTCATCGCTGAACACATTTCGGCCGCTGTCGATGTCCACCAGGCTCTGATGGATGTGCATGGAACTGCCCGGCGTATGCGCCAATGGCTTGGCCATGCACACCACGGTCAGCCCATGCTTGAGCGCCACTTCCTTGAGCAGGTGTTTGAACAGGAACGTCTGGTCGGCCAGCAGCAGCGGGTCACCGTGCAAGAGGTTGATCTCGAACTGGCTGATGCCCATCTCGTGCATGAAGGTGTCACGCGGCAGGCCAAGCGCCGCCATGCAGCGGTAGACCTCATTGAAGAACGGCCGCAGGCCATTGTTGGAGCTGACACTGAACGCCGAATGGCCCAGCTCCCGACGGCCATCCTTGCCCAGTGGCGGCAAGAACGGCTGCTGCGGGTCGGTGTTGGGGGCGAAGACGAAGAACTCGAGCTCCGTCGCCACCACCGGTGCCAGGCCCAACGCCGCATAGCGGGCGATGACCGCCTTGAGCTGACCGCGGGTGGACAACGCAGAAGACCTGCCATCCAGTTCGTTGGCATCGCAGATCGCCAAGGCCCGGCCGTCTTCGCTCCAGGGCAGACGATGAATTTGAGCGGGCTCGGCCACCAGCGCCAGGTCGCCATCATCACTGCCATAGAACCGTGCCGGCGGGTACCCCCCCATGATGCATTGCAGCAATACACCGCGGGCCATCTGCAGGCGCCGGCCTTCGAGGAAGCCCTCGGCGGTCATCACCTTGCCGCGCGGTACACCATTGAGGTCGGGGGTGACGCATTCGATTTCATCGATGCCCTGGAGGTGCTCGGCGAGGGTGATCGGGCCTGGGGTGGTCATGACGCTTGTCCTTGTTGTTATAGGCTGGCAACAACATAGGCTGGGGGTGTTTAAAATATCAAGCACCTGATGGGGTGTCAGTGCCGGCCTCTTCGCGGGACAAGCCCGCTCCCACAGGTACAGTCCAATCTGTGGGAGCGGGCTTGCCCCGCGAAGAGGCCGGAATGGGCAACCCTTATTCGCGCAGGGTCATCCCATTCGCGGGCAACGGCAGCGCCGTTTTATAGCGCACCTGCTTCAAGGCAAAACTCGACCGGATATTCGCCACGCCCGGCAACCGCGTCAGGTAATCGAGAAACCGCTCCAGCGCTTGAATACTGGGCAGCAACACCCGCAGCAAGTAATCCGGGTCGCCCGTCATCAGGTAGCACTCCATCACCTCGGGGCGCTCGGCGATCTCTTCCTCAAAGCGGTGCAGCGACTGCTCGACCTGTTTTTCCAGGCTCACATGGATGAACACATTCACGTCCAGCCCCAACGCCTCCGGCGACAACAAGGTCACCTGCTGACGGATCACCCCCAGCTCTTCCATCGCTTTGACCCGATTAAAACAGGGGGTGGGCGACAGGTTCACCGAGCGCGCCAGCTCCGCGTTGGTGATGCGGGCGTTTTCCTGAAGGCTGTTGAGAATACCGATATCGGTACGATCGAGTTTGCGCATGAGACAAATTCACCGGTTTTTTGTGTTTATGCGGAATGTTTATCTGCGCCCGTCAGCAAAGGCAACCAACTTGAGAGAAAAATTCTCCTGCCGTGCCACTAAGATGTAGGTGACGCTGACTTACCAGTCACAAGCCGGTACTCAGCGGCGGCCGCTTCAGAGCTCACAAAAACAACATTCGAGCGAGCGTAAAAAGCATGAACGAGTACGCCCCCCTGCGTTTGCATGTGCCCGAGCCCACCGGCCGGCCAGGCTGCCAGACCGATTTTTCCTACCTGCGTCTGAACGATGCAGGTGTTGTCCGCAAACCGTCCATCGACGTCGACGCTGCCGACACCGCAGAGCTGTCCAACAGCTTGATCCGCGTATTGGACGCGCACGGTGACGCCCTCGGCCCCTGGGCCGAAGACATCGACCCGCAGGTGCTGCGCCAAGGCATGCGCGCCATGCTCAAGACGCGCATCTTCGACAGCCGCATGGTGGTTGCCCAGCGCCAGAAAAAGATGTCCTTCTACATGCAGAGCCTGGGCGAGGAAGCCATCGGCAGCGCCCAGGCCCTGGCCCTGAACCGCACCGACATGTGCTTCCCCACCTACCGCCAGCAGAGCATCCTGATGGCCCGCGACGTGTCGCTGGTGGAGATGATCTGCCAGTTGCTGTCCAACGAGCGCGACCCGCTCAAGGGGCGCCAGCTGCCGATCATGTATTCGGTACGCGAGGCCGGCTTCTTCACCATCAGCGGCAACCTGGCGACCCAGTTCGTGCAGGCGGTCGGCTGGGCCATGGCCTCGGCGATCAAGGGCGATACCAAAATCGCCTCGGCCTGGATCGGCGACGGCGCTACCGCCGAGTCGGACTTCCACACCGCCCTGACCTTTGCCCACGTGTACCGCGCGCCGGTGATCCTCAACGTGGTCAACAACCAATGGGCGATCTCCACCTTCCAAGCCATTGCTGGCGGTGAATCGACCACCTTCGCCGGCCGTGGCGTGGGCTGTGGTATCGCCTCCCTGCGCGTCGACGGCAACGACTTCGTCGCTGTGTACGCCGCCTCGCGCTGGGCCGCCGAACGCGCCCGCCGTGGCCTGGGCCCGTGCCTGATCGAATGGGTCACCTACCGTGCCGGCCCGCACTCGACCTCCGACGACCCGTCCAAGTACCGCCCTGCCGATGACTGGAGCCACTTCCCGCTGGGCGACCCGATCGCCCGCCTGAAGCAGCACCTGATCAAGATCGGTCATTGGTCCGAGGAAGAACACCAGGCGGTCACCGCCGAGTTCGAGGCTGCGGTCATCGCCGCGCAGAAGGAAGCTGAACAGTACGGCACCCTGGCCAACGGCCATATCCCGAGCGCGGCCTCGATGTTCGAGGACGTGTACAAGGAAATGCCCGAACACCTGCGCCGTCAACGCCAGGAACTGGGGGTTTGAGATGAACGACCATAACAACAGCATCAACCCGGAAACCGCCATGGCCACCACTACCATGACCATGATCCAGGCCCTGCGCTCGGCCATGGATATCATGCTTGAGCGTGACGACAATGTCGTGATCTACGGCCAGGACGTCGGCTACTTCGGTGGCGTGTTCCGCTGCACCGAAGGCTTGCAGACCAAGTACGGCAAGTCGCGCGTGTTCGACGCCCCGATCTCGGAAAGCGGCATCGTCGGCACTGCCGTGGGCATGGGCGCCTACGGCCTGCGCCCGGTGGTGGAAATCCAGTTTGCCGACTACTTCTACCCGGCCTCCGACCAGATCGTGTCGGAAATGGCCCGCCTGCGCTATCGCTCGGCCGGCGAGTTCATCTCCCCGCTGACCCTGCGCATGCCCTGCGGTGGCGGCATCTATGGCGGCCAGACGCACAGCCAGAGCCCCGAAGCGATGTTCACCCAGGTGTGCGGGCTACGCACCGTCATGCCGTCCAACCCCTATGACGCCAAGGGCCTGCTGATCGCCTCGATCGAATGCGACGACCCGGTCATCTTCCTTGAGCCCAAACGCCTCTACAACGGCCCGTTCGATGGCCACCACGACCGCCCCGTGACGCCGTGGTCCAAGCACCCGCACAGCGCCGTGCCGGATGGCTACTACACCGTGCCGTTGGACAAGGCGGCAATCACCCGCCCCGGCAGCGACGTTACCGTGCTGACGTATGGCACCACGGTCTACGTGGCCCAAGTGGCCGCCGAAGAAACCGGCGTCGATGCCGAAGTCATCGACCTGCGCAGCCTGTGGCCGCTAGACCTGGAGACCATTGTCGAGTCGGTGAAAAAGACCGGCCGTTGCGTGGTGGTGCACGAGGCTACCCGTACCTGCGGTTTCGGTGCCGAGCTGGTAGCACTGGTCCAGGAGCACTGCTTCCATCACCTCGAAGCGCCGATCGAGCGCGTCACCGGTTGGGACACCCCCTACCCTCACGCACAGGAATGGGCTTACTTCCCAGGGCCTTCGCGGGTAGGTGCGGCATTGAAACGGGTCATGGAGGTCTGAATGGGCACGCACGTCATCAAGATGCCGGACATTGGCGAAGGCATCGCGCAAGTCGAGTTGGTCGAGTGGTTCGTCAAGGTCGGCGACGTGATCGCCGAAGACCAGGTGGTGGCCGATGTCATGACAGACAAGGCGACCGTGGAAATCCCCTCGCCGGTCAGCGGCAAGGTATTGGCCCTGGGTGGCCAGCCGGGTGAGGTGATGGCGGTCGGCAGCGAGCTGATCCGCATCGAAGTGGAAGGCAGCGGCAACCATGTCGACGCGCCGCAGGGCAAGCCCGCTGAAGCCAAGCCCGTCGAGCCAGTGGCCGCGCCTGTAGCCAACACACCGCCAGCGCGTGCCGCAGTCGCAGCACCGGCCTGCCAGGCTGCAGCCACCGCCACAGCCGCGCCCATCGTGCCGCGCCAGGCGGGCGACAAGCCGCTGGCCTCCCCGGCTGTGCGCAAGCGTGCGCTGGATACCGGCATCGAGCTGCGCTACGTGCATGGCAGCGGCCCAGCCGGGCGCATCCTGCACGAAGACCTCGATGCGTTCATGAGCAAGCCACAGACTGCCGCCGGGCAAGCGCCCAGTGGCTACGCCAAGCGTACCGACAGCGAGCAAGTGCAAGTCATCGGCCTGCGCCGCAAGATCGCCCAGCGCATGCAGGACGCCAAGCGCCGGGTCGCGCACTTCAGCTACGTCGAAGAGATCGACGTCACGGCCTTGGAAGCCCTGCGCCAGCAGCTCAACCAGAAGCACGGCGACAGCCGCGGCAAGCTGACCCTGCTGCCGTTTTTGGTCCGTGCGTTGGTCGTGGCCCTGCGCGACTTCCCGCAGATCAACGCCACCTATGACGACGAAGCGCAAATCATCACCCGCCATGGCGCGGTGCATGTGGGCATCGCCACCCAAGGCGACAATGGCTTGATGGTACCGGTACTGCGCCATGCCGAAGCCGGCAGCCTGTGGGGCAATGCCAGCGAGATCGGCCGTTTGGCGACCGCCGCGCGCAGCAACAAGGCCAGCCGCGAGGAACTGTCCGGCTCGACCATCACCCTGACCAGCCTCGGCGCGTTGGGCGGCATCGTCAGTACACCGGTGGTCAACACCCCGGAAGTGGCGATCGTCGGCGTCAACCGCATGGTCGAGCGGCCGATGGTGATCGACGGCCAGATCGTCATACGCAAGATGATGAACCTGTCCAGCTCGTTCGACCACCGGGTGGTCGACGGCATGGATGCTGCGCTGTTCATCCAGGCCGTGCGTGGCCTGCTTGAGCAACCCGCCTGCCTGTTCGTGGAGTGAGCATGCAACAGACTATCGAAACCACCCTGCTGATCATCGGCGGCGGCCCTGGCGGCTATGTAGCCGCCATCCGCGCCGGGCAATTGGGTATTCCCACCGTGCTGGTGGAAGGCCAGGCGTTGGGCGGCACTTGCCTCAACGTTGGCTGTATTCCGTCCAAGGCGCTGATTCATGTCGCCGAGCAGTTCCACCAGACTTCGCGCTACACCGAGCCATCGGCACTGGGCATCAGTGTCAGCTCACCGCGCCTGGACATCACCCGCAGCGTGGCCTGGAAAGACGGCATCGTCGACCGCCTGACCACCGGGGTGGCTGCCTTGCTGAAGAAGCACGGGGTCAAGGTGATCCATGGCTGGGCGAAGGTCCTCGACGGCAAGCATGTCGACGTCGACGGCCAACGCATCCAGTGCGAGCACCTGTTGCTGGCCACAGGTTCCAACAGCGTCGAACTGCCGATGCTGCCGCTGGGCGGGCCGATCATTTCCTCGACTGAAGCGCTGGCACCCGAAACCTTGCCGCAGCACCTGGTTGTGGTGGGCGGTGGCTACATCGGCCTGGAGCTGGGTATCGCCTACCGCAAGCTGGGCGCGACGGTGAGCGTGGTGGAAGCCCGCGAACGCATCCTGCCGACCTACGACAGCGAGCTGACCGCCCCGGTGGCCGAGGCGCTGAAGAAGCTGGGTATCGCCGTGCACCTGGGCCATAGCGTCGAGGGTTACGAGAACGGTTGCCTGCTGGCCCGTGACGGCCAGGGCCAGCAACTGCGCCTGGAGGCCGACCGGGTGCTGGTGGCTGTGGGCCGGCGCCCGCGTACTCAAGGCTTCAACCTTGAATCGCTGGAACTGAAGATGAACGGCGCCGCCATCGCCATCGACGAACGCTGCCAGACCAGCATGCGCAATGTCTGGGCCATCGGCGACGTGGCGGGTGAACCGATGCTCGCACACCGGGCCATGGCCCAAGGCGAGATGGTCGCCGAGATCATCGCCGGCAAGGCACGGCGCTTCGAGCCGAATGCGATCGCCGCGGTGTGCTTCACCGACCCGGAAATCGTGGTGGTCGGCAAGACGCCGGAGCAAGCCAGCCAACAAGGCCTGGACTGCATCGTCGCGCAGTTCCCGTTCGCGGCCAATGGCCGGGCCATGAGCCTTGAATCGAAAACCGGCTTCGTTCGCGTGGTGGCGCGGCGCGACAATCACCTGATCTTGGGTTGGCAGGCGGTTGGCGTGGCGGTCTCGGAACTGTCCACGGCCTTTGCACAATCGCTGGAAATGGGCGCTTGCCTTGAGGACATTGCCGGCACCATCCACGCTCACCCGACACTGGGTGAAGCGGTACAGGAAGCTGCGTTGCGTGCACTGGGCCACGCCTTGCATATCTGACATTGAAGCGGCTGAGGCCGATTTGGCCCGCTGCGCCGCAAGGCGCTGCGGGTCTTTTTTCTTTCGCTCAGCGGCCCCATTCCCCCATCGTCAGCTCACTCAGCTATTGCGTTCTTGCCCACGCCTTTGGCGCGATACAGGGCTTTGTCAGCGCGGGCCAGCAAATCATCCGGGTCTTCACCCTCCTGCCACTGCACCACCCCATAGCTCATGGTCAGGCAACACTCGCCAACCGGCTCCACCTGCTCCATCACCTGACGCAACCGTGCGGCCACTTCAAGCGCATCGTCCAGCGCCGTCTGCGGCAGCACGATGACGAATTCGTCACCGCCCCAGCGCGCCAGCAGGTCATGCTCGCGCAGGCAGGTGCGCAGGTTGTCGACCACCTGCACCAACGCCGCATCGCCACGGGCATGGCCGTAGTGGTCGTTGATCGGCTTGAAGTCATCCACGTCCATGGCAATAAGCGACAAGGGCTGGCGGAAGCGCTGGGCGCGCTCGCACTCTTGCTGCAACACCTTTTCCAGCCGGTACCGATTGGCGATGCGGGTCAACGCATCGCGCTCGGCCAGTTCGCGGTTTTCATCCAGCTGACGTTGCAATTGCTGGTTGACCCAGGACAGCTCGCGGGTGCGCTCGGCCACCAGGCCTTCCAGCGACAGGTTCTGCTGCTCAAGCTGGGCCACCCGCCGCTTGCCGGCATCGATATTGCGGTGGGCGCCAAGCATCCGGGCCACCGAGCCGTCGTCGTTGCGGGCGATGATGTAGCCGCTGTCTTCGATCCACAGGTAGCTGCCGTCCTGGCAGCGGCAGCGGTACTCGATCAGGTAGCGCTCGTTGCGGTGATTGATGTAGGCCTCGAAATGCGCCATGACCCGCGGGTAGTCCTCCGGGTGAATCACGCTTTCCCAGGTGAGCACCGAGTTGGCCATGGAATGGCTGGCATAGCCGAGCATGGCGTACCAGCCTGGGTTGCGGTAGACGTAGCCAGTGTTGGCATTCCAATCCCAGATGCCGTCACTGACCAACGCGAACAAGGTCTGCAGTTGCTGCTCACTGAAGCCGGCGGGTGCCGGCATGGTTTCCTGACTCATGGACGCTCTCCCTGATGCCCAGCAACTGCGCTCCGTTCAAGGGGCTGCCGACAGTATTGATGGTTGCCGCATGCGGCAAGGCAATGCCTCTGACGGGCAAGCATATGCCCAGCAGGAAGTAACCGGAATAGGCCCAAAGCCCTATTTTGCGCCTGTTCAGTGCTGGCATGGCTTTTGCGCGTAATGCCTGCCAATGAGATTTCCAAGGAGGAAACATGATAATCGCCCCCAACGGCGTCAGCTGGCAGCCCACCGCTCACCAACCCCAGCGCGTCACTGATGAACAGGCTATTGCCCAGGCCGCGCAACTGCGCGCGCCAGTGGCTACCGGCAACGCCGCAGCGCAACAGCACAGCCAAGGCAACACCTCACAGCAAAACGCCGAGGATGCACGCGAAGAAGCCTTTGCCAAACTCAAGGTAGCGCTGCAAAACCCTGAGGCCGCTGCGCGCGAGCAAGCCAGCGCTGAAACACAGGCGACCAGCAGCGCCCTGCAGGACTTTCGCGATTTCATGGCCAAATCGCCTGGCGAGTTGATCAAGGAAAAGCTGCTGCTCGAAATGGGCCTGACCGAGGAGGAGTACAACGCCTTGCCGCCTGAGGCTAGGGCGAAGGTCGACGAACTGATCGCCCAGCGTATGAAGGAAGACATCGAGCGCAAGCTCCATGCGAAGGTCGAGGAGCAACTCACCCAACAACAAGCCACTGCGAGTGACGAGGAACAGGCAGCCAGCTAAGCGTGAAACAACGCAGGCGGTTGGTTTGGATAACCCTGCATTTCGTATAACATATCCGCCAAGCCCGCCTGCTGGAAAATCCCGTGCCGCTGCCGTCGTTCAAAGCCACCAACCTGGGGGCAACCCCTTCAATGTCCGAAATCATCGCCAAGCACCTGCGTGAGGCGATCATTTCAGGCCAGCTCGCCGAAGGCGAACCCGTGCGCCAGGACGAAGTGGCGCAAGCCTTCAATGTCAGCAAGATTCCCGTACGTGAAGCCTTGAAACGCCTTGAGGCGGAAGGCCTGGTGGACTTTCATCGCAACCGTGGCGCATTGGTCACGCGCATCTCGGAGCCGGAACTGGCGCAGATGTTCGAGGTAAGGGTGCTTTTAGAAGTGAAGGCGATCCGCCTGGCGATCCCCAACATGACCGAAGAACACTTTGCCCGTGCCGAAGCCATCTGCGCAGAGTTCATCGGCGAGGATGACATCGGCCGTTGGGCCGACCTCAACTGGGCGTTGCACGCTTGTTTGTACGAGCCTGCGAAACGCCCCTACTTGATCGGCCTGATTCGCTCCATCCATGACAAGGTCGAACGGTATTTGCGCATGCAGATGAGTTTGTCGGCGGGTAAGGACCGGGCCGATCACGAGCATCGCGATATCGTCGCCGCCTGCCGTGCGCGGGATGTGGAGCTGGCCGCTCGGCTGATCGAAGCGCATATCAATGGTGTGTGCCAAAGCCTTTACGACCACCTGCCCCATAACTGACTCACTCACCCACCGCGCGCTCTTTGTAGGAGCAGCCTTGTGCTGCGAAGAGGCACGTAATAACCCCGTAAATCTCCGCCGACAGCACCGGCCTCTTCGCAGCACAAGGCTGCTCCTACACGCCATACCGAGACCGGCCTGTTTGGCTTCGTTTTTGCTTATCTAGATATCGTATACGAAATACCATATAAGGAATGCACGGCACTCAATCGATGCCGAACTGCCTACTCCTTCTTCCAATAATACGTATCGGAGTGCAAAACGATGGCCACACCCTCAACGGCGGCATCAGTGAATGCCGTGAACACAGCAGACAAGGCGCCTGCGGGCATCAAACGTGTGGTGGCAGCCGCGATGGCGGGCGCTGTTGCCGAGTGGTACGAGTTCTTTCTCTATGGCACAGCATCGGCCTTGGTGTTCGGCCAGCTGTTCTTCCGCCAGACCGGCAGTGCGATGGACGGCATCATCGCGGCTTTCGCCCTTTACGCCGTGGGCTTTCTCGCACGCCCCATCGGCGGCTTGGTGTTTGGCCACTACGGCGACAAGGTCGGCCGCAAGCACCTGCTGCAGATCAGCCTGATCGTCGTCGGGGTGACTACCTTCCTGATGGGCTGCTTGCCCACCTTCGAACGCATCGGCTACGCCGCCCCCATCCTGCTGGTGGTACTGAGGTTGATCCAGGGCTTTGCCTTTGGCGGTGAATGGGGCGGCGCGGTATTGCTGGTGTCCGAACACAGCCCGGACAACCGCCGCGGCTTCTGGGCCAGCTGGCCGCAAGCCGGCGTGCCAGCAGGCAACCTGATTGCCACGGTCATCCTCTTGCTGCTCTCCACCAACCTGACCGAAGCGCAGTTCCTGGACTGGGGCTGGCGCGTTGCATTCTGGTTCTCGGCCGTGGTCGTGCTGATTGGCTACTGGATCCGTACCCGGGTCGACGATGCGCCCATCTTCAAAGAAGCCCAGGCCCGCCAGCAGTTGATGGAAAGCCAGCAACTGGGCGTGGTCGAGGTGGTCACCAAATACTGGCGTGAGGTGCTGATCGGCATTGGTGCGCGGTTTGCCGAAAACATTCTGTACTACATCGTCGTCACCTTCTCCATCACCTACCTGAAGCTGGTGGTGCACAAGGACACGTCACAGATCCTGCTGCTGATGTTTGGCGCTCACCTGCTGCACTTCTTCATGATCCCGTTCATGGGCTACCTCTCGGACATCATCGGGCGCAAGCCTGTGTACCTGATCGGCGCCGTGCTCACCGCCTTCTGGGGGTTCATTGGCTTCCCGATGATGGACACCGGCAACAACTGGCTGATCATGGCCGCCATCACCCTGGGCCTGGCCATCGAGTCGATGACCTACGCGCCCTACTCCGCCCTGATGGCCGAGCTGTTCCCCACCCATGTGCGCTACACCGCCCTGTCGCTGTGCTACCAGGTCGCGCCAATCCTCGCCGGTTCGCTGGCCCCGCTGATCGCAGTGACCCTGCTCAAGGAATACAACAGCTCCACACCGATCGCCTGGTACCTGGTGGCCTCCGCCGTGATCTCGATCATTGCCGTCGCCGGCGCCAGGGAGACACGCGGCAAATCACTGCGGGCGGTGGACGAAGAATCCGTGGCGCGCACTGCCAAGCGCTGACCGAGCAACAAGAACGACAACTCTCGAGGTAATGAGCATGAGCAACATCTTCACCGGCACCATCCCCGCACTGATGACCCCGTGCACCCCGGACCGTAAACCGGACTTCGACGCGCTGGTACGCAAAGGCCGCGAGTTGATCGACGCCGGCATGAGCGCCGTGGTGTATTGCGGCTCCATGGGCGACTGGCCGCTGCTGACCGAGGCCGAGCGCCAGGAAGGCGTGGCCCGTCTGGTCGCCGCCGGCATACCGACCATCGTCGGCACCGGTGCGGTCAATTCCCGCGAAGCCGTGGCCCATGCCGCCCATGCGGCCAAAGTCGGCGCCCAGGGCTTGATGGTGATCCCCCGCGTGCTGTCCCGCGGCGCCTCGGCGGTAGCCCAAAAGGCCCACTTCAAGGCCATCCTCGACGCTGCCCCTCAGCTGCCGGCGGTGATCTACAACAGCCCATACTATGGTTTCGCGACCCGCGCCGACCTGTTTTTCGAACTGCGCCGCGAGCACCCGAACCTAATCGGCTTCAAGGAATTCGGCGGCGGCGCCGACCTGCGCTATGCCGCAGAATTCATCACCTCCAAAGATGACGACGTGACCTTGATGGTGGGCGTCGATACCCAGGTGGTGCACGGTTTCGTCAACTGCAATGCCACCGGCGCCATCACCGGCATCGGCAATGCCCTGCCGCGCGAAGTGCTGCACCTGGTCGCGCTGGCCAAACGCGCAGCCAAAGGCGATGCGAAAGCGCGCCGGCTGGCCGGTGAGCTGGAAGCGGCCCTGGCCGTGCTGTCATCGTTCGATGAAGGCTGCGACCTGGTCCTGTACTACAAGCACCTGATGGTGCTCAATGGCGACCAGGAATACGCCCTGCACTTCAACGAAAGCGATGCATTGAGCGACGCCCAACGCCGCTATGCCGAACAGCAGTACGCGTTGTTCCGCACCTGGTACGCCGACTGGTCCGCGGCCAACAACATAGACTGACCGCGCTGATCCATCGCTGAGCAATGCCCCCTTCCTCTGGCAGGGGGCGACACCTTGAACACGCAGCCATTGCGGGCAACTTTCACGCGCATTACCTTGGGAGCGAGCATCCCCCTCCCGTACACCGTCAAGGAATTCAAATGCCGTACCCCAGCGCGACCGAAGCGTTCAGACAGGGCGCCCACAGCGTCCTGCCGTTGACCTCCGGGGTCGTACCCTTTGGTTTGATCACGGGGGTCACGGCCATCGGCATGGGCCTGTCGCCTGCCGATGCCATCGGCATGACGCTGCTGTTCTATTCCGGCTCCGCGCAGATGGTGGTGATGCAATTGATGCAAAGCGGCGCCCTGCCGGTGACGATGGTGGTCACGGCGCTGGTGATCAACCTGCGCTTCCTGATGTACAGCGCCAGCCTCGCCCCGCACCTGAGCCACCTGCCACGGCGCCACAAATGGCCGATGGCCTACCTGCTTTCCGACCAATCCTTTGCCTTGTGCTCGTTGAAGATGTCTTCAGGCCAGCTCGGGCGCTTCGCCTTTCACTACTACGCTGGCACGGCGATTACCATGTGGTTTGGCTGGAACCTTTCGGTGCTGGCCGGCATGTACCTGGGCGCGGGTATCCCCGAAGACTGGTCGCTGGGCTTTGCCATCCCTTTGTCGTTCCTGGCGCTGCTGATCCCCAGCATCCGTAACCGGGCGACGCTCGGCGCCGCGCTGACCGGCGGCCTGCTCGCGGTGCTGGCGGTCGACCTGCCTTATAACCTGGGCCTGTTGGCGGGTGCATTGGGTGGGATCATCGCCGGCTTGACCCTCGAGAAGCTGCAGAAAACAAAACCCGTACAGCCCGTGGCGGATGAACACATCGAGCAGGACGCATGATGAGCGAAATGAGCCAGTGGATTACCTTCCTGCTGATCGGCCTGGGCACCTTCGCGGTCCGCTTGTCGTTCATCGAGTTCTACACCGTGCTGCGCATCCCGCCGCTGTTTCGCCGCGCGTTGGCCTACGTGCCAGCCAGCGTGCTGGCCGCACTGGTGCTGCCGGCCGTGGTGTTCCCTGACCGGCACGCCGACTTCGATTGGATGAACCCACAAATTCCCGCCGCGATACTGGCGGGCCTGGTGGCCTGGCGTACGCGCAGCACGCTGTTGACGCTGGGCGTGGGCATGGGCGCGCTGTGGGCATTGAAGCACTGGGGGCTGTAGGCAAAGCGCACGCACGTCTGCCGACAAAAGCGTCGGAGGGCGATGAAGGTGTGGGATCGTTTTGAAGAATGGCGTCCCAGGCAGGAATTGAACCTGCAACCTTCCCCTTAGGAGGGGGATGCTCTATCCAATTGAGCTACTGAGACGCAAGAACCGGCAGTGAACACTGCACAGTTGGACGGCCAGCATGTTAACCAGCATGCTGCCGTTTGTCATGCTGCAACAGGCCTTTTTCACGTAATCCTTTTCTGCGGTTCCGTGGCTGGCTGGGTCGGGCACGGGATCACGCCTTCATCATGAAGCAGTTTGAACAACCCGGTCACCGCTGCGTCGAGCGTAGTGGAATTGTCCAGCACATGCACGGCAGGGTCGTCGAAGGCCTGCAGTCCCGCATTACGCGCCAACCGCTGTTCGATCTCGTCCGGGGTTTCCCTGCCTCTAGCCAGCAAGCGCTGGCGCAGTACCTGAGGCTTAACGTCGATGAGCACTGCCAGAAGATCCGGGTAGCGCAGCCGCGCTTCAGCCAGATAGGCACGGGAGCCATTCACCAGCACCGCGCTGCCCGCTTCCAGCCATTGATCAACGTGCTGCGGGATCCCGTAGCTCAGCCCATTGGCTTGCCAATGCATGGCAAATGCACCCTGCGCACGCATCGCTTCGAACTGTTGGGCAGTGACGCCTTGGGCTGCTTCGCCCTTGGCTTCGGCCGAGCGGGTGATGATGCGGCGAGCAATTTTTACCCCGGCAGCATTGAGTTGCTCGCGCGCGGCATCGATCAGGGAATCTTTCCCTGAACCCGACGGTCCTATCAGAAATATCAGGCGGCCTGTCGCTGATCGCCGTGCGCTTGCGTCATGTTGCATAGCCACTATGCTCTATGGAAGGAAACCCGCGCATTCTAGGAGTTTTCTTGGCCTTTTGCTGCGTTTTACCAGTTTTTGACGGCAGAAGACTGACGGCGGGACAAGTCGGAGCATGTAAAACTTTTCAAACCAGTGCTCATTTCTGATAATTGGTACTGGCAGAAAGCCTTTACCGGGCTCACTATTTGTCACAGAATTGACGCCAAGGAAACGGCGACCATGAGGCAAGATGAGCATCCAATTTTCCACGAGGGTTGAACATTTTGTTGTCGCCACGGTCGTATTTCCACCCCGTGCGGCCAATTTGAGAACCGCGTCCCCTGAACCAGTAAATCCGGTCAATTTATATGCGCCCAATGAAACAGGCTATTTACTCCAGCCGCACCGCTGACAAGTTTGTCGTCCGCCTGCCAGATGGGATGCGTGAGCGCATTGCCGAGGTAGCGCGCAACCATCACCGCAGCATGAACTCCGAGATCATCGCGCGCCTGGAACAGAGCCTTATCCAGGAAGGCGCGTTGGGTGACGAGCTGAGCATGCGCCTGGACAGCCCTGAACTGTCCCTGCATGAGCGCGAGTTGCTGCAACGCTTCCGCCAACTGTCCCACCGCCAGCAGAACGCTCTGGTCGCCCTCATCGCTCACGATGTAGAAATGGCCGCCGACGCTTCCTGAAGGTTGCCAGCGAACACAAAAAAGCCAGCGTAAGCTGGCTTTTTTATTGTTCGTCACATCATCAGCAATCGTGTGCAGGAGCAACCTTGCGCTGCGAAGAGGCCAGTGACAACGCCATGAATGTTGACTGCTATCAGTGGCCTCTTCGCAGCACCAGGCTGCTCCTACCGGCCATGGGCTGGCCCCTATCAATCAGAGCAGGAACAGCGTCGCCAAGCCCAGGAAGATGAAGAACCCGCCGCTATCGGTCACTGCCGTGATCATCACGCTGGAGCCCATCGCCGGATCGCGCCCCAGGCGTGTCAGGGTCATCGGGATCAACACCCCCATCAACGCTGCCAACAGCAGGTTCAAGGTCATAGCCGCGGTCATCACCAGGCCCAACGACCAACTGCCATACAGCCAGAACGCCACCGCACCGATCACGCCACCCCAGATCAAGCCGTTGAGCAACGATACAGCCAGCTCCTTGCGCATCAGGCGGCTGGTATTGCCTGGCGACACCTGGTCCAGCGCCATCGCGCGCACGATCATGGTGATGGTCTGGTTGCCGGAGTTACCACCGATACCCGCCACGATCGGCATCAAGGCGGCCAGTGCCACCAGCTTCTCGATCGAACCCTCGAACAGGCCGATCACCCGCGAAGCCAGGAATGCAGTAATCAGGTTGATGGCCAGCCACGCCCAACGGTTGCGCAGCGAACGCCAGACCGAGGCGAAGATGTCTTCTTCTTCGCGCAGGCCGGCCATGTTCAGCACTTCGCTCTCGCTCTCTTCACGGATCAGGTCGACCATTTCGTCAATGGTCAGACGGCCGATCAGGCGATCGCTCTTGTCCACCACCGGGGCGGATACCAGGTCGTAACGTTCAAAGGCTTGAGCCGCGTCGTAGGCATCTTCCTCGGGGTGGAAGGACACAGGGTCGGTCGCCATGACCTCTGCCACTTTCTTGTCCGGGTCGTTGACCAGCAAGCGCTTGATGGGCAGCACGCCCTTGAGAATGCCGTCATAGTCGACCACGAACAGTTTGTCGGTGTGGTTCGGCAGCTCTTTCAGGCGGCGCAGGTAACGCAATACGACTTCGAGGCTGACGTCTTCGCGGATGGTGACCATCTCGAAGTCCATCAACGCACCGACCTGCTCCTCGTCGTAGCTCAGCGCCGAACGCACACGCTCGCGTTGCTGGGCATCGAGGGTTTCCATCAACTCGTGAACGACGTCGCGCGGCAGCTCGGGTGCCAGGTCGGCCAGCTCGTCGGCGTCCATTTCCTTGGCAGCGGCGAGCAGTTCGTGATCGTCCATGTCGGCGATCAGCGATTGGCGAACCGAATCGGATACTTCAAGCAGGATGTCGCCGTCGCGGTCCGAGCGCACCAGCTGCCAGACCGTCAGGCGGTCTTCCAGGGGCAATGCTTCGAGGATGTAGGCGACGTCGGCGGGGTGCAGGTCATCGAGCTTGCGCTGCAGCTCAACGAGGTTCTGGCGGTGGACGAGGTTTTCGACCAGGTCGTGATGAGCACCCTCCTGGCGGTGGGTGAGGTCTTCGACCACGCGCTGGCGCTGCAGCAGTTCAACCACCTGAGCCAGGCGATCCTGCAGGCTCTCTTGCGCTTTCTTTACTTCTACTTCAGTCATAGGCGAACTCCACTCCCAGCAGCGGAGCACGCCGGGGGAATCAATCGGTCAGATCTTTCTGTATGAATCTTGTTAAGGAGTAACTACTGGGTAAGTCCATGGTGGTATTCCACAAGCCCCGGCGGGGCTGACGGGCGCAATCATACACTGCCTAAGCTGTCAGATCGCTTAAATTTTTGGCCAGAACAATCGTTTGCGAGATAAAGCTAGGACAACGCTCGAAGCTATGTGTGCGACGGCGCAAGCAAAAGAAAAAACACAGATGCCGCGCAAAAGATTATCGGGCCGGTTTATGTGCAGTCTAGCGGGCATCACTGAGAAACAGTGAACGGGAGAAAACAAAAAGCCCGCTCATTTGAGCGGGCTTCTTGATTGTATGGCGGACTCAGCAGGATTCGAACCTGCGACCGCTCGGTTCGTAGCCGAGTACTCTATCCAGCTGAGCTATGAGTCCGTGGTCGGTATTTTTAGGCCAGATTACCACTGGCTTGTTGAAGCGTCTTTGCAAGCAGAGCCACTTCAAAAGTGGCGGACTCAGCAGGATTCGAACCTGCGACCGCTCGGTTCGTAGCCGAGTACTCTATCCAGCTGAGCTATGAGTCCGTGGTTGGTAGTTTTAGACCAGATTACCACTGGTTGTTTGAAGTAGCCTTGTAAGCAAAGCCACTTCAAAAGTGGCGGACTCAGCAGGATTCGAACCTGCGACCGCTCGGTTCGTAGCCGAGTACTCTATCCAGCTGAGCTATGAGTCCGTGTCTTGCCGCGCATTATAGGTCGCTGAAACATTTTTGCAAGAACTTTTTTCGTTTAATTTCAACTACTTAGCGTTCTTACTGCTTACAGCGGCCTAAGCGAATAATGGCGGTGAAGGGGGGATTCGAACCCCCGATACCCTTATGAGGTATACTCCCTTAGCAGGGGAGCGCCTTCGGCCACTCGGCCACCTCACCGCAACACGAGGCGAATATT
>Ga0160473_100157_pt1 | contig 65910 bp, 63 predicted proteins | sample HID1975I_E11MG_FD_108217 | JGI IMG/M metagenome (GOLD analysis project Ga0160473, IMG submission 108217) | Enriched soil microbial communities from UW Madison campus, WI, USA - HID1975I_E11 MG | ecosystem: Environmental > Terrestrial > Soil > Unclassified | place: USA: Madison, Wisconsin... | reverse complement strand
GCTGTTCGCGGCGTTCCTGCTCGGGGCGGTGCCGATGTTCATCCTGCACCGCGCCACGCGCTGGAGCCTGCGCCGGCGCCTGGAGAGTGCCGAACGGTCGCTCGCCGAACTGCGCGCGCTGGACATGCCGGCGACCGAGGCAGCGCTGCCGACGCCCGAACCGATGCCGATGCCCCTGCCCGGTCCGGCGGTGCCCTGATGAGCGGTCATGTCTACGTTGCGCTCGACACACCCGATCTGGAACGAGCACGCGCGGTCGCCACGCGGGTGCGCCACCATGTCGGCGGCATCAAGCTCGGCCTCGAATTCTTCATGGCGAACGGCCGTGCCGGTGTGCGGGAGATGGCAGCGATCGGCCTCCCGATCTTCCTCGACCTGAAATTCCACGACATTCCGAACACCGTTGCCAAGGCGATCCAGGCGCTCCGCCCGCTCGAGCCCGCAATCCTGACCGTCCACGCCGCCGGTGGGCAGGCGATGATGGAGGATGCCAAGGCCGCTGCGCCCCCTGCCACCAAGGTCGTGGCCGTCACTGTGCTGACCAGCTTGGATCGATCCGACCTCGGCGCGATCGGTCTCGTCGGCGATCCGCATGCGCAGGTCGAACGGCTTGCCGCTCTGGCCCGAACGGCGGGCCTCGACGGGATCGTCTGCTCGGGCGAGGAAGTCGCCGCGGCGCATCGCACCTGGCCGGACGGCTTCTTCGTGGTGCCGGGCGTCCGCCTGCCCGACCACAATCATGGCGACCAGAAGCGCGTCATCACCCCGCGCCGGGCGCTGGATGACGGTGCCTCGATCCTCGTCGTCGGGCGGCCGATCACCCAGGCCGAAGATCCGGATCTGGCCGCCCGCGCCATCGGGGCCACTCTCTAGTCCGATCCCGCCGTGCCGCGCCGCCGGACGCAGCGAATGCCGGCTTGCTCCGCCACCGTGGAACGCCCACATCGCGGCGCCTGGAAGGAATGCGAATGGTTCAGGCCAAGATCTGCGGGCTGTCGACGCCCCAAACGCTGGACGCGGCCATCGCCGGGCGCGCCAGTCATGTCGGTTTCGTGTTCTTCGCGAAGAGCCCGCGCAACGTCGATGCCGATCGCGCAGCGCAGCTTGCCGCGCGCACGCCCGATCATGTCGCGCGGGTCGGTGTGTTCGTCGATCCCGACGACGCGCTCCTCGAGCGCATGGTGCCGGCGGCGCGGCTCGCCGCCATCCAGCTGCACGGCGACGAGACACCCGACCGCGCGGCGGCGATCCGCGCCCGCTTCGGGGTGGAAACCTGGAAGGCGGTACCGGTCCGCACCCGTGCCGACCTCGACAAAGCGCGTCTCTATCGCAGCGCCGCCGACCGCATCGTCTACGACGCCAAGACACCGGTCGGCGCCGATCTGCCGGGCGGCATGGGCCTGCGCTTCGACTGGAAGCTGCTCGACGGTTTCATGCATCCGCTGCCATGGATCCTGTCGGGCGGGCTGGACGCCGCCAACCTGAACGAGGCGGTCGCCACCACCTCCGCCCGTCATGTCGATGTGTCGTCCGGCGTGGAAAGCGCGCCGGGCGTCAAGGATGTGGACAAGATCGCTGCCTTCCTCCAAGCGGTCGCGTCATTATGAGCCTTGCAAATTCTTTCCGGGCCCAGCCCGACGCACGCGGCCATTTCGGCCAGTTTGGTGGACGCTACGTCGCCGAGACGCTGATGCCGCTCATCCTGGAGCTGGAACGCGAATATCGCGCGGCGCAGGCCGATCCGGCTTTCGGTGCCGAGCTCGATTACCTGCTCAAGCATTATGTCGGCCGGCCGAGCCCGCTTTACTATGCTGAGCGGCTGACCGAAGCGCTCCGCGCCAACGCGGAGCCGGGACATGGGGCCAAGATCTACCTGAAGCGCGACGAGCTGAATCACACCGGTGCGCACAAGATCAACAACTGCATCGGCCAGATTCTTCTCGCCCGCCGCATGGGCAAGACACGGATCATCGCCGAGACCGGCGCCGGCCAGCACGGCGTGGCCACGGCAACCGTCGCGGCGCGGTTCGGCCTGCCCTGCGTCGTCTTCATGGGTGCCCGCGACATCGAACGGCAGCAGCCGAACGTGTTCCGGATGAAGCTCTTAGGCGCCGAGGTTCGCGCCGTTTCGAGCGGTGCCCGCACGCTCAAGGATGCGATGAACGAGGCGCTCCGCGACTGGGTCGCGAATGTCCACGACACGTTCTACATCATCGGCACCGCCGCTGGGCCCCACCCCTATCCGGAGCTCGTCCGCGACTTCCAATCGGTGATCGGCCGTGAGGCCAAGGAGCAGATCCTGGAAGCCGAAGGCCGCTTGCCCGATCTGCTGGTGGCGGCGATCGGCGGGGGCTCGAACGCGATTGGCCTGTTCCACCCGTTCCTGGACGATCCGGACGTTGCGATGCTGGGCGTCGAGGCGGCGGGCAAGGGTCTCGACACGACCGAGCATGCCGCCAGCCTGAGTGGCGGCTTGCCCGGGGTCCTCCACGGCAACCGCACGTTCCTGCTGCAGGACGAGGACGGCCAGATCGCCGAGGCGCATTCGATCTCTGCCGGGCTAGACTATCCCGGCATCGGCCCGGAGCATAGCTGGCTGCACGACATCGGCCGTGTCACCTATGAGAGCGCGACCGACCAGGACGCGCTCGATGCATTCCAGCTGCTGTGCCGGACCGAAGGCATCATCCCCGCCCTCGAGCCTTCGCACGCACTCGCCGCCGTGACCCGCAAGGCACGGGAAATGCGGGAAGACAAGATCATTGTCGCCAATCTGTGCGGACGTGGCGACAAGGACATCTTCACCGTCGCCGCCGCACTCGGAGTCGAGATTTGAGCCGGCTTGCAACCACCTTCGCGCGCTGCGCCGACGAGGGCCGTGCGGCGCTGGTGATCTTCCTCACCGGCGGCGATCCTTCGCCCGCCAACACACCCGCGATCCTGGATGCCGCGGTCGCCGGTGGCGCCGACGTGATCGAACTCGGCATGCCCTTTACCGATCCAATGGCCGACGGCCCGGCGATCCAGCTTGCCAATCTGCGCTCACTGGGTGCTGGAACGACGACCGCCAAGCTCATGGAAATTGCGCGTGATTTCCGGGCGCGGCATCCGGACGTGCCGCTCGTGTTGATGGGCTATGCCAATCCGATGGTGCGGCGCGGGCCGGAATGGTTCGCCAACGCTGCGTCAGCGGCGGGCGTCGATGGCGTGATCTGCGTCGACATCCCGCCCGAGGAGGATGATGCGCTCGGGCCGGCGCTGCGCACGCGCGGCATCGATCCGGTGCGCCTCGCGACGCCGACCACCGACGCGGCACGCCTGCCGGCCGTGCTCGATCAGGCGAGCGGCTTTCTTTATTACGTGTCGGTCGCAGGCATCACCGGCATGCAGCAAGCGGCGGATGCGAGCATCGCGGCGGCCGTATCGCGGCTCAAGCAATCGACCGATCTGCCTGTCGCGGTGGGCTTCGGCATCCGCACGCCGGATCAGGCGGCCGCGGTCGCCCGTGTCGCCGATGGTGTCGTTGTCGGATCCGCCGTGATCGATGCCGTCGCCAAAGCCTGTGCCGCCGGCGAAGATCCCGCGATCGCGGTCCGCGATCTGGTCGGCGGCCTGAGCGCGGCGGTCCGCACCGCCCGGCAGGAGCTGGCCGCATGAGCTGGCTCAACCGCGTCCGTCAGAGCATCCCGTTCATCGCAAGGCGCGAGACGCCCGACAACCTCTGGCACAAATGCCCGGGCTGCGGGCAGATGGTGTTCGTCAAGGAATATGAGGAAAACCAGTCGGTCTGCCCGAAGTGCGGCCATCATGGTCGGATCGGGCCGGATGCGCGGTTCGACGTGCTGTTCGACGGCGGCATCTACACGCTGCTTCCGCAGCCCGTCGTCCGTGAGGATCCGCTCAAGTTCCGCGATTCGAAGCGCTACAGCGACAGGTTGAAGGCCGCCCGCGCCGCGACGGGCGAGCAGGACGCGCTGCTCAACGCCCGCGGATCGATCGAGGGCAAGCAGGCCCTCGTCGGCGTGCAGGACTTCGCCTTCATGGGCGGATCGATGGGGCTCGGCGTCGGTGCCGCGTTCGTCTCCGGGGTTGAGGCCGCCATCGCCGCGCACTGCCCCTACATCATTTTCACAGCCGCCGGCGGCGCGCGGATGCAGGAGGGCATCCTCTCGCTGATGCAGATGCCCCGCACCACCGTGGCGATCCAGAAGCTCCACGAAGCCGGCCTGCCCTACATCGTCGTGATGACCGACCCGACGACCGGTGGCGTTACAGCCTCCTACGCGATGCTGGGCGACGTTCAGATCGCCGAGCCGAACGCGCTGATCGGGTTTGCCGGACAGCGGGTGATCGAGTCGACGATCCGCGAAAAGCTTCCGGAAGGCTTCCAGCGCGCCGAATATCTGCTCGCCCACGGGATGCTCGACATGGTCGTGCACCGCCACAAGCTGCGCGAGACGCTCGCAAACCTCATCGATTATCTGGTTCCGGCGCAGGCGGCCTGAGCCGTCGCACGGGGCATTAAGGAAGGCGCCATGGCCGATCACGCCGTCTCGTCCGATCCGCGCGTGCAAGCTCAGCTCGACCGCCTGTCGATGCTGTCGCCGGGCGCCGACATCCTGGGGCTGGAGCGCATCTCCACGCTCCTGGCCCGGCTCGGCAATCCGGAGACGCGGCTGCCGCCGGTGTTTCATGTGGCCGGCACCAACGGCAAGGGATCGGTCTGCGCCTATCTGCGCGCCGCGATCGAGGCGGCGGGGTACAGCGCCCACGTCTTTACCAGCCCGCACCTCGTTCGCTTCAATGAACGGATCCGGGTCGCCGGACGGCTGATCGAGGACGATCTGCTCGCAGAACTGCTCGCCGAGGTGCTCGACGTCGGCCAGGATGTCGGCGCGAGCTTCTTCGAGGTGACGACTGCCGTCGCCTTCCTTGCCTTCGCGCGCACCCCTGCCGATGCCTGCGTCATCGAAGTCGGCCTGGGCGGCCGGCTCGACGCGACAAACGTCCTGCCTTCACCCGTGGTCTGCGGCATCGCCCAGCTCGGCATCGATCACCAAGCGTTCCTGGGCGACCGGATCGAGGACATCGCCGCCGAGAAGGCGGGCATCTCCAAGCGCGACGTCCCCCTCGTAACACTGCACTACCCGGCCCTGCTCGCCAACCGCGTCGGCCAGGCGGCGGCGCTCGCCGGCGCCAACTGGATGCCCAAGGGCAGCACGTGGGATGCGTCCGCCTATCAGGAACGGCTCCATTACCGTGACGAACAGGGCAAGCTCGATCTGCCGCTGCCCCGCCTGCCCGGCGCCCACCAGGCGATCAATGCAGGGCTGGCAGTGGCCATGCTGCGTCACCAGACCGCGCTGACCATACCGCCCGCAGCGCTGCGTGCGGCGATGGGCTGGGCGGACTGGCCGGCACGCCTCCAACGGCTCGACGGCGATCTGGCGGCGCTGTTGCCGGCGGGCTCGGAGCTGTGGCTCGACGGGCTTCACAACCCCGCCGCGGCGCGGGCCATCGCCGACTTCTTCCGGACCACGGCGCGACCGGGACACCCCTTCCACCTCGTTCTCGGCTTGCTGGAAAACAAGGACCCAGTCGGCGTGCTGAAGCCGTTCGTGGGACGGGCCGACAGCGTGCAAACGGTCGTCGTGCCCGGCCATGCCCATCACGCGCCGGCGCTTCTCGCGCGTCTGGCGGACAAGGTCGGGATGATCGCTCACCCGGCCGAGAGCGTCTCCGCGGCGCTCACCCGGATCGCGCGGGAGGCGGAGCCGGGTTCGCAGCCGGTCGTGCTGATCGGTGGCTCGCTCTATCTCGCTGGACGGGTGTTAGTCGAGGACGGATCGATTCCCAACTGATCTTATTGCGATTGACTTGCAATAGCGGATAGGGCTGATTGGCTGCCACTTGAGAGGGAGCCAACGGATGACCGCGTCGACCGATTTCGCCAACATGCTGCCCGGTGACATGCCCGCGTGCGACAACCACCGGCTGCTGCTCTATGTCTTCCGTCGCATCGCGGCGCATGGGCTGAACGATGCGCACGGCGCCCACGCCATGCTGACGATGTTCGGGCGCAGCTATCGCCGCCCGCTTGTCCTGCTGCGCGCTTTCGCCTCGGAGCTGTCACGTGTGTCCAGCCGGCGCCTTACCATCGCGCCGTGCTGCTGCCCGCGTATGACTGCGGCAGAGGCCGGGATCGTCGATGCGGTGATGCTGGCCGTCAGCGAGCCGCACGCGGCGCACGCCAAGCTGGCCGCGCTCCTCGGGGTCCGCGAATGTGTCGGCGCGCTGGTCAGTGCTCAGGCGCTTGGTCAGGCATTCGCCGATCTCGGCCGTCCACTGGCGAGCGGCTAGGCCGCTTCACCCGCCCGCGCGTCGCCCTCGCCTTCCGTGCCGGCGCTGCCGATTGACTGGTCGATCAGGCCGTATCGCATCATCAGCCAGAACAGGACGATGCCTGGCACCGCAAGCAATGTGGTGAGCAGGTAGAATTGCACATAGCCCATTGCCTCGATCATCGCCCCCGCCGTCGTGCCGGTAGCCAGCCGCCCGGCGATACTCGCGGCGGCCGAGATGAGGGCATATTGAGCGGCGGTGAAGCGCAGATCGGTTAGCGCGGAAAAGTAGGCGACGACGGTGACGCCGCCGATGCCGCTGGCAAAATTCTCGAAGCCGATCGCACCGGCCATCGCCGCATTGGAATGGCCGGCGAGTGCCAGCCCCGCGAAGCTCAAGTTGGACACCGCCATCAGCACCAGGCTGATCAGCACGGAACGCTTGAGCCCCAGGCGGGCGTAGAGGATACCGCCCACGAACACGCCGGCGAGCAGCGCCCAAAAACCTACGCCGACATCGTAGATCGCGATCTCGTCCTTGCTGTAGCCGAGATCGTTGAACAGCAGCCGGAAGGTCAGGTTGGCAAGGGTGTCGCCGATCTTGTGCAAGACGATGAACAGCAGCACGAGCAGGGCGCCGCGCCGCTGGAAGAATTCCACGAAGGGGCCGACGATCGCCTGGGCCAGCTCCCCGGCACGGCGGCGCGCGGCTACCGGGCGGTGGCGCTTCGGCTCACCCATGACGAGCGCCGTCACCATCGCCGGCAGCGCAAAACCCGCGCACGCGACATAGGCTGCGCTCCAGCCGAAGCGCGACGCCAGCACCAGCGCCAGCGCGCCGGCGGCACTGGCCCCGATCCGCCAGCCATATTGAGACATGCCCGCGCCGGTGCCGAGCTGGCGCGGTTCGAGCAACTCGATCCGGTACGCATCGATGACGATGTCGTAGGTCGCGCCGGCAATGCCGACCAGGATCGCCGCAGTAGCCACCCGGCCCACGCTCGCCGCCGGATCGGCGAGGCCGAGGTGCGAGACGGCGAGCATCACCAGTACCCCGGCAAACAGCATCCACGACACGCGCTGGCCCAGCCGGCCGATCAGCGGCAAGCGTACGCCCTCGACCATCCACGCCCACAGGAACTTGAAGTTGTACGCCAGGATGACGAGCGCGAAGGCGGTGACGCTCTTCTTGTCGATCCCGGCCTCAGCCAACCGGCTGGTCAGCGTCGCCCCGATCATCGCGAACGGGAAGCCGGATGATATACCCAGGAACAAGGCCGCGAGCGGCGCCGGCTCGAGATAGTCGCGGAGACCCGAAGCGGATCGGTCAGGGCTCGGCGCGGCGTCGGAAATGCTGGTCATCGCCCGATCATAGCGGGGGCCGGGGACCTGTCGACGACTTACAGGTAGGACGCCGCGACGATCGGCCCGGCATCCCGCTCCTGGACCAACACGGCATAGCGGTCTGCACCCGCCGTTCCGAGTGCGGCCGCGGGGATCGCGAAACGCCCTTTGCCTCCGGACCATGTGCCGATCGCGCGTTCGCTGCGGACCACGTTGGTGTAGCGAACGTGCCGGCCGCCATTCTCGCCGCGGCCGATCGCCACGTCCGCTGTGGAGCGCATGGCGATGATCGTCACTGTCGTGGAGCGCACCGCTGGGCCTTCGATGAACACCGCCACGGCCCTCCCGCCGGCGTGCTCGATCCGCAACGACGGCGCCGGTGCCCGCGCCGCGGCGGCAACAAGCCGGCGGACGTCGGCTTCGCGTGAGCCGACCACACCCGTCCCACCCTGCACCACCGCCTGCGGCGTGTAGACGTTACCGGACTTCACGCGGGCGGCGTAAGCGCGTTGCAGCCGCGTATTCTCCTCGCGGGCGAGCGTGTCCTTCCAGCCGAGCCGGTCCCAGTAGGTCACCGGCCGCGTGATCGCGACCACGCCCGGATCCCGCGTTAGCCGGGCGATCGCCGCGTCGGCCGGTGGACAGGAGGAACAACCCTGGCTCGTAAAGAGCTCGACGGCGACCGGCGCCGCAGCCACCGGCCCGGCGAGTGCGAGGGCAAGTCCGGTCAGCAGCAGCGCTCGCATGGCAATCCTCCTCGACCGACTGGATTAGCCGGTTTGCGTGTACAGGCTCAGCCCGCGCGGCAGCCGCTTGGGCGACTTGCCGGCGGCGCTCGCATCGATCGCCTCAAGGGCGTCGATCAGGTCGCGCTGCGCATAGGGCTTGGCCAGACAGCCGACCGCCAGTGCCTGCGCCTCCACCGGGCATGTGCCTGTGACGAACAACACGCGAACGCCCTTCTTGCGGGCGGCCTGGGCGACATCGATGCCGTTGCCGTCCGAAAGGTTCACGTCCGCCAGCACCAGGTCGATCTCGTGCGCCTCGACCGCCGCCACCGCCTCCGCCACCGTGTCGACGGTCGCGACGACATTGAACCCCTTTTCCGTCAGGAAATGCTCGTTGTCGAAGGCGACCAACGGCTCGTCCTCGACGATAAGGATGCGGTTGATCGTTCGCCGCCGCTTACCGAACAGCATCGTCGCTCCTTCCGTGCGGTGCCCGTCGAGCGGCGCGGCTTGACGCGGACGGACTTCTAGCGAACTTGTCCGCTTCCTCCCAGCTTCCGGAGCGTCCCTTGGCCAAGCGGCTTACCCTGTTCATCCTGGTTGCGATGGTGGCTGGCATCGTCATCGGATTCATCCTCAATCAAAGCGTCGCCGATCCATCTGCCATCGAAACGATCACGGGCTATCTTTCGATCCTTACGGATCTGTTCCTTCGCCTGATCAAGATGATCATCGCGCCGCTGGTATTCGGAACGCTGGTCGCCGGCATCGCGCACATGGGGGATACCGCCGCGCTGGGGCGCATCGGGGTGCGGACGATCGCCTGGTTCATCTGTGCCAGCCTGGTTTCGCTGACGCTGGGGCTGATCCTGGTCAACCTGTTCCAACCGGGCACCGGCCTGTCGCTGCCGCTGCCGCCGATCACGGCCGACAGCGGGGTGGCCAAGTCGGCCTTCACGCTCAAGGAGTTCGTCACCCACCTCGTGCCCAAGTCGATCTTCGAGGCGATGGCGACGAACGAGATCCTGCAGATCGTCGTCTTCTCGGTCTTCGTCGGCGTGGCGATCACTGCCATCGGCGAGAAGGGCGCGCCGATCGTCCGGGGCGTTGAGTCGCTGGTCGCGATCATGCTTCAGATTACCGACTACGTGATGCGGTTCGCCCCGATCGCGGTCTTTGCGGCGGTCACCAGCGCCATCGCCAAGGAAGGCGCCGGCATCCTGGTGACCTTCGGCTACTTCATGGGCGGCTTCTACATCGGCCTGATCCTGTTGTGGTCGCTGATGATGTTGGCGGCGTTCCTGGTCGTCGGTGGTCGCGTCCGGTTGCTCGCCCGCTACATCCGCGAACCGCTGCTGCTGGCCTTTTCGACGGCGTCGTCGGAGGCGGCGTTTCCGCGGACGCTGGAGGCGCTCGACCGGTTCGGCGTGCCGCGCCGCATCGCCAGCTTCGTCCTGCCTCTCGGCTACTCGTTCAACCTCGACGGCACGATGATGTACTGCACCTTCGCGACGATGTTCATCGCGCAGGCTTACGGCATTCCGCTCACCGCCGGGCAGCAAATCACCATGCTGCTGCTGTTGATGGTCACCTCCAAGGGTGTTGCCGGCGTGCCGCGGGCGAGCCTCGTCGTGATCGCCTCGACCCTGTCCTTCTTCGACATTCCGGAGGCCGGGCTGCTCCTGATCCTGGCCGTCGACCATTTTCTCGACATGGGCCGCTCCGCTACCAACGTCGTCGGCAATGCGGTGGCGAGCGTGGTCGTCGCCAAGTGGGAAGGCGCGCTGGAGGTGATCGAGCCAGCCGAGATCGAACCGCCCCATGCCCCCGCCCACACCCCGCACGGCGGGCGACGCGGGCTCGAACTCGACGGCTCCGAGCTGCCCTGAGCCAACCCTGGTCGCTCATGCTGGCAACGGCGGTCGCGTGCCGCTACGGAGGCGGGATGCGCCCACCCGAGAAGCCCCGCCGCGAACCCGATCGCCCGCTCCGCGCCTCCAAGACCGAGCCGCAGCGCATCGCCAAGCTGCTCGCCCGGGCTGGGGTTGCCTCCCGGCGCGAGATCGAGCGGATGATCGAAGGGCGCCGGATTGCCATCGACGGCGTTCCCATTGAGACGCCAGCGACGATCGTCACATCGCTCCACAATGTTACCGTCGATGGGCAGCCGGTCGCGGCTCCCGAGCCGACGCGCCTGTTCCGCTATCACAAGCCGGCCGGCCTGCTCACCGCCGAACGGGACCCCAAGGGCCGTCCGACCATCCACGACAAGCTGCCGGAGGGGCTGCCCCGCCTCGTGCCGGTCGGTCGCCTGGATCTGAATACGGAAGGGTTGCTGCTGCTCACGACCGACGGCGGACTGAAGCGCCAGCTGGAATTGCCCGCGACCGGCGTCACGCGCACCTACCGCGCCCGCGCTTATGGCCCGATTACCCAGGCGCAGCTCGAAGACCTGATCGAGGGCATCGAGATCGAAGGCGTGCGGTATGGATCGATCGACGCCAACCTCGAGCGCCGTACCGGCACCAACACCTGGATCGAGATGAAGCTGACCGAGGGCAAGAACCGCGAGGTCCGCCGGGTCCTGGAACATCTTGGACTCAAGGTCTCGCGCCTGATCCGTACCGCTTATGGCCCGTTTGCGCTGGGCGACCTGCCGATCGGCGCGGTCGACGAGATCCGCCAGCACGAACTGGTCGCGTTCCGGAAGACCCTGAAATGAGGATCATCGCCGGCCAATGGCGCGGCCGGCAACTGGTAGCGCCGCCCGGCGATGCCACGCGCCCGACCGCCGACCGCACCCGCGAAGCCTTGTTCTCGATGCTGGCGAGCCGCGCCGGGAGCTTCGAGGGGCTGCGCGTCGCCGACCTCTTCGCCGGCACCGGCGCACTCGGTCTAGAGGCGCTGTCGCGCGGCGCTGGCCACTGCACCTTCGTTGAGCAGGACCGTGCCGCTCTGGACGCATTGCGCGCGAACATCGCCAAGCTCGGCGCGACAGCCGAGGTGCGGGCACAGTCCGTCGCCGCCCTCGGGCCGGTTACCGTGCCGTACGACCTGCTGATGTTCGACCCGCCCTACGGCAGCGGCGGCGCGGGTGCGCTGATCGAGCGGCTCAGCAGGCTCGGCTGGGCAGCGCCGGGCGCTTGGGCAAGCATCGAAACTGCCCGCAGCGAAGTCGTGTCCGCCGGCGGATGGAGCGTCGACATCGAACGCGTCCATGGCAAGGCCAAACTGACGCTTCTAAGAGCAGACTGACAATCCGGCGCGATCACCGCCCGATCCGGTAATGGACGTGCCGTCTGAGCGGATCGCCCTCTGCCAGGGCCGGATGATCGAAGTCGCCGCCTTCTACCCGCTCCATGCCGATGCGCTGCATCACCGCCTGCGATCGCAGGTTGGCCGGCACGGTGATGGCGAAAACCTCCCTCAGCCCCAGCCCGACGAAGGCATGATCGAGGGCGGCGCGGGCACCCTCGCTGGCAAAGCCCTGTCCCCAGAACGACCTGCCCAGGCGCCAGCCGACCTCGTAGCCGCTGAACGCTGCAGCGAAGGTGATCGGCTTCACGCCGATGAAGCCGATCAGGGCGCCGTCTGACGTCTGCTCCGCCGCCCAGAAGCAGGGCTCGCCGGCAGCAGAGAGTGCCATCTGCCGGTCGATCGCGGCATCGCTTTCGGCGCGATCCTGCGGCGGCAGAAACTCGGTGACGCGCGGATCGGCGTTGATCGCCGCGAAGGGATCTCGATCGGCGTCTCGCCAGTCGCGGAGCAGCAGGCGGGCAGTGCGGATCATCGCCGCCCGCCCGCTGCCACCGGCGCCTTACTGGCTGTTCGTCTCCGTCTGAGCATTCCCCGCCTCTGCCATCGCGTTCTGGGCCATGGCGTCCGGACTGGCCGGGACGCCGGTGCCCTCGGTCTCTCGTACGGCCTCGGCGGCATTGTCCAGTACCTCGGCCGCGGCTGGGTCGCTCTGGTCGGCGGCTTCCTCGAGATTGTCCGCAGTGTTCTCGGCGGGCGACTGGCCGCCACCGCAGGCGGCGAGCAGGCAGAGAGCAGCGAGCGCGGGAATTGCAGCCTTCATGGACGGGCTCCTGTCGGTGGATCGGGAACGGTAGAGCGGCTCAACGCGGCAATGCGCTCGCGGTTGCCCGATCCGCCCTGCCCGCCGGATCAGCGCCGATAGATCCGCCGACCGCGGTCCATGTAATATTCGCGCCCGCGCCGATCGCGATAGTAGCGCCGGTTGTCGGCCGTGACCGCGCCGACGGCGGCGCCGCCCGCTGCACCAATCGCCGCACCTTCGGCAACGCCCAGGCCCGGGATGAGCGCGCCAGCGACAGCGCCACCCGCTGCACCGAAGCCGGCGCCACGCGCGGCACCGCGTACCGTCGGATCGCTGGATGCGCAGCCTCCGAGACCGATGGCACCGGCCAGGCACGCCACGGCGACAAGTTTGCTACGCATATACATTCTCCTTCGGCTCGACAGTCAGGCGGCGCCGCATCTGCGGCGACAGCCCGGGTGGAGACCGGCGCCTGCGCGTCTGCGGTCTCTCCAGGGGTAACGGCTCAAGCCGGGTGGGGTTCTACGACAAATGATTGCGGCGCGCCCGCGCTTGCCCTGACGGCCGCCGTTCCCTACCTGTTCGCCGATGACACACCCCGCCCCAGCGACCCCGCCGGAGCCGGCCTATCTGCGCGGCCTGAACACGCCGCAGCGTGAGGCAGTGCTGACGACGGAGGGGCCAGTGCTCGTCCTCGCCGGCGCCGGCACCGGCAAGACGTCGGCACTGACCGCCCGTCTTGCCCACCTCGTCGCGACGCGCCGCGCCTGGCCGTCCGAAATCCTGGCCGTCACCTTCACCAACAAGGCGGCACGGGAAATGAAGGATCGCGTCGGCCGCATCCTCGGCGACATGGCCGAAGGAATGCAGTGGCTCGGCACCTTCCACTCGGTCGCCGCGCGGATGCTGCGGCGGCACGCCGAACTGGTCGGGCTGGAATCGAACTTCACCATCCTCGATACCGACGATCAGCTGCGCTTGCTCAAGCAGCTGATCGTCGCCGCCGAGCTGGACGAAAAGCGCTGGACGTCGCGCGCGCTTGCCGGGCTGATCGATCGCTGGAAGAACCGTGGCTGGACGCCCGACGACATCGATGCGGGTGAGAGCGAGGCGTTCGCCAACGGCCGTGGCCAGGAACTCTACGCCGCCTACCAGGCGCGGCTGAAGGCAGTGAACGCCTGCGACTTCGGCGATCTGCTGCTGCACATGCTGACGATCCTGAAGCGGCACCGCGATGTCCTGGAAATGTACCAGCAGCGCTTCCGCTACGTACTGGTCGACGAGTATCAGGACACTAACAGCTCGCAATATCTGTGGCTTCGGCTGATCGCGCAGGAGCACAAGAACATCTGCTGCGTCGGCGACGACGACCAGTCCATCTATTCATGGCGCGGTGCAGAAGTCGCCAATATCCTCCGGTTCGAAAAGGATTTTCCCGGCGCCAAGGTGATCCGGCTGGAGCAGAATTACCGCTCGACGCCGCACATCCTCGCGGCGGCGAGCGCGGTCATCGCCAACAATGGCGGACGGCTCGGCAAGACGCTGTGGACGGACGTGAAGGTCGACGGCGGCGAAGGCGACAAGGTCCATGTTGTCGGCATCTGGGACGGTCCGGAAGAAGCACGCCGGGTCGGCGATGACATCGAGAGCTATCAACGCCGCGGTGGCAAGCTCGATGAGGTCGCTATCCTGGTTCGCGCCCAGTTCCAGACGCGCGAGTTCGAGGACCGCTTCATCGCGATCGGCCTGCCCTACCGCATTGTCGGCGGCTTCCGCTTCTACGAGCGCGCCGAGATCCGGGATGCGCTCGCCTATCTGCGCGTGATCGCCCAGCCGGCGGACGACCTCGCCTTCGAACGCATCGTCAACGTCCCCAAGCGCGGCCTGGGGGACAAGGCCGTCGCCAAGATCCACCAGCTCGCTCGCGCCGAGGGCGCGCCGCTGATGCGCGCCGCCGCCCGCCTGCTCGACACGGACGAGCTGACCGGACAGGCGCGTCGCGCGCTCGGCAATCTGATCGGCGACATCGCCCGCTGGCGCGACCGGCTCAATGACATGGCGCATCCCGAGCTTGCCCGGCTGATGCTCGACGAGAGCGGCTATACGACAATGCTCCAGGCCGACCGCTCTGCGGAGGCCGCGGGCCGGCTGGAGAACCTGACCGAACTGACCCGGGCGATGGAGGAATATGAGACCCTCCCCGCCTTCCTCGAACATGTCAGCCTGGTGATGGACAATGACGCCGACCGCGACAGCGCGAAGGTGACGATCATGACCATCCACGCCGCCAAGGGGCTGGAGTTCGACACCGTCTTCCTGCCGGGCTGGGAGGAAGGCGTGTTTCCCTCCCAGCGCGCGCTCGACGAGGGCGGCACCGCCAGCCTGGAGGAGGAACGCCGCCTCGCCTACGTCGCGATCACCCGTGCCCGGCGGCATTGCACCATCCTGCACGCCGCCAACCGCCGGATCTACGGCCAGTGGACCTCGTCAATTCCTTCGCGCTTCGTCGGCGAGCTGCCGCCGGCGCACGTCGACAGCGAGACGACGATGGCGGGCGGCGAGTCGCTGTGGCGGGCGCAATGGTCGGAGCATGCCGATCCGTTCGCCGATGTCGCCCGCGGCACGGGTCGCGGCCCCGGCTGGCAGCGTGCCTCGGCCGCCGGCAACCTCGCCCCTGCCGCACGCGTGATGGAGGTACGGGCCAGCGCCGCGAGCTTCGCAGCCAAACCGCGTAGCGACATCGCGCTCGGCACCCGCGTGTTCCATACCAAGTTCGGCTACGGCACCGTTGCCGAGATCGAAGGCAACAAGCTGGAGATCGATTTCGAACATGCCGGCCGCAAGCGCGTGCTCGACAGCTTCGTGACCGTGGGGTGAGCGATGCACCGTCTCCCCGGCCGTGGCAGGTTACGTCGTCCCGCACGATCCTTCGCGACCGCTGGATAGACCTGCGCGCCGATCACTGTGTCACTGCCGCCAGCGTCGACGTCGATCCCTAATACGTTCTCAACTATGCCGACTGGGTGCAGGTGGTGGCGATCGATCGGCAGGACCGGCTCATCCTCGTGGAGCAGTATCGCCACGGCATCGGCACGCTCTCGCTCGAACTGCCGGGCGGGGTGATCGACCCGGACGATGCCGATCCGGTGTCCGCCGGCCGCCGCGAGCTGCGCGAAGAGACGGGATATGGCGGCGGCGAGTGGCGCCTGATCGCATCGCTAGCGCCTAATCCGGCTATCCAGACCAATCGATGCCACGCGGTCCTGGCCCAAGGCGTCGTTCTGCTGGGGCCGCCCCAGCCCGACACGCAGGAGGAACTGCGCATCGTCACCATGGCCTTGCCCGAAGCCGTGCGTCTAGCCACCAGCGGCGGAATGATCCAGGCGATGCACGTCGCCGCTCTGGCGCTCGCGCTGACGGCCGTCGGCCGCTGGAGCGGGAACCCGGAATAGCGCGATCGACCCGGATCGACATGCCCGGCAAAACGTAAGAGCAGGCGCCATGCTAGAACCCACCACGACCAGCGCCGACGGCCTGCCGACCCCCCGCCGCTACGTCGCCATTGCCGCCATCTCCTTCGGCACCGCGCTCGTCGTGATCGACGGCGCGATCGCAACGGTCGCCCTGCCCACGATCGCGCGTGATCTGGGCGTCGACAATTCCGCGGCGGTGCTGGTCGTCACCGTCTACCAGCTCGTGCTCGTCATGACGCTGCTGCCGTTTTCGGCTCTGGGCGACAAGATCGGGCTCAGGCGCCTCTACCAATATGGGCAGATCGTCTTCACAGTCGCGACGATCCTCTGCTTCTTCGCCCGCAGCCTGCCCTTCCTGCTCGTGATTCGGGCCGTGCAGTCGCTGGGTGCGGCGGCGGCGCTCAGCGTCTCCTCGGCGATGGTGCGGAGCATCTATCCGACGCGCCATCTCGGCCGGGGCATGGGCGTCAATTCGGTCGTCGTGTCGAGCGCCAATGCGCTGGCGCCGACGCTCGGCGGGCTGATCCTGGCGGTCGCACCCTGGCCATGGGTGTTCGCCGCCGCCGCGCCGTTCGGGCTTATCTCTCTCCTGCTCGGCCGCGCTTTGCCGGATCCGCCGCGACGCGGGGCGAGCTTCGACGTGCTCGGCGCGGTGCTTTGCGCCGCAACTTTCGGCCTGATCATTTCCGGGATGGAAAGCGGCGTTCACGGTGACTCGCCGGTGATCTCCGGTGCGATCGTGCTGGTTGGCGCCGCGATCGGCATCTTCTTCGTGCGCCGCGAGTTGGGCGAGCCGACCCCGATCCTGCCGGTCGATCTGCTCGCCAAGCCGGTCATGGCGCTCTCCATGCTCGGCGCGCTCGCTGCGTTTCTCGCCTCGATGACCCTGCTGCTGTCGATCCCGTTCCGGCTGCAGCACGAGTTCGGCTTCACGCCTTCGGAAGTCGGTGCGGTGATCGCGCCGTGGCCGCTCACGACGATGTTCGTCGCCCCCGCCGCTGGCGTTCTGTCCGATCGGGTTCCGGCCGGGCTGCTGGGGGGGATCGGCATGGCCTTGTCGATCGTGGCGCTCGTGTTCCTGGCCTTCCTGCCGCCCGATCCGAGCTATTTCGATCTCGCGTGGCGGATGGCTCTATGCGGCAGCGGCTTCGGCCTATTCCTCTCCCCCAACGCCCGGCTGATCATCGGGTCGGCACCGCGGACGCGGGCTGCAGCCGTCGGCGGCATGATCTCGACCACGCGGATGCTCGGTCAGACGCTGGGGGCGACGCTGTTCGCTACGATCCTCGCCTTCGGTCTCGGCGGCGGGAGCACGCCGGCGCTGGTCGCCGCCGGCCTCGCTCTGGTCGCCGGGCTGTGCAGCATCGCGCGGTTGCGCCCCGAGATCCACAACCCGGCACGGGCGGAGGCGGACTCGGCGCAGCCCGCGGAGCAGGTCCGGTAGGCGATTGTCACCCGGTCCGGAAACCTAGCCCCACCGGAACGTTCCTCGGTCTTAATCCAGCTCAAGACGGAGTGAGCCCGTGCCCTACATCAAGACGAAGGATTCAGCCGACATCTATGTCAAGGATTGGGGCTCAGGGCGCCCGGTCGTCTTGCTGCATGGCTGGCCGTTGACCGCCGACAGCTGGGACGACCAGGCCTACGCCCTTGCCAACGCCGGTTACCGCGTCATCGCCTATGATCGCCGCGGCTTCGGTCGCTCGGGCCAGCCCTGGGCCGGCTACGAGTATGATACGCTCTCCGACGACCTCGCCGACGTGCTGGAGGCAACTGGCGCGCGCGACGCGACGATCGTTGGCTTCTCGATGGGCGGTGGTGAGGTCGCGCGGTACATGTCACGCCACGGCGGCCGCGGCGTCGTCAAGGCGGGGCTGATCAGCTCGATCGTGCCGTTCGTGCTCCAGACCGACGACAATCGCGACGGCGTGCCGGAAGCGATGATCGAGAGCATCAAGGACGGCATCCGCAAGGATCGCCCCAACTATCTCGCGAGCTTCCTGCAGAGCTTCTACGGAGTCGGCTGGATCACCAGCCCGGTCAGCCAGGAAGTGCTCGACTGGTCGCTGATGATGGCCATGCAGGCGGGCCTGAAGCCTACCCTCGCCTGCGTCGATGCCTTCGCCCGAACCGACTTCCGGGCGGAGTTGGCTGCCTTCACCGTGCCGACTCTCGTCATCCACGGTACCGCCGACAAGACCGTGCCGATCGATCCGACCGGCCGTGCTGCCGCCGCCGGCATCGCCCAGGCCGAGCTGATCGAATATGACGGATCGCCACACGGCCTGCTCGTCACCGACAAGGATCGCGTCACGAAGGACCTGCTCGATTTCCTTGCACGGTGATGCGCTGCTTGCGCGCGTGAAACCAAAAGCATTGTTGCCGCGCCGTGCACGCCCGTCCTAGGACGGACGCCATGGCGCGGCCGCCTTCCCCCTTCGCGTTCCGCGATTTCCGCTTTTACTGGGCGGCGCGGCTGATGGCGACGCTTGGCCAGATGATGATGGTCGTCATCATCGGGTGGCAGGTCTACGACATCGCGCGCCGCACCATGCCTCAGAAGGAGGCCGCGCTGCAGCTCGGCCTCATCGGCCTGGCCCAGTTCCTGCCGCTGGTAATCCTGACGCTGGTCGTCGGCTGGGTGGCGGATCGGCTCGATCGCCGCTGGATCGCCCGCTGTGCGGTGCTGCTGGAATGCGGCTGCGCGAGCGCCCTCGCGTATATGACCCTCAACGGGACGACCACGCTCCCCGCGTTGTTCGTCGTCGCGGTGCTGCTTGGCGTCGCACGTGCCTTCGCTTCTCCGGCGCTCCAGGCCCTGTCGCCCAACCTAGTGCCCGCGGCGGTACTGCCCGGCGCGATCGCGGTGAGTTCGGTCGCGTGGCAGGGCGGCAGCATCGTCGGCCCGGCGCTCGGCGGCTTCCTCTACGCCGCGCACCCGTGGGTGCCCTATGGGTCGAGCGCGATCCTGTTCCTGCTGTCCTTCACCTGCCTGATGCTGATCGGGCCAGTGCCGCGCAGCACGATGGCCAGTGGCGGTACGCCGTGGAGCCAGATGATCGACGGGCTGCACTATGTCCGCAAGAACCGCCTGGTGCTCGGCGCGATCTCGCTCGACCTGTTCGCCGTTCTGCTCGGCGGCGCGACGGCGATGCTGCCGGTGTTCGCGCGCGATATCCTGCACGTCGGCGCGGCCGGCATGGGCCTGCTCCGGATGGCGCCGGCGGTCGGTGCGGTCGCGACGGCGATCTGGTTCACGGTGCGCCCGCTCCGCCGCGATGTCGGCGTCAAGATGCTCGGTGCCGTCGCCGTGTTTGGGGGTGCGACGATCGTGTTCGGTCTGTCCCGTTGGATGCCGCTGTCACTCGCCTGCCTGGCGCTGCTCGGCGCGGCGGACATGCTGTCGGTGTTCGTGCGGCAGACGCTCATCCAGCTCTACACGCCGGATGCGATGCGCGGCCGGGTCGGCGCCGTGGCGACACTGTTCGTGTCCGGGTCCAACGAGCTTGGCGAAGCCGAGTCGGGGTTCCTTGCCGCCGCTGTCGGCCCAGTCGTCGCGGTGATCGGCGGCGGCATCGGCGCCATTCTCGTCACCGTGCTGTGGGCGCGGCTGTTCCCGGAACTGGTCCGCGCCCGTACGTTCGATCCACCGCAAACCCTTGAAGACGTGCCCTTGCAGGAGAGACCGACATGAAGGCGCTCACCATTCTCGACACGATCGGCAACACCCCCCACATCCGCGTCCAGCGCCTGTTCGGGCCGGATGCCGAGGTCTGGATCAAGTCGGAGCGATCGAACCCCGGTGGATCGATCAAGGATCGCATCGCGCTCGCAATGATCGAAGAGGCGGAGCATTCCGGCAAGCTCCAGCCCGGCGGTACGATCGTCGAGCCGACCAGCGGCAACACCGGGATCGGCCTGGCGATGGTCGCGGCGGTCAAAGGCTACAAGATCATCCTGGTAATGCCCGAGTCGATGTCGCTCGAGCGGCGTCGGCTGATGCTGGCCTACGGCGCGACCTTCGACCTCACGCCTCGCGAGAAGGGCATGAAGGGCGCGATCGAGCGCGCGCTGGCGATCGTCGACGAGACGCCGGGCGCCTGGATGCCGCAGCAGTTCGAGAACCCGGCGAACATCGACGTTCACGTCCGCACCACCGCACAGGAAATCATCGCCGACTTCGACGAGGCCCCGCCCGAGGTCGTGATCACCGGCGTCGGCACTGGCGGTCACATCACCGGCGTGGCGCAAGTGCTCAAGGCGAAGTGGCCGCACATCAAGGTGTTCGCGGTCGAGCCGACGCTGTCGCCGGTCATCTCCGGCGGTCAGCCCGGCCCGCATCCGATCCAGGGCATCGGCGCCGGCTTCGTCCCCGCCAACCTCCACACCGACCTGCTCGACGGCGTGATCCAGGTCGAACCGGCCGCCGCCAAGGAGATGGCCCGCCGCGCCGCCCGCGAAGAGGGCATGCTCGTCGGCATCAGTTCCGGAGCGACGCTCGCCGCGATCGCGCAGAAGCTGGCCGAGTTGCCGGCCGGTGCCCGCGTGCTCGGGTTCAACTATGATACCGGCGAGCGGTATCTCTCGGTGCCGGACTTCCTGCCTGAGTAGGGAGCAAGGTCATCATCCTGACGAAGGTCGGGATCCATTGGCGTCGCGTTCGAAATCATGTCGAAACGCAGCGTCAATATATGCTGACATCCGTCAGCATGACGGAGGAAGAAACGCCGCCCCTTCCAGCTCGCCTCACGCCGGGGAGAACTCGTCCGTCGTCTCGTCGAGCACGTGCAGCACGCCGTCGGCGATCGCGAAATAGGCCCCGATGAGCCGCAGCGATCCGTCCGCCTCACGCGGCGGGACGAACGGGAAGGTGCGCAGGTTGGCGAGGCTAACGCGAACGCATTCCAGTTCCAGCGCGTGAACCGCCTCAGGTCCGGTGCCCAGCTCGGTTTCGATCCGGTCGCGAGCCTCATCGAGCATGTCCATCCAATGGGCGATGAAGCCTCCTTCGCCCGGCGGCTTGTCCGCGAAACGCCGTGACAGGGACGCCGCGACACCACCGCACTGACCGTGGCCCATGACCACGATCTCGCGCACGCCAAGCTGCGTCACCGCGAACTCCAGCGCGGCTGAGACGCCGTGGCGCAGGCCACCCAACTCGAACGGCGGTACCAGGTTGGCGACGTTGCGAACGATGAACATCTCGCCGGGACCGGCGTCGAACACCAGGCTCGGATCGATCCGGCTGTCGGAGCAGCCGATCACCATCACTTGCGGGTTCTGCCCTTCGGCCAACTGTTCCCAGCGTTCACGCTGCCGCTGCCAGCCGCCTTCGCGGAACCGACGGTAGCCATCGATGAGGTCTGCAAATTGGGTCATGCTGCGCCATTGCCGCGCCTCGGCGTGACTGGCAAGCGGCAGCGGCGCACCGTATAGGCAAGGCCATGCGCTGGGTGCTGATCCTGTTCTGCGTTTCGATGACGGCCAACGTCGCCTTCGCCGCGGCCGATCCGCACTGGTTGATGGTGCCGGCGGCGTTGGCGGGCTGGTATCTCGCCGATCTCGCATCGGGCGCGATCCACATGTACATGGATTATCGGCCCTGCCGGCCTGGCAATGGCCTGAACGAACTTTATTTCTATGAAGGGTCCCGGGTCTCGGACGATTACCAGGCCAAGTTCCGCGCGGCGATGGCGCGGATCGGCCCGATCGAGCGCCTGGTGTTCGACTTCAAGAACCATCACCCACGGCCCCATGCCCTCGGCCGGCGGCCGCTCGGGCGGCAGATCAACTCGACGATCCTGTTCGGCACCCTGCCCTTCTCGCTTCTGCTGAACGTGGCCTGGGCGCTGCTACCCTTGCCCGGCTGGTTCGTCACCGGGGCAGTGGTGCTGCTGATTGGCGGGACGTTCGCCCAGTACTTCCACGGCACGTTGCACCGCGATGACAATCCGCGCTTTGTCGAGGCGATGCGCCGCGTTGGCCTGCTGATGACGCCGGCTGCCCACGAGAAGCACCACGCCACCCTGCAGCGGGATTTCAGCACGAACTGCGGATGGTCCAACCCGCTGCTGAACCGGCTGTTCGCTACGCTCCGCCGGCGCGGCAAGCTGCCCGATCATGGGCTCGAGCCGAGCTAGGCCGGACAAGGTTCGGCCCGCCACCCACGCCAGAAGCGAGGATGGCGGGCCGTGGTCGTCCCCCTACTTTACGGCATCGGCGTCGAGATCGACGTTCATCTCACGCGGCCAAAAGCGAAGCTCCTTGGCGGCGTCGAGGAACTCGGCGAGGTCGTCTGCGCCTTCGACCAGGAAGCAGCCGGCGTCGAGATCGTCGAGGATGCCGGCCTTCTTGAACAGCGCCTCGGTCGGCTCGGTATAGGCGATGAACTTGCAGTGGCCGAAGGCGTCGCGGACGAAGTCACCCGCCGCTGCGTCCTTGGCCAGAAGCGCCGCGCCGTCTTTCGCCAACAGCACCGCGACCGCGTCGTACAACACCGACGGCCCGCCATCGATCTTCTGCTTGGCCTTGGCCATGCTCCCATCGGACAGCTTCGCACCGCCGACATGCGGCGCGACGATCTCGACCACACCCTTGGCGTCGGTCACCGCCTCCACGAGGGCATTCAGCAACGCCGCATCCGTCCCGTCGGCGATGAGGATGCCGATCTTGCGGCCCTCGATGCTCTTCGGTCCACGCTTGACGATGCTGAGCGCGTCAGACGTCGGCAGGTCGATCGTCGGCCGGGCCGCGGCATGCGCCTCCGGCAATGCGTCGAGGCGCAGGCCGGTGGCGACCGTCTGGGCCAGATCCTCGTCGATGTTGCGCAGATGGCTGACCATCTTCTCGCGGATGTGCGGCTGCTCGACTTTGCTCAGCTCGAACACCAGCGCGTCGCCGATATGCTTCTGCTCGATCTTGGTCTGGCTCAGGTAGAACTGGCGCGCCTGGCTGTAATGGTCGGCGAAGGTCTCGGAACGGACCTGCACTTTCTCGCCCTGCTCCATCGCGGGATAGTGACGATAGCCGCGGGTCGGGCTCTCGCGCGGGCCGCCATAGCTGTTCGGCTCATAGTTCACGCGACCCTTGGGGTTGCGCATCGCCATGTGGCCGTCCTGCTGGTAATTGTTCACCGGCACGTGCGGCTGGTTGATCGGGATGTGGGTGAAGTTCGGCCCGCCGAGCCGCTTCAGCTGCGTATCGAGATATGAGAAGTTGCGGCCGTGCAGCAGCGGATCGTTCGAGAAGCCGATGCCCGGCACAACATTCTGGGTGCAGAATGCGACCTGCTCGGTCTCCGCGAAGAAGTTGTCGACCAGGCGATCGAGCGCGAACGTGCCGATCATGCGGACCGGCACTTGCTCCTCCGGGATGATCTTGGTCGAATCGAGAACGTCGAATTCGAACTGCTCGGCGAATTCCTCGTCGAACAGCTGCACGCCGAGGTCCCATTCCGGCGCATCGCCCATCTCGATCGCGCTCCACAGATCGCGACGATGGAAGTCGGGATCGGCGCCGTTGATCTTGACCGCCTCGTTCCAGACGACCGACTGAAGTCCGAGCTTCGGCTTGAAGTGGAACTTGACGAAGGTCGACTTGCCCTCGGCATTGATCAGCCGGAAAGTGTGGACACCGAAGCCTTCCATGAACCGGAACGAGCGCGGAATCGTGCGGTCGGACATGATCCACATGATCATGTGCATCGATTCCGGTGTCAGGCTGATGAAGTCCCAGAAATTATCGTGGGCGGTCTGCGCCTGCGGGAAGCCACGATCGGGCTCCTGCTTGGCGGCGTGGATCAGGTCGGGAAACTTGATCGCGTCCTGGATGAAGAACACCGGGATGTTGTTGCCAACGATGTCCCAATTGCCCTCCTTGGTATAGAACTTGGCGGCGAACCCGCGCACGTCGCGGGCGAGGTCGGGCGAGCCCTTGTTGCCGGCCACGGTCGAGAAGCGGACGAACATCGGCGTCGACTCGCCGACCTCGGTCAGCACTTTGGCGATGGTGTGATCTTCCAGCGACTCGGTAAGCGTGAAGGTGCCGTGCGCGCCGAAGCCGCGGGCGTGGACGACCCGCTCCGGAATACGCTCATGATCGAAGTGGAAGATCTTCTCGCGGAAATGGAAGTCCTCCAGCAAGACTGGGCCGCGTGGGCCCACCTTCAGCTGGTTTTGGTCGTCGGCGACCGGCACGCCCTGCTGGGTGGTGAGAATTGTCCCGTCGGCGGTCGCGACCTGATGGGTTTCACCCCCGGTGCCTGTTTGGGTTTCATATTCGGCTTTGGTCGCCATCGGTAATGCCCTCGCTCTTGCTTCGGGGGTCAAACAACCCGGCGACTGAAAAGGTTCGGGCGCGACCGACCTATCACCTTGATCGAAGTTAGCATTTGCCTTTCGCGCCGGTTTCGCTCGTCCGCATCTGGCTCTAAGGGCCGCGACCATGAACGATCCGACGACCATCCGCCGCCTCTACGGGCGCCGCCAGGGACACAAGCTGCGCGAAGGCCAGGCGGCTCTGGTCGAACGGCTGCTCCCAGAGCTTTCCGTGCCGGAAACGGGCGCGCTCGACGCCGTCACCCTGTTCGGCTCGGAGCGGCCGCTTCACGTCGAGATCGGCTTCGGTAAGGGCGAGCATCTCGCCGGCCGGGCAGCGGCGCATCCCGATCACGGCTTCATCGGTTGCGAGCCGTTCCTGGATGGAGTCGTCGGCGCGCTGATGAAGATCGACGAGGATGGCCTCGGCAACATCCGGCTGCACATGGGCGATGCGCTCGACGTGCTGGAGCGGCTGCCGGATGCGAGCCTCGAGCGCGTTTACCTTCTCCACCCGGATCCCTGGCCCAAGGCGCGCCATGCCAAGCGCCGCTTAATGAACGACGGACCAGTCGACCTGATCGCTGCCAAGCTGAAGCCGGGCGGCGAGTTTCGCTTCGGCACCGATCATCCGGTCTACTGCCGCTGGGCGATGATGGTGATGGGCCGCCGCAGCGACCTGTCCTGGACCGCCGCGCACCCGAGCGACTTCCTCGTCCGCCCCGACGACTGGCCGGAGACACGGTACGAGGCGAAGGCGCGCCGCCAGGCGCGCGAAGTCTGGTACTTCCGCTACCGGCGCGCCTAGCCGCGGCTCAGAGGGTCACGCCAAGCTGGGCCGCCGTATTGCGGCCGACGATGCCGTCCTCGACCAACCCGTTGGCCGCCTGATAGCGGCGCACCGCTTCGTCCGTTTCAACGTCGAAATTGCCGGTCGGATCGCCCGCAAAGAAGCCTGCCGCCTTCAGAGCCTGCTGGATCCCCGTCACCTTGGCGGTGTCCATGTTCGGCGCGCCGATGCGGTAGCTGCGCTGCACCGGGATCGGGCTCGCCGGATAGGGCCCACGGATATCGAGGGCGACAGGCGCCGAGCCCGCCCAGTCGAACAGCCAGGCCGCATCGCGCCGCACCAGATGGATGCACCCGTGCGACGGCACGTTGGGATCGCCTTCATGGAAAGCGCAGGACAGGGCCTGCTGGAAGAACAAGGCATAGGGCATCGGCGCGCCACCGTTCGGCGGCGGATACAGGCTGCTGCGGTGGTTCCTGTTGCGCTTGGTCAGCGACAACGCGCCGCCGGCGATCAGAGGCGTGCGATGCCCGGAACGCCCGACCGAGAAATTGGTGATCGTCCGTACGACATCGCCATATTCCGAAACCGAGATCGCGAACTTCGGCAAGTCGACCAGGATCGCGTTCTTGAACATCGCCGAGTCCTCCCCAAGACAGCCCCAAGCAAAGCTGGGCCGCATGGGGGTGGCGAGTCAATCGGCGTCAGCTTTCGCCTTCCTTCTCGCGGTCGCGATACCACTCCTGAATATAGTCCCAGCCCTCCTCCGCCGTTTCGACGAAGTGCATGAGGCCCAGATCAGTCGGCGAAACCACGCCCTCATCGACCAGAGCTTCGAAATCGACAACGCGATGCCAGAATTCCGTGCCGAACATGAGTATCGGCAGCGCCGCCATCTTGCCGGTCTGGATCAGCGTTAGCAGCTCGAACGTCTCGTCGAGCGTACCGAACCCGCCCGGGAACACGGCCACCGCTCGCGCGCGGAGCAGGAAGTGCATCTTGCGGAGAGCGAAATAGTGGAACTGGAAGCTCAGCGACGGCGTCACGTAGACGTTCGGCGCCTGTTCGTGCGGTAGCACGATGTTGAGGCCGATCGAATCGGCCCCGGCGTCCGCCGCGCCACGGTTCGCCGCCTCCATGATCGATGGGCCACCGCCCGAACAGACGACGAACTGGCGCCGTCCGTCGGCATCCGGAGGGGTTTCGGCGGCGAGCGCGGCCAGCTTCCGCGCCTCCTCGTAATAATGCGATTTGGCCCGCAGCCGTTCGGCGATGCGACGCTGGGTGTCGGTCGCGGACGCGTCGACCAGGGCGTCGGCATGTTCCGGGGACGGGATCCGCGCCGAGCCGTAGAAGACGATCGTCGACCCGATCTTCGCCTCGTCCAGCAACAGTTCCGGCTTCAGCAGCTCGAGCTGAAAGCGGATCGGCCGAAGATCCTCGCGCAACAGGAAGTCGTCATCCTGGAATGCCAGTCGATAGGCGGGATGCGTGGTCTGCGGCGCGGGCGTTGCCGCTCGGGCGGTCGCGGCATCTGTCTTGGCTGGTGAAAAGACGCGCTGCGGTAGCTTCGGCTGCTTCATGAAATTCGTTTCTCGTCGGTCTCTCTGCCGTTCGTCGGCGCGGGCGGCGGATATGGCGGACCGCTGCCGATCTTCAATGGCAATAGGGTCCGTTGCCGCCCATGTCGAAGTGCAGGTGATCGTGATGCAGCGCATTGGCATCAGGACCGATGACGATGCTAAAGCGTCGGCAAGCGGCCTTGTGAACGGCGCGCAGGAAGTCTCGCGCCGCCGGGTCGCCACCGTTCCAGCCGTCCTTCACCGTGATCCGGCGGCCATTGGCGAGAACGAACGCGGAGATGTCGACGGCGTTCGAATGGCCGTGCTCGGACAGCCGCGCGCCCTCGCGGTGATTGACCGGCCGGCAATTGTAGGTGCCGAAGCTCTCTATCTTGACCACGTTCGACTCGAGCCAGACGCTCGCGGCATTCTGGACGGCGGATCCTGCCCAGGCGGCGAACCGCTCCGCCAGCCGGCACTTCATCGCGCCGAGATTCGTGACGGGCATGCCGACGTCGATCAGCTTGACGGTGCCGATCGCCGAGCAGCCGCCAGCCATGGTGCGGTCCGGCAGTGCCGTATAGCGCGCGCCGGCATTGCCGAGATCGGCCAGGCACTGACGCAGCTGGGGCGTGCTGAGTTCCTGCGGTGCCGGGCGGGACTTGGGCTTGCTCCGCGCCGGTTGGCTGCGCTGGCGTGCAGTCTGCACCTTCCGGCCCTCGGGAATGCACCCGGGGAGAACGGTTAGCAGCAGCATGAAAGCGATCCGGCGACGCATGGCGCGACATTTCCGCAAGGATGGTTGCGGGAAGGTTAACCGGGGACGGACAGCGCCAGACGATTGACTTGGGCGCAACCTGCCCTAGAAGCGCCGGCGGGCCACGCCGTCCCAACGCGGCGCGTGCTCTCTGCGAGGAGAGACTGACATGACTGCACCCGTACGCCCCGGCGAGAAGCCGGCGCGCCCTTATTTCTCGTCCGGCCCGTGCGCCAAGCCGCCGGGCTGGGCTCCCGAAAAGCTCGCGATCGGATCGCTCGGCCGCTCGCATCGCGGCAAGCTCGGCAAGAGCCGCCTGCAATATGCGATCGACCTGACGCGCGAAGTGCTCCAGGTCCCCGCCACCCACCGCATCGGCATCGTGCCCGGCTCCGACACCGGTGCCGTTGAAATGGCGATGTGGTCGATGCTCGGCGCCAAGCCCGTCACGATGCTCGCATGGGAGAGCTTCGGCGAAGGCTGGGTGACGGATGCGGTCAAGCAGCTCAAGCTCGACGCCAAGGTCGTCAAGGCGCCCTATGGCGAGCTTCCTGATCTGAACGCGGTGGATCCCGCGACGGATGTCGTCTTCACCTGGAACGGCACCACCTCCGGGGTGCGCGTGCCGAACGGCGACTGGATCCCCGACGACCGTACCGGCCTGACATTTGCCGATGCCACGTCAGCCTGCTTTGCGCAGGACCTGTCGTGGAACAAGCTCGATGTCGTCACCTTCTCCTGGCAGAAGGTGCTGGGCGGCGAAGGCGGCCACGGCATGCTGATCCTGGGCCCCCGTGCCGTCGAGCGGCTGGAAAGCTTCACGCCGGATCGCGCCCTTCCCAAGGTCTTCCGCATGACCAAGGGTGGCAAGCTGATCGAGGGCATCTTCAAGGGCGAGACGATCAACACGCCGTCGATGCTTGCCGTCGAGGATTATATCTGGTCGCTGGAATGGGCCAAGCTGGAGGGCGGGCTGCGCTCGCTCATCGCCCGCGCCGATGCCAACGCCGCCGCGCTTGATGCCTGGGTATCGGCAACGCCGTGGATCGAACATCTCGCCACCGATCCCGCGACCCGCAGCAACACCAGCGTCTGCCTGAAGTTCGCGGATGATGCGGTCGCCGGCATGGACGACACCGCCAAGCAGGCGCTCGTCAAGAAGATGTCGTCGCTGCTCGAGGCCGAGGACGCCGCCTATGACGTCGGCGGCTACCGCGATGCGCCTCCAGGCCTGCGCGTCTGGTGCGGTGCCACGGTCGAGACCGCCGATATCGAGGCACTCGGCCCCTGGCTCGACTGGGCCTTCCACGCCGCACGCGGCGCCTGAGGCTCGGCTCTCCCGCTACTTTCGTTCCCGCCGAGGCGGGAATCCACTGACGCAACGTCCGCTCATGACCCGCATCGCTGCGGCGAATGGATCCCCGCCTCTGCGGGGATGACGTTCGAACGACAGGAACAACACCATGCCCAAGGTACTGATTTCCGACAAGATGGACCCCAAGGCCGCGCAGATCTTCCGCGATCGCGGCGTCGAGGTCGACGAGATCACCGGCAAGACCAAGGACGAGCTGATCGCCATCATCGGCGATTATGACGGCCTCGCGATCCGCTCCTCGACCAAGGTCACCAAGGAGATCCTGGCGGCCGCAAAGAACCTGAAGGTCGTCGGCCGCGCCGGTATCGGCGTCGACAATGTCGACATTCCCGCCGCCTCCGCCGCTGGCGTCGTCGTCATGAACACGCCGTTCGGCAACTCGATCACCACCGCCGAACATGCCATTGCCTTGATGTTCGCGCTCGCCCGTGACCTGCCGGAGGCGAACTCCTCCACCCAGGCCGGCAAGTGGGAGAAGAACCGTTTCATGGGGGTCGAACTGACCTCCAAGACGCTCGGCCTGATCGGCGCGGGCAACATTGGCTCGATCGTCGCCGATCGAGCCATCGGCCTGCGCATGAAGGTCGTCGCCTACGATCCGTTCCTGACGCCCGAGCGTGCCATCGAACTCGGCATCGAGAAGGTGACGCTGGACGAGCTGCTCGCCCGCGCCGACTTCATCACGCTGCACACCCCGCTGACCGACTCCACGCGCAACATTCTGTCGGCCGAGAATCTCGCCAAGACGAAGAAGGGCGTGCGGATCATCAACTGCGCCCGCGGCGGCCTGATCGACGAGACGGCGCTGAAGGCAATGCTCGACAGCGGCCATGTCGCCGGCGCCGCGCTCGACGTTTTCGTCGAGGAGCCAGCCAAGGCCAGCCCGCTGTTCGGCACGCCCGGCTTCATCTCGACGCCGCACCTCGGTGCGTCGACCACCGAGGCGCAGGTCAACGTCGCAATCCAGGTCGCCGAGCAGATGGCCGACTATCTGGTCTCCGGCGGCGTCACCAACGCGCTCAACATGCCGTCGCTCTCCGCCGAGGAAGCGCCGCGCATCCGCCCGTACATGGCGCTCGCCGAAAAGCTCGGCAGCCTCGTCGGGCAGCTCGCCCACGGCAACCTCACCCACATCTCGATCGAGGTCGAGGGTGCCGCCGCCGAGCTCAACCAGAAGCCGATCACCGGCGCCGTTCTGGCCGGCCTTATGCGGGTCTATTCGGACACGGTGAACATGGTCAACGCGCCGTTCCTGGCCAAGGAGCGCGGCCTGGACGTGCGCGAGGTGCGGCATGACCGTGAGGGCGACTACCACACCCTCGTCCGCGTTTCGGTCCGCACCCAGGCCGGCGAGCGCTCGGTTGCCGGCACCCTGTTCTCGAACGAGAGCCCGCGGCTGGTCGAGATCTTCGGAGTCAAGGTCGAGGCCGATCTCGCCGGCGACATGCTCTACATCGTCAACGAGGATGCTCCCGGCTTCATCGGCCGCCTCGGATCGACGCTAGGTGCCGAGAACGTCAACATCGGCACCTTCCACCTCGGCCGCCGCGCCGCCGGTGGCGAGGCGGTGCTGCTGCTGTCGGTCGATACCCCGATCGGTGAACCGCTCCTGGCCCAACTCCGCGCGCTGCCCGGCGTGAAGACGGTGACCGCGCTGAAGTTCTGAAGCCGCCCGCCTGAAGGTCGTCCCGGCACAGGCCGGGGCGACCTACAGGCGTACGGGCGTGACGATCGCGCCTCCTGCTGCTGGGTCGCCTCCCCGCGCTCGATCTGTTCGTTGCGTCTCTTGATGACGGCTCGGCTGCTGGCCGCCGCCGTACCATGCCCGCACTGGCGCTCCGCCAAAACGCCGCTAAGAGCCTGCGCCCATGACCATCGCTCCCGGCCTCCTCCCCGAAGGATTGCGCGATCGCCTGCCACCGCAGGCGGAAGCGGCGTCGCGGCTCATGCACCGCGTGATCGTTGCCATCGGGCGGCACGGCTACGAACGGGTCAGCCCGCCGCTCGCCGAGTTCGAGGAGCAACTCGTCGGCCGCCTCAAATCGGCGCGGGCGCAGGATCTGCTGCGCTTCGTCGATCCGGTGTCGCAGCGGACACTGGCACTCCGCCCCGACATCACCGCGCAGGTCGGGCGCATTGCAGCGACCCGGATGGGTCACCGCGCCCGGCCGCTGCGGCTCGCTTATGGCGGTCCGGTGCTCAAGCTGCGCGCGACACAGCTGCGCCCCGAGCGCGAACTAATGCAGGCGGGCGCCGAGCTGATCGGCAGCGATTCGGTGCGCGCCGTGATCGAGATCCTCGGCGTCGCGATCGAGGCGCTGGAAACCGCCGGCGTCCGCGACATCGGGGTCGACCTGACGCTCCCCGACCTCGTTCAGACGCTCGCCCAGGACGCGCTGCCACTGCCGGCCGACCGCATTGATGCCGTCCGTGACCTGCTCGACGCCAAGGATGCCGGCGGGCTCGCCGCCCTCGGCGCCGAGGCGTACCTGCCGTTCATCGCCGCTGCCGGCCCGATCGACGCAGCGCTCCAGCGACTGCGCGCGCTTGATCGATCACGGGCGCTCGACACCCGCCTGGCGGCCATCGAGGCGATTGCAGCCGCCATGGCCGGCCGCGCCACGCTGACGCTCGACCCGACCGAGCGGCACGGTTTCGAATATCAAAGCTGGGTCGGCTTCTCGCTATTCGGCGGCGGCGTGCGTGGCGAGATCGGCCGTGGCGGCAGCTATACGGTGATGCACGCCGACGGCCAGGAAGAACAGGCCGTCGGATTCTCCGTCTACCTGGACCCGCTCGTCGACACCGGGCTCGGCCAGGTCGAGACACGCCGGCTGTTCGTACCGCTGGAAGGAGCCGGCGCGGCCGCCGCGGCCATGCGCGCGGAGGGGTGGACGACCATCGCCGCGCTGACCGATGCGGACGACGCCGCGGCACTGGGCTGCACCCACCGCCTGTCTGCCGAAGGTCCGGTCCCGATCTGACTTGACGTACGGCGCGGCAGCAGGCAGTGGCGCGCCCGCATAGGGCTTACTGCCCGTCCAGAACTATCCAGCCGCCGAGTCCTGTCGAAGGGCGGCCCGGATCCGCCCGGCAGGCGGAGGACCCGTATCCATGGCAAATGTAACCGTCATCGGCGCCCAGTGGGGTGACGAGGGTAAGGGCAAGATCGTCGACTGGCTCGCCAGCCGCGCCGATGTCGTTGTCCGCTTCCAGGGCGGGCACAATGCCGGCCACACGTTGGTCGTCGGCGATCAGACCTACAAGCTGAGCCTGCTGCCGTCGGGCATCGTTCGCGGCACGCTGTCGGTGATCGGCAACGGCGTCGTGCTCGATCCTTGGCACTTCCGGGACGAGGTGGCGAAGCTTGCCGGTCAGGGCGTGGCGATCACGCCGGACAATCTGCAGATCGCCGAGACCTGCCCGCTGATCCTGCCGTTCCACCGCGATCTGGACGGTCTGCGCGAAGACGCCTCCGGCGCCGGCAAGATCGGCACCACGCGGCGCGGCATCGGCCCTGCCTATGAGGACAAGATCGGCCGCCGCGCGATCCGGGTGTGCGATCTGGCCCACCTCGATGCGCTCGGGCCGCAGCTTGACCGCCTCTGCGCGCATCACGACGCCCTGCGCGCCGGCTTCGGCGAGCCGCCGGTCGACCGCGACGCTCTGATGGCGGAATTGGCCGAGATCGCGCCGTTCGTCCTGCCTTATGCCAAGCCGGTCTGGCTGACGCTGAACGAAGCACGCGGGCGCGGCCGGCGCATCCTGTTCGAAGGCGCGCAGGGCGTGCTGCTCGACGTCGATCACGGTACCTACCCGTTCGTCACCTCGTCGAACACGATCGCGGGAACGGCCGCGGGTGGATCGGGCCTGGGTCCTTCGGCAGCGGGCTTCGTCCTGGGCATTGTCAAGGCCTACACGACCCGGGTCGGTTCCGGCCCCTTCCCGACCGAGCTCGAAGATGAGACCGGCGAGCGCCTCGGCACGCGTGGCCACGAATTTGGCACCGTCACCGGTCGCAAGCGCCGCTGCGGCTGGTTCGATGCGGTGCTGGTGCGTCAGTCGGTCGCCGTGTCCGGCGTGACCGGGATCGCGCTGACGAAGCTCGACGTGCTTGATGGTTTCGAGGAACTGCGGATCTGCACCGGTTACAAGCTCGGTGATCGCACGCTCGATTACCTGCCGCCGCATGCGAGCGATCAGGCCGGCGTCGAGCCGATCTACGAGACCGTGCCGGGATGGAGCCAGTCCACCGCCGGGGCGCGCAGCTGGGCGGACCTTCCGGCCGAGGCGATCAAGTATATCCGTCGGGTCGAGGAGCTGATCCGCTGCCCCGTGGCGCTCGTCTCAACCAGTCCGGAGCGGGAGGACACGATCCTCGTCCGCGACCCGTTCCAAGACTGATCGAAGGAAGGCAGTTCTAGCGCGGCTTGCGGGCAGATTCGCTGGTCGGCGCTGTGCTCTTCTTGGCACGCGCGGCAGGCGGGCTCATCGGCGCCGTGTTGGTGCTGTTGTCCGAAGCTGTTGCATTCGCATCCGTGGCGTTGTCCGGCACCGGAAGCGGATCGGCCACCGTCCCGTCGCGGACGCCGGAGCCGATCGCGGCATCTTCGGGTGCCGTGGCGGTATCGGTGCCCTTGCCTACCGTCGGATCGAGCGAACCGTTGGCGGCCGGGTTCGGCCCGACCTGCGCGACCGCAATCGACGATACCGCGGTGGCCAGGACGGCAAGATAGGACAGAGTGCGCATGTTCTTCTCCAGCAAGGGCTTTTCGGTTCAACGCGGCCGGAAGCGATAGGATGCGCAGGCGCGCCATTGACGCATGCAGGCCGAGCCTCCAACCGCTGCCCGGGATCAGAGTGATTCGAGGGAGCCGACGCGCGTGACGATCCACCCGGGCGGTATAGCCCAGGTCGCCGACGGACTTTCGCGGCTGCAGAATTTGCGGCTGATGATCGGCCACTGGTTGATCGTCGGCTTCTTCGGCGCGATTGGCTGGCCATGGCTGCTAAAGAGCCTGCACAGCGGCGGCGCCGAGGCGCGGGCGCGCCTCCTCGCCAAGACGCGGCTCCCCGATCAGGCGTTACCCCAGCTCGGCAGCTGGCGCGCGGATGCCGGGCTCCTGACGCTCATCGCTGACCATATCGCCGCCGCACGACCGCAGACGATCGTCGAGTTCGGCGGCGGCACCACGACCCTGATCGCCGCCCAGGCGCTGTCGCTGAACGGCGGCGGCCACCTGCTGAGCTTCGATCAGGCCGACGAGTTTGCAGGCGAGACCCGGGCCATGCTCGAACGCCAGGGGCTGCACGCGGAGATCCACGCCGCGCCGCTCGTCCCCGCGCCCATCGGCTGGCATGGCCAATGGTATGGGCATGGACCAGTGCCCGAGGCGATCGACATGCTGATCGTCGATGGACCGCCGTGGTTCGTCCACCCGATGGGACGCGGTTCGGCGGCGGCCCTGTTCCACCGCATCACACCCGGCGGGGTCGTGATCCTCGACGATGCCGCCCGGCCCGGCGAAAGGCTCGTCGCTCGCCGCTGGCGGCGCGAACACCCCGAGTTCGACTTCCGTTACGTTCCCGGCAGCGCCGGCACCCTGATCGGCACGCGGCGCCGCTAGGACGCGGTCAGCCGACCTGGCCGCGGTGCAGCAGCTTCTGGTCGGCCAGCACCAGCGCCATCATCGCCTCGACCACCGGCGCGGCGCGGATGCCGACGCACGGATCGTGACGCCCCTTGGTGCGGATTTCGGTTGCGGCGCCATCGCGCCCGATCGTCTCCACCGGCGTGAGGATCGAGGAGGTCGGCTTCATCGCCACGCGCAGCACGACCGGCTGGCCTGTGGCGATGCCGCCGGCGACACCACCGGCGTGGTTGGCCAGGAAGATCGGCTTGCCGTCATTGCCCGGCCGCATCGGATCGGCATTGTCCTCCCCACGCAGCTTCGCCGCGGCAAAACCGTCGCCGATCTCGACGCCTTTCACCGCGTTGATCGACATGGCGGCGGCGGCAAGTTCCGCATCGAGCTTGGCATAGAGCGGGGCACCCCAGCCCGCCGGCACACCTTCCGCGACGCACTCCACCACCGCGCCGAGTGACGAGCCGGCCTTGCGGGCCTCGTCGAGCAGGTCGACCCATCGCTCCGCGGCGCCCGGATCAGGACAGAAGAACGGGTTCGCGTCGATCGCCGCATCGTCGAACGCCGCCCGGTCGATCGGATCGCCGCCGAGTTCGACGAGGTAGGCGCGGATCCGCACTTCGGGAATGACAGCTCGCGCGACCGCCCCGGCCGCAACCCGCGCGGCCGTCTCGCGCGCGGAGGAGCGGCCACCGCCGCGATAGTCGCGGAAGCCGTATTTGGCGTCGTAAGCATAATCGGCGTGGCCGGGCCGATAGGCGACGGCCACCTCCGAATAGTCCTTCGATCGCTGGTCGACATTCTCGATCATCAGGCTGATCGGCGTGCCGGTCGTCCGCCCATCGAACGTGCCGGAGAGGATCCGGACGCGATCGGGCTCCTGCCGCTGCGTGGTGAAGCGGGACGTGCCGGGACGGCGCTTGTCGAGCCAGGGCTGGATGTCGTTCTCGGTCAGGGGCAAGCCCGGCGGGCAGCCATCGACCACTGCGCCGAGCGCTGGGCCGTGGCTCTCACCCCAGGTCGTGAAACGGAACAGGCGACCGAAACTGTTGAGGCTCATTGCACGTCGCCCGATTCGTCTTCCATCTTGTCCAGCTCCGCGGCGAAGGCGGCGCAGGCGGCGGTACTGGCCTCGCAGCGTATCTGCCGATCGATCTGCATCGCGCCGTCGCGATCGACCACCTGTCGGCAGACCGCCGCGGGGTAAGCGGGATGCTTGGGGGTGACGAAGGTCCAGATCGCCTGCAGTTCTTCCGACGACAACGTCTCCTGACGGTCGTCCTTGCCCGCGGCCGAGAAGCGCCGATCGGCCAGCGCCTTGGCATGCAGACCGGCAACGTCGGGCGCCGTTACCCCGCAAAGCGACGCGCCCAGCATCGCCGGCGGTGCCGGCTGGCTCCACGCCGGGACGCTGGGCGCGGTGGCCGACGCGACCATCAGCATCGTCAGTTCAGGCGCTCGCCCCAAGCGTCGCGAACGCGCGAGCATGGCGAGCCTCGGCGCGCTTCGGATGCGGCGCTTCGCCGAGGGCAAGCCCCATCCAGGCAGGTCCGGAGTAAGGCGAGGTAAAGCGCGCGCCGACCGCTGGGTCGAAGCCGAAGCGTTCATAATAGTCCGGATCGCCCACCACGAAGACATAGTCGACGCCCTCTTCCCCCAGCATGCCGACCCCGGCGTCGATCAGCGCGGAGCCGATGCCGCGGTACCGGCGCGATGCCTCCACGGCAACCGGTGCGAGCGCCGCGGCAGAGAGTGTGCGGGCGCCCGCGGTCGCCGTCATGCGGCTGAAAAGCACGTGCCCGATGATCTCTCCGGCGCTCTCGGCAACCAGCGACAGGAGCGCGTCGGCATCCTCTTCGAGTGCCACGACCAGCCGCGCCTCGGCCAAGCTAGGAAACGCCGCACCATGCAGCGCGTAGATCGCGTCCCGATCTTCCGGAACCGACCGCCTAATCGTGATCGTCATCGCCGCGTCCGTCAGGCCAGAGCGATGTCCGGCGCATCCTCCGCCTTCATGCCGATGACGTTGTAGCCGGCATCGACATGGTGGATCTCGCCGGTCACGCCACTGGCGAGATCGGAGAGGAGGTAGAGCCCGGCGCCGCCGACGTCCTCGATGGTCACGTTGCGGCGAAGCGGTGCGTTCAGCTCGTTCCACTTCAGAATGTAGCGGAAGTCGCCGATGCCCGAGGCAGCGAGCGTCTTGATCGGGCCGGCGGACACGGCGTTGACGCGAATATTTTCCGGCCCGAGGTCCATCGCCAGGTATTTTACGCTGGATTCCAGCGCGGCCTTGGCGACCCCCATCACGTTGTAGTGCGGGACGACCTTCTCGGCGCCGTAATAGGTGAGGGTCAGGATCGAACCGCCGTTCGGCATCATCGCCCGCGCCTGACGCGTTACCGCGACGAAGCTGTAGGCCGAGATGTTCATCGTCAGCAGGAAGTTTTCGAGGCTGGTGTCGACGAACAGGCCACGCAGCTCGTTCTTGTCCGAAAAGCCGATGGCGTGGACCAGGAAGTCGATCGTCGGCCAGCGCTCGGCGAGCGTCGCAAAGCATCGATCGACCGACGCCATGTCCGAAACGTCGCACTCGATCAGGAAGTCGTCCGATCCGACCTCCGCGGCGAGCGGCCGGACGCGACGCTCCAGCGCCTCGCCCTGGTAGCTGAACGCCATCTGCGCACCGTGTGACGCGAGCGCCTTGGCGATACCCCACGCCAGCGATCGGTCGTTCGCCAGGCCCATGATGAGCCCGCGCTTACCTTCCATGATGCCGGCCATCATCTCTCCTCAGGCGGTGGATGCCGCCCCCTCTACCGTTGGTTGCGGGCTTTCCGCCAGTGCTGCGTTAAGATGCGCGCCGATCACGAGACCGAAACCGACCAACCAGAAGAAGATCAGCGCCACGATCACGCCCGCCAGGCTGCCATAGGTCAAATCGTAACTGCCAAGTTGCGCAAGCACCGGCGGCATCGCCATCGTGATGGCGGCCCACCAGACGGCGGTGAACACGGCACCCGGCCATTTCGGACAGGCGCTGTAGCGATATTTGGACGGCGTCAGCAGGTAGAACAGGCCGTAGAGCGCGACCGAGAGCATCAGCAGCGGCGCCAGGCGTGACAGGCCGATCCACGATGCCCAGGCGCTGGCGAAGGGCAGCAGGCGATAGACGAACTGCTCGGCCGCGGTCAGCAGCACCTGCGCACTGAAGGCGCTCAGCACGAGAACGACGGACCCGACGATGATCAGGACCGAGCTCAGTCGATAGTGCCAGAAGGCACGCGAATATTGCGTGCCGTAGGCGCGGCGGAGGATGTCGCGGATCGTCTCGATGAAGCTGCCCACGGTCCACAGGCCGACCAGCGCGCCCAGCCACAGCAGCGATCCGGTCCGCGCCGCGAGCACGTCCCGGATCGGTTTGGCGAGCAAGTCGGCGACCGACGGCGGCAACGTCTGCAGGAAGGACTGGACCGCGCGCATCGTATCGCTGTCGCTGCCGAATAGTTGGGCGAGCGCTGCGATGATGATGAAGAACGGGAACAGGGTGACCAGCGCCAGATAAGCGATGTTGCCGGCGTGGATGAAGCCGTCGGAATAGACGCCGATCGCTACGCGCTTGGCGACGGTGAAGGCGTAGCTGCCGGGGCGGATGCGGTCGAACGATCGCCCGATCCGCGCCCGGGCGGATCGGCGGCTTCGCGCTTCGGGGGACTCTGGGGATACATCCTGCACCCGGCGCTATACGCCCAACGACGCGCGCGGGTTGCGTGTGCCCGATTGGCTCCAGCCGGACACGAACGCCTGCAACTCGGCATCGTCCGCGGGAATATCGACGAGCAAGGTGACGAGCTGGTCGCCGCGATCGCCGCCCTTGCGGTGAAAGCCCCTGCCCTTCAGCCGCAGCACCCGACCCGAATTGGACCCCTTGGGGATGGTCAGCATCACGGCACCCTCGACCGTCGGCACCTTGACGGAGGCACCGTTGACGGCCTCGTCCAGCGACACCGGCAGGTTCAGGCGGACATCGTCGCCGTCTTGGGTGAAGAAGCGGTGCGGCGTGATCTCGATCGTCACGGTCGCGTCGCCGGCACCGCCCGGCCCGCCCTCGCCCTGGCCGTTCAGCCGCATCTGCGTACCGCTTTCGACACCGGGGGGCAGCTTCAGGTCGATCGTCTTGCCGCTGGCGAGTGTCACCCGTTGCGGTTTCAGGGCCGCCGCCTCCTCGAACGGGACCGGCAGGCGGTAGCTGACGTCGGCGCCACGGGGCGCCGTGCGCCCGCGCCCGCCGAACCCACCGAAACCGCCGCCGAACCCCCCGGCCCCCGGGCGAGCGCGCCCGCCGCCGCCGAACAGCCCCTCGAAGACATCGCCGAAGTCGCCGCCGTCGCCACCGGGCGTGAACTCGAAGTGCGTGGTGTTGCCGCCGGGGCGAAAGCCGCCCTGCCCGCCGCCGAAGCCGAATGCCGCCTTGGGATTGCCGTTCTCGTCGATCTCGCCGCGATCATATTGTGCCCGCTTGTCCTTGTCGGACAGGAGGTCGTACGCCGTGGTGATCTCGCTGAACCGATCCGCTGCCTTGGGATTGTCCTTGTTGCGGTCGGGATGAAGTTCCTTCGCCAGCTTGCGATAGGCCTTCTTGATGTCGGCCTCGGTCGCGCCACGCGCCACGCCCAATCGTTGATACAGGTCTGCCATGTGTCCCGTTTCGCCTAAGCCCGCGGTTTCGCCAACTGTTGCTATTGTGCAACAGTGAACATGTGGTGGATACCATCCCGGTACAAGGGCACACAATGCCGCGAGACAGCGTTCACGCACCCATAACCCGATCGAGGAAGATGCCTTGCCACCTTTCGGTTGCCCGAACTGCCGGCGCCTGATCCATTTCGAGGCGCGGGTCTGCCCGGCCTGTCATTTCACGCTCGGCTACGATCCGGCGCAGGATGCCTTCCTCTTCCTCGCCGACAATCTCACCACCTGGCGCGATGTCGATGGCCAGGCGCATGAAGTGGTCGTTTGCGCCAACAACGGACCACTGGAGATCTGCAACTGGCTGGTCGCAGTGGACGACGTCTCGACGCTGTGCCGTGCGTGCCGCCACAACCGAATGATTCCGGACCTCTCCGTCCACGATGTGCCGCAGCGCTGGGCGAGGATCGAAGCGGCGAAGCGGCGGATGATGCACACGCTCCTGCGGCTCGGCCTGCCGCTCGAAACGCGCGCCGAGCGGCCCGACGGTCTCGCCTTCGACTTCCTCTACGATGCCTCGGCCGAGGCGAGCGGGCAGCCATTGGTGCTGACCGGCCACAATGGCGGGCTGATCACCCTTAACGTGATCGAAGCCGACGACGTCCAGCGCGAGCGCATCCGCCGCGAGATGGGCGAGCCCTATCGCACCCTGCTCGGCCATTTCCGGCACGAGGTCGGCCATCATTTCTGGGAGCGGCTGATCCGCGGCACGGCCGAGCACGCCGGCTTCCGCCTGATGTTCGGCGACGAGAGCCTGAACTACCAGGCGGCGCTCCAGAGCCACTACCAGACGATCGGATGCCAGGCCGAGCCGAGCGACGATTATGTTAGCAGCTATGCCTGCTCACACCCGTGGGAGGATTTCGCCGAGACCTTCGCCCATCTGCTCCACATGATCGATACGCTCGCCACCATCGGCGGCTTCGGCGCGGCGCTGGCTCCGTTTCCTGGCCCGGAGAGCCATCCCGGGCCGACGGTAACGTTCGATCCGTATAGCGCCCCGACCGAGATGCTGACGGCGCAGTGGATCCCCTTCTCGTTCGCGCTGAACGCCATCAACCGCAGCATGGGGCAGCCGGACCTCTATCCTTTTCACCTGTCCCCGGCGATCGTCGCGAAGCTCGATTACGTGAACGGCGTGGTCGCCCGCGCTGCGGGCCGCGCGCCAGCCCTAGCCTGAGCGGCCGCCGGGCTCACTCCACCGGCGCGACGTCGACCGAGACGTGGATGGTCTGCTTGTTGCGGCCGAGGAAGATGCCGTCGATCGGCGATATGTCGGCATAGTCACGACCAACGGCGGTGACGATATGGTCGCCGCCCATTGCGCACGCATTGGTCGGATCGAAGCCGAGCCAGCCACGCTCCTCGCCGCACCATAGCATCACCCAGGCATGGGTCGCATCGGCGCCGACGAGACGCGGCTTGCCGGGCGGTGGATAGGTCCGGAGGTATCCGGAGACATAGGCCGCCGGCAGTCCCGCCGCGCGCAGGCCGGAGATCATCACGTGCGCGAAATCCTGGCAGACGCCGTGCCGCTTCTCGAACGCCTCCGCCGGGGTCGTCTCCAGCCCCGTCGCATCGCCATCGTAGCGGAATTCCGCCGTGATGCGGCGGGTGAGCGCATAGGCGGCCTCTACGATCCCGCGATCGGGCGTCAGCTCCTGCGCGCACCAGGCGGCGATGTCCGGCTCGATCGGCACCATCGGCGAAGCGAACAGATAGTTGGCCGGTGCGGAGGGCGATAGATCGCGCGCGACGAGCGCCGCCGCTGCCACTTCCGCGACGCTCGGATCCTCCGGCCGGACATCCGGCAGCGCGCGATCGACGACGACCCGAAACCGGCTTTCGATAAGCAGTTCGCGCGAAGGTTGGTCGATGACGATCCGCGTGACGTTAACGGGATAACCGCCATGCCGCGTCGCCCCCATGGTCGCCCGCGGCGTTACCGTCACCCGGTGGCCGGCAATCCGCTGCCCGTCCCAGTCGATCGGCTTCAGCCGCAGGTTGCATCGCGCGAACCGTACCGGGCTGGCGTAGCGGAACCTCGTCGAGTGGCTGATGTCGTAGATCATGCCAGCGTCATCCCGGCCGCGCGGATCGTCTCGTTCTCCTGAAGGAAGAAGCGCCGGCTGATCGCGTCGGACAAGGCATAGAGGCGGTTCTCGAACCCTTCGGCAGCCTCGGCGCCGAGCTGCTCCGCCTTGGCCATGGCGAGGAGCGCGCCGATCTCGGTCGCCAACGTCTGCTGCGGCTCGGCCATACCGTCATCGCGCAGAGACGGCAGAGCAGACAAATGCGTGCGGATGAGATCGACCTGAAACGCCAGCGACCGGGGGTTGAACGGATCGAGCGCGATCAGGTCGCGGACCGGCGCGAGAGCGAGACCGGTCAGGTAGCGGGCACGATAGCTGATCTGACTGTCGTTGAGATCGAGCAGTGTCGTGAGATCGTCGGCCGTCGCTTCATTCGCGGCGAACACGCGCAGCTGTTGGCAGACCTGCGCCGCCCGCTCGATCCGCCGGCCGAGATCGTGGAAGCGCCACGCGGCGGTTCGCCCCATATTTTCGGCGGCCAGCCCGGCAAGAGCGGAGAAGCGCTCCTGCAACAGGGTCGCGCGGTTCAGGAGGGCGGCCGTGTCCGGATCGTTCTCGCGCGGCGGCATCGCGTCGATCAGCCGCCAGACCTCGGCCGAGAGGCGATCGCGCGTGCCCTCGCCGATCGAACGGATGCTGCGAAGCAGGCCGCGGACGCTGGCGAAGCCGCTTCCGTCGAGCGCGGCGCGGGCGAGTTCGTTCAGATCATGGGTGATGCCGCCCTCGTCACCATCCTCGTCTTCGTCGTGATCGTCCTCGATCTCGGCCGCGCCGGTCTCGATCAGCATCTCGGCGATCCGCACCATCGTCAGCGGCGACCGCGCGGCGCCGGCATCGGCATCGATCGTCCCACCGAGTGCCGCCCGCACCAGCCGGAGTGTCGCATCGCCGCGCTCGATATAGCGGCCCAGCCAGAACAGATTGTCAGCGGCGCGGCTCGGCAGCGTACCCGGGTTGCGACGGATTGGCGCGTTGGTCGGCAGCAGGCTGGCGGAGGCGACCGGACGATCCCCGATCACGCAGACGTCGGCCGAGAATGCTCCCTCGCCCATCACCGCCGCGCGCACGTCCGGATCGTCGCCGAGCCGGGCAAAGCCGCCTGGCATCACCGTCCAGCCGCCGCTCGCGTCTCGCGCCGCGAAGACCCGTAGCGTGAAGGGCCGGGGCACGAGCGATCCGCCCTGCAGCCCCGGCGTGGTCGACAGCCGAACCACCTCCCGCCCGACATAATCGTGCGGCCGCCGCGCCATGTCCGCGAGCAGAGCGGCACGGGCCGGGCCGGCGAGGCCCCCGCCCAGCACGGGCGCACCGTTCGGCAGCCCCGCCGGCGCGTCGTTGAAGGCGGGGGCGATCAGCAGCCGATCGAGCGCCGCCTCGACATGCGCGCGCTCGCGCGTTTGTCCGCACCACCAGGTCGCGATGTTCGGAAGCTTCAGCGGTTCACCGAGGAGCTTGCGGGCCAGGACGGGAATGAACGCCGCCATGCCGGCCGATTCGATCACCCCGGCACCGGGCGTATTGGCGAGAACGACGTTCCCGGCCGAGATTGCGTCCATCAGCCCCGGCACGCCGATCGCAGAGCGCGAGTCGAACGCAAGCGGATCGAGGAAGCGCGAATCCATCCGCCGCCACAGCGCGTCGACACGCTTCAGCCCTTCGATCGTCCGGACGTAGAGCCGGTCCTCCCGCACCGCGAGGTCGGAACCCTCGACCAGCAATAGGCCGAGGTAACGGGCGAGATGGGCCTGTTCGGCATAGCTCTGATTGTATCGGCCGGGCGTCAGCAGGCCGATGCGCGGCTCGGCACGCTGGCACACCGCCGCCAGCCCCTCGCGGAAGGCCGAGAAGAATGGTGCCAGGCGGCGGACGTTGAGCCGCGCCTCCAGCGCGCCCATCACCCGCGACGCCGCCAGCCGGTTCTCCAGCGCATAGCCTGCACCGGCCGGGGCGCGGGCGTGATCGGCGAGTACCCGCCACTCCCCGTTCGGCCCGCGGCCGAGGTCGGCTGCATAGATGTGGAGACGATGACCGCCGGGCGGGGTCCAGCCGATCATCGATCGCGGGAAATGGCGGCTGCCGGTCACCAACGCGGGCGGCAACGCCCCGTCGGCGATCAGTGTTTGCGGCCCGAAGATGTCGGCGAGGATCCGCTCCAGCAACTCGGCGCGCTGGCAGATCCCGTCTTCGATCGTCGCCCATTCGCTCTCGCCGATCAGCAGCGGAACGGCCGAGATCGGCCAGCGCCGCTCTTGGCTTTCGCCAGGGAGGCGGAAGGCGGTTCCGATCTCGTACGCCTGCCGCAGCATGCGATCGTTGAGCTTGCCGAGATGGCCGTCGCTAATCGCGGCGAGGCCGCCGAGCATGTCGCGCCAGCTGCCCTGGCCGCGTGCGACCGCGTCGCGCAGCACGTCGCCGGCGCCTGCCTGCGCGACGTAGCTTTCCACCCAGCCGTCCACGCGACCCGTCGAACCGTCGGCGCGCACGCGCTCCAGCACCGACGCGGTCACCGCGGCGCGGGCGTGCGAAGATCCAGCGTCATGGGAAATTCTTCCGTCCTCTCCTCCGGCGGCATAGTCAGCTTGCCGGGCGTATGTCCGTGGTCTTGGAAGCGCGTCTTGCGCCGCGCCTCCGCCTCATAGTCGTTGATCGGCACGCCTTCGTAGCTGCGTCCGCCGGGATGGGCGACGTGATAGACGCAGCCACCCAGCGACCGGCCGTTCCACCGGTCGAGCAGGTCGAAGGTCAGCGGCGCGTTGGCCGGCAGCCGCGGGTGCAGGCAGTTGGCCGGTGCCCACGCCTTGTAGCGCACGCCGCCGACCGCCTGGCCGGCTACCCCGGTCGGCGTCATCGGCACGGCACGGCCGTTGCAGGCGACGACGTGGCGGCCGGGCACGAGGCCGCTCGCCTTGACCTGCAAGCGCTCGGTCGAGCTGTCGACGTAGCGGACGGTGCCGCCAATCGCTCCAGTCTCGCCCAGCACGTGCCAAGGCTCGAGAGCGTGGCTGATCTCCAGTTCGACGCCGCCGGCGGTGACCGAACCGTGGACGGGAAAGCGGAACTGGCGCTGCGCCTCGAACCAGTCCGGGTCGAAGTCGTAGCCGCCGCGCCGCAGGTCCTCCAGCACGTCGAGGAAGTCCGCCCAGACGAAGTGCGGCAGCAGGAAGCGATCGTGCAGCGCCGTTCCCCAGCGGATCAGCCCGCCGGTCTGCGGCTCGCGCCACAGCCAGGCGGTGAGCGCCCGCATCAGCAGCTGCTGGGCGAGGCTCATCTTCGCTTCGGGCGGCATCTCGAAGCCGCGGAACTCGACCAATCCCAGACGGCCGGTTGGACCGTCCGGCGAGAACAATTTGTCGATGCAGATTTCGGTCCGGTGGGTGTTGCCGGTCACATCGACGAGCAGGTTGCGGAACAGTCGGTCGACCAGCCACGGCGCGGGCGTCTCGCCCTCCCCGGGCGGTGGCACCTGCGCCAGTGCGATCTCGAGTTCGTAGAGGCCGTCGTGACGGGCTTCGTCGATCCGCGGTGCCTGGCTCGTCGGGCCGATGAACATGCCCGAGAACAGGTAGCTGAGCGACGGGTGCCGCTGCCAATAGAGCACGAAGCTCTTGAGCAGATCAGGCCGGCGGATGAACGGCGACTCGCTCACCGCCTGTCCGCCGAGGACGAGGTGGTTGCCGCCGCCCGTCCCGACCGAGCGACCGTCGATCATGAACTTGTCGGCGGTCAGCCCGGTCTCGCGGGCGAGCTTGTACAGCGTCTCGGTGATGTCGACGGTCTCACGCCAGCTCGACGCCGGATGGACGTTCACCTCGATCACGCCGGGGTCGGGCGTGACCTTCAGGACCTGCAGGCGCGGGTCCGGCGGCGGCGCATAGCCTTCGATCCGCACCGGAACGGCAAGCGCCTCGGCGGCTGCCTCGACCTGCGCGATCAGCTCCAGATAGTCCTCGAGCGCCTCGGTCGGCGGGATGAACACGGCAAGGTGATCGCCGTGCGCCTCGACGGTGATCGCGGTGCGCACCGCACCCTCGATGATATGCTGTTCCTGGCGCTCCTGTGCGGCGGATCCACCGGCCACGTCGGCGACATGCTCGATGCGCTGCTCGCGATAATCCGGCAGCGGCTCGCGCGGCTCGGCCGTGTCGCGGACGTGCAGGTAAGGATATTCCTCCTTGGGCACGAACGGCAGCGATCCAAGCGGCAGGCGGTAGCCGAGCGCCGAGTCGCCCGGGACCGCAAACAGCTTGCCGCGGCGGACGCGCCACTGTTCCGAACGCCAGCCCTTTTCGGCCCGGGCCTGCCAGCGCTGGACCGGCAGGACGTAGCCGACCGGCCGGGAAAGTCCCCGCTCGAACGCGCGGACCATCCGTGCGCGCGCCTCGGGATCCTCTATCTTGGGGTCGGTCGGATCGGTATTCTCGGGCAGCTCGGCTTCCTTGACCGCCCACTGTATGCTGTCCTCGTACGCCGGCTGGACGTTATCCGCCGCCACGCCGAGCCCCTGCGCGATGGCGTTGAGGAAATCTGACGCCGCATTTTCCGGAACCGGCGCCCCGCCGCCGCTGCTCGGCGCGATCAGCCCGGCGTCGCGCCAGATCGGCACGCCGTCGCGCCGCCAGTAGATCGAATAGCCCCACCGCGGCAGGCTCTCGCCGGGATACCATTTGCCCTGGCCGTGGTGGAGCAGGCCGCCGGGCGCGAACTTCTCGCGCAGCTTCCGGATCAGGCGGTCGGCATAAATCGCCTTGGTCGGGCCGACGGCGTCCCCGTTCCACTCGCCGCCTTCCGGATCGTCGGCGGAAACGAAGGTCGGCTCGCCGCCTGTGGTCAGCCGCACGTCCTGAGCGACGAGATCAGCGTCGACCTGATCGCCAAGCGCATCGAGCGCCGCCCAGCGGTCGTCGGTGAACGGCTTGGTGATCCGCACCGCCTCGGCGATCCGCTGCACGTCCATCTCGAAGTGGAAGTCGGTGGAGGCGGGTTCGAGCAGGGCGCCGGTGATCGGAGCGGCAGACTGGTAGTGGGCGGTCGCGGCCAGTGGGATGTGGCCCTCGCCCGCGAACAGGCCGGAGGTCGGATCGAGGCCGATCCAGCCGGCGCCGGGCACGTAGACCTCGGCCCAGGCGTGAAGGTCGGTAAAGTCCTTGTCGGTGCCCTTGGGGCCGGTGACCGGCTCCACGTCTGCCTTCAGCTGGATCAGATAGCCCGAGACGAACCGTGCGGCGAAGCCCAAGCGGCGGAGCAGGTGGACGAGCAGCCAGCTCGAATCGCGGCACGATCCGCTGCCGAGCGTCAGCGTTTCCTCGGGCGTCTGCGTGCCCGGCTCCATCCGCACGATGTAGGCGATGCGGGCGGCAAGCGTGCTATTGAGTTCCACGAGGAAGTCGGTCGTCCGCCCGGTCTGGCTGGAAAACTCACCGACCAGCGCGTCGAGCAGCGGGCTGCCCGCATCTGTGCGCAGGTAGGGCGCCAGGTCGTCGGCCAGCGTCGCTTCGTAGGTGAAGGGATGCTGTTCGGCATAATCTTCGACGAAGAAGTCGAAAGGGTTGATGACCGTCAGGTCGGCCAGCAGATCGACCGTGAAGCTCAGATGATCGGTGCGCTCCGGGAACACGATCCGCGCCAGCCAGTTGCCGAACGGATCCTGCTGCCAGTTGATGAAGTGATTCGCCGGCTCGACCTTCAGCGCGTAATTCGGCACCGCCGTGCGGCTATGTGGTGCCGGGCGGAGGCGGATCACCTGCGGCCCGAGGAGGACGGGCCTGTCGTAGCGATAGGCCGTGACGTGGTGGAGCGCAGCCTGAATCATCGCCGTCCTTGCACCACATGCGCTTGTGCGGCGCAATATAGCCGCAGCTTCACGGCTTCCGAATTTGCTCTACAGGGTGGCAGCATGAGCACAGATCCCTTCGCATTGTTCGACGCGTGGTTTGCCGAAGCACGAGCTTCCGAACTGAACGATTCCAATGCCATGGCGGTCGCCACCGTCGGCGCGGACGGCCAGCCGTCGGTGCGGATGGTGCTGCTGAAAGGACATTCGCCGGAAGGGTTCGTTTTCTACACGAACCTGGAAAGCCGTAAGGCCGGCGAGCTGATTGCCCATCCTCGCGCGGCCTTGCTGTTCCACTGGAAGTCGCTGCGGCGCCAGATCCGGATCGAAGGACCGGTCGGAAACGTCTCAGACGGGGAGGCCGACGCCTACTTCGCCAGCCGCGGTCGCGATTCGCAACTGGGCGCCTGGGCCTCCGATCAGTCGCGACCGCTCGATTCGCGATCCACGTTCGAGGCGCGCTTTTCCGAGATGCAGGCGCGCTTCGAAGGCGGCCCGGTGCCGCGACCGCCGCATTGGTCCGGCTTTCGCGTCGCGCCCGAGCGGATCGAGTTCTGGCAGGATCGCGCCCACCGCCTTCACGAGCGGCGCCTCTTCGTTCGCACGGACCGCGGCTGGGATGAGGGACTGCTCTACCCGTGAGCGGCGCATCCCGTCCCGCCGATGAACGCGCGCGGCTGACACGCCGCGCGGCGACGGCGAGTGCCGCCGTGGCGAGCTTCCTGCTCGTCCTGAAAGCGGCCGCCGCCTGGTCGACGGGGTCAGCGTCGATGCTCGGATCGCTGGCCGACACCGGCCTCGACCTGGTCGCCTCGCTCGTCACCTTGTGGGGCGTGCGCATCGCAGCCGTTCCAGCCGACCTCAATCACCGTTGGGGCCACGGCAAGGCCGAGGCTATCGCCGCCTTGTTCCAGGTCATGCTGATCTCGGTTTCCGCGGTCGGCATCGCCTTTCGCGCCATCCAGCAGCTGGTGGTGGGGGCGCAGCCGGAAAACGGATCCTATGCCATCGCCGTTTCGATCGCTGCGATCGCCGCGACATTTGCGCTGCTCGCTTACCAGCGGCGGGTGATCGCGGCGACCGGATCGATCGCCATTGCGACGGACAATCTCCATTACAAGAGCGATCTCCTGCTAAACCTGGCGGTCATTGCCGCCATTGTGATCGACCAGTTCGTGGGACTACGCGGCGCCGATGCGACGTTCGGCATCGGCATCGCGCTCTGGCTCCTGTGGTCGGCCTGGACCGCGTCAGCAACCGCCATCGACCAGCTGATGGACACCGAGTGGCCCGAGGAGAAGCGCCAGCGCTTCCTGACCGTTGCCGCCCAGCACCCCGAGCTCAAGGGCATCCACGACCTGCGCACCCGGGCGAGCGGTGCGCGCGACTTCGTCCAGTTCAAGGTCTGGGTGGCCGCCGGCCTGACGGTCGCCGAGGCGCACCGCGTGATGGACGAGCTCGAGGCCAAGCTCGCGCTGAGCTTCCCGGACATAGAGATACTGATCCACCCCGAGCCCGAGGGCCACACAACCCCCGGGACCGCCGAGCAAGGCGCAGGCTGACCAAGGGAGCGACCATGCGACTGAACTTCACCCAGGTCGACGCCTTTGCCGACCGCCCCTTCACCGGCAACCCGGCAGCAGTGATTCCGCTCGACAGCTGGCTGGAGGACGCCACGCTCCAGGCCATCGCCCAGGAGAACAATCTGGCGGAAACGGCCTTCATCATTCCCGCCACGGGCGACGCGGACTACGAGCTGAGATGGTTCACGCCGACCTTGGAGGTCGTGATGTGCGGCCATGCCACGCTCGCCTCCGGGCACGTCGTTCTGGGCCAGCGGCGCGAGCTCGATCGAGTCCGCTTTCGCACCCGCCAGGCCGGGATCCTGGAGGTCGCGCGCCGCGGCAGCGATTATGCATTGGCATTGCCGGCGTGGGCGCCCTCCCCCAAGCCGTTGCCCGAGATCGTCGCCGCGCTTGGCGTCAGCGACGTTGTCGAAACGCGGTGGCACGAGCGAGACTATAGCGTGGTGGTCCTGCCGGACGAGGCGGCCGTGCGCCGCTGCGCGCCCGACTTCCGCCGTCTCGCCGCTTTCGGGGACTGGTTGACAATCGTCACCGCACCGGGAGCTTCGACCGACATCGTCTGCCGGGCCTTCGCGCCGGGCGCCGCGATCGACGAGGATCCGGTGACCGGATCGGCCCATGCGGTGATCGTGCCCTACTGGGCCGAGCGCCTGGGTCGCAATAGGCTCACCTCGTTCCAGGCGTCAGCGCGCGGTGGCCATCTCGGCTGCACGACGGAGGGGGATCGCGTCATCCTCGAAGGCGGCTGCGTCACGGTGATCGAGGGCAGCTTCCTGCTCTGACGGGTTCGCTGCGACGGTCGCTTCTATCCAGCCGCCGCCGAGCACCCGGTCGCCGGCGTAGAAGACAGCGGCTTGGCCCGGCGCGACGCCATATTCCGGCGTCTCAAAGGTCAGCGTGGTACCGTCGAACCGTGCTGGCGCCGGCTTGGCCATGGACCGGATCTTGGCGCTCATCGGCATGTCAAAGCTGTCGGCCAGCCAATTGAGCTCGCCGATCCGGGCCGCCGAGACTGCCAGCGCCGCCCGCGGACCGACGATCACCCGCCGCGTCACCGGATCGAGCCGAACCACGTAGAGCGGCTCGGGCTGACCGCCGATCTCGAGTCCACGGCGCTGGCCGATGGTGAAGTTGACGAGCCCGCCATGCCGTCCGAGGACGCGGCCGGCCAAGTCGACGATATCGCCGCCCTCCCCGGCCTCCGGCCGCAGCCGTCGGACGACGCCGGCATAGTCGCCATCCGGCACGAAGCAGATATCCTGACTGTCAGGCTTGGCCGCCACGCCGAGACCCAACTCGGCCGCGATCGCCCTGACCCGCGGCTTCGGCATGGCGCCGAGTGGAAAGCGCAGGAAGTCGAGCTGATCGCGGGTCGTGGCGAACAGGAAATAACTCTGGTCGCGGCCGGGATCGGCAGCGCGGTGCAATTCGGGTCCGCTCGGCCCGACGACTCGGCGGACATAGTGGCCGGTCGCCAAACAGTCCGCGCCGAGATCCCGGGCGATGCCGAACAGGTCGGTGAATTTCACCCCCTGATTACACCGTACGCAGGGGATCGGCGTGCGCCCGGCAAGGTACTCGTCGGCGAAGTCGTCGATCACGCTGTCGCGGAAGCGGCTGGCATAATCGAAGACGTAGTGGGCGATGCCGAGCCGACCGGCAACGGCGCGCGCGTCGCGTATGTCCTGCCCCGCGCAGCAGCTGCCCGCCCGCGCCACCGCTGCGCCGTGATCGTAGAGCTGCAAGGTGACGCCGATCGTCTCCGCCCCGCTCGACGCCGCAAGGGCGGCAACGACGGAGCTGTCGACGCCGCCCGACATGGCTACCACGATTCGGCTGCCGCCGAGCGGCCGATCCAGCTGAAAGTCCGCATCCATGACCGCCAGATAGGGCAGCGTGGCGCAGAAGAGAACCGTTCCGTCGACGGAGCGGCAGCGCCTTTACGAGAGCTTCAGCAATCGCGCCTACACGCACCCTTCGGTCGCAGGCAGGGAGGTCAGGCGCAGGATGGATCTTTCGTTCGGCCGTAGTCGCGGAACGCTCAAGGCGGCGCCGCTGCGGCTCGACTATCCGCGGCTGATCGCCATCCTGACGGCGACGCAGGGGGCGAGCCGGACGGCACGCGTCGCCGGGCGGATCCAGGCGGGCGGCCTGAACGGTTCCGCGGACGGCCTGGTCGCCTTGTTCGATCCGGGTTCGGACTGGATCGCGGTGACCGCCGTGCTCGGCGGCAGTTTCAACCCGCGCGTGGCGCGGATGCGGCGTAAACCTGTGTGACCATCGCCTTTACCTTGGCGAGTTAGCCTTCCTTCAAGGCCGCTGGGGTAAGCAGGATCGGGGTCGACAAGATGGCAGGCCATAAGGCCTTGTTCGAGGGTGGAATGATCGAGAACCAGAAAATTCGTCCGGCACAGGTGATCGGTCCGCTCGGCGAGCCGCTTACCCTGGATTCGCTGCCGCCCCCATCAACGACGCGCTGGGTCGTCCGCCGGAAGGCGGAGGTGGTCGCGGCGGTCAACGGCGGGCTCCTGACCGTCGATGAGGTTTGCGACCGCTACAATCTCACGCTCGAAGAGTTTGCCAGCTGGCAGCGCGCCGTTGATCGTTCGGGCATGCCGGGGCTGCGCGTGACACGTATCCAGCACTACAAGTCGCTTTACGAGCGCCAGCAGAAGTATTGATCGCCCGCGGCCGATCGACCGCCACGACCGGTTTCCCTCGGCCCTGCCGCGCCTATCCGCGCGGCGGGGCCGTTTTACTTTGGACCAAGCCGGACCCGAATCTTGTTGCTGTCTCGGAACAATCGCCCCCGTCATGACTTCAAGCAGTAACCCCCAGGGGCGAGGCAAAGGGGCAGGGTCGCCCCAGCCGGGACTGTTAATCACCGGGCACCGACAACGATCGGCGGCCGGCCTACCAAGGAGGAACTCATGGGTCTGATTCTCTGGCTTATCATCGGCGGCGTTATCGGCTGGCTGGCGAGCATGATCATGCGCACCGACGCGCAGCAGGGTATCATCCTGAACATCGTCGTCGGCATCATCGGTGCCTTCATCGGCGGCCTGATCTTCGGCGGGGGCTCGATCAACAATGCGCCGCTGACGATCTACTCGTTCCTGGCCTCGCTGGCCGGTGCGGTTATCCTGCTCGCGATCGTGAATCTCTTCCGTCGTGGCCGGGTGCGCTAAACTCTAACCTCTAACAGTATCCGGGGCCGCTCCGACATGTCGGAGCGGCCCCTTTTCATGTCTATTGCAGTTCAAAGCTCACCGTCACGGCGACGACCAACTTCTGCTCGCCCGGCTGGATCGGCGTGTCCGATTCCATCTTGGCGCGCATCGACATGACCATCGGCTGCGGCGGCGGCGCGGCGGCATCCCCTTCGCGAATCGACAGGATCCGGCCAACCCGCAGCCCCGCTGCCTTGGCGTAGAGTTCGGCGCGCGCGCGCGCCTTCGCGATCGCCTGCACCCGGGCCTCGTCCAGCGCCGCATCCGGCTGATCGAGCGCGAAGCTCGGGCCGTTGATCTGGTTGGCGCCCTGCGCGACCAGCGTGTCCAGGATCGCGCCGGAGCGCTTCACGTCGCGAAAGCGGACGGAGACCTGGTTGGAGGCCTGGTAGCCGGTGATGACTGGCGGCACGTTCTCGCCATAGCGATATTGCGGGTTGAGGCTGATCGACGAGGTTTGGATGTCGCGGTCGGCGACGCCCGCGCGGCGCAATGCCGCGACCGTCGCCGTCATCCGCCGCGCATTTTCTGCGAGTGCTTCGCTCGCGGTTGCCGCCTGAGTGACGACCCCGGCGCCGATCGTGACCAGATCCGGCTGGCGATTGACCTCCCCCTCGGCGACGATGTCGAGCCGCGTGCCCTGCATCATCGGCGGCGGCGGTCCCGGCTGCGCGGCGACGGGCGACGCGACCACCAGCGTGGCGGCCGACAGGGTAGCGGCAAACATTGCCCGGTGCTTGATCATCTGGTCATCTCCGTCGTGGGATAGTTGATGCAGCCTCATCTATTCCGGCCGCTGCACGGCGGCTGAACGCCCGCCGACGGATCCGGGAGCGCACGAAGGCGCCACCGTGGCGGCAGCCCCCAGCACAGGCTTGTCGCCGCCGATGCGAAAGCGCACAGCGCAGCCGGGCCGGCATATTGAGGCGGGTGCTGTATTGGGGTAATACAGCAATCGCGGCGCTTGGTCGCGGGGGCGGGCGAAAGTCGACGTGATGAACATTGAGCAGGGCTTCTCGCGCCGTGGCGCGGAGCTGGACGAGCCTCTAGCCGATCAGGATCGGCCGCAGACACGCCGTCGCTGGCTGTGGATCGGCGCGGCAGTGCTGGTCGCGTTGCTCATCATCGGCACCGTCCTCTCACGTCGTGGCGGATCCGCACCCGTCGCCGAACGGCAGGAACTGCCGCGCGTCACCGTCATCGTTCCGGCACGCCAGCCGGTCGCCAGCGTCATCAGCGCCACGGGCAGCCTGGCCGCCCGTCGGGAAATGCCGGTCGGCATTGCCGGCGAAGGCGGGATGGTCAGCCGCGTGCTGGTCGAACCCGGCCAGTGGGTCCGTGCCGGCCAGACGCTCGCCACGATTGAACGTTCAGTGCAGGTCGAGGAGAGCAATGCGCTGAACGCCTCGATCGCCGTCGCCAAGGCGGATGCCGCACTCGCTCAGTCGGAGCTCGATCGTGCCCAACAGCTCGTGGGCCGTGGATTCATCTCCAAGGCCGACGTCGACCGCCGCACTGCCACCCGCGACGCCGCCAACGCCCGCGTCAAGGTCGCCGAAGCCCAGCTCGGCCAGGCACGCGCGCGGATCGGGCGGCTCGACATCCGTGCCCCGGCCGCCGGCCTGGTCCTGACCCGCGCCGTGGAGCCCGGACAGATCGTCGGCCCGTCCTCGGCCTCGCTTTTCCGCATCGCCAAGGGCGGCGAGATGGAGATGCTCGCCCGCCTGTCGGAACAGGATCTCGCCCGGCTGCGCGTCGGCGTCCCGGCGTCGGTCACGCCGACCGGCACCACCACCGCCTTCCGCGGCCAGATCTGGCAGCTTTCGCCAATCATCGATCCGACGTCGCGCCAGGGTACGGCCCGGATCGCGCTCGCCTACCATCCGGCACTGCGCCCAGGCGGCTTTGCCGGCGCCGATATCATGAGCGGCTCCGTGGATGCGCCGCTCCTTCCGGAGTCGGCTGTGCAGAGCGACACCAAGGGTAATTTCGTCTATGTCGTGAAGGATGGCCGCGTCGAGCGCAGGGCCGTGAAGGTCGGCGAAGTTTCCGATCGCGGCATCGCTATCGCTTCAGGGTTGGACGGCTCAGAGCAGGTCGTGCTCTCGGCCGGCGCCTTCCTCAATCCGGGTGACCAAGTCGTCGCCGAGCGCCAGGCCGCGCGTCGCTAGGACAGCCCCATGAGCTTCCGCAACATATCCGCGTGGGCGATCCGGAACCCGGTTCCGCCGATCGTGCTGTTCATCGCTTTGTCGCTGGCGGGCATCGTCAGCTTCATGCGGATGGACGTGAACAACAATCCGGATGTCAGCTTCCCGGCGGCGCAGGTGATCGTTTCGCAGCCGGGCGCGGCGCCGACCGAGCTCGAGACGCAGGTCACTCAGCGGATCGAGGCGGCAGTGCGGGGCATCAGCGGCGTGGACGAGATCTCGTCCTACGTCAGCGAGGGCAATTCCCGCACCTCCGTCCAGTTCGCCATCGGCACGCCGGTCGATCGCGCCGTCAACGACGTGCGTGACGCCGTGTCGCAGATCCGTAGCCAGCTGCCGGACGGCATTCTCGAGCCGCAGGTCGTCCGCGTCGACATCGAAGGTGGGCCGATCGCCTACTTCTCGGTCGAAGCGGTCGACATGACGCTGGAGCAGCTCAGCTGGTTCGTCGACAACACCGTCGCCAAGCGACTGCTGTCGATCGAGGGCATGGCTCAAGTGCGCCGCGGCGGCGGCGTCAGCCGCGAAATCCGCGTCATCCTCGATCCGATGAAGCTGCAGATGCAGGGAATGACCGCCGCTCAGGTCAACACCCAGCTCCGCCAGACGAACCTCAATGCGGCCGGCGGCCGTGCCGAAATCGCGGGTTCGGAGCAGTCGGTGCGCGTGCTCGGCAACGCCGCCACTGCCTATACGCTGGGCCAGACGCAGATCTCCGCCGGCAACGGCCGCACGGTCAAGCTCGCCGACATTGCCGACGTTCGCGATCTCTACGCCGAACAGCGCACCGTTTCGAAAATGAGCGACCGCCAGGTGCTGAGCTTCAGCCTGGAGAAGGCCAAGGGCTATTCGGACGTCACCGTCTACGATGCGGCGGTCAAGGCGATCGAGCAGATGAAGCGCGAAAACCCGAAGATCCGCTTCACCCAGCTCTACACCAGCGTCGATTACACCAAGTCCCAGTATCACTCGGCCATCGATGCGATGATCGAGGGCGCGGTGCTGGCGGTGCTGGTCGTGTTCCTGTTCCTGCGCGACTGGCGGGCAACCGTCATCTCGGCCCTTGCCATCCCGCTGTCGGCGATCCCGGCCTTCTGGCTCATGGACCTGATGGGCTTCACGCTGAACGGCATCAGCCTGCTCGCGCTGAGCCTGGTCGCAGGCGTGCTCGTCGACGATGCGATCGTGGAGATCGAGAACATCGTCCGCCACATGCGGATGGGCAAGACCGCCTATCAGGCGTCGATTGATGCCGCCGACGAGATCGGCCTAGCGGTGCTCGCGACGACGATGGCGATCGTCGCTGTGTTCCTGCCGGTCGGCCTGATGCCCGGCATTTCCGGCCAATTCTTCAAGCAGTTTGGCCTGACCGTCGTCGCCGCGGTGCTGATGAGCCTGGCCGTGGCGCGTCTGGTCACGCCGATGATCGCGGCCTACTTCCTCAAGGCGCACGGTACCGCCGAACATGGCGACAACGCCCCGATGCGCGCCTACACACGGCTGCTCGTCTGGTCGCTCAGCAACCGGTGGAAGACCGTCGGGATCGGCGGAATCGCGTTCCTGTTGACGATCCTCGGGTTCTACACCCTGCCCTTCACCTTCCAGCCGCCGCGCAATGCCGACTCGAGCCAGATCAAGATCGAAATGGTGCCGGGCTCGACGTTGGCCGAGACGACCGCGGTCACCGATCGCGTCGCCAAGACGATCATGACCGCGCCGGACGTGAAATCGGCGTTCGAGGACATCGAGGTCGGCAACGCCAACATCTTCGTCCAGCTGAAGCCGAAGAAGGAGCGTCAGCGCACCAGCACCGAATTCGAGCGGGCGATGGCGCCGGCTCTGCGCAACATCCCCGACGCGCGGGTCAGCTTCCAGTCGCAGAATGGCGGCGGCGGACGTGACATCACACTGGTCCTGGCCGGCGACAATCCCGACACGCTGAATGCCGCCGCGATCAAGCTGGTCGATCAGCTCCGCACCATTCCGGAACTGCGCGCACCGCGCATCGAAGGCGACCTCAGCCGGCCCGAGATCGTCATCACGCCGCGCTTCGACATTGCCGCCGACATGGGCGTGACGACGAACGCGCTCAGCCAGACGATCCGCATCGCGACGCTCGGCGACATCGATCAGAACGTCGCGAAATTTTCGCTGTCCGACCGTCAGATTCCGATCCGTGTCGCGATCGACGAGGATTCGCGCCGCAACCTCTCGACCATCCAGAACCTGCCGGTGCCGACCGCGAGCGGTGGCTCCGTGCCGCTCAAGGTGGTTGCGGACATCGGCTTCGGCGCCGGGCCGTCGGAGCTGCGCCGCTACAACCAGTCGCGTCGGGCGATGATCGGCGCCGATCTCGCTCCGGGCACCGTCAGCGGCCAGGCGATGACCAAGATCAACCAGCTCGACGCGCTCCGCAACCTGCCGCCCGGCGTAGCCAAGGTGAACTATGGCGACAGCAAGTGGCAGCAGGAGATGATCGTCAACTTCGTAGTGGCGGTGTTCTCGGGCGTGCTGCTCGTGTTTGCAGTGCTGGTGCTGCTCTACAAGCGGGTAATGCCCCCGTTCGTGAACATGGGATCGCTGCTGCTGGCGCCTCTGGGTGGCGCGATCGCCTTGCACATCACCGGTCACGCCATCTCGATGCCGGTGCTCATCGGGCTGCTGATGCTGCTTGGCATCGTCGCCAAGAACTCGATCCTGCTGGTGGATTTCGCGCTGGAGGAGATGAACAAAGGCGTCGACCAGCGCACCGCTATCCTCGACGCCGGCCACAAGCGGGCCCAGCCGATCGTCATGACGACGATCGCGATGGTCGCGGGCATGCTGCCGATCGCGCTGTCGATCTCCGGCGACGGCAGCTTTCGGGCGCCGATGGGCGTGACGGTGATCGGCGGCCTCCTGCTCTCGACCGTGCTGACGCTCATCATCGTGCCGGCCAGCTTCAGCCTCGCCGACGATTTCGAGAAGTGGCTGGCGCCGCGGCTCAGCCGCTGGCTCACCAACGGCGGCGAGGCATCCGCACCACATCCGCTGCCCGCAGAATGAACTTGTCTGCCCGCTGAGGCGTCTCAGCGCCCATGAACCTGCTCGTCCTTACCGGCTTCGACCGCTTCAACCCCGCGCAAGGCGGCGTTCGCGGCATGCGGATCGCCGCCACCGGGCTGCTGCTCGTCATGGCGGCTCTGTTCCTGGTCGCCCGAAGCCTGGAGCGCCCGGACAATCTGTGGGGCTTCGTGCGCGCCTTCGCGGAGGCGGCGATGGTCGGCGGCATGGCCGACTGGTTCGCCGTGACCGCCCTGTTCCGTCATCCGCTCGGCCTGCCGATCCCGCACACCGCGATCATCCCGCGCAACAAGGATCGGATCGGCGACAGCCTCGCCGCCTTCCTGCGCGACAACTTCCTCACCTCGTCGGTCGTGGCGCGACGGATGGGGCGGATCGACGTCGCCGCGGCCGCCGGTCGCTTCCTCGCCAACCCGCCGAGTGGCGGGCGCCTACGCGGCGGCGCATCGCGCCTGATCGCCGACGTGCTGGAGTCGCTCGATCCCGAACGGCTCGGCAGCATGGTCCGCTACGGGCTCGCCGCGAAGCTCCGGGCGCTATCGATCGCGCCGCTGCTCGGACAGGCGCTCAAGGCCGCGATCGCCGAGAACCGGCACGTGCCGATCGTCGACGGGATCATCGTTTGGGCAGACCGGACGCTCGATGCGAACGAGGCGATGATCCGCGGCATCGTCAACCAACGGGCCGGCGCGATCATGCGCTGGACCGGCCTGGACGAAAAGCTCGCCAACGCGATCCTGAGCGGCCTCCACAAGCTCTTGAGCGAAATGGCGGCCGATCCCACGCATCCGGTCCGGGCCAAGTCGGAAGAGGCCCTCGCCAACCTGGCCGAACGGATGCAGCACGATCCTGAGATGCAGGCGAAGGTCGAGCGGCTGAAGGAAGAGATCATCGACAATCCGGCGGTCGACCGCTGGATGGAAGGGCTGTGGGAGAGCGCCCGCGCTGGGTTGCTCAAGGCCGCGCGCGATCCGGAGGCGACGCTCGCCGGGCGGTTCGGCGATGCGCTGCGCCAGCTCGGCACGACACTGCAGAATGAGCCGCGCCTGAAGCGGACGATCAACCAGTTTGCCCGGCGCGCGACCGTCGGCGCGATCGACAGCTATGGCGACCATATCGTCAGGCTCGTTTCCGACACCATCCGCGGCTGGGACGCAGCGACAGTCACCGGCCGCCTCGAAGGTGCCGTCGGCCGTGACCTTCAGTATATCCGCATCAACGGCACGGTCGTCGGCGGGCTCGTCGGCCTCGCCATCCACCTCCTCGACCGGCTGGTATAAGGCGGCGCACACCGACTGACGGCATCATCGGTCGTCGCAGGCCGCGAAGTTCCCTTGTCGGCAGGCAGCGACCTGACGGCGCCATGCTTCCATCCGGCGCTCATAGTCCGCCCGCTCCGCCCGGTAGCGCGATTGCGCCTCGGCGTTCTTGCGGTTGCGATGGTCGACCTTCGATCCGGCGCCCTGATTCAGCTGCCGCGTCCGCAACCGATCGGCCCGATGCGCCGCATCGTCGCTATCCTGCGCCATGGCGGCCGCAGGGCTCAGGATCGAGAGCAGGAGGAGAACGCGCAACATTAGGCAATGCTGACAAGCCGGCCGCTTTCGCAAGGCTGAACGATGCCATCCGGTCGCGAGGAATCACCGGGCGATGCTGGCAGCACCCAACCGGAGGGCACACGATCGGCACGCGGAACTCCGGCGATCAGATCATGGTCGGCAGCATAGAGCAGGTTGACCCGCGCGACTTGTGCGTCGCTCAGCACCGGCTTGCCGTCGCCGCGATTGATCCGCGGCAGCGCTCCGCCAGGGGGCAGGACCGGGCCGAGAACATCGGCGTGAAGCTGGTCGATCCGCAGCAACCGGTCGACGGCAAGGCTACCGCCCTCGTCCGTGAGGTACCAGCTCTGGGCGCGAAACACGTGGTCGACGGCGTATGGACTGCGCGCAGCCTCGACATGGTCCAGCGCATCGTCGACGGAGCGGAAAGCCGCGTACAGCGGCCGAAAGGGCACCGCGATCCGATTGTCGCGACTGCCGCCCCGGCGCGCATAGGCGAACGCAGACAGGAAACGATCGACGGGATCGCGGACGACGGCAAAGCTCGGCACGGCAGCGATCAACTCCGGCGCGGCGCGGCGGTAGTAGCGGATCGACGCATGCTTGATCTGCATGCCGTACAAGGCGTGGCTGATCGACATGCCCGCGTTCTTGGGCACGTGGACAAACAGGATTCCCGCATCCCGCACAGCGGCAAGCCGGCGCCGCCGCTTGACGTCGATCCATGGCCGCACGCCCATCCCGCACAGTCGTTCCGGAATGTCGCTGACGAGCTTGACACCGAAGGCGTGGGCGAGAAGCCGGCGATGCGCTCCGTAGTGGCGGCGGTCTGTCGCAGAATTCATCTGCGATCCATCGCGCGGCCGTCCTGCCGCGGAATGTCAGCTGTGTTTCAGCCGGCTACACCCCGGTAACAGGCGGGGTACCTATCGCCCTACCCTTCGCTGGCGCGCTCGATGTCCGCACCGACGGCGCTCAGTTTCTCCTCGAGCCGCTCGTAGCCACGGTCGAGATGATAGACGCGGTGGACCTGCGTCTCGCCCTTTGCAGCCAGGCCGGCCAGGATCAGGCTCATCGACGCCCGGAGATCGGTCGCCATCACTTCCGCGCCGATCAAACCCTCCGCGCCGCGGACCACGGCGGTGCGACCGCGCACCTGGATGTCCGCCCCCATCCGGGCGAGCTCGGGCACGTGCATGTAGCGGTTCTCGAAGATCGTCTCCGTCAGCACGCTGGCGCCGTCGGCGAGCGACAGCATCGCCATGAACTGCGCCTGCATGTCGGTCGGGAAAGCCGGGAACGGCGCGGTCGAGAGCGTCAGCGCCCGGATCGGTCCGTCAGCCGCGACCCGAATGCCGTCGGCGTGGGGTTCGACGACGATCCCGGCATCGCTCAGGCCGGTCAGGATCGCCGTCATATCGTCGGTTCGCGCGCCGATCAGGTCGAGATCGCCGCCGGTAATCGCCGCCGCACAGGCATAACTGCCGGCCTCGATCCGATCCGGCATCACCCGATAGTCGGCTCCGTGGAGCCGATCGCGTCCCTGCACGATCAGGCGTTCGCTGCCGATGCCGTCGATCTCGGCACCCATGGTGACCAGGCAACGGGCAAGGTCGGCGATCTCCGGCTCGCGCGCGGCGTTGTCGATCACGGTCTCGCCATGCGCGAGAGCCGCAGCCATCAGCGCATTTTCGGTCGCGCCGACCGACACCACTGGAAAGACGATGCGCCCGCCAACCAACCCGCCGGGAGGGGCTTTAGCCCGGACATAACCGGCGGCCAGCTCGATCTCCGCGCCGAGTGCTTCCAGAGCCTTGAGGTGAAGGTCGATCGGTCGGTTGCCGATCGCGCAGCCGCCCGGTAGCGATACGGTCGCTTCGCCGGCGCGGGCCACTAGCGGCCCGAGCACCAGGATCGATGCCCGCATCTTGCGGACCATGTCGTAGGGCGCGACAGTCGAGGCGATCGTCTCAGCCCGGAGCGTCATGACCCGGCCGAAATCGAGGCCCCGCGCGCCCGCAACCGTGGTCGAGACGCCGAGCCCGTTGAGGAGGTGGCCGAAGCCATCCACGTCGGCCAGCCGCGGCAGGTTGCGCAGCGTGAGCGGTTCGTCGGTCAGCAGGGCGCAGGGCAGCAGCGTGAGCGCCGCATTCTTGGCACCTGAAATGGGAACGCGGCCCGAGAGGCGATTGCCGCCGCGAATGATGATCCTGTCCATGCGCGGCTTCTATCGGCTCAGGCGAGGCGCGCAAGCGACGCGCGCGATCACGCCCTCAACGTCAGGCAGATCGAGCCTGTATCAGGCCTTCTCCAGCGTACACTGCAGCGGATGCTGGTTCTGTCGGGCGAAGTCCGTCACCTGCGTGACCTTGGTCTCGGCGACCTCGTAGCTGAACACGCCGCAGACACCGACACCCTTCTGATGAACGTGCAGCATCACCCGTGTCGCATCCTCGATGCTCATCCGGAAGAAGCGCTGCAGGCAGAGCACAACGAATTCCATCGGCGTGTAATCGTCGTTCAGCATCAGCACCTTGTAGGGCTGTGGTTTCTTCGTGCGGGTACGGGTGCGCGTTGCGACGCCGAGGCCGGTGCCGTCTTCGTTGCCGTCCTTGCGTTCTGCCATGGCATGAGTCGGGATATCAAACGCCGCGCGCTGCATTCTCTGGTCTCTCCGGGAGTGAACAGAATATGGCATCGCCGGCCGGCAGGGCAAGAGGCGGTATCGTGCCACCGGCACCGCCCAGACACGAAAAGGCGGCCACTCCCAACGGAGCGACCGCCTTTCTGCAACCATCCGGCGCTATCGTCCGGGTGCGGACACCCGGTGCGACAGGCTTAGAGGGTGACGCTGGCCTTCAGCTTCTCGGCGGCGACGGCGTAGCGGCTCGACAGCGGCTGCGCGATCTCACCCATCAGCTTCAGCATCGACTCGCTGACCTTGGACGCCTCGGCGACCATGCTGTCGAACGAGCTCTTGGCGAACTCGCTCTGCAGCTGGAACAGCTCGGTCGGCGACTTGACGGCAGCGAAGCTCTTGAGAGCGCCGGTGGCGGTCTCGAAGCTCTTCTTGCTGTACTCGGCGACTTCCTGCGTCATCGCCTCGGCACCCTTGGCGGCGACGCGGCCGGAAGCGACGAACGCCTCGACGTTGCCCTTGGTCAGCTCGGTCAGCTCTTCGGCCATCTTGCTGGTCTTCTCGACCGCGCTCTTGGCACGCTCGTTCACGTCGCCGAACATCGACTGGAACTTGTCGGCAGCGGCATAGGTCATTTCGGGGGCGGTAGCCATTTTCAAATATCCTTTCAGGAACGGCGCGGCCGAAACGGGCGGCGCGGAAGGCGTGGTCGGAACGAACGCGGTGTCGATACTGGCCGGGGCGGATACCTCCAGCTCCGGGATGGCCGCCGCGGCAGCCATCGGCACAAGCATGTCTGCCACATCGGCAGCCATCGGTTCCGCAGCGACGACGTCCGTCTCTACGGCATCTCCGACCGCGGGAATCGCGGTGTCGGTCTCGGGCAGCGCTTCGGCGAACGTCGCCGGATCAAAGGTGGCGACGCCGGCGGCTGCGTCCGCGACGATCATCGGCGACCCGTCGCCGGCTGCTGCGGCGGCATCCACGAACGGAACCTTCGTGCCACGTCTGCTGCGCTTTTCCACCATCGCAAGCCCGAACCTTCTTATGTTGCACTGCACAATTAGCGCGTTCAGCCGCAATTATCAAGTGTGTTTGTGCGTTGCAACAGGATGTTACGCGCGAGCCGGGGTACGACCGCGATCAGCGACGCTCCGCCGGCAAGACGTTGAACCGGTTTGGCTTTTCACGGTGAAGGCGCAGCGGGCCGGCGCCTCTGCATCCTGCCTTTTGGGCCCTTACGACTACCAGAGGCTGTAGTCGTCGCTGCAGGTGCGGGCTTTTCATAGGACGCATGATGATCGCTACGGCGCTTTGGTGTGATCTGTGCCCACGTGGTTGGATTGGCAGGCTCAGACTCGATCCATCGCTGGGTCCAGGCCCTTTGGTGAGGGTACCTGCACCTGACTACAGCGCGCCGCCGTGACGAACCGTTTTTCCGGCGATCCTCAATAGTCGCTCAGCGCGGGAACGTTGCTGCCGATGATGTAGAGGCACAGCAGGGCACCGGCGAGTTCGAGAGCCTCCTCGATCGCCACCAGGGATCGGTAGGTCAGGCTCATCTGGTCCGGAGCCCCAACGATCAGCCCGGACAGCATCTCCATCCCCACCGCCCCGCCAACGAAGAGGATGCCGGCAATCACCAGTCCATGCGCGATGTTGAACGGCAGGCGGCGCAGGAACGGCACGAACAGCAGCAGAGCGGTCACGGCGATCACCAGCGCGGGGACGACCCATCCGTAGGACCAGATGCCCGCCAGGTGCAGCGAGCCGACGATCGTATCGGACAATTTCTCGTGCAGACCGACCGCTTCGTCGAGCGACAACCCGGCGAATCCGAACGCGAGAATACCCCACTGCAACCCGTCGGAACGGCCGGTCATCGCACGGAGGTTGGCGATGAGCCCCATCGCCATCGCAACGGCGAACAGCACCACCAGCGACAGCCACGTATAAATCGAATCCTCGGCGTCCACGTCCACCAGCCAGATGCGCTGCGCCAGCGGCCGCCCGCTGCTGTGCTCGTACAGATCCTGGGAGACATTCGCAGCCATCAGGACGATGCCCGCCACCGCGCCGAGCAGCGCAATCGCGGTCAGCGTCCGGCCGATGACGTTCTTCTGGAGGGCAACCCCGCCCCCGTTTGCCCGCGTCGACACTTTCGTACTTCCCTTTGCGACCCGGGATCGTCACGAAACCGTCATCAATCCCTAAAGGGCGTCACCCCTCGTCGCGACCGGTTGCGGGTCCGGGTTGGACCAACGTCTGATCCGTTCCGGTTCCTCGCCCCGGCAGCAATTCAGCGCAGCCGCACATACCGCCCCGGAGCGTCCTCCAGCGCCGGCAGCGAGCCGCCACCCGGTATGCGCGCGCCTTCGACGGGCAAGCGCCGCTCCGCCTGCGCGCCGATCCACATGATCCAATCCGGCCACCAGCTGCCCTTCGTCTCGGTCGCGCCGGCGACGAACTCTTCCAGCGACGCGGCCGGATGGTCGTTCGTCCAGTATTGGTACTTGTTCGCGGACGGCGGGTTAACCACGCCGGCAATATGGCCCGATCCGGCCAGTACGAAGCGCAACGGCCCGCGAAAGTGCTCGGTGATCTTCCACACGCTTTCCGGCGGCGCGATATGGTCCTCGCGGCCCGCCTGGATGTAGCTAGGCGTCTTCACCTTGCTCAGGTCGATCGGCGTGCCGTCGACGACGAGCGCACCGGCCTGAACCAGCTTGTTGTCGCGGTAGAGATCCTCGAGGTAGCTGCGGTGCCACTTGGCCGGCAGGTTGGTGGTGTCGCCGTTCCAGTGGAGCAGGTCGAACTCCGGATAATCCTGACCCAGCAGGTAGTTGTTGACGACGTAGTTCCAGATCAGGTCACGCCCGCGCAGCAGGTTGAACGTTGCGGCCATATAGCGCCCGTCAAGGAAGCCCTTGTCCGCCGACAACGCCGACAGGATCTTCATCTGCTCGTCGTCGACGAACAGGTTGAGATTCCCGGCGCTGGAAAAATCGACCTGGGCGGTGAAGAAGGTGGCGCTGGCCACCTTGTCCGCCTCGCCTCGATCGGACAGCAGGGCGAGCGTCGTCGCCAGCGTCGTGCCCGCCACGCAATAGCCGATCGCGTGGACGGCCTCCACGCCGAGCAGGTCGCGGATCGTGTCGATGGCGTCGATCTGGCCGCGCAGGACATAATCGTCGAGGCTGGTGTCGGCCATGCTCTCGTCGGCCGACTTCCAGGAGACGACGAATACGGTGAGCCCCTGCTCCACCGCCCAGCGGATGAAGCTCTTCTCCGGGTTGAGATCGAGAATGTAGAAGCGGTTGATCCACGGCGGGAAAATCACGAGCGGCGTCTCGTGCACCGTCTCGGTGGTCGGCGCATATTGAATCAGCTGGTAAAGTGGCGTCTCGCGGACAACCTTGCCAGGTGTCGTCGCGATGTTGCGGCCGACCTCGAACGCGCCGCTGGCGGTGTGGGTCAGCTGCCCCTTGCCCATGTCGGCGAGCAGGTGCTCCAGGCCTTTTATCAGTTTCTCGCCCTCGGTCTCCACGATCTTCTCGATTACCTGCGGATTGGTCATTGCGAAGTTGGACGGGCTGAGCGCATCGACCATCGTACGGGTGGCGAAGCGCAGCTTCTCCTTCTGCTTGGCATCGATCCCCTCCACGGCGTCGACGCCTCGCACCATGTGGTCGGCGACCAGCAGATAGCTTTGGCGGATCAGGTCGAAGACCGGGTTGTCGCGCCACTGCGGCGCGGCAAAGCGGCGATCCTTATCGACAGCCGGCGGCAGCGGCGGTGCCTGCGCTGGATCGACGAACCGCTGCCACAGCTTCATGCTGTCCGCCCACAGGTCAGTCTGCGCCTGCGCCATCCGGAAGCCCGCGCCGAACCATGCGTCCGGCGCCATTTCGGCCATCGGCAGGCGATCCTTGGCCTGCACCATCTGGGCAACGCCGTGCTCCAGCATCAATTGCTGGGCACGACCGATCACGCCGGTCCAGTGCTGCAGCTCCTCCAGCGAGGTTGCAGGCGGGGTCTCAGCAGCGGCGGCTTGCTCGCCCTCGGGCCGGTCCTGATCGCTCATGCGCGCGTTCCTCTCGTTCGTTTCGCGCCTGTCGCGCCCGGCGCTTTGCGCTTATAAGCGTGCGGCGGCGAAGATGGGTCCTTCGCCGCCCTACGCCAATAGGCCCGTCCTGAAGGAAGGTCATGTCCGAAGACTTCTACCGCATCCGTCGCCTGCCGCCCTACGTCATCGCCGAAGTGAACGCGATGCGGGCAGAGGCGCGGGCACGCGGCGAGGACATCATCGACCTTGGCATGGGCAACCCCGATCTGCCGCCGCCGCCGCACGTCATCGACAAGCTGTGCGAAGTCGCCCGCAAACCGGACGCGCACGGCTATTCCGCGTCAAAGGGCATTCCCGGCCTGCGCCGAGCCCAGGCGGCCTACTATCAGCGTCGCTTCGGGGTCGACCTCGATCCCGATCGCGAAGTGGTGGTGACGCTCGGCTCCAAGGAGGGCTTGGCCAACCTCGCGCAGGCGATCACCGCGCCCGGCGACGT
>Ga0160473_100154_pt1 | contig 66153 bp, 56 predicted proteins | sample HID1975I_E11MG_FD_108217 | JGI IMG/M metagenome (GOLD analysis project Ga0160473, IMG submission 108217) | Enriched soil microbial communities from UW Madison campus, WI, USA - HID1975I_E11 MG | ecosystem: Environmental > Terrestrial > Soil > Unclassified | place: USA: Madison, Wisconsin... | reverse complement strand
GGAATCAAAGAAGAGAGCCTGATTCACGTTATCGGCGGAAGCGCAAAGCGCTTCCACCTCAAACGATCAGGCTCTTGCCTCCCGTTTCACCACAGGAGGACGGATGCCCGATATCGACCGGCGCACGGCGCTCACTGCCACGGGCCTTGCCGGCCTGGGCCTCGCCCTTCCCGCCGATGCCCTGGCCCAGACGGCCAACAGCCTGGACGCGCGCAAGCCGGGCCTGCCGCTCAAATCCGGGCATCTCCACATGGGCACCGGCGCCGGGCCGCAGGGGCGGATCGGCATCACCAATCTCTATCTGACCCGCGACGACCGGCCCTGGCTGCCGGTGATGGGCGAATTTCACTTTACCCGCTTCCCGAGCGAATATTGGGAAGAGGAATTGCTGAAGATGAAGGCGGCGGGGGTCGGCATCGTCGCTTCCTATGTGCTGTGGAACCATGTCGAGCTGGCGCCCGGCCGGATCGACTGGACCGGCGATCGCGATATCGGGCGCTTTGTACGGCTCTGTGCCAAACATGACCTGCTCTTCTTCCTGCGCCCCGGCCCCTGGGGCCATGCCGAGGCGCGCTTTGGCGGCATTCCCGACTGGATCGCCGGCAGCACCCGCACGCGCAGCAACGACCCCGCCTATATGGCGCAGGTCGAGCGCTTCTGGCGCGGTCTGCACGACCAGCTCAAAGGGCTGATGTGGAAGGATGGCGGGCCGATCGTCGGCATGCAGGTCGAGAATGAATATAATCTGGGCGGCCCCGGCCAGGGCCGGGAGCATATCGCGGCGCTGAAGGCGCTGGCGCTGCGGATCGGCTTCGACGTGCCGCTCTATACCGTGACCGGGTGGGACCAGACCGTCTATCCCAAGGGCGAGGTGGTGCCGGTGCATGGCGGTTATCCCGACGAACCCTGGTCGGCGAAAACGGTAAAGCTGCCGCCCAAGGAAAATTACCTGTTCCGCTTCGACAGCCGGGTGAGCGGCGACCTGGGCGCGCAGACGCGCGGCGGGCGGCGCGGCGACGCCGACAGCGACATGGCAGATACGCCCTTCCTGGGCGCGGAATATGGCGGCGGCGTGCCGGTCATGTATCGGCGGCGGCCATTGTTGCAGCCGGCCGACGTGGCGGCGGCGGTGACGACGCAGGTCGGGTCGGGCGTCAATCTGCTGGGCTATTATATGTTCCATGGCGGCGCCAATCCGATGGCGAACGGGCGCATGCTGGAGGAAACGCAGCGGTCGGGCGGCTATAATGACTGCCCGGCGATCGGCTATGATTTCCAGGCGCCGATCGGCCAATATGGCGAGGTCAATCCGGTGAGCGCGGCGCTGCGTCCGCTCCATTATTTCCTGGCCGCCTATGGCGAGAAGCTGGCGCCGATGACGGTGCATGCCCCCGCCGTGCTGCCGGCCGACAAGGATGACCTGAAGACGCTGCGCTGGGCGGTGCGGGCGAAGGGCGACGGCGGCTTCCTGTTCGTCAACAATCATGTCCGCCAATATGGCACGGCGGCGCATCCCGGCACGCAGTTCAGCGTGACATTGGCCGGCGGCCCGGTCCGCCTGCCGAGCCGGCCGGTGACGATCGCGCCGGGCGACAATTTCTTCTGGCCGATCGGCATGGATCTGGACGGGGTGCGGCTCGACTGGGCGACGGCGCAGCCGGTGACGCGCATCGCCGACAGGGACGGGCCGATCCATGTGATGGCGGCCTGCCTGCCCGGTCCGGTGGAGCTGGCCTTCCCGGCGGGAACGAAGGTCGATGCGCCGGCGCGCAGCGAGGGCGGGCGGGTGATCGTGCAGGTGCCGCCATCCGCGGCGCGCCCGGTGCGAGTGACCGGCGCGGACGGGCGATCGGTGCGGCTGCTGCTGATCGACCGGGACGCAGCGCGGCGCATCTGGGTCGGCGAGATCGGTGGCGAGCGGCGCGTGGTGCTGAGCACGGCGGATGCGCTGTTCGGGCCGGACGGGCTGGAGCTGCGCCAGCGGGGCGAGGCACGTTTCGCCTGGCAGATATTGCCCGGCAAGGCGGCGATGATGACGGCGAAGGCGACAGCTATCGCGCCCCTGCCCTTCAGCCAAACGCGCGAGGCCGGCACGGCGCCGCCGATCGAGATTGGCGGGCCGGCCAAGGCGGCGATGCAGCCCCTGCCCGAGGCGCACAAGGCGGCGGCCGCCTTTAGCTTCACCATTCCCAGAGATGTTCTGGCCGAGGGCGGCGACGCCTTTCTGGAGATCGACTGGCGCGGCGATATCGGTCGGCTGTTCGATGGCCCCGACATGCTGAACGATGCCTATTGGGACGGGCGGGTCTGGCGGATCGGCCTCAAGCGCTTTGCCGCGCGGCTGGGGCGGCCCTGGACACTGACGGTGATGCCGCTGCGCGCCGACGCGCCCATCTATCTGGACGATGCGGCACGGGCGAAGCTGCCGGCGGGGGCGCAGGTCGCGACGCTGGAGGGGCTGCGCATCGTCCCGGAATATCGCATGGAGGTGAAGGCATGACCCGGTTCACGCGGCGCGGCACATTCGGCCTTGCCACCCTGCCCCTGCTGGCCCGGCCGGCGCTGGCCAAGGTGAGCAAGAATGGCGCGCGGCCCGGCCCCTATCTGATCGGTGCCGATGTGAGCTGGGTGCCCGAGGATGAGGCGGCGGGGGCGCGCTATTTCGTAGGCGACGTGCAGAAGGACCCGGTCCTGATCCTGCGCGATGCCGGGTTCAACGCGATTCGGCTGCGCATCTTCGTCGATCCGGCCAAGGGCTATTCGAAACGGGAGCCGGACAAGGGCTGGGCCGGCCTGGCCCAGACGGTAAAGCTGGGCAAGCGCGTGTGCGACGCCGGCATGGGGCTGGTGCTGAGTTTCCATTATAGCGACACCTGGGCCGACCCGGAGCATCAGGCGGTGCCGGCGGCCTGGGCCGGCTATGACCTGCCGGCGCTGGCCAAGGCGGTCGAGGCACATACCCATGACGTGCTGGTGGCGATGCGGGCGGGCGGCGCGCCGGTCGACATGGCGGTGATCGGCAATGAGACGAGCTTCGGCATGTTGTGGCCCCATGGCCGGGTGAAACTGTCGACGTCGACCGGCAATCCGGTGACCGACGCCAATCATGCCAGGGTCGGTGACGTCGGCGGGTTCGACGGCTTTGCCGCGTTGCTGCGGGCGGGGATTGCCGGCGCGCGCCGGGCCGAGCCGGACGTCGCGATCCAGGTGCATAATCATCTGGGCCGGCACTGGCCGATCGTGCGCGAATGGACCGATGCGCTGATCGCGCGGCAGGTAGATTTCGATGTGGTCGGCTTTTCCTGCTACCAGCAGCGGGCGCAGGGCGACTGGGCCACGACCTTCAGCGAATATGTGAAGCGCTATCCCGACAAGGGGCTGCTGGTCGCCGAATATTCGAGCCGCAAGCGCTATATCAACGATCTGGTCCATGCCCTGCCCGGCAAGCATGGCTGGGGCAGCTTCATCTGGGAGCCGATCCGGCACCAGGAGGCGATTTTCGACCAGGATGGGCATAATGCCGGCGAAGGGGCCAAGCCCGACCTGATCAGCCAGGGGCTGAATGGGGCGGAAGCGCCGGGGGGACTGGCGTCGCAGCAGCCGGCCGTGCCGAAACCCGAACCGACCGGGCCGATGGGCCATGGCGGCGACTATGTCGCTAATGACCTCATCAATCTCTACCCGCAAATGGCCAAGGATTATCGCTGATGAGACGGCGCGACTTCACATTGGGGCTGGGCGCGCTGGCGCTGGCGGGGTGCGCGACCCGATCGGCGGCGCGCGCCGATGACCTGCTGGTCTTCGCCTATTTCACCACCGGCAAGGGCGAGGCCGACGGCCTCAAACTGGCGGTGAGCGAGGATGGCTTTGCCTTTCGCACGCTGGCGGGCGGGCGCAGCCTGCTGGTGCCGCAGGTGGGCGAGAAGAAGCTGATGCGCGACCCCTATCTGTTCGCGGACAAGGGCGTCTATCATCTGCTGTGGACCACCGCCTGGGAAGGGGTGACGATCGGCCATGCGACCAGCCGCGATCTGGTCCACTGGTCGCCGCAGCGCGCCATCCCGGTCATGCAGGATGTGCCTGGCACCCGCAATTGCTGGGCGCCCGAGGCGGTGCGCGATCCGGCAACCGGGCGCCACATCCTGTTCTGGTCGAGCACGGTGGAGGGCCGCTTCACCGAAACGGCGGGGACATCGGAGTCGGGCTATAATCATCGGCTCTGGTCGGTCAGCACCAGCGATTTCGAGACGTTCAGCGCACCCGCGCCGCTCTATGATCCCGGCTTCAGCGTGATCGACGGGACGTTCGCGCAGGCGCCAGGCGGCGGCCTATACCTGATCGTCAAGGACGAGACGGTGCAGCCACCGCACAAATGGCTGCAGGTGGCGAAGGCGGACAGCCCGACCGGGCCGTTCGGCCCCTTGTCGCCGCCCTTTTCGCCCGGCTGGGTCGAGGGGCCGATGAGCGCGCAGGTCGGCGATGCGCTGGTCTGCTATTATGACGTCTACAAGGAAGGTCGCTGGGGCGCGGCGATGACGCGCGACCCAGATTTGCATGGGGCGACGTGGACCGACGTCAGCGCGCGCCTGACCATGCCGGCCGGCGCGCGCCACGGATCATTGCTGCGCGTTCCCCGCGCTTTGGTTGCCGGCATCGTCTGAGGTCCAGCCGCCGCCCAACGCCAGGAAGATGGCGATCTGGTCCTGCACCAGCTGGACCCGGGCGGCTGCGGCCGAGGACTCCGCACTGGCCAGGCTGCGCTGGGTATCGAGCAGGTCGAGGAAATCGCTGCGGCCGAAGCGGAACAGCTTGTTCGCCTGCCCCGCCGAGACATTGGCGCTGTCGCGTGCGCGATCGAGCGCGGCGGCCTTTTCCGCGTCGCGGCGATAGGTTTCGAGCGCGGTTTCGGTCTGGCGCAGCGCTTCCAGCACGCTACCGTCGAAGCTGGCGAGATCGGCCTGCACCTGGGCATCGGCCTGGGCGATCCGGGCCTTCACTACCGGACGATTGGGGAAGGTCCAGCTGATGAGCGGACCGAGGCTGAAGCCGAAGGCGGAGCCGGAGCCGAAATCCTTGAGCGGGCCGGACAGGCCGACCGAACCGCCGATGCTGACCTGCGGATAGAGATCGGCCATGGCGACGCCCAGGGTCGCCGTGTCGGAAGCGATCATGCGTTCGGCCTGACGGATGTCGGGGCGGCGGCGGATCAGCGCGGTGCCATCGCCCACCGGCAGCGGCGCACCGAGCGACGGCAGGGTGGCGCACCCCTCCACATCCTTGGGATAATCGGCCGGCGGACGGCCGAGCAGGGTGGCGAGCAGATAGAGGCCGCTCTGGCGCTGCGCTTCATAGGCCGGCAGCGTCGCCTCGCTCTGGTCCACCGCCGCCTGGGCGCGGCTGACGTCGAAGGCGGTGCCGCGACCGCCCTTGAACAGGCGCTGGGTGGCGTTGAGCGTATCGCGCTGGAGCGAAACGACCCGGCGATTGACGCCGAGCGCATAATTGGCGGCGCAGACCTGGGCATAGGCCCTGGCGGTGGCGGCGGCCACGCTGACGCGGACATAGTCGCGCGCGGCGGTCACCGCCTCGACATTGGCGCCGCTCGATTCGATCGCGCGGCGGATACGGCCGTTGAGGTCGAGCGGATAGGCGGCGCTGAGGCCGAAATCATAGCTGACCGAGCCGGGCAGATGCTGGGTCACGCCCGAGGGCCGCGCCAGCGTTTCGCCGCCGCTGATCGTGGTGCTGATCTGGCGCCCCGCCTCCGTCTCGCGCAGCACGGCCTCCGCCGCCGTCAGATTGGCATTGGCGACGCGCAGGTCGGTATTGGCGGTCAGTGCTTCGGCGATCAGCGCGTCGAGCCGGGGATCATTATAGAGTTTCCACCAATGGTCGGGCAGGTCGGCATTGCTGAAGCCTGCGCCCTGCGCCGACTGGAAGGCGCCCTGCGCGCCCGGCGCGGTCGCGGCGGAATGTTCGGGCGGATGATAATCCGGCCCGGCGGTGGCGCAGGCGCTGAGCGCCAGTGCCATCAAGGATGTGGCCAGCCCTTTCAGATGTGGCCCCTTACGCATGGCGGCAGCTTCCCGGCTTGGCATCCTTCTTCGCCGGCTCGACCGTGACCGTGGCGGTACGGCCAGAGATCAGCGTGATATTGGCCGGGACATTGGTGAGCTTCACCCGAACCGGGATGCGCTGGGCAAGGCGAACCCAGGAGAAGGTCGGCTCCACCGTGGGCAGGAGATTGCCGGAATCGCTGCGGGTCGAGTCATTGATACCATAGGCAATGCTTTCGACCTTGCCGTGCAGATCCTGCTTCTCGCCCATCAGGCGGACGGTGACCGGCGCGCCGATGCAGACCAGCGGCAGCTTGGTCTCCTCGAAATAGCCCTCGACCCGCAGGCTGTCGCTGTCGATCAGCGCCATCGCCTGGGTGCCGGCGGCCAGATAGTCGCCGGGGTGCAGATCGAGATTGGTGACGACGCCATTCACTGAGGCGCGGACCTGGGTGCGCTTGAGGTTCAAGGCGGCGGCGTCACGCGCGCTCCGCGCCTCGGCCAGCGCGGCCTGCGCCGTGGCGACGCGGGCGACATTCTGCTCATGGCTTTCCTTGGCGACGAGATCGCCCAGCGCCAGATCGCGGGTCGCCTCTCGCCGGGCCTGACCGAGCGTGGCCTGGGCGCTGGCGATCTGCGCCTCCGCCTGTTCCAGCGCCAGTGCATAGCGCGGCGTGTCGATGACGAAGAGCAGGTCGCCCGCCTTCACCTGCTGATTGTCGCGCACCGCGACCGAGGTGACGAGGCCGCCGATATCGGGGGTCACACGCACCACATCGGCGCGCACGCGGCCGTCGCGGGTCCAGGGGCTGCGCTCATAATGGTTCCACATCCACACCGCGACGATGACGGCGAGGATGACGATGATGATGGTGGCGGCGCTGCGGATCAGCGTCCCGGTCAGGCGGTTCATAGGCGGATTCCCAGCATCGGAACGAGAATGGACAGGCCCCCGAGCGTCAGCACGAACAGGCTGAGGTCGACGAGTGCCCGATAGGCAAGAAAGCGGTAGAGGCCGAACGCCGCGATCAGGCGGGTCAGGCCATAGGTGAGGATCAGCGCGGCCAGCGCCAGCGCCAGCAGCGTGGGGAAGAAGACCCCGTCGATGGACAATTCGCCAGTCATGCGGGGCCTCCGGTCAATTTTGGCATGTGATAGCCGGCGCTGTCGGCGAACAGATTACGCCGCAGGCTGACCAGCGCCAAGATCGCATCGCGGCGGACCGAGGGCGCTGGATTGGCGGCGAGGTCGCCGATGGCGCTGTCGATATCGTCGAGCAGGGCGGGATCGGCCGATGCCGGCGCATCGGGATCGAGCCGGCGATAATGGTCGGCCACGCCGCCCAGCACCCGGCCGAGCGGGGCGCCTTCGTCGAAAGGGAGATCGACGCGGAGCTGGCGCAATTCGCCGATGGCGACACCGGTGCGCAGGTCGCGCAGCGCATCATAGAGCGGCTTGCCGCTGTCGGTGCGCATGGCGGCGAGACGCGGGGCGAGCAGCGCGATGCGGTCGAGCATCCGGTTGATCCAGCCGCGCACGTCGGGCTGGGTCATGAGATTGGCGCGGGCGGCGATATCGGCCCAGCCGGCGCGCACGGTACGGCGCACGGCGCGCTCCACCCCGGCCGATTGCAGCAGGCCGGCCATGATGATCGCGAACCAGATGCCGACCAGCTGCGCCACCGAGCCGTTCACATAGGAGGCAAAGGCACTGACATAGGCACTGGAGAGCAGCACCGGACTGCCCAGGCCGAGCAGGGTCGGCAGGGCAATGCCCATCCAGCGCGGCGAGGCCATCATCGCGCCCAGCACCAGCAGCGGCGGCGCATAGGCCAAGGCGAGCATGGCGAAGCCGTCGAGCCGGGGCATGATGGCATAGCCATAGAGGGCGCCGAGGAAGGTGGCGATGATCGTGCCGATCATGAAGCCCTTGAGCGGGGCGAGCGGATTGTCCGATGCGGAGAAGAGGGCGAGGAAGACACCGGCCAGCATCACCGCGCTGCCGCCGTCATGCCAGCCGCTGCCGATCCATAATGCGCAGCCGATCGTCACCGTCATGAAGGCCGCGAAGGCGCCGCGCGCGGCCCCGGCATAATCGCGATGCAGTTCGCGGTTGCGGCGCCCCTCCAGCAGTTCGGCGACGCGCGGCGTCACCGGGCTGCGGCTGTGGGTCAGCATCTGGTCGAACAGGTCGCGGCAGTCGCGATGCACGGCGATCAGCGTGCCGAGGCGGGAATAGAGGCTGAGCCGCATCATGCCGGCCCAGTCCATATGGCTGTCGGCCGCCGGTTCCAGCGCAGCGCAGCGGTCGATCAGCGCCTGGGCGCCGGCGGCGCGGGTGGCGCTGTCGGTGCCGGGATGATCGAGCCAGTCGCGCGCATCGGCGATCAGCTGTTCGACCTGGGCCGGGACGATGCCGCCATTGGCCTGTTTCAGCATGGCCAGCCGATCCTCCACCGCGGCGCCGAGCGGCAGCAGCAGCGAGAGCTGGTCCTGCATCGCGCGCACGGTGCGAACACGCGGCGCGAGGCGGCTGATGTCGAAGGGCAGATGGATCGACATCTGGTGCAGTTCGGTGACGTCCTGCGCCAGGCGGCGACGTTCGGCATCGAGGCCGGGCACCGGATCGGTCGCGATCGCGTCGCGCGACCAGCGTTCGGCGTCGCGCAGCATGGCTTCGACGCGGGCGAAGAGGTTGCCGGTGATCGAGCCGGGCAGGACGACGCCATGGACGATGCTGCCACAGGCGATGCCGATCCAGATTTCCTGCACGCGCAGGGTGGCGACGGTGAAGATGGTCTGGGGCGAGTCGACGTCGGGAAAGACGATCAGGCAGGCGCTGTAGCCGGCCAGCACGAACATGTAGGAGCGCGGCGTGCGATCGAGCAGCGAGACGAAGACGCAGAGCGCCAGCCAGAGCGCCATGGCGAGCGTCAGCAGTTCGGGCGAATTGACCAAGGGCGGGACGATCGCGACCGAGAAGGCGGCGCCGACGATGGTGCCGATGGCGCGGAAGATCGCCTTGGAAATCACCGCGCCGGCGAGCGGCTGGGCGACGATATAGGAAGTGAGAAAGGCCCAATAGGGGCGTTCCAGGCCAATGCTGAGCGCCACATAAAGGGCCAGCATCGCCGCCAGGAAACATTTGACGGAGAACAGCGCGGCGGGAACGCCGAGGCGCTCGCTCCAGGCTGACAAAGCGGCCTTTTTCATGACTGGCCCCGGCGCTCCCCGATACGGCGTCGCAGCAGGTCTAACAGATTGACGGCGGTCTCGATATCCGCGTCCGGCACACCATCGAGCAGGTCGTTGCGCATGTTGCTGAGCCGCGTTTCGATGCGGCCGACAAGGTCGCGGCCGGAGGTGGTCAGCGACAGGCAGTTGGACCGGCGATCCTCGGGATTGGGGGTGCGCTCGATCAGGGCCGCGGCCTGAAGATGGTCGAGGGTGCGGACCAGCGAAGGCTGGGTGATGCCCAGCACGTCGGCCAGTTCGATCTGGCGCACGTCGGCGCCCAGCCGGTCGAGATAGAGAAGACACCAGCCGGCGGAATTGGAGACGCCGAATTCGGCCAGGGTGGAATCGGCAAGCTGACGCCAGAGGCGCGCGATCTGCGGCATATTATGCGCCAGGGCGCGCTGAAGTTCGGTCCGATTCACGAACGCTTAGATAGCTAACTAATTTTATAGTACAACGGGTCGGCCATGAATTTTTGGTAATGTCGGCTGCGGCCCGGCGTGAACCGGGCCGCAACTGATTGGGTCAAGCCCGGCGCGTGCCGGTGAAGGGCGCGGCGCCGAAGGCACCGAGCTGCATCGTGCCGGTCAGGCTTTCGCCGGTGATTTCGGCTTCGCATTCCAGCGTCATCGGCATGGGGATGGTCATTTCCATCTTCCAGGTCAGCTTGTTGTCGGCGACCACGCCATCCTTGACGTCGAGCGAGCCCATCATGCCGGCAAAGGTGCCGTTGAAACGGTCGCCCGTGCTGATCACGGTGAACACGCCGGTCTGTTCGCCCAGCGGGGTCTTTGCCACGCAATCATAGGCACCATCCACTGCAGCCATCTCACTTCTCCTTTACGTTAGCGTCAATCAGCCAATGTGCCCATTTCCACCGGCAGGCCGACCGCGTCAAGCTGGGGCTTCACCAATTTCGCATCGCCGACCACGACCCAGATCAGTCGATCGGGATTGATCGCCGCGCGCGCGGCCTGATCCATCTGCGCCGCGGTGATGGCGCGATAGGTGGCCGGCAGGGTGGCGTAATAATCGTCGGGCCGGCCGAGCAGATTGTTGCGCATCATCGCCGAGAGCAGGTCGGACGAGGTTTCGAAGCTGCCGGGCAGCGACAGGATCTGGCCATTGATCGTCTGGTCGCGCTCCGCCTGGGTCGTGCCCTTGCTGGTCAGGAAATCCTTGATGTCCTGGCGCGCGGCGATGATCGATTCGCCGGTCTTGTCGGTCTGGACCGGGGCATAGACAAGCAGCGGAATGGTTTCCTTGACGCCGGGCATGCCGGTGCCCGCGCCATAGGCCCAGCCCTTCGCCTCGCGCAGGTCCATGGTCAGGCGCGAGGTGGTGCTGCCGCCCAGCACCTCGTTCGCGGTGATGAGGGTGACCGGATTGTCGGTGCCCGACTTGTTGGTGAGCTGGCCGGCGAGGATCATCGACTGCGGGCTTTGCGGCTTGTCGATGAGGACGATGCGCGCCGGGCGCATCATGCGGTCCATGCGGAACAGCTTGGCGCCCTTGGCCACGGCCGGGGCTTTCCAGTCGCCGAAGCGCTTTTCGAGCAGCGGCAGCAGTTCGGCCAGCGTCGTGTCGCCGGTGGCGAAGATGGTCGCATTGTCCGGGCGCATCCATGTGTCATGGAAGGCGACCAGATCGGCGCGCGTCACCGCCTTCACCCCGCTTTCGGTGCCCGAGCCGGTGAAGGGAATGCCATAGGGATGGGCCTGGCCATAGAGCATCGGCGGCAGCATGCGCTGGGCGATCGCCATCGGCTGGGTCTTTTCCGACGCGATGCGGGTCAGCATCTGGCTGCGCAGCCGTTCCACTTCCTTGGGATCGAAGGCGGGGTTGCGGATGATGTCGGCGAGCAGGCCGAGCGAGGCGTCGAGATTGGGCTTGAGCGCATAGAGGCCGACATTGGTCGCATCCATGCTGTTGGCCGCGCTGATGCCGGCACCGAGCCGTTCCTGCTCCTCGGAAATCTGCACCGAATTGCGGCTGGTGGTGCCTTCGTCGAGCAGGGCGGTGGTGAGCGCGGCGGTGCCTAGCTTCTGCCGGTTGTCGGCGGCATTGCCCGCGTCGAAGGCGACCGAGACCTTCACCACCGGCACGGTGGCGCGGCGCGAGAAGACGACCGACATGCCGTTCGACAGCTTGGCGCGCTCGACCGGCGGGAAGACCAGATCCTTGACCGGCTCGATCGGCGGCTCGGCGACCTTGGGCGGCGGCGGCGTGCCGGCCTTGGGCGCCGGGCCATTGGGATCGCGGAAATGGGCGGGATGCATGGTGGCGCTGCCCGAGGGCGCATTGCCAGCGAGCGCATTATCCTGCGCCGAGCGTTCGCCCGGCGACACGGTCAGGCGAAAGACCGGGCGGCCCAGCCATTTGCGCGCGGCGGCCGAGACGCTGGCGGGCGTCGCGGCGGCATAGATGGCGAGATCCTTCTTATATTTGCCCGGATCGTCGGAATAGACCGCGCCCTCGGCCAGGGTCACCGCCTTGCCGGAGAAGCCGCCGACCTTTTCGAGGCCGCCGATCGTGCCGGAGAGCTGCTGGGTCGCGGCGCGCAACACCTCGTCCGCGCTCGGCCCCTTGGCGAGATAGTCGGCGAGCAGCGCGTCGAGCCGCTTGCCCACGGCGACCGGATCCTGGCCCGGCTTCACGTCGACGGTGATTTCGACCATCGACAGCTTCTCGAACGGCTGGATGCTGGCCTTGACCGCAACCGCCACCTTCTCGTCGCGGACCAGGATATTGTCGAGGCGCGAGGAGCCGAGGCCGCCGAACACCGAGAGAGCAAGGTCGAGCTGCTGCAGGTCGGGCGAGTTGACGCCGGGGACGATCCAGTTGCGGTAGAGGCGGGTGGCAGCGACATTGTCGTGCATCACCTTTTCCACATCCTTGTCGAGCGTCGGCACGGTCGCGTCGACATCCTGCGGCGCCGGACCGGAGGCAATATTGCCGAACCATTTTTCGACCTTGGCCTTGGCGGTCGGCACGTCGATGTCGCCGGCCAGCACCAGCGTGGCATTGTTCGGGCCATAGTGAGTCTTGAACCAACTCTGGACGTCGGCGAGGCTGGCCGCGTTCAGATCCGCCATCGAGCCGATGGTCGAGTGGCGATAGGGATGGCCTTCGGGCAGCATGCCGGCGAGCTGGGCATATTCGACCAGGCCATAGGGCTCATTCTCGCCCATGCGCTTTTCATTCTGGACGACGCCGCGCTGGGCATCGAGCTTGGTCTGGGTCACGGCGCCGAGCAGATGGCCCATGCGGTCGGATTCCAGGAACAGCGCGCGATCGAGCGCGCCGGTCGGCACCGTCTCGAAATAATTGGTGCGGTCGAACCAGGTCGTGCCGTTCCAATCGGTGGCGCCGATATCTTCCAGACGGCCGAAGAAGGGACCGTCGGCATTTTCCGAGCCGTAGAACATCAGATGTTCAAACAGATGGGCAAAGCCGGTCTTGCCGGCAGGCTCGAAGCGCGAGCCGACATGATACCAGACCGAGACGGCGACGATCGGCGCCTTGCGATCGGTATGGACGATGACCCGCAGACCGTTGGGCAGGCGAAATTCCTGATAGGGAATGTCCACGGCTGACACGAGGCTGGAGAGCGGCGCGGGCGCGGCGGCGGCGGTGGCCGGCGCGGCCTGCGCGACGGAGCCAAGCGGCGCGAAGGCAAGCGCGGACAGGCCGAGCATCAGGGGAAGCCGGCGGGACATGCGGGTAAGGATCATGAAGACCTCTAGGACAGGAGGGCAGTCGATACGGCCGGAACGAACCCCGCCGCGATGGCGCGCAGCATAGCGGGGCGTGATAGCGGCGCAATACGCATGATATCGACAAGCGGAGGCTGGACAGCGACGGGGTGCAGCGGCAAGTCTGCGCGCCATCATCCATAGAGACGGAAAGTCCCCGATCCCATGAAACGCCTGGCCCTGCTGGCCGCCACCGCCGCCCTTGTGCTGCCCGCCACCCTGCCCGCTCAAACAGCAACGCCGGCCGCAGCCGATGCGCCGACCTTCTCGGCCGCCGCTGTGCGCGCCCATGTCGAATTTCTGGCCGACGACCTGCTGAAAGGGCGCGACACTGGCAGCGAAGGCCATGAAATCGCTGCCCGCTATGTGGCCAGCCAGTTCGATGGTCTGGGCCTCAAGCCCGCCGGCGACAATGGAAGCTGGCTGCAGCGCATCGGCTTCCAGAAGACCGAGCGCGCCAGGACGCCGGGCACGCTGACCGTCACCGGCCCGGCCAGCACCAAAAGCTTCACCCATGCCGGCGACGTGCTGATCGGCATGAACGCAGCCGAGCCCAAGCTGGACGTGTCGGCACCTTTGGTGTTCGTGGGCTATGGTCTGGAAAATGCGCGGCTCGGCCTCAACGACTATGCCGGGCTGGACGTGAAGGGGAAGATCGTCGTCACCCTGCGCGGCTATCCCAAGGGATTGCCGAGCGAGGAAGGCGCCCATCTGTCCGCCACCAAGGGCAAGATCGCCGAGGCGCATGGCGCGATCGGTATGCTGTCCATCGGTACCCTCCAGTCGATGAAGGCCCGCCCCTGGAACCGCATGGTCCAGTTCGCCGACGAGCCCGACTTCACCTGGGTCTCGCCCGAGGGCGTGCCGTTCGACGCCGCCCCCGGCATCCGGGTCGGCGCCAGCCTGGACGACGCAGCAGCGCAGGCGGTGTTCGCCGGCGCGCCGACCAGCATCGCCGCGATCCGCAAGGTCGCCGACAAGGCCGGCGGCAAGCCCAAGGGCTTTGCGCTCAAGTCGAATGTCCAGATCCAGGTCGAAAGCGTCAGCGAGCGGGTGACCAGCCCCAATGTCGTCGCCATCCTGCCGGGCAGCGACCCCAAGTTGAAGGACGAGTATGTCGTCCTGTCGGCGCATCTCGACCATATCGGCATCAGCCCGGAGAAGCCCGGCGACAAGCATGTCCTGAGCGACGCCGCAGGCGGCGTCGAAGGGCCCGACACCGACCGCATCAACAATGGCGCGCTGGACAATGGCGCCGGCATCGCGACCATGCTGGAAGTGGCGCGTGCCATGGCGCAGTCGCCCAACAAGCCGCGCCGGTCGATCGTCTTCCTCGCCTCCACCGGCGAAGAGAAGGGCCTGCTGGGCGCGGACTATTATGCCCGCCATCCCACCGTTCCGGGCAAGCAGATCGTCGGCAATGTCGACCTCGACATGCCGCTGCTGCTCTATCCCTTCACCGACGTGATCGCGTTCGGCGCCGACCATTCGACCCTGGGGCCAATCGTCGCCAAGGCGGTCGCGCCGATGGGGATCAAGCTGGCCGCCGACCCGATGCCGCAGGAAACCATCTTCGTGCGATCGGACCATTATATGTTCGTGAAGCAGGGCGTGCCCGCCGTGTTCCTGGCGACCGGCTATGCCAATGGCGGCGAGAAGGCCTGGGGCGAGTTTCTGAGCGGCGCCTATCACCATCCCGGCGACGACATGACTCAGAAGATCGACTGGGATGCGGGTGCCCGCTTTGCCGAGGCCAATTATCGCATTGCCCGGGTCATGACCGATAGCGACACCCCGCCGCAATGGTACAAGGCGGACTTCTTCGGCGACCTGTTCGCACCGGAAGCAGCCAAGGCGCCGAAGCAGTAAGATAGATGTGCGAGGGGCGCGCGGATTTTTTGCCCGCGCCCCTTGTGTGTCATTTTTGCAACATTACATCGCCAGCAATGCCTTGAAGGGGATGATAATGAACCTCGAAAAATTTACCGACCGCGCCAAGGGCTTTCTCCAGTCGGCGCAGACCGTTGCGATCCGCATGAACCACCAGCGGATCAGCCCCGAACATCTGTTGAAGGCGCTGCTTGAAGATGAGCAGGGCATGGCGGCCGGCCTGATCAAGGCAGCGGGCGGCGATGCCGCGACCGCGCTGCGCGAGACCGATGCCGCGCTGGCCAAGGTGCCGGCCGTATCCGGCAGCGGCGCGCAGCAGACGCCGGGCCTGGACAATGATGCCGTGCGCGTGCTCGATTCCGCCGAGCAGGTGGCGCAGAAGGCGGGCGACAGTTTCGTCACCGTCGAACGGCTGCTGCTGGCGCTGACGCTGGCGACCACCACGACGGCGGGCAAGGCGTTGGCGACCGCCGGCGTGCGTGCGGAGGCGCTGAACGGCGCGATCAACAGCCTGCGCGGCGGCCGCACCGCCGACACGGCGGGCGCGGAAGACCGTTATGATGCGCTCAAGAAATTCGCCCGCGACCTGACCGACGCGGCCAGGGCCGGCAAGCTCGACCCCGTGATCGGCCGCGACGAGGAAATTCGCCGCACCATCCAGATCCTGGCGCGCCGCACCAAGAACAACCCGGTGCTGATCGGCGAACCGGGGGTCGGCAAGACCGCGATCGCGGAAGGGCTGGCGCTGCGCATCGCCCATGGCGACGTGCCCGATACGCTGAAGGACCGCACGCTGATGGCGCTCGACATGGGCAGCCTGATCGCGGGCGCCAAATATCGTGGCGAGTTCGAGGAGCGGCTCAAGGGCGTGCTCGACGAGGTGAAGGGTGCCGACGGCCAGATCATCCTGTTCATCGACGAGATGCACACGCTGATCGGCGCGGGCAAATCCGAAGGCGCGATGGATGCCGGCAACCTGCTGAAGCCGGCGCTGGCGCGGGGCGAGCTGCATTGCATCGGCGCGACCACGCTCAACGAATATCGCAAATATGTCGAGAAGGATCCGGCGCTCCAGCGGCGGTTCCAGCCGGTGTTCGTCGGCGAGCCGACGGTCGAGGACACGATATCGATCCTGCGCGGCATCAAGGACAAATATGAGGCGCATCATGGCGTGCGCATCGCCGACGGCGCGATCGTGGCGGCGGCGACCCTGTCCAACCGCTACATCACCGACCGTTTCCTGCCCGACAAGGCGATCGACCTGATGGACGAAGCGGCGAGCCGCATCCGCATGGAGGTGGAGAGCAAGCCCGAGGAAATCGAAAATCTCGACCGCCGGATCATGCAGCTGCAGATCGAGCGTGAGGCGCTGAAGAAGGAAAGCGACCAGGCGTCGAAGGACCGGCTGGCCAATCTGGAAACCGACCTCGCCAATCTGGAGAAGCAGTCGGCCGAGCTGACGACGCGCTGGCAGGCGGAGAAGGACAAGATCGCGAGCGAGGCCAAGCTGAAGGAACAGCTCGACGCCGCGCGCATCCAGCTGGAGCAGGCGCAGCGTGGCGGCGACTATGGCAAGGCCGGCGAGCTGCAATATGGCACCATTCCGCAGCTGGAAAAGCAGTTGGCCGAGGCCCAGGGCGCGTCCAAGGGCGCGATGCTGCGCGAGGAGGTAACGGCCGAGGATATCGCCAGCGTCGTATCGCGCTGGACCGGCATCCCGGTCGACCGGATGATGGAAGGCGAGCGCGAAAAGCTGCTGGCGATGGAAGCCGAACTGGGCAAGCGGGTGATCGGCCAGGCCGATGCCGTGCGCGCGGTGGCGACCGCCGTGCGCCGCAGCCGGGCCGGCTTACAAGACCCGAACCGGCCGCTGGGCAGCTTCCTGTTCCTTGGCCCTACGGGCGTCGGCAAGACCGAGCTGACCAAGGCGCTGGCCGGTTTTCTGTTCGACGACGAAAGCGCGATGGTGCGCATCGACATGAGCGAGTTCATGGAGAAGCACTCGGTCGCGCGGCTGATCGGCGCGCCTCCGGGCTATGTCGGCTATGAGGAAGGCGGCGTGCTGACCGAGGCGGTGCGGCGCCGGCCCTATCAGGTCGTGCTGTTCGACGAGGTCGAGAAGGCGCACAGCGACGTGTTCAACGTGCTGCTGCAGGTGCTGGACGATGGCCGCCTGACCGATGGCCAGGGCCGCACCGTCGACTTCACCAACACGATCATCGTGCTGACGTCGAACCTGGGCAGCCAATATATCGCCGCCCAGCCCGACGACGAGCCGGTCGAGAAGGTCGAGGAGCAGGTGATGGAGATGGTACGCAGCCATTTCCGCCCGGAATTCCTCAACCGCCTGGACGAGATCATCCTGTTCCATCGCCTCGGCGCGGGCCATATGGCGCCGATCGTCGATATCCAGGTGGCGCGGGTGCAGAAGCTGCTGAAGGACCGCAAGGTGGTGCTGAACCTGACCGGCGAGGCGCGGGCCTGGCTGGGCCGGGTCGGCTATGATCCGGTCTATGGCGCACGGCCATTGAAGCGGGCGGTGCAGCGTTATCTGCAGGATCCGCTGGCCGACCTGATCCTGCGCGGCGAGGTGCCGGACGGATCGACCGTGACGGTGGAAGATGGCGACGGCGCGCTGAAGCTAAGCGTCGCATGACGACAATGGTTGCGGATTTCGCGCTGGCCGATGGCATCGACATCGACCGATTGCGATCCGACTATCAGCGCGACGGGCATGTCCGCATCGGTCCCTTCCTGACCGATGCGGCCGCCCGCGCGCTGGCCGCCCATCTGGACGCGCGCGAGGATTGGCGGATCGTCCTCAATTCGGACGAGAAACTGTTCGAGATCGATCGCCCGACGGCGCAATCGATGACGCCGCAGCAATGGGGCGCCCTGAACCAGGCGGTGCATGAGGCGGCCCGGCATGGCTTCCAGTTCCGCTATGGCAGTATCCGCGTGCCCGACGAGGAGCAGGCGCGCCGGCAGTCGCCGCATCTGCTGGATGCCTTCGTCCGCTTCATGGCGGGGCCGGAGGTGCTGGCGATGGTCCGGGCTATCACGGGCAGCGAGGCGATCGGCTTCGCCGACGGGCAGGCGACCCGCTATGTCAGCGGTGATTTCCTGACCGGCCATGATGATGGGGTCGCGGGGAAGAACCGGCACGCCGCCTATGTCTTTGGCCTGACCGAGGGATGGCGGACCGAATGGGGCGGATTATTGATGTTCCATGGTGCCGATGGCGGCTTTTCCGGCCGGGTGCCGGCCTTCAACAGGCTCGACCTGTTCCGCGTGCCACAATTGCACAGCGTCAGCTATGTCGTGCCTTCCGCTGGCGCGGCCCGAACGTCGGTGACCGGCTGGTTCCGGTCCGCGATGGAGTGAAGACGGCGACGGCGCACTGAGACCCAGTGTCGGCTAAGTCGGGCGCGCCGTGCGCCAGTTGGTCCTGAAAGGAGGGCGGCCCCGCAAGGGAGGGCCGCCCTTTTATATTATCTGGTTTAGAAGCTGGCCTTCGCGCCGATGCGGAAGGAGCGGCCCAGAATCGCCGACTCGCCAACCACCGGGTTGTAGAGATAGGCGCCATAGGTGGTCGCATCGATCGGCGGCTTGTTGTTGAAGACGTTCATGACGTTGGCATAAAGCTCGAACTGGTCGTTGACCTTGATCGTGCCCGTCATGTCGACGCTGATGAACGACTTCACGCGGCAGCCCTGATAGGCTTCACCATCATAGTTGGTCGGCACCAGGCTGCAGTCGCCGGCAACACCACCCTGATCCTCGGCCGAATAATTATAGCCATCGGTATAATAAGCGGTCGCGCTGAGCGAAGCTTTGCCGAAGTCCAGCGTATTCTGCCAGCTACCGCGCCACTGCTGCGTGCCCGAACCGGCCGTCAGGTTGAAGTTGCCGAGCGTGTCGACATAATGTTCAACCGTCCCGTCGGGATATTCGGTGTTCAGCTTGATGACATAGGTCGCATCGATCGAGGTCGAGAAGGTGATGTTGTCGCTCAGGCGGAACTTGCCCATCGCGTTGAAATCGATACCCGACGTCTTGATCGTGTTGGCATTGATGAAGCTGCCCTGCACGAAGGCGATGCGACGCTGCGAACCGGTATGTTCCTGATCGACTTCGTCCGGGATCACCGTCACGCCATCATAGGAGGTTTCCCCGGTGGCGTAATAGTTGGCGATCGCGTTCGAGAAGTTCACCGAGGTGATCGCGCCGGTCTTCTTGATGTTATAATAGTCGACGCTGAACGAAAGGTTGTTGAGCGGCTGGAAGGTCGCGCCGAGCGTGATGTTGCGCGACTTTTCCGCCTTCAGGTTCGGGTTGCCCACCGTCGTCTGACCGATCGAATAGTTGGTCAGATAGGTGTTGGGACCGGTGCCGGCCGAGTTCAGATGCTGATCGATGAATTCCTGCGGCATCGAACCGATCGACTGGGTGACATAGCCGGTGGTCGGCAGAGCGCCCATTTCCGCGAAGCTGGGGATGCGGAAGCCCTTCGAGAAGGTGCCACGGAACATCAGTTCGCGGATCGGCTTGAACTTCGCGCCGAACTTGGGCGAGAAATTGTCCTGGCCGGTCGAATAATGGTCGTAGCGACCCGCCGCCGTCAGTTCGAGCTGCTCGACGATCGGTGCGCTCAGTTCGAAATAGGCGGATTCGACATCGCGGTGGCCCTTGGCGCCAAAGGCGTTCAGGCGGAAATAGCGCTCGGTCTGACCGTCATAGTCGGGGTTGCCGCTGGGATTGTTAAGCGATTCATAGCGGGCGGCGACGCCGACCGCGACCTGCAGCGGACCACCCGGCAGGTCGAACACTTCCTTCGAAATGCTCGCCTGGCCCTGATAGAGCTGGGTCTTGCTGTGGTTGATCTGGGTCGGGGTCAGATAGTCGAGCGTCTCCTGCGAGGTCGCCGACGGGTTCATGAAATTATACGAACCGTCCGCGATCACATCGAGCAGATGCTGGATATAGACATAGCCCTTGGCCGTGGTCTTGAGCTTCGAGACCATGGCCGTGCCGTCGACCTGATAATGCCAGTCGTTGCCGAAATCGCCCTTGATGCCGGCGGCAGCGCGGAAGACCTGGCTGACCGATTCATTATATTCGGTGCTGGTCGGCAGGCGGCCGATGATGGCAGCTTCCTGGCCCTGGGCGGCATAGGGGTTGTTCGGGTTCAGCGTGCCGTTGGTCGCATCACAGGCGGCAGTGCCACGGGCGCAGACATAAACCGGCAGACGCAGCAGGCCCGCACCGGTCGAGGTCGAATAGGCCGAATAGTCGATACCGGCCGGCGCATTGGCGCGGATGATCGAGGCAAGGCCGGTGTAGGAGGACTTGCTGTTCTCATAGTTGAGTTCGAGATAGGCTTCGCCGCTGTCGCCGACGATCTTGGTGAAGCGACCCGAAATGCCCCAGCGCTGCTGTTCCGGCAGAACCTGGCTGTAATCGTGCGTGATGTCCTGCTGGCAAACGGTGTGCGGCGCGGTTGCATTGGCCGCATATTCCGCGTCGGTCAGCGTGTAGGGGTTCAGGCTACCACAGCCAGCAGCGGCGTTCAGCAGCTCGTAACGGCCGGTGCCGGCGCCAGTGGCGGCATCGTAGGGACGAGCCATGAAGACATTGGTCGCGGTCGACAGGCCGGTGAAGCCAATGCTGGGATCTACGCCATTGGCCATGTTGTTGGGACCGCAGACGCCGTCATGGCAGATCCCCGACAGATCGTCGCTGTTATAGGGATAGCCCAGGTCCTTGTTATAGACCGCAGCGCTCTTGAGATAATGGGCGCTGACATAGGCGTTGAAGCCCTGTTCGGACAGGTCGCCATAGCCATAGGTGGCCGACAGGCGCTGGTTGGCGCCATAGCCCTTTTCGGCGACGCCGGCTTCGGCCTGAAGGTGCAGGCCCTTCACTTCGCGCTTGGTGATGATGTTGACCACGCCGGCAACCGCGTCGGCGCCATAGGTGGCGGACGCGCCGTCCTTCACCACTTCGACCCGGTCGACGATGGCGTCGGGGATGGTGTTGAGGTCGACGAAATTGCGCGTGCCGTCATCGGCCAGCGGATAATAGGCGGCGCGCAGGCCGTCGAACAGCACCAGCGTCGAGGAGGTCGACAGGCCGCGCAGCGAGACCGCCGACGCACCGCCAGCGAACGCGCCATTGGCCGAGAAGCCGTTGGTCAGCGCCGGGCCGTTATTGGCCGACAGATTCTGGATGCCCTGCTGCACCGTGGTGATGCCGCGGATCGCCAGATCTTCCGACGAAACGGTGGTGATCGGCGAAATCGTTTCCTTGTCGATGCGGCGCAGCAGCGAGCCGGTCACGACGATCGTGTCGTTCGCGCCGTCATCGGCCTGGGGGGCGGCATCCTGAGCATGGAGGGGCGCCTGGAACAGCGCGGTGGCGAGAATGACGGGCGCGACTCCGGCCCGCAAGAATGCGGCAATCGATGCGTTCTTCAAATTTCCAGTCCCTTATCTGGAGCGGCAGTTTTGTCTGCCTGCTGATGACCAGTGCGACCCTGCGGAACCACAAGGCGGGGCATGGGTGCGCCCCATGGAACCGGCTGTAAACCCGGTTGCGTTACGAAACGTTACGATTTTTACAGATGTGCAACATTCCAGCAACACCATTACGGTGTTGAAACTAAATCATATTCTGCTGAAATCGTCCGACGGGATTCGCCAAAAACCCCGTAATCATGGGGATTTTCAAGCCAATTTCGTGTATGCATCAAAGGGCAAATGAAAAGAGCGCGTAATTATATTACGCGCTCTTTGTTTCTCAAAATTCCGCTCACACTTGCCGTTGCGAGAGCGTGGAATGAACCTGGGCGCCTTATGAAAGCGCCCATCTGACCTTAATCACCGCCTGCGCCATTGGGATCGAAGCCCTGCCGCGTGCGCCCCTGAATATCCTCCGCATCGCGGCTGCCGGCGGCATCGATCTTGCTCCACTCGGCATTGGTGTGACAGATGCGACGCTTCTTCACCAGGGAGCCGGTTTCGACCTGGCTTACACATCGGACATAATTGGGATCCTTCCGATCCAGCTTAGCGCCGGTCGAACCCGTTGCAGCCGTCTGTGCCAGCAATGGCGTCGGCAATAAGACACTCCCCATTGCGAGAACATATTGCAGCCGCTTCATGACAGAGCCTCCCTAAACAAGTCGCTTTATGATATGCCCTGTTTCCATATCCCAGTAAATGGATGAGCATTCAGCAACAAGGTTGACATGACCGTCGGGTTTCAAAATAGCGCCTCCCCTACCGCTCCGTTGCAGCGCAATGCCATGCAGTTAATGATGGCCGGCCAGATTCGTCCCGCTATCCAGGCCTTTCGGGATCTGATTGCCGCTCGGCCCGCCCCGATGGCCGATGACTGGTATAATCTTGCCTATTTGCTCCGCTGTGACCGACAGTTTGAAGCCGCGCTGAAACATTATGATCAGGCTCTGGCACTCGGTATTCCGCAGCCTGAAGACGTCTATCTCAATCAGGCCGCGATCCTGTCGGAACATCTGCACCGGCAGGACGCCGCCTTGGACGCCCTGGCAAGCGCTTTGAAATGCAATAGCCATTTTGTGCCAGCCTGGTTCAATCTCGCAACCATCCACGAGGATCGGGGACAGGCGCAGGAAGCCCGTGCAGCCTATCGCCATATCCTGGACCTCTATCCTGTCAACGGCCGCGCCCATGCGCGCCTGACCGCAATCGACCTGTATCATGATCAGGCCGTCGACGCCTTGAACCGCCTAACCCATGTGATGGGTCAATCCGGCCTGCATGCCGAGGACCGAGCAGAACTGCACTTCGCAAGCGGGCTAGCGCTGGACGCATTGCAGCGATTTGACGAAGCCTTCGTGCATTTTCAGCAGGGCAACCAGCTTGCGCGCCAGTTGATCGACCCTGCCCTGGCTTATGACCGCGCCGCGATGGACCGGATGGTCGACGGGCTGATCGCGCATGTGCCTAAACATTCCGGCTCACAGCAAATGGAAGACATGGAAGATCGGAACCCGCCGATCTTCATCTGCGGATTGTTCCGATCCGGCTCAACACTGGCGGAAAGACTGATCGGGCGGCATTCGCGCGTCACCGCGGGCGGTGAGCATGAAAGCATTCCGGCGATCGCCAGTGGCCTGCCCTCGCCCGCAACCTTGTCATCGAGCCAGATTGTGCAACTGCGCAATCAGTATCTCAGTGAAATCGGCGCGGCATTCCCCGATGCGTCACTGATCACCGACAAGCGCCCGGACAATTTTCTGCATATCGGCCTGATCAAGCAGCTCTTCCCCGATGCAAAGATCATTCATACGCGGCGAAACCTGCTGGACAATATCCTGTCCATCTACTTCCTCTATTTTGCCGACGGCATCAGCTACGGCTTCGATCTGGACGACATTGTCCATTATGTTCGATGTTATGATCGCCTGATGCAGCATTGGCGTTCGCTCTATGGCGAGGATATCATCGATCTCGACTATGACGCGCTTGTCCAGGCCCCCGAAATGGTGATGCGCGCAGTGCTAAGCGCGCTCGATCTGCCTTGGGAAGATGACTGCGCCCGCACCAGCAATGACAATGCAGCGGTCAAGACAGCGAGCAGTTGGCATGTCCGCAAGCCGCTCAATGACCGATCCTCTGGCCGATGGCACAACTATGCCTGCCAGATGGACGGCGTGCGCCACGCGTTAGGGGATGCGATCAAGACCTAGAGCAGATGCCGATCCGACCATGCCGGATCGACTGCTTTTATTTTTGATCCGGCTCGTTTTCCGATCCAGCGGACGATCCTATTTGCTTAGAAACGCTCTAGCTCGCTGTGCCGGTGATCTCGAACATCCGGCTGAGCAATGCCTGTTCCGCAGGACTCAGGTGCGGATTCCATACGTCGAAGATCAGGACCACGCGCGGCTTTTCGCTGCGATTCCACGCTTCATGCTCGATCGTGTCATCAAAGGCAAAGGCTTCGCCTTCCTTCCATTGACGGGTTTCTCCACCGACGCGAAACGCGCAACCATCGGGTACGATCAGCGGCAGGTGGATGATCGCGCGACTATTCGTCACCCCCGTATGGGGAGGGATATGGGCACCAGGGCGCAGCAGCGAGAAAAAGGCGGAAGGTGCCTTTCCAGGAATATGGCTTTGCGGAACCGCTTCCAGCGCCTTTGCCGTTTCAGGGCAGAGATCACACACCGCATCGTTACGGACGCCATATTCCCACAGGAAGCAGGCAGTCCAATCCAGCGAACCGTCCAGCGTCGACCATTTGGTTTCCGGGCCGCCCTTCTCCATGCGCACATAGGGGCGGATAAGGTCGTTCTTGCCATATAGAATGGCTTCAGCCTCTGCCCGGATCGCGTCGGAGCGCGCCTCCAATTGTTCAAACCAGAGAAAATGCGTCCGATCGAAAAACTCATCGGCCGGCAGAAAGGGATAATGAATGCCGGCACAAACATTAGGGTAGATGCGCCGTCGACCAAGGCTATGGTCGACACACGCGCGGAAACGCCGCGCCTGTGGTCCCAGCATGTCGATCTGATCGACCAGTGCTTCATCGATCGTTGCGGCAAGCGTCGCATTATGCTCGGCCAGAAACGCCTTGGCGTGAGCCAGCATGTTGCGCACCGCCGGGGGCGGATTATCGATCCCTTCGAGCAGCTGCGCAACATGGCTCCAGCCTTGCGCAGCTTCTGCCATATGGCCGTTGCGTTGATGCAGTTCCGCCATACGATATTGCGCCATGACATGGCGGCGATCGATCGCCAGCGCGCCCTCAAGGCTGCGCCGTTCGCCATCGACGTCCTGCGCACCGCGATGCGCCGTCGCCAGATTCATCCACAGCGCCGGCTCATTGGGATCAGCTGCAATGGCCGCCTGAAAGAAGTGACATGCAGCTTTCCAGTCGCGCTGTCCCAACGCCTGCATACCGCGCGCATTCGCAACCAAGGGATTGCCGGGCACGAGGGCATCGGCGCGCGCAAGCAGGGCAGCTTCTTCCTCCGGCCGCCCATTGGCACGCGCCTGCTGCGCCGCGGCCAGGAAACGCTGCATATCTTCTTGTGCTTGCACGCTCATTCCAATGTCATGACGGTTGAATCCGCAGCCCAAAGGCATATGCCTCCGCTATGACACAAGATTTCCGACAACAGAACCCCAGTGCCGAATGGCTGGCCCATCGCTATGATCCGACGCATGACGCGATCCAGTTTCACGTCATCGACCGCGCGCTGCGCCGATCCACGCCCTTTCTGACAGATGACTGTCTTGCGCCCAAGCATCCCCCACTGGTGATCAAGCGTAGCGATCTCGCCGTCAGCCCAAGCCCGATCCACTTCATATTCCATTCGGCCTATTGCTGCTCGACCTTGCTGGCGAGCGCCTTCGACCTACCGGGATCGGCCATGTCCCTGAAGGAGCCCGTCCTGCTGAACGATCTGGTCGGATGGCGGCAGCGCGGTGCAGCGCCTGATGCCGTAAGCCATGTCCTCGACAGCGGCCTGTCCGTCCTGGCGCGCCCGTTCCAGACTGGAGAAGCAACCATCGTCAAGCCATCCAATGTCGTCAATGGACTGGCGACTGCCATGATGAGCCTGCGGCCCCAGGCCAAGGCGATCCTGCTCTACGCCCCACTCCAAGCCTATCTGACATCAATTGCGCGCAAGGGGATGACCGGGCGACTTTGGGTGCGCGAACTTCTGTCGCGGCAATTGGTCGATGGGCTGGTCGAACTGGGCTTCACCCCGCGCGATTATCTGCTGCATACCGACCTGCAAGCCGCTGCAGTCGGCTGGCTGGCGCAGCATCGGCTGTTCGCAATCATGGCGGACCGCTGGCCAGACCGAGTCCGGACGCTCGACAGCGAGCAGTTGATTGCCGACCCGCTCGCCAGCCTGGATGCCGCCTCCGCCTTTCTGGGCATCGCACCGCCGGCCGATGGCTTTACGCCCGTGATCGAGACGGTCTTCCAGCGCAATGCCAAGGACGGAAGCCCCTTTAAGCCCGGCCAGCGGGAAGGCGACCGGCAGCAAGGGCAGCAATTGCATAAGGAAGAAATAGAACGGGTTGCCCAATGGGCTAAATTGGTCGCCCACAATGCGGGCCTGCCGGATCAACTGCCGATGCCCTTGCTGGCAAACTGAAGGCACCCTTCATTCAAATCCGGGGCCCGTTCCAAATTGAACAGGCACAAAAAAAGGGGCGGCCCGCGAAGGCCGCCCCTCTCTTTTTAGCGATATGTCTTAGAACTTCAGACGCGCGGTCGCAGCGAAGCGACGGCCAACCGCGTCGTAAGTCGACGGGAAGGTGTTACCGCTGTTGTACGTGGTCGTACCGGCAGCCGAACCGACAAGCGGCGGCTTCTTGTCGAAGATGTTGAATGCCGACATCGTCAGATCAAGGTTATCGGTAATCCCGAAGCGCGTGGTCAGGTCGAAGTAGTTGTAGGCGCTGATCTTGTTGAAGTTGTAGCTCTTACCCGCCAGCGGGCTCGGGCCAGTGATCTCGCCATTGAACAGGTTCCGGCTGGCCGCGGTGAAGCCGCGAGCAACATAATCGGAAGCCTGACCTTCATACTTCACGCTGTCGATATAGCGCCACAGGAGCGACAGATCGACCTTGCCGAAGGTGAAGGTAGTACGCTGAGTGAACGAGAACTCCGGCTGGATCGACGCACAGTTGACGCTGAAGTAGCCGACGCAATCACGGTTGTAGGACGACGACGATGCCTGGAAGGTCGACTTGTTGGTCCAGTTACCGTTGAAGCTCAGAGCGAGCTGCGCGAAGTTCAGATCGGTCTGATAGTTGACCGACAGATCGATACCGTCGGTAGCCAGACGACCATTGTTGGTCAGCGGCTGAGGCAGACCCAGAATCGGGTTGGTCGCAGTCGACGTACCGCTCAGACGACCATTTGCCGGGTTACGACGGATCGACGTACAGGCTTCCGAGGTCGCCGACGCTGCCGTGATGTTATCGAAGCAGGCGCCCATGATATCCAGCGGCGTTGCCGAGGTGATCGCGTTGCTGACCTTGATGTTGTAATAGTCAACCGACACGGTCAGGCCGCTCACAAAGTTACGCGGCTGCAGAACCATACCAACGGTGAAGGTCTTCGCGGTTTCCGGGCGAATGTTCGGGTTGCCACCGCCAGTAGCATTGGCCTGATCCGCGCTCGGGGTCTGGATCGCACCAATCGATGCTGCCGGAGCACCCTGCGCAAGGCAGACGGCACGCAGGTTCGCGTCGATGGTCGGTGCAGCACCGGCGCACGGATCGGTCGCCAGGCTGGTCAGACCGGTAACAACCGGTGCGAACAGTTCACCAATGTTCGGCGCGCGAACGGCGTGCTGATAGTTGCCGCGGATCTTAAGATCATCCACGGGCGCCCAGGTCGCACCGAACTTGTAGGTGGTCGCGTTGAAGCGCGGGCTACCAGCGGTATCAACCTTGTACTTCGAATAACGGATACCGCCTTCGACGGTCAGTTCCTGAACGAAGGGACGATCCGAAACCAGCGGCGCGATGACTTCGCCGAAGAATTCGTAGACGTCGAAGCCACCATCCAGCGGCAGAACAGCGCCGCCGGCGCCACCGAGTTCACCCGGGACGAGCGAGAGATTGTCCGGGATACGCTGGGCGGTGTAGTTGCGATATTCCGTACCAGCCGCGAACGAGACCGGGTTCGACGCCAGCGGCGACGAGAAGCCCAAATCGCCCGACAGCAAGGCATGCGCCTGCGACAGGCTGGCCTTGTTGGTGATCGTGCTCTGACCGTTCAGGAAGGCAGCCTGATCGGCCGTGATGGTGCCGAACAGGTTGAGTGGAACGCAGCCATTGGCCGTGTTGGTGCAAGCGGTGGTGCTGGTGGCGTTCAGAGCCTGCTGCACGCGCGAGTTCAGAACATAGCCCGACTGGGTCTGGGTGTTCTGGCTTTCACCATGCGAACCATAGACTTCAAGGCTCAAGCTATCGTTGATGTGATAGCGCGTGCCGATGTTGATATCGAAAATCTGCGTTTCGTAGCTGCTGATACGCGGACCGATTTCAACGGTACGACGATAGACAGCCGGCAGCGGCAGCGCGGCGTTGGTGTTGCACGCGGCGCCCAGAGCGATACCCGCTTCGGTACAGATACGATCACGAATCGCGGTCGGCAGATAGGGATTGTTGCCCGGGATGGTCAGCGAGGTGCCGAAAATGCCCGACGGTGCGATGATCGTGTCGACAGTGTTCTTCGAGAACAGCGCGCGCGAGAAGACTTCCACCTTATCCGACACTTCATAGCGGGTCGAACCATAGATATTGAAGCGCTTGAACGGCGTCACGAAGATATTGTACGGGTTGAAGTTGAAACCTTGGTAGAACGGTACCAACGACTGGCCGTCTGGGCTGACCTGGGTATCTTCGGTCGCGAAGGAAATGCCGGTCGGCGTCGAGGTGAAGGACGAACCCGAAGCACGGCCCGTCGTCGACGAAATGCCGTAGATCGAGATGTCGCGATCGCCCTGATAGATCGGATCAGCTTCCTGGTAACCCACGGACAGAACGGCATTACCACGACCATCGTCGAAGTTTGCACCGACCGTGAAGTCCATATTGAAGCGGTTACCATCGCCCTGGTCGGTGATCTGCTCACCGATGCTCAGGTCCATGCCCGCGAAGTCGCGACGGGTGATGAAGTTGACGACACCCGAGACAGCGTCCGCACCGTAGGTGGTCGATGCACCGCCGGTCAGCACCTCAACACGCGATACGAGCGCGGTCGGGATATTGTTAAGATCGAACGAACCACCAAAGTCAGCAGGGGCAACGCGCTGACCGTCCAGCAGTACGATGTTACGGTTACGGCCCAGGCCACGCAGGTTGACATAAGCCGCACCGCCATTGCCGTTGTTGACGTTCTGGCCGATGCTGGGAACGACGCCCGGAATGTCACGCAGAAGCGCTTCCGCGTTGGTCGTCTGACGCAGTTGCATTTCGGTTTCACCGACCGCGGTAACCGGCGACGTCGAAGTGAGATTGGGGTTGCGGATCAGCGATCCGGTAACAACGATCGTATCGGTCGCCGCAGCTTCGGCCCCCTGCGGGGCTTCCTGCGCGAACGCAGCGGTGGCGATCAGCGACGCGCCGAGAATCGCCGGAGCGGCGCTGGCACGCAGAAGTGCCCTCTTCGAAAATGTCTTCACGTTTCCAGTCCCTTGCTCTGGAGTTGGGCAGTCACCTGCCTTCATATGCACCTACAAGGGGATATAGTGCCCGACAGCGATCCCCCCGTATGGATTGCGGGAACCTGCGCGGTGGGAAAGCCGCTGTAAAGCGCGCGGAATTGCACATTGCCGCTTTTGAACAGCCCTGTATCAAAAATGCAACAAGGCGAAACATGTGCAATTTTACGGCTGCAAAGCAAGATAATTTCAACCACAACGCCGCATGCGTAGCAATGCTGCAACTGCAATCCAGCTGCTGCCAGTTTGTAATTTTCAGACCTAATTTCGGAAGGGGTGCCCCCTCTATTGACGGTAAATCCGCAGGGTGCATGGTGCCGCCAGATGGCGAGAGATGGACGGAGAATCAAGTATATGAAGGCACATCTTGTGATGCTCGGGGCTCTACCGCTCTGTCTGGCCATAAGCGGTGCGCAAGCCGCGCAGCGCCAGCAACCACGTGCCGAAATATTTACCGACCTCCTGAAATGTCGTGAAATCGCTGACAATTCAGCTCGTCTTGCCTGTTATGACCGACAGGTCGGCGTAATGGATCATGCCGCTGAGCGCGACGAGGTTGTTGTACTCGACAAGACCGAACTTAACAAAACGCGGCGTTCGCTGTTCGGCTTCACCCTTCCAAAGCTGCCCTTCCTGACGGGAAACAATGACAACCAGGACACGAAGGAAGCTGAAGAATTCAACCAGATTGAAGCGAAAATCGCTACCGTGCGAAGCGCAGGCAATGGAATATGGCAGATCACGCTGGAAGATGGCGCGCAGTGGATAACCACCGAAGCCACGACTGGCCGCCAGCCCAAGGCCGGGCAGATGATCGAAATCCGCCGGGCGACGATGGGCAGCTTCATGGGGAAGGTTGAAGGCGGTCGTGCCGTGCGGATGAAACGGGTCGGCTGATCCCGGCCGCGCCGCTACCGCGCCTGCGGCATCGGCCCGGCGAGCAGCAGCGGGTCGATGCGCGCCTCGTTCCATTTCATGCCCCAGTGAAGATGGGGGCCGGTGGCGCGCCCTGTGGCGCCGATCGCGCCGATGCGTTGCCCCTGTGCCACATGGTCGCCGGGCTTCACGTCGATCCGCGACAGATGCAGGAAGGCGCTGTTGAGACCATGGCCATGGTCGATCATCAGCAGATTACCCTCCAGCGTGAAGGGATGATCAGCGGCGAGGATCACGACGCCATCGGCCGGCGCCACCACCGGCTCACCGGTCGCGCCGGCGACATCGACGCCGCCATGATAGGCGCCCGGCTGCCCCTGATAGATGCGCTGCGATCCGAACAGGCCGGAAATCCGGCCCATGCGCGGCCAGATGAAGCGCTGGCGCCAGCCCTGAGCATCCGTCGCCTTGTCGCGGGCGGCGGCGATCTGCTCCAGTTCGGGCTTGCGCAGGGCGAGGAAGGCCTCGCTGCTTTTCGTCGGTCGCAGCGGCGCATTGATCCGTTCCAGCCGCCATTCGCGCGGGGCGACGGTCAGGGCGCGATCAATCACCCGACCGTCCGACAGGCGTGCGCTGAGCTTCGCCGGCGGCGGCGCGTCACGATCGAAGGCGATCAGAAAGCGGCCATCGGCATCGACCGGCACCGGTTGGTCGCCGAAATACAGTGCGACCGTGCCGGCCGGCGCCGTGCCGAGCAAAGTGCCGCCCTGGATCGCCGGGCCGGACAGGATGAAATCAGGGCCGGCCACGCTCGCCGGTGCCGCGCGCAGCATCGCCGGGACGAGCGGCGATGCGGTGAGAGCAAGCACGACAGCGAACCAACGTATCATCCGACGGCGCGCGCCTTCAGTTCCGCCTCGACCGACAAAGCGGCGCTGGCATAGGGCTCCTGGCGGGCGATCGACCAGTAGCGCAGATCCTCCAGCGGGATGCGCTGGCCGGACACGGCGCACAGCACATGGTCGCCGGCCTGCAGCACGCGAAAGCTGTAGGGCATATAATGCAGCCGGGCCGGGCGGTCGCGGTTGGACATCAGCATGGGCATATGGCCTTTCTGCGGCGCATCAGGAGAAGAGATCCTGCTGGCCGCCTTCAACAATGTCGCGCGGCTTGCGCGCGGGACGGGATGGGGCGGATATAGCGGGCGCAGGGGCCGGCTCAAGAGGTGCGGCGGTGTCGATTGCGGCGGCCACGGCGCCATCGGCGAAGTGCAGGCTGACCTGGCCTGCGGCCTGCGCATCGACCACCGAACGGACCAGCCGGTCGCCCGCCATCACCCGGGCAAAGCCGCGCTGCAACGGCAGATCGGGATTGACCGAGGTGAAGAGGCGCGAGAGGCGATCGAAGGCGGTGGCGCGATCGCGATAGACGCGGGTCAGATAATCGGGGCGCAACCGCAACCGGTCGACCCGCTCCGCCGCGCGGCTGACATATTGGCGCAGCAAGGCAGGCCGCAGCGCGCCACTGACCTGGCCCAGATGGGTGCGGGCATCGGCCAGACGGTGGCGCAGGCCGCTGTTGAGACCGTCGGACAGAAGATCGAGCCGCTGCCGCTGCGGCGCGAGCAAGGTGTCGGGCGTCGGCATCAACCGCGCCTGCATCTCCAGCCGTTCGCGCGCCTGCATCGCCCCGCGCCGCACCGCGCGGCCCGAGCGCAGGCCCATTTCATTCAGCATCGCCAGCAGTTCGGCGCGAACCGGGACCGCCATTTCGGCGGCGGCCGTGGGCGTCGGCGCGCGCATGTCGGCGGCATAGTCGCACAAGGTCGTGTCGGTTTCATGCCCGACCGCCGAAATGGTCGGGATCGAGCATTCGGCGACCGCGCGGACGACGATTTCCTCGTTGAAGCTCCACAGATCCTCGATCGAGCCGCCGCCGCGCGCGACGATGACGAGATCGGGCCGGGGCAACGGCCCGCTGCCGTCCATGGCGGAAAAGCCGCGCACGGCGCGGGCGATCTGTTCGGCCGCGCCCTGCCCCTGAACCAGCACCGGCCAGAGCAGCACCTGGGTCGGGCAGCGATCCGCCAGGCGGTGGAGAATGTCGCGGATCACAGCCCCAGTGGGCGAGGTGACGACGCCGATGGTGCGCGGCAGGAAGGGCAGGCGGCGCTTGCGGTCGCGGTTGAACAGCCCTTCGGCCGCCAGCTTTGCCTTGAGCTTTTCGAGCAGCGCCATCAGCGCGCCTTCGCCCGCAAGCTCCATCCGGTCGATCACGATCTGATATTTGGACCGGCCGGGATAGGTGGTGAGCTTGCCGGTGGCGATCACCTCGACCCCATCCTGCGGCTGGAAGGCGAGCCGCTGCGCCCCGCCCTTCCACATCACCCCATCCAGCACGGCATTGTCATCCTTCAGCGCCAGATAGAGATGGCCCGAAGCCGCGCGCTTGAAGCCGGAAATCTCGCCGCGCAGGCGGACATGACCGAACCGATCCTCCACCGTGCGCTTCAGCAGGCCCGACAATTCGCTGACACTGAGCGGCGGCGCGTTGTCCCCCGCCCTTTCCTCCGCTAACAGGCGGCCCGAACTGTCATAGGCATCAAATTCCGGGGACATGGCCGAGATGAACATCCTTCTGCTTGGCGGCGGCGGCCGCGAACATGCGCTGGCGTGGAAGCTGGCACAATCGCCACGCCTCTCGACGCTGTATGCGGCGCCTGGCAACCCCGGCATAGCCCAGCATGCCAATTTGGTCGACCTCGACGCGACCGATCATCGCGCGGTGCTGGATTTCTGCACCCGCCACTCGATCGCACTGGTGGTGATCGGGCCGGAAGCGCCGCTGGTCGATGGCCTGGCCGATAATCTGCGCACCATGGGCGTCGCCGTGTTCGGCCCCGACAAGAAGCCGGCCCAGCTGGAAGGCTCCAAGGGCTTCACCAAGGATCTGTGCCAGCGCGCGAACATCCCGACCGCCGCCTACCAGCGCGTCACCAGCAAGGATGGCGCGATCGCCGCGCTCGACGATTTCACGCTGCCGGTGGTGATCAAGGCCGACGGGCTGGCCGCGGGCAAGGGCGTGATCATCGCCGAAACGCGTGAGGAAGCACTGGACGCGCTCGACACCATGTTCTCCGGCGCGTTCGGCAAGGCCGGCGAGGAAGTGGTGCTGGAAGAGTTCATGACCGGCGAGGAGGCGAGCTTCTTCGCCCTGACCGATGGCAGCGCTATCCTGCCCTTCGGGTCGGCCCAGGATCACAAGCGCGTCGGCGATGGCGACACCGGCCCCAATACCGGCGGCATGGGCGCCTACAGCCCGGCCCGCGTGCTGACGCCCGAACTAGAGGCGCAGGTGATCGAGCGGATCATCAAGCCGACGGTCGAGACGCTGGCGGCAGAAGGCATGCCCTATTCCGGCGTGCTCTATGCCGGGCTGATGCTGACCGAGGAAGGCCCCAAGCTGATCGAATATAATGCCCGGTTCGGCGATCCCGAATGCCAGGTGCTGATGATGCGCTTCGACGGCGATCTGGTCGAATTGCTGCTGGCGGTGGCCGAAGGAAGGCTTGCCGAACAGGGACCGGTCACGCTGGCGGATCGCACCGCGCTGACCATCGTAATGGCGGCCAATGGCTATCCCGGCACGCCGGAAAAGGGTGGCGTGATCGGTGGTATCGAGGTGGCCGAAGCGCAGGGTGCGCGGGTTTTCCACGCCGGCACCGCCGAGAAGGACGGCGCGATCGTCGCCAATGGCGGACGCGTGCTGAACGTTACCGCGAGCGGCGCCAACGTGGGCGAGGCACAGGCTGCCGCCTATGCCGCAGTCGATGCGATCGACTTCCCGACCGGCTTCTGCCGCCGCGACATCGGCTGGCGCGAGGTCGCCCGCGAGGCGCAATAAGGGGCAAACCGGCGCGGAATCGGGACATGTCCCCCTTGTCCCGCGCCCTGCCCCGCCCTTAAATAGGGCGAGATATCCATTCCGGGAGGCAAAGGGCGATGCAGGAATTCTTCATGGACTATGGCCTGTGGCTGCTGATCGCGCTGCTCGTCGTGATCGGCCTGGTGTTCCTGCTGTCGGGCAAGGGCAAGTCGGCCGTGGTGGACGAGACCGCCCCGGTAACGCCGCCCATGGTCGCCGAGCCGGTCGCGGTCGAGCCGGCGGTCGAGGAAGCGCCCGCCCCCGCACCCGTGATCGAACCGACGCCCGCGCCGATCCCGGCATCACCTGCCGTCGCGGCACCGGCTGATGGCGCCGACGACCTGCTGAAGCTGAAAGGCGTTGGCCCGAAACTGGGCGCGCTACTGACCGAATTGGGCGTGACGCACTATACCCAGATCGCCGGCTGGAGCGACAGCGACATCGCCGCGATCGACGCGAAGCTGGGCAATTTCAAGGGGCGCCCGGTCCGCGACCAGTGGATCGACCAGGCCAAATATCTCGCCGCTGGTGACATTGCCGGCTTCGAAGCGAAATATGGCAAGATCTAGACTATGACCGTTGACGGTTCCGGTTGCACGGCAACCGGGGCCGGCCTGCGTTGCGGCACGGCGCCCAAGAGCAGCGGCGGCAATCGCCCCTGCCCCGCAAGTGCGCTGGCGATGTAGAGCAGCAGCACTGCACCAGCGAGAATGACGGCGCCATGCGGGTCCAGCATCGCCACCAGTCCCATAACCAGCGGGTGCCAGAGATAGAAGAACAGGCTTTCGCGCCCGATCCGGTTGATCGGGCCGTAATGCAGGCGCACCGCCGACACGCTGGGCAGCAGCGCGATCAGCGCCAGGCACATCAGCAGGCGGGCGGGCACGAAGGCAAGCGCATTGCCGGTGCCATAAAGATCCGACCACCAGAACAGACCCAGCGCCCCGACCAGCAGCACGGGCCACAAATAGCGTTTGGGCATGCCGCGTTCGGCCATCAGCATGCCGAAGAAGAAATAGACCGGATAGCGCAGGAAACGACTGTCGGGCGACAACAGGCTGCCGCCCACTGCCCCATGGTCGAGGCCGAAACTATACATGGTGGCCAGGCTGACAGGGGTGCCGATCGCCAGCAATAGCAGTGGCGAAAGCGGCATTAGCCGGGTCACCAGAATCAACAGGAACAGCGCCGGCACATACCAGAGATGGAAGGGCGGGCGCAGCAGCATGTCGAGCGGCGTCTGCCAGGAAAGCAGGCCGCCGCTGGCGAGCCAGTAGACGATCATCGCCACAGCCCAGGGCAGCAGCATGCGTCGGCCATAGCGGCTGAACATTTCCCCGGTCGGCATGGCACGGGTGCGCGTGACGTTGAGCAGATAGCCCGAAATGCCGATCATCAATGGCATGCGGAAACCCGCGCCGATCCACAGCAGGACATGCTGCTGATGCGTCAATTCCATCGCATGCCCGCCCATGACAAGCAGGATCAGCAAGCCTTTCAGCAGGTCGATCGATGGGTTCTTCGCCACGGGATGCTCGCAAAATTGCCATCGAAACGATAGCGTCACAATATTGCCAACCTCTTAAAATCCGCAATGACATCATTCTATGGCAGCCATCTTTTCTTAAGAAAAATATCGTTTAGACTTGGGCTATTAGCAGGAGGGTCGCCATCATCTTGCAGAGACTGGATACGCCTTGGGGCAAGCGCTTGCTGGCCCTGTCGATTTTTTCCCTGATCCTGGGAGGGTGGTTTGCCTACACCCGCCACCGTGAAGCGAGCGCGCTATTGCCCGCTGGTGACGGGCGCGAAGGCGCCTGTGCGCTATGGTTCGTAGGCAGTTCATCGATCAAGCGCTGGGATAGCCTGGAACATGACATGGCGCCCTGGATTGCGCATAATCGCGGCATCAACGATGCGACCTTCGAAGAGATTTTGCCCCGGTTCGGCAATATCGCGCCCGATACGCCACGCCCAGAGGCGATCATCCTCTATGCCGGGGAAAATGATATCGCCCGTGGCCGCCCGGTTCGCCAGATCGTCCATGATCTGGCCCAGTTTCTGGAAACGCGCAGCACTTTACTGGGCGATGTCCCCGTCCTGGTCCTGTCGGCCAAGCCCAGCCCGGGACGCTGGCATCTGTTCCCGCAGCAGAAATTGCTGAATGCAGCAATGGTGCGGCTGCTGCCGCATATGAGCGACGCCCATTATGTCGACATCACATCGGCACTGTTGAAGGATGGCAAGCTGGGCGACAATTATCGCGCCGATCATGTCCATATGAATGAGGCAGGATATCGCATCTGGTCTGAGATCGTCAGCGCAAAGCTGCCCGAATTTTTACCGGAGAAGACCGTCAGACGCTGCGCCGGCTGATCAGGCCTTGCCCAATATCTCCTTCGCGCGCGGCGCGAGGCGGGCGGCGGCGGCGGCATGGATGCCTGGCGCCGCACAGAGCAGGCCGAAGGCGACGGGCTGAGGCCGGTTGAAGGCGAGGCGATCACCCAGTGCGTCGGTGACGATAGCGCCAGCCTCCTGCGCGATCAGGGCGGAGGCGGCGACATCCCATTCATTGCCCCAGCGCACGGTGGCGACCAGATCGGCCTCGTCGGCGGCGACCATCGCCATGCGCAGCGCGATGCTGTTGGGCTTGTCCACGGTGACGAGATCGCGGTCGACGCGCGGCAGCTGATCGGCGGGCACGCGGGCGCCAGGCAACATCGTGCGATTACCGGCATGAAGCGGCACGCCATTGCGGCTCGCCCCCTGCCCTACCTCGGCAATCCACAGTTCCTTGCGCGCCGGCGCCGCCAGGATGCCGAGCCGGACCGCGCCATCCTCGACCAGGGCGACCGAGACCGCCCAGCCGGGCCGGCCGCGCAGATAATCGCGGGTGCCGTCGATCGGATCAACCACCCAGACGCGCGATACGCCGAGGCGATGGACGGTATCGGCCGTCTCTTCCGACAGCCAGCCGGCCTGCGGGTCGATCGCAGCAAGGCGTTCGCGCAGCATGGCGTCGATTTCCAGGTCCGCATCGCAGACCGGGTGCCCGGGCACCTTTTCCCATTGGCGCACGCGGGTCTCGCCATCGGCCCATAGCGCCAGCGCGCGATCGGCCGCATCGCTTACCGCCGCGACGACGGCAGGCAGGAGGGGTTCAGCCGCCGGCAACGGTCATCCCGTCGACGCGCAGGGTCGGCACGTTCATGGCATAACGGAACATCAGGTCATTGGCCGGCACCAGGGTGCGGAACATGTCCTTCAAATTGCCGGCGATGGTGATTTCCGACACGGCCGGACCGACCGCGCCATTTTCGATCAGGAAGCCGGCGGCGCCGCGGCTATAGTCGCCAGTGACGCCATTGACGCCCATGCCGATCAGTTCGGTGACATAGATGCCGCGCTTGACGTCGGCCATCAGGTCGCCGACCGACAGGCTGCCCGCTTCCATATGGACATTGGTGATGCCGGCGCCCGGCGCACCGGCGCCACCCCGGCTGGCATGGCCGGTGGGTTCCAGGCCAAGCTGGCGGGCCGACGCGCTTTCCATCAGCCAACCGGTCAGCACGCCATCCGCGATCAAAGCGCGGCGCTCGACCGGCAGGCCCTCGCCATCGAAGGGACGCGAGCGAAGGCCGCGCGGCAGCAACGGGTCATCGATGATGGTGATCCTGCTGTCGAACAAAGTTTCGCCCAGCGAATCCAGCAGGAAGCTGGAGCGGCGGGCGATCGCCGGCCCGACCATGCCCCCGATCAGATGACCGACCAGGCTGGAGCCGATGCGCGGATCGAAGATGACCGGCATGACGCCGCTGTCGACCTTGCCCGGATTGAGCCGCGCGACCGCGCGCTGGCCGGCGCGCATGCCGACCGCTTCGGCATCGTCCAGATCCCTGAGGTGACGGCTGGCATGGCTGGCATGGTCACGCTGCATGTCGGCGCCGCTGCCCGCGAGCACGCTGGCCCAGGTCGAATGGCTGGTGGCGGCATAGGCGCCGGCAAAGCCATGGCTGGTCGCGAGCGCGACCTGGCTCCGGCCGCTGGCGGCGCCACCGCCTTCGCTGTTGGTGATGCCGGGGATGCTGCGCGCGGCTTCCTCCGCGATCAGCGCGCGTTCGCGCAGGGCGGCGGGTTCGGGTTCTTCCCCATCGACCAGGTCGAGCGAGGGCGGCCGCTTCCTGAGCAGCCGGTCCTCCGGCGCAAGGCCGGCATAGGGATCTTCCGGCGCCTCGCGCGCCATGGCGATGCTGCGGTCGATCAGGGTCGCGAGCGTGGCCGGGTTCATGTCCGACGCGGAAATGCTGGCCGAGCGCTGGCCGATGAAGACCCGCAGGCCGATTTCCTCGCCCTCGGACCGTTCGACATCCTCCAGCGCACCGAGCCGCACCGCCACCGTGGTCGAGGCGTTGCAGGCATAGATGGCATCGGCCGCGTCCGCCCCTGCCTTGCGCGCCGCCGTCACCAGATCCTGCGCGCGCAACTGGGCTTCTTCGAGGCTGAGCATAAAGGAAGATCGATCCTGTAGTGAAGACGAAGCCCGGGCCTTACGCCCTTGCGTCGGACGGGGCAACCGCGCCGCGCAGCCAATGGTCGAGCAGGTGCCAGGCGACCGCCATGCGCGGCGGCGCCAGGAAGGGCGCATCGGGATCGCCGGCCAATGCAGCGGCGACGCCATCGGCATCGCACCAGAAGGCATGTTCGATCTCGGTCTCGTCCAGGGTCAGCGCGGGATCGTCGCATTGGGCGATGCAGGCGATCATCAGCGACGAGGGGAAGGGCCAGGGCTGGCTCATTACATAGCGGACCGAGTGGACCGTGATGCCGGCTTCCTCCTTCAGTTCGCGCGCGACCGCTTCCTCGACCGTCTCGCCCGGTTCGATGAAGCCGGCGAGCGCGGAATAGCGGCCGGGCGGCCAGCTATGCTGGCGGCCGAGCAGGACGCAGCCCTGATGTTCGGCGAGCATGATCGAGACCGGATCGACGCGCGGGAAATGTTCGGAGGCGCAGGATTCGCAGCGGCGCGCCCAGCCGGCCTTGTGCGCATGGGTCGGCGCGCCGCAGACCGAACAGAAACGGTGCCGGGCATGCCAATGGACCAGGCTACGCGCAGTGCCATAGAGCGCGACGTCGGACGCGGAGACGAGATCGGCGAGGCCGCGCGATCGCGGGGTTGCATTGGGGCCTTGCTCCAGCGTCTCGACCAGATGGGCGAAGATCGGCCGATCCTGCAGATCGACGCCGAGCAGCACATGCTGTTCGATGCGCGCATCGGCAGCGAGCGGGACCAGGGCCAGGCCATGATCGTCCGTCACCGGCTCCAGCCCTTCGAGGACCAGCAGCCGGGCGTTGGGCGAGGCGAAGGCTTGCGCATGGAGCGCGGGGTTGCTGCGGATATGGTCGACCCGGTCGAGCGTGCCGCCGACGAAACCGGGCAGGCCGTGCGCTTGTGGGTCAGTTCCGTGCATCGTCCGTCATCTCCTTCATCACCGCATCGGCCGCCCGCGCGAACAGGGTCGGCAGTCCTGCCTCGCCGATCCGGTCGCGCGGCCACCATTCGCCCGCGTCCGTCGGCACATGGTCCAGCCCCACATGGGTAGTGTGGACGCTGAGCGCCAGCGAGAAATGGGTGAAGACATGGGCAACCGGCGGATCGATCGCCCGCCACTGCGCGGCAAAGGGCGGCGTGGCGTCGGGCGCGGCGTTCCAGTCGGAACTGGGCAGCGCGCGCATGCCGCCCAGCAATCCCTTGTCAGGGCGGCGCACCAGCCAGACATGACCGTCACTCCGCTCGATCCACCAGGCATGACCAAGACGATGGGGCTTGGCCTTTTTCGGCGCCTTGACCGGGAAGGCGGCGGGATCGGCGGTGCGCACCGCCGCGCAATCCTGACGCAGCGGGCAGATGCCGCAAGCGGGGTTGCGTGCCGTGCAGATAGTGGCGCCCAGATCCATCATCGCCTGGGCAAAATCACCGGCGCGCAGGTCCGGCGTGATGCTGTCGGCGGCGGCGCGGATGTCCGGCCGTGCGGCGTGCAGCGGCGTCGCTATCGCGAACAGGCGGGCGACCACCCGCTCGACATTGGCGTCGACCACCACCGCGCGACGGCCAAAGGCAATCGCAGCGACGGCGGCGGCGGTGTAGGCGCCCAGCCCCGGCAGGGCGCGCAATGCGTCTTCGGTGTCGGGGAAGCGGCCGCCATGATCGGCCACCACGGCGCGGGCGCAGGCCAGCAGGTTGCGGGCGCGGGCATAATAGCCCAGCCCTGCCCAGGCTGCCATCAGGTCGGCGTCGGCACTGGCGGCCAGATCCTGCACCGTCGGCCAGCGCAGCGTGAACTTCTCGAAATAAGGCCCGACCGCCGCGACCGTCGTCTGTTGCAGCATCACTTCGGACAGCCAGACATGATAGGGATCGGCCGCATTGGCACCCGGCGGCGCGCGCCAGGGCAGGCGCCGGGCATGGACGTCATAATGGGCCAGCAAATCCCGTGCGATTTTTGAACCCGACATCTCGACGCGCATGGCGGCCCTATGCCATGTAGCGCGCCATGAAGGAACGCCCCCCAACCGCGAAAAAGACGAGCCGCGCCGCGCCGCCGGCCGAGCGCCCCCGCGTGGGTGCGCCGCGCGCGATCGCCGACCTGATGCCGGAAATCGGCCGCACCGCATTCCGCAAGTTCGGTTTCGTCCAGTCGAGCATCGTCACCCGCTGGAACGACATCGTCGGCGCCGACTATGCCGCGATCACCGCACCCGAATCGATCCGCTTCCCGGTCGGCCAGAAATCGGGCGGCACGTTGCAGCTGACCGTAATGAGCGGCCATGCGCCGATGATCCAGCATGCACTGCCCGACATCATCGAGCGGGTGAACCGCTTCTTCGGCTATGCCGCCGTAGTCAAGGTGGCGATGAAACAGGGCATGGTCGGCCCCGCGCCGGTCGAGCGGCGCCCGCCGCCCCGCAACCTCAAACCCATTCCGGTCGAGCTGGGAGATTCCCTGCGCGACATCGGTGATCCGGAATTGCGCAAAGTCCTCGAATCGCTGGCACAGGGGCTTGCGAATTCGAATGGCCTGCCCAAGATCGGTTGATGCAACCCGCCCCGTCCGGGGCGATGCCTTAGGACTGCCCCATGACCAAGTTCCGCCTTTCCCTGCTTGCCCTGATCGCCGTTCCCGCCATCGCCGTCGCCGCCGCGCCCAACTGGGTCGCGCAGGTGGTGCGTTCGCCGATCGGCGGCCATGTCATGGGCAATCCTGCCGCACCGACCAAGCTGGTCGAATATGTGAGCTATACCTGCAGCCATTGCGCCCATTTCGTGAATGACGCGAGCGCATCGCTGAAGGCCGATTATGTGAAGGGCGGCAAGGTCAGCGCCGAAGTGCGCAACGCAGTGCGCGACAAATATGACCTGACCGCCGCGCTGCTGGCCCGTTGCGGCGGCACCAAGCGCTTCATGGGCAATCATGAGGCGCTGTTCGCCAACCAGGACGCATGGATGGAGCAGATCATGGCCTATGATAAAGGCGCCGCCAAGCCGACCAAGCAGAAGGCGGCGCTGCGCGACATCGGCCAGAAGACCGGCCTTTATACGCTGATGAACAAGCGCGGCTTCACCAATGCGCAGCTCGACGCCTGCATCGCCGATCCTGCGTCCGAAAAGGCGATCCTGGCGATGACCGACGAGGCGTGGAACAAGGTCAAGATCACCGGCACGCCCGGCTTCGTCGTCAACGGCACGCTGGTCCAGGGATCGACCTGGGAGTTGCTCAAGGCCGCATTGCCCGCAGCCGCCCGCTGATCTAAACCGTCCCCAACTATCCATAATTCGGAGCGTCGCCCGTCGTGAAAGTCCTGTCCGGCCTTGCCCTTATCGCCCTGTCCCTAACGCTTGCCGGTTGCGGCAAGAAGGATGAGGGCAATGCAACCTCCGCCGCGCCGATCGCTGCCGTGGCCGCCCCTGCCGGCACCAGCTGGTCGGAAACCGTCGCCGAAACGCCCGAAGGCAATTTCGTGATGGGCAATCCCGCCGCCAAGCTGAAGCTGGTCGAATATGGCTCCTTCACCTGCAGCCACTGCCGCGACTTCGCCCATGAATCGTCGGAAGAATTGAAGGCGATGGTCGACACCGGCAAGATCAGCTACGAATTCCGCGTCTATGTCCGCGACCCGATCGACATCACGACGGCGCTGCTGGCCCGTTGCGGCGGCAAGGACATCTACTACCCGCTGTCGGAACAGTTCTTCGCCAACCAGGGCGCGATGTTCGAAAAGGCGCAGGGCCTGGGCGACGCCCCCTATCAGGCGATGGTGTCGGCGCCGCCGGCGCAGCGTTTCGGCCAGCTGGCCAATGCGCTGGGTCTGGTCGACTATGCCAAGCAGCGCGGCATTGCCGAGGATCAGGCCAAGCAGTGCCTGGCCGACACGGCGACCGCCGAGAAGCTGGCCAAGGGCGTCGAGGCGGCCAATGCCCAATATAATATCTCCGGCACGCCGACCTTCCTGATGAACGGGGTGGTGGTCGAAAATGCATCGTCCTGGCCGGTGCTGAAGAACAAGCTCAAGGAAGCGGGTATCTGATTGGCGCAAGGGGGGGCGACATCTGAAGGCCTGAGGCCCAAGGAGACCGGGGCGGCACCCTGCCCCGGCGTTCCCCCGTGCAGATAAAGCGGCTTAAGCTTTCGGGCTTCAAGAGCTTCGTCGATGCGACCGAATTGCGCATCGAGCCGGGCCTGACCGGCATTGTCGGCCCCAATGGCTGCGGCAAGTCCAACCTGTTGGAAGCGATCCGCTGGGTGATGGGCGAATCCAGCGCCAAGTCGATGCGCGGCGGCGGCATGGAGGATGTGATCTTCGCCGGCACCACCAGCCGGCCGCAGCGCGACTTTGCCGAAGTGTCGCTGCTGACCATCCAGGAACAGGGCGAGCTGTTCAACGCGGTCGATGTCGGCGCCGATGGCGAGCTGGAGGTCACGCGCCGGATCGAGCGCGGCGCGGGCAGCGCCTATCGCGCCAATGGCAAGGATGTCCGCGCCAAGGATGTCGCGCTGATCTTCGCCGATGCCGCCACCGGCGCGCACAGCCCGGCGCTGGTCAGCCAGGGGCGGATCGCCGCCGTCATCGCTGCCCGGCCACAGGAACGGCGCGCGATGCTGGAAGAGGCGGCGGGGATCGCCGGCCTGCATGTCCGGCGCAAGGATGCCGAGCAGAAATTGCGCGCGGCCGAGGGCAATCTGGCCCGGCTGGACGAGATATTGGCAGACATGGACGGTCGTGCCGGCAATTTGCGGCGGCAGGCGCGCGCGGCGGAACGCTATATCCGCCTGTCCGAACAGATACGCGTTGCCGAGGGCCGGGTGATCTTCGCCCGCTGGCGCGAGGCCAATGCCAGTGCCGAAGCGGCGCGGGCCGAGGCGAAGCTGGCCGAGGCGACGGTGGGCGCGGCGCAGGAAGCCCTGACGGCGGCCAATGTCCATAGCAGTGCTGCGGTGACGGCGCTGGCCGAGCGGCGGGCCGAGGCATTGGCGACGCGCGATGCCGCCAGCGAATCCGGTCACCAGCTCAACACGCTGAAGGCCGAGCGCGACGGCGTGGTGCGGCGGCTGCATGACCTGGCGCAGCAGGCGGCGCGGCTGGATGAGGATCGCGAGCGCGAGGGGACGCTGGCCAATGACGCGGCCGAAGCGATCGCGCGGCTGACGGCCGAGGTTGCAAGCCTGAAAGCCAGGATTGCCGAGACCGAGGCGATGCGCCCCGATTTCGCCGCGCGCATCGCCCGGGCCGAGGATGGCGCCCGCGACGCCGAGCTGGAGCTGGCCAAGGCGATGGCCAAGCAGGCGGGCGAGCAGGCCGAATTGCGCGTCGCCGAGGCGGCGCTGGCGGCGGCGCGCGACCGGCTGGGCCGGGCGGAACAGACGATGCGGCGGTTGGAGGGGGAGGCGGCCGCCTTGCCCGATGCCGCGCCACTGGAAGCGAAGCGCGATGAAGCGGCGGCGGCGCAGATAAGCGCCAATGCGGATCGCGAGGCGGCGGAGGCGGCGATCGCGACGGCCGAGACGGAGCGGCAGGCGGCGAGCGAGGCGAGGGCGAGCGCAGAGGCCGCGCTGGCATCGGCACGGGCGGCGCTGGCGGCGCTGGACAGCGAGGCGACGGCGCTGCGCAAGGCGATCGATGCCGGCGGCAGCGGCCGGGCGCGGGCGCTCGACCAGTTGAAGGCGGCACCGGGCTATGAGCGGGCGCTGGCGGCGGCGCTGGGCGATGATCTGGAGGCGCCGATCGGGGCGGAAGGGCCGCGCCGCTGGGCGGGTGCTGAAGCATTGAAGGATGATCCCGGCTTGCCCGATGGTGGCAGTCCACTGGCAGCCCATGTGACCGCGCCCGAGGCGCTGGCGCGGCGGCTGGCGCAGGTGGCGGTGGTGGGGAAAGACAGCGGCCAGGCGCTGCATGTCGGCCAGCGGCTGGTGACGCTGGATGGGCAATTGCGTCGCTGGGACGGCTATGTCGCGGTCGAGGGTGGCGCGGCGGCGGCCGAGCGGCTGATCCGCATCAACCGGCTGGAGGCGATCGATGCCGCGCGTCCGGCAGCGGCGCAGGCGGTCGAGACGGCACAGGCGGAACAGGCCGAGGCTGGCGCGCGCGAGAAGGCGGCGGTGGATGCGCTGGCGACCGGGCGCACGAAACTGAGCGATGCGGACCAGCGGCTGCGCACGGCCCTGCGCGCGGCGGACGAGGCGGCGGGCGCGCTGGAGCGGTTGAGCGGCAAGCGCGAGGCGATCGAGGAACGGCTGACCGAGGCCCGGCGCGACCAGAAGACGGCGCAGGCCGAGCATGACAAGGCATCGGCCGCGCGGGCCGCCCTGCCCGATGGCGCCGAGACGCGCGCGCAGGTGGCGGCGCTGTCGCAGGCGAGCGAGAAGGCGCGCATGGCCGTCAGCCAGTTGCAGGCGGACCAGGTGCTGGCCGACCGGGCGCTGTCGAGCGATCGCGAGCGGATGGCGGCGGCCGATGCCGAGGCCAAGGGATGGAACATGCGCGCCGGCGAGGCGGCCAAGCGCATCGCCGCCATGGCAACGCGCGGCGAGACGGTGGCGCAGGAGCGCGCCGTGATCGAGGGCCAGCCCGAGGCGCTGGGCGCCACGATCGCCACGCTGACCGAGGAGCGCGAGGCGCAGGTCGAACGCGCCGAACAGGCCCGCCGCGCGGAGATCGAGGCCGAGGTGATGCTGAAGGCGACCGAGAAGCGCGCGGCCGATGCCGGCGAAGCGCTGGCCGTCGCACGCGAGGCGCGGGCGACGGCGGTGGCGCGTGCGGAAGCGGCGGACGAGCGGCGGATCGAGACCAACCGCCTGTCGGGCGAACGGTTCGAATGCCCGCCGCCGGTGCTGCCGGAGAAATTGGGCTTTCCCAGCGCCGACATCCGCATTGCCCAGAGCGAGCAGGCCGAACATGACCGGCTGTCGGCCGAGCGCGAGCGGATCGGCCCGGTCAATCTGGTCGCGGCGCAGGAGCTGGAGGAGCTGGAGACGATCCAGGCCACCAGCCGGTCCGAAAGCGCGGAACTGACCCAGGCAATCAACCAGCTGCGCGGATCGATCGGCAGCCTCAACCGCGAGGGGCGGCAGCGGCTGCTCGCCGCGTTCGAGGCGGTGGACGGCCATTTCCGGCGGCTTTTCACCACCCTGTTCAATGGCGGCCAGGCGCATCTGGAGCTGATCGACAGCGACGATCCGCTGGAGGCGGGGCTGGAGATCATGGCCCAGCCACCGGGCAAGAAGCTGGCGGCGCTGACCCTGTTGTCGGGCGGCGAGCAGGCGCTGACCGCGGTGGCGCTGATCTTCGGCCTGTTCCTCACCAACCCGGCGCCGATCTGCGTGCTGGACGAGGTCGACGCGCCGCTGGACGACGCCAATGTCGAGCGTTTCTGCGACCTGCTCGACGCGATGGTCGCCCAGACCCGCACCCGCTACCTGATCGTCACCCATAATGCGGTCTCGATGGCGCGCATGCACCGGCTGTTCGGCGTCACCATGGTGGAGCGCGGCGTCAGCCGGCTGGTGTCGGTCAACCTGCACGGCGCCGAGGCGCTGCTGGCGGCGCAATGATGCAACATGAAACAACAGTCCAGTTGACCGCCGATGATGTCGCTGCCGCTGCGCGCCATCATTATCTTGGCAGCCTACGCTTCTTGCGATGGGCCATACCGGTCTTGGGTGTCTTGATTGTCGCCATCATCGCCATCGCAATTTTGGCCGGGCCGCAGGTCTTGGGAAGCTGGTCGGACAACATCGCGCCGATCGTCGGCCTTACCGCAGGAATCGCCGTCCTATGGGGCAATTACGCGATCTTCATTCCTCGCGCCGCGCGACGGCAATTCGAGGAACAGGCGGGGCTGCAAGGAGCCATGCACTATAGCTGGGACGAACAGCATATCCGCCTAGAATCGCAGATAAGCCAGGCGACAATGCTTTGGACGCAATTCCATGCCTATCACGATGCGGATGATGTCTTGCAGCTCTATCTGTCCCGACAGCTCTATTGGGTGATCCCCAAACGCTATCTGCAGCCAGTCGCGGCGGCCGACTTGTTGGCACAGCTCGAAGCACATGCCGTGTCAGCGAGAAGCAAGCGCAAGAAGCGCGGCTAAGGCCAGCGCCGCACAACCGGGCCTTGTCGCCGCGCGGCGGCTGGCGAAGCTGACTGCCTGATCACGGAGTTGTGCCATGGACCTGCCGCCCTTTGCCCTCGACCATTGGCTGTCTGCCTATGATTTCGCGACGCCGCCGATCGCCTATAATCTGGCGTCGAGCACCGGGCCGCGCTGGAGCGTTGCGGATATCTGTGCGCTGGGCGACACACCGCTGGCGATCGACGATGTGGTGCTGAGCTATGCGCCGCCCGAGGGGAGCATGGCCTTACGCGCGGCGATCGCTGCCTTTCATGACAGCGAAGCTGACAGGGTGGTGGTGACCACCGGATCGTCGGAGGCGCTGTCGATCTTCTTCTGCCTCGCCGCAAGGCCGGGCGCGCATATGCTGATGCCTGATCCGGGCTATCCGGCCTATGACGCGGTGGCGCAGGCCTGGGGGCTGGGGACGCGGCGCTATGCGCTGACCCGCGAGACCGGCTTTTCACAGGATGTGGATGCCATCCTGGCGCTGGTCGATGGCGACACCGCCGGGGTGGTGGTCAACACGCCGCATAATCCCAGCGGATCGGTGATGCCCCGCACCGAGATCGAACGGCTGGCGGCGGCGCTGGCCGAGCGCGGCGTGCCGCTGCTGGTCGACGAGGTCTATCATCCGCTCTATTTCGGCGCGCCGCAGCAATCGGCCGCCGGCATCCCCAATGCCTATGTCACCAGCGACATGTCGAAGGCGCTGTCGCTGCCGGGGCTGCGCATGGGCTGGATCATCGCGCCCGACGACGCGCAGCGCGCCCGGATCATCGACGCGCGCAGTTATTTCACGATCAGCAGTTCGCCGCTGCTGGAACGGCTCGCGACGCATGCGCTGCAGCATAGCGCGGCCATTACCGGTCGGTTGAAGGCCGTTGCGACTGTCAACATCGCTGTCCTCGACCGGCTGATTGCGGAAGCCGGCGGCAAGCTGCAATGGGTGCGGCCGCAGGGTGGCACCACCGCCTTTCCCTGGCTGGTCGACGGGCGCGACAGCCGGCCGCTGTGCGAGGCGCTGGCAGCGCAGGGCGTATTGCTGGCGCCGGGCGACTGTTTCGGTCAGAGCGCCCATCTTCGGCTGGGCTTCGCGCAGCAGGCCGACGGGTTCGCGGTAGCGGCCGAGCGGATCGCCACCGCCCTCGCCGCCCTTTAGCTGCGGCCGAACCAGCCCTTCATCCGGCGGAACAGGCCGCGCTCGCTGATCGGATCGAACATTTCGTCCGGGCCTTCAGGGTCCAGCACCTCGTTATCGGCGAGCCAGGCCTGGACATCGGCCAGGTCGGGCACCTCATAGGGGCGCAGGGTGCGGCCCGGCTTGGTGCGCAATTCCTCGATCGCGGCGATCAGGCCGCGCTGGGCGATCACCGCCGATACCCGCTCGCGCGGCAGGTCGAGATGTTCCGCGATCAGGTCGTCGCGAATGGCGAGGATCGCCTCCTGCCGGCCGTCATTGCCGGGCAGCGCGGTGTCGATAACCACGTCGCACTCGGTATCAAGCCGCATCGAGCGGTTGTTCATGTTGGACGAGCCGACGCGGATCAGCCGATCGTCGACGATCAATATCTTGGCATGGACATAGATGGGCGCGCCGCGCGTGGTGAAGGGGTGGTAGATGCGCAGCTTGCCATGCGGGTCACGCTCCTTGAGCGCCTCGAACAGGCGGGCGCGGGCGGTGTCCATCGCCTGCTGTTCCAGCCAGCCATCGGCCTGGAGCGGGTTGATGATGACGATGTCCGGCCCGTCGGGATCGCCCAGCCGCCTGGCGATCGCCTCGGCAATGCGGCGCGAGGCGAAATATTGGCTTTCGGCATAGATGCAGTGCCGGGCGGCCGCGATCTGGTGGAGATAGAGCTGCTCGATCTCGATCAGCTCTTCCTGATCGTCCATCTTCGGCGCGGAGCGGGCGATGGCGACGTCGACATGCTCGAAATGGACCGGCAGCGCGTCGGGCCAGCAATCATATTCGCCCTCGACCGGGGCCAGTTCTTCACCGCCGGCGCCGACCCAGCGGGCGCGGGCATGGTCGCCCAGCGCCATCGCCACCGGCCCCTGCAAGGCGGTCGTCGCATCATGCCAGGGGCCATAGGGCGATCCATCGGGATGGCGGCGGGCAGGATCCTCATCGCGATGATGGCGCGTGTCCCACCGGTCGCCGGTCATGTCGATGCCGCCGCAAAAGGCGAAGCAATCGTCGATCACGACGATCTTCTGGTGATGCGAGGCGGCGGGCGGATGATGGCCGTCCAGCTTCACGGTGATGCGCGGGTGCGCCATCCAGCGCAGCGTCGTGACGAGATGCGACGGGCGCGCCATCGATTTGAGCGCACCGACATCCCAGCGCAGCAGGAAAATCTCCAGGTCCGGCGTGCGTTCAACCAGCCAAGTGATGAAATCGCCGATGACGACGGGCGCGCCATCCTTTGCCTCATCCTCACGGATCAGGCTGATGGCGGGATCGAAATCCCATCCGATCAGCATGATACGACGCTTCGCCTTCAGCATCGCGTCGCGCGCCAGACGGAAATAATTGTCCGCATCGACGATCACGCTGGCGCGCGCCGCCTGTTCGATGCGCCAGCAATCCTCACCGGGAGTGGGCAGGCCGGTCATGCTCATGCGCCGGCACTCCCGACGACCAGACAGGCAAGGAACATCAGCAATCCCGCGAACCGATTGGACCGGAATTTGACGAGCGGATCGGTGCCATCTTCCTTCAGCGTGCCGACCTGCCAGAGCAGATGAGCGGCCATCGGCGCCAGCGCGACCAGCGCCAGCAGCTGCGGCCGAACCTGCCAGATGGCACTGGCCCAGAGCGCGAGCGCGACGAGATAGCAGAGCGTCACCCCGCCCCGAACATGGCGGCCCATCGACAAAGCGCTGGAGCCGATGCCGATCAGCGCGTCATCCTCCCGGTCCTGCAGCGCATAGATGGTGTCATAGCCCAGCACCCAGAAGATGCAGCCGGCATAGAGGCACAGGCCCGGCAGGGTCAGCGCGCCGGCAATCTCGCTCCAGCCGACCAGCGCCGCCCAGGAAAAGACGATGCCGAGCCAGACCTGCGGCCAGCCGGTGATCCGCTTCATGAAGGGATAGGCCGCGACCAGCGCCAGCGAGCCCAGGGCCACGACCTGCGCATAGCCGCTGAGCTGAAACAGCACGATCAGGCCGATCAGGCAGAGCGCGAGCAGCCAGGCCCAGGCGGTCTTGACCGACATCGCCCCGCTGGCGAGCGGCCGGGCGGCGGTGCGCGCGACCCGCGCATCGAGGTCGCGATCGACGATATCGTTGAAGACGCAGCCCGCGCCGCGCATCGCGATGCTGCCGAGCAGCAGCCAGAGGATCAGCGGCCAGCGGACAAAGGCGCCGCCCGCCAGCGCCACCGCCCAGGCCCCCGGCCAGAACAGCAGCCACCAGCCGATCGGCCGGTCGAGTCGGGCCAGCGAGGCCAGGATTCGCGGGGTTTCCGGCAGGCGCGCGAGCAGGCCGCGCGCTTCGCTGTCGGGGACGATCGACTGATTCACTACAACTCCGTTCGTCCCGCGCTTGTCGGGAACGCGCTTTCCTCTTTAGGGAAGATCGGGCCGACGACAAGCGCGGCCGGAATGGACGAGACAAAATGACCGCTACCCCCGCCTGGCCGCCGCAGAGCGCCCCGCGCCTGCATGTCGAAACACTGCTGGGCGAAGGGGTCGCCGTGCCGGTCGACGGCAATGGCGCCCATTATCTGATCAGCGTGATGCGGGTGAAGCCGGACGATATCGTGCTGTTGTTCGATGGCAAGTCGGGCGAATGGGCGGCGCGGGCGCGCGATATTCGCAAGCGCGACCTGGTGCTGGAGTGTGTGAGCCAAACCAAGCCGCCGGAGGTGGTGCCCGATTTCTGGCTGTGCTGCGCGCCGATCAAGAAGGGGCGGATCGACCTGATCGCGGAAAAGGCGTGCGAACTGGGCGTCGCGCGATTGCAGCCGGTGCTGACCCGGCGGGCGGTGGTCGACAAGCTCAATCTCGACCGGCTGCACGCCCATCTGGTCGAGGCGGCCGAGCAGTGCGGCCGCACCGCCCTGCCAGAGCTGACCGAGATGGTGAAGCTCGACGCGCTGCTGAAGGGCTGGTCGGCGGAGCGGCATTTGTTCTTCGCCGACGAGACCGGTGGCGCATCGCTGGACGAAACCTTGCGCGCCCATCCCGGCCCGGCGGCCTTTCTGGTCGGGCCGGAAGGCGGATTCGACCCCGCCGAGCGCGAGGCGATCCGGGCGACGCCAGGCGCGGTGCCGGTGTCGCTCGGCCCGCGAATCCTGCGCGCGGAAACCGCCGCGATCGCCGCAACGGCGGCCTGGATGACGGTGAATGGCGACTGGGGCTAATGGTTTTCTTCCGCAACCAATTGAAGCGGACATAGGCCTGCCTTATCTGTCGCATTCGCGCCTCGATTTGACGCGCGAAGGGGAAAGACTAAGGGCGGGGCATGAGCACCAGAACAGACTCAGGCGGACATGATCCTGTCATCGAAAGCCGCGACCAGCTGATCGCGGCCTTTGCCAAGGGCGCCAAGCCCAAGGATCGCTGGCGGATCGGCACCGAACACGAGAAATTCGTCTATTCGACGAAGGACCATCACGCCCCGGCCTATGAAGAAAAGGGCGGCATCCACACGCTGCTGATCGGCCTGACCCGCTATGGCTGGAGTCCGGTGTTCGAGGGCGAGAATATCATCGCCCTGTCCGGCGCCGACGGCACGATCAGCCTGGAACCGGCGGGCCAGCTGGAACTGAGCGGGGCGCCGCTCGACAATCTGCACCAGACCTGCGCCGAGACCGGCCGCCATCTGGAACAGGTCAAATATGTCGGCGACATGCTGGGGCTGGGCTTCCTGGGCCTGGGCATGTGGCCCGACAAGACCCGCGCCGAGCTGCCGATCATGCCCAAGGGCCGGTACGACATCATGCTGCGGCACATGCCGCGCGTGGGATCGATGGGCCTGGACATGATGCTGCGCACCTGCACCATCCAGACCAACCTCGACTATGGCAGCGAGGCGGACATGGTGCAGAAGTTCCGCGTCTCGCTGGCGCTGCAGCCGCTGGGCACCGCGCTGTTCGCCAACTCGCCCTTCACCGAGGGCAAGCCCAACGGCTTCCTGTCCTATCGCAGCCATATCTGGTCGGACACCGACCCGCAGCGCACCGGCATGCTGCCCTTCGTGTTCGAGGATGGCTTCGGTTACGAGCGCTATGCCGACTATGCGCTCGATGTGCCGATGTATTTCGTCTACCGCGACGGCAAATATATCGATGCGGCGGGGCTTTCGTTCCGCGACTTCCTGGACGGCAAGCTGTCTGTGCTGCCGGGCGAGAAGCCGACCGAGAAGGATTGGGAGGATCATCTCTCCACCGCCTTCCCAGAAGTGCGCCTCAAGAGCTTCCTGGAAATGCGCGGGTCCGACGGCGGCCCGTGGAATCGCATCTGCGCGCTGCCGGCGCTGTGGGTCGGGCTGCTCTATGACCAGGGTGCGCTCGACGCGGCCTGGGATCTGGTCAAGGACTGGAGCATGGAGGAGCGGCAGATGCTGCGCGATTCCGTGCCGAAGCTGGGCCTAAACGCGCCGGTGTCGGGCGGGCGCACGCTGCGCGACATCGCGCCGCAGGTGCTGGACATCGCTCGCTCAGGCCTGGCCGCGCGCCAGCGATTCAACGCCGCGGGCGACAATGAGACCGGCTATCTGTCGGCGCTCGACGAGGTGATCGCCACCGGCAAGACCCCGGCCGAGCGGCTGCTCGACCGCTATCATGGCGAATGGGGCAGCGATGTCAGCCGCGTCTATGCCGAGGAAAGCTTTTGATTTTGAGCATCGTGCGGAAAAGTGGGAACCGGTTTTCCGCTTAAAACGATGCGACAACAAAAGTTAGAGCGCGCTGCATCAGTTCCAATGCATCGCGCTCTTATACAGCCCGCCGGTCATTCGGCGGGCTGGGTTTCCCGTGGCGCGTCCGGTTTGCGGCCGACGACCCAGGCGAAGAAGCGTGGTATCGGCGCGTTGCGCACCATCCAGTCGCTATAGGCCTGATAGGCGGGATCGGCGGACAGATGCTGCTCCTCCGTCTTGGCTCGCCAATAATAGACAGCGTTGGTGACACCCAGCAGGGCGCAATTGCGCACCATGTCGGTCAGGCTGCCGGTGGTGGTGAGAAAAGGCAGCGCCGAGAACCACCAGAAGAGATTCTTGGTCAGATAGGCGGGGTGGCGGGTCCAGCGATAAGGCCCATGGGTCAATATGCCGCGATGGGTGAGGTTGGAGAAACGGATGCCGAAGGCGACCGTCGCCCAGGCATAGATGGCCGTCAGCAGCACCAGCAAGGCGCCCAGCACCCATTGCAGCGCCGGCATGCCCTGCGTCCAGACATCCCATTCGGCGCCGCCGCCATGATAGTCGAACGGCCCGCCCGCCCCCATCATGACGAAGGGGGGATAGCAGAGCAAAGCCGCGAGCCAGCCGCCCAGATAGGGGTTCGCAGTGCGGATATGCGAATCCAGCGGTTTCATCGTCAGCAGATAGCCGACAGTCGCCATGCAGACGTCGATCATGAACATGATGCCGATCAGGAAACCGGTCAGCGCGACCGGATTGTGCAGCAGGTCGTCGAGCCGCCAGTCGATGACGCTGGAAAAATTGCCCGGCACGATGCTGATCATGAAGGCGGTGAAAAAGCCCTTCACCGCCCAGGCGCGGGCATGGTTGGCGACCTGCGCCATGTCCGCCTTGCCGGCCGCGCCGCCGATGACCCATTGGCCGAAGGCGAAACAGGCGTCGCGCGGTTCGACCAGCCGGCGATCGAGCCAGAGGACATAGGGGATGGAAAGCAAGAGCAGCCAGGGCGCCGCCGCCATCAGCAGGTCCATGGCGAAGCGATAGCTGCCGGTCCAATACCAGCGGCCGATGCAGTAGCAGACGGCAATCGCCAGCCATGTCGCCCACAGGCCCGCAATCTTCACCAGGCTGATGTCCAGCATGCTGCGGACCGAGCGGGCCGGCGCGTTCCAGTCGACGCCGGTGCTGGGGTTGCGATGCACCTTGTCCACCAGCAGCGACCAGAGCACCATCGGTATGCCGCAGGCGACCACCGCGGCCAGCCCCGCATTGGGACCGTTCATGCCATAATGGCGCGCCACCAGGGTCCAGAGGCCGAGGCCGGCAAGACCGGCGATGCCGACACCATGGCTGACGGCGGATTTAGGGCAGGGATCAGCGCTCTTGCTCATGGGACCGGGCTTATAGCCGATATTGGTAAGCAAGCCATGAAGCCCATGGCTCAGCCGCCCAGTACGTTGATGGTGAAGGCGAGGATGCCGAGGTTGAAGACGAAGGCGGCGAGGCAATGGAGCGTCACCGTGCGACGCATGCCGGTCGAGGTGATCGACACGTCCGAGGTCTGGAAGGTCATGCCCAGCGTGAAGCCGAAATAGAGGAAATCCCAATAGACCGGCTCGTCCGTGTCCGGGAAATCAAGCCCACCCGCATCCTTGCCCTTGTCATCGGCGAGGTAGAAGGCATGGGCATAGTGCATCGCATAGACGAGGTTGGAAAAGAGCCAGGCGATGACGAGCGTCGCCAATAGCAGCACGACGCTTTCCGCGCCGGGATGGCCCGGTGCGCTGGCGGCGACGCCGACCGCGACCAGGATGACGATGCACACCACCCCGGTCAGCAGCAGCATCAGTTGCCGGTTCGCGTCGTTGAGCACGGCCTTGCGCCGCATCTGGGCCGGATCGGAATCGATCAGCGGCACGGCGGCGAGGCAGAAGGCGATGGCGGCAAGGTCGAACCCGCCCATCACCGCCTCATGCCAGGGTAGCCACAGCATCAGCGGCGCGATCGACAGCAGCAGCATGAGGAACATGCCGTAGCGCCAGGGGAAGAGGGTGGATCGCTTCTGCGTCTTGGCCATGGCGCATCAAAGGCCCGAAAATGCCGCCGTGCAAGCGTTTAGAGCACGGTCGCTACCAGCCCCAGCGCAGCCGCCTCATTGGCTTCGAGATACCAGTTTTCCGGCGCACGCTGCAGCAGCTCCTCCATCGTCACCTGCGATCCCAGGATGAGATTGGCAAAGCCCTCATTCTGGATCGCGATCGACGCTTCGATCTCGTGCAGCGAGGCCTTCAACGTCGCGATGCAGGTGGAGAGCGGCCCTTCGAGATGGATATTCTTGGTGATGAGCCGCTCATGAATCATCAGCCGGGTGCCGCGCGTCAGATAGCGATTTTCGGTGGCGAAGAAGCTCATGAAGGTGGCGCCGGCAGAATAAACCGCGGTCTTGCCGAGGAAGACCAGCCGGCGTTCGGGATAAAGGTCCGAATGAAAGCGGATATCCTCCCCCATCATCCGCGCGATTTCGGGGTCGCCGCCCAGGGTGGAGATTTCCACCACCACCAACCCCTGCTGCGGCGCGGTGGACAGGCAATTCTTGAAATGGAGATACATGCCATGGTCGACCACGCCCGACAGCATGATCGCGGGAAATTCGAAATCCTTGGGGGTCAGCATCGGCGCGGTCATCAGCATCGTCTCTTGGTCCTCTGGCAGATGGCAATCGACCGGCATTACGCACGGGCCGCCATTTGGTGCCCGACCCAGCATGCGCTTTTGGCTGGCGCGGGGCGCAAGAGGCTGTAAAGAACAGATCATGACCATGGGGCAATGGCGATGATCGCGAAACTCAAAGGACGGCTGGACAGCACGGGCATCGACCATGCCATCATCGATGTCGGCGGGGTCGGCTATCTGGTCGGCGCGTCGTCGCGGACGCTGGCGGCGCTCGGCCCGGTGGGCGAGGCGGTGACCATCCATACCGAGATGCTGGTGGCCGAGGATTCGATCCGGCTGGTCGGCTTTGCCCGAGCGGAGGAGCGCGACTGGTATCGGCTGCTGACCCATGTGCAGGGCGTGGGATCGCGCGTGGCGCTGGCGATATTGTCGGCGCTGGAGCCGCTGGAACTGCATCGTGCGATCATGATGGGCGACAAGGCGATGATCGCGCGCGCCAATGGCGTCGGCCCCAAGCTGGCCCAGCGCATCGTCAATGAGCTGAAGGACAAGATCGGCGCCGCCCCGGCCGGTGCGCCGGGTATGCCGGGCGTGGTCGCGCTACCGACCGGCAGCTTTGCCGCCGACGCACTGTCGGCGCTGCAGAATCTGGGCTTCAAACCGGCCGAGGCGAGCGGCGCGGTGGCCGCCGCCGAAGAGGAACTGGGCGACGGCGCCAGCCTTGACGCGCTGGTCCGCCTGGCGCTGCGGAAGGCGGCGAAGTGACGGCCTTCCGCAAAGGCCGTCATGCTGAACTTGTTTCAGCATCCATGGCGCCGGCTGCACCGAACGGAGGCATCAATGAAGCAGCCGTGCGTCTATATTCTGGCGAGTCAGCCATACGGCACGCTCTACATCGGCGTGACCTCCAACTTGCTGGGCCGGATGATGCAGCATCGCGCAAGCAGGACGCCGAGCTTTACCGCTCGATATGGCGTGCATCGGCTTGTCCGATACGAAGCCTGCGATACGATGGAACAAGCCATCCTTCGCGAAAAGCAGCTGAAACGGTGGCATCGCCAATGGAAAATCAATCTCATCGAAGCCGACAATGCACAATGGCGCGATCTTGCGATGGAATTGGGATTGCCCCCCTTAAGTCCGTGACGGGGGCAGGATGGATGCTGAAACAAGTTCAGCATGACGAAATGAGTGATATCCGCTGATGAGCGAAGACGATCGCCTGATCACCCCGGCCCGTCGTGCCGAGGATGTCGATGCGGCGCTGCGGCCCAAGTCGCTCGACGAATTTGTCGGGCAGCAGGCGGCGCGCGAGAATCTGCGCATCTTCATCCAGGCAGCACGCACGCGCGGCGAGGCGCTGGACCATGTGCTGTTCTTTGGCCCGCCGGGCCTCGGCAAGACGACGCTGGCGCAGATCGTCGCCAAGGAAATGGGCGTGGGTTTCCGCGCCACGTCCGGGCCGGTAATCGCCAAGTCGGGCGATCTGGCCGCCCTGCTCACCAATCTGGACGAGGGCGATGTCCTGTTCGTCGACGAGATTCACCGGCTCAATCCGGCGGTCGAGGAAGTGCTCTACCCCGCGATGGAGGACCGGGCGCTCGACCTGATGATCGGCGAGGGGCCGTCGGCGCGGTCGGTGCGCATCGACCTGCCGCGCTTCACTCTGGTCGGGGCGACCACGCGCCAGGGTCTGCTGACGACGCCGCTGCGCGATCGGTTCGGCATTCCGGTAAGGCTGCAATTCTATACCGTCGATGAGCTGGAGCTGGTGGTCCGGCGCGCGGCGCGGCTGCTGGACCTGGCGATCACGTCGGACGGCGCGATCGAGATTGCCCGACGGTCGCGCGGGACGCCGCGCATCGCCGGGCGGCTGCTGCGTCGGGTGCGTGACTTTGCCAATGTCGCGGGCGCGCCGACCGTCGATGCCAAGGTGGCGGACGCGGCGCTGCAACGGCTGGAGGTCGATCATCTCGGCCTCGACCTGATGGACCGGCGCTATCTGCACATGATCGCCGACATCTATCGTGGCGGGCCGGTGGGGGTCGAGACGCTGGCGGCGGGGCTGTCCGAAGCGCGCGACACGATCGAGGAAGTGGTCGAGCCCTATCTGATCCAGTTGGGGCTGATCGCCCGCACCGCGCGGGGTCGCTGCCTCAACGGGCCGGGCTGGAAACATCTGGGCCTCAATCCCCCGGCCGGGTCGCAGGACGGGCTGTTCGACTGATCCCATTGGCGCTTGCGCCATTCGGCCAGCCTTTCTAGAGCGCGCGCTTTCCCGATTCGACGCAGCGATATGCGCCGAAACCGGTTATTGTGCATGGCCGTTACGGCAAGGCCGGGCTATAGCCAGCTGGCGCTGCAGGCGCGCGGCAGACGCGCCGATGTAAGAGGAGTTGAGCCTGTGAGGGCGATCGAACGTTTCCCCAATCTGGTCACCATGTTCTTTGCCCGCGCCAAGGAAAAGGGCGACGCGCCCTTCCTGTGGCACAAGACGCAGGGAACATGGCAGTCGCTGAGCTGGACCGAGGTGGCGCGCCAGGTGGCAGCGCTGGCGGCCGGGCTGAAGGCGGAAGGGCTGAAACCCGGCGACCCGGTGATGCTGGTCAGCGAAAATCGCCCGGAATTCTGCATTGCCGACCTCGCCATCATGGCGGCGGGCTGCATCACGGTGCCGACCTACACCACCAATACGACGCGCGACCATCAGCATATCCTGACCGACAGCGGCGCGCGCGCGGTGATCGTGTCGACCGCCAAGCTGGCGACGACGCTGATGCCGGCGGTGCTGCGATCGCAGGTCAGCCTGGTGATCCCGATGGAACCCATCCGCGGTGCGCAGGGCAATTATACCTGCCGCCTGTGGTCCGACCTGATCGCCGCCCATCCGGCCGATGTCGATGCCTGTGCGCTGGCCCAGACCGCCGTGCGCAGCGACCAGGCCTGCATCATCTATACCAGCGGCACCGGCGGCGCGCCGCGCGGCGTGATGCAGCATCATGGCGCGATCCTGGCCAATGTCGAAGGCGCGGGACAGGTGGTGCTGGAGGATTTCGGCTGGGGCGACGAGGTTTTCCTGTCCTTCCTGCCCCTGAGCCATGCCTATGAGCATAGTGGCGGCCAGTTCCTGCCGATGCTGCTGGCCGGGCAGATCTATTATGCCGAAGGGCTGGAGAAGCTGGCCAGCAATATCGAGGAAGCCCGGCCGACCATCATGGTCGTGGTGCCGCGCCTGTTCGAGGTGCTGCGCACCCGCATCATCAAGTCGATCGAGAAGCAGGGCAAATTCCCCACCTATCTGCTCAACCAGGCGCTGCGCATCGCTGCCAAGGAGCAGCAGGGCAAGTCGTCGATCGTCGACCTGCCGATGAAGGCGCTTTTGGCACGCACCCTCATCCCCAAGATTCGCGCGCGGTTCGGTGGGCGGATGAAGGCGCTGGTGTCGGGCGGCGCGCCGCTGAACCCGGATGTCGGCCTGTTCTTCGAGGCGATGGGGCTGATGCTGCTGCAAGGCTATGGCCAGACCGAGGCCGGCCCGGTGATCAGCTGCAACCGGCCCGCCGCCGGCATCGCGATGGATACGGTCGGCCCGCCGCTGGACGGGGTCGAGGTCAAGATCGCCGAGGATGGCGAGATATTGGTGCGCGGCGAGCTGGTGATGCACGGCTATTGGCGCAACCCGGCCGAGACCGATAAGGTGCTGAAGAATGGCTGGCTGCACACCGGCGACATTGGCGAGATCGACGGTCGCGGCCGCATCCGCATCACCGACCGCAAGAAGGATCTGATCGTCAACGACAAGGGCGACAATGTGTCGCCGCAGAAGGTCGAGGGCATGCTGACGCTGCAGCCGGAGATCGGCCAAGCCATGGTCTATGGCGATCGTCGCCCGCATCTGGTCGGCCTGCTGGTGCCGGATTCGGAATGGACGATGGAATGGGCGGCCGCCAATGGCCGGCCGATCAAGGGCATCACCGATGATCCGACCTACCTGGCGGCGCTGCGCGCAGCGGTCGACCGGGTCAATGACGATCTGTCGGTGATCGAGCGGGTGCGCCGCTTCATCCTGGCGGACGAGCCCTTCGCGATCGAGAATGAGGAACTGACGCCGTCGATGAAGATCCGGCGCCATGTCATCCGCAAACGCTATCAGGACCGGCTGGACGCGCTCTACAAGGGGTAAGCGCGTGCCGTCGGGCTTACTGGGCCGGCGGACGATAGGGAATGAAATCGCCCAGCGCGCAATTGCCGGTCGGAATGCCGATCGTCAGATCCGCGCTGCTCGTGATGTCACCCCGGCAATATTGCGAGCCGAAGGTGCGCACGATCATCGTGTCGCCCCGCGCCAGGCCATTGCAGCTGCCGATCAGCTCATTCTTGTAGACCAGCTTCTTGCTGACCCGATAGAGCAGCGTATTGCCGCTGATGACGGTGAAATTGGTCTGCGGCTCGCGATTGACGCAGCTCGTCTTTTCGCCCGGTTCCAGTCCGGCTAGCGCCTTTTCGAGCTTGGCCGCCTGCTTTTCGGTCAAGGGCGCGGGTTCATAGCTGCCAGCGCAAGCGGCCAGCGCCAGCGGCGCGAGACATATCCATGCACGCATTGCGACTCTCCATCCATGTCCTTGCAAACAGGACGTTGTGATAGCGCAGAATCCGTCAGGGACCGCGCCTAAAATGCGTCCTTGCCGGCCCGCCGATCCGCCAGTTGGGCCACGTCCTGCGCGCGCATGAAGATGTTGGTGTCGCGTTCCAGCGCGATCGTCGTGGGCACTGTCGGCTCGCCACGCGCACGGGCGGCAACGACATCCGCCATGCGCGCCTGGAGCGCTACATTGTCCGGCTCCACCGTCAACGCGAATCGGCCATTGCTCTCCGTATATTCATGGGCGCAATAGACGATCGTGTCGCCGGGCAGCGCCTTGAACCGCTGCATATTGGCGAACATCTGGGCGGGCGTCCCTTCAAACAGGCGGCCGCAGCCCATGGCGAAGAGCGTGTCGCCGACGAAGAGGATCGCGTCATCGGCCAGATGATAGGCGATATGGCCGGCGGTATGGGCGGGCACCGCCATCACCGTGGCGACATGATCGCCGATGCGGATGCTGTCCCCCTCCCCCACCTGCCGATCGAGCGTATCGATCTTCGCCGCTTCGGCCGCCGGGCCGGTGATGATGCAGCCGGTCTCAGCCTTGATGCCGGCATTGCCCCCGACATGATCGGGGTGCCAATGGGTGTTCCAGATCTGGTCGATGGTCCAGCCGCGTTCCGCAGCCGCCGCCAGCACGGGTTCGGCGACCGACGGGTCGACCGCGACCGTCTGGCCGCTGGCATCATCATGCAGCAGCCAGACATAATTGTCCGAGAGGACGGGGACGCGGACGACCTGCAGCATCGGCTTACCAGGCCCCGATATTGGGCATCGATACCCAGGGTTCGGCCGGGTCGAGCCGGCCGTCCTGCAGCAGTTCGACCGAGATATTGTCGGGGGTGCGGATGAACGCCATATGGCCATCGCGCGGCGGGCGGTTGATGGTGATGCCGGCGTCCATCAGCCGCTGGCAGGTCTCGTAGATATTATCGACCTGATAGGCGAGGTGGCCGAAATTGCGGCCGCCATCATAGACTTCCGCCGGGCTGCCATCCTGCGGGGGCCAGTTGTAGGTCAGTTCCACCTGCGCGTCTTCGTCGCCCGGTGCGGCGAGATAGACGAGGGTGAATCGCCCCGCCTCGCTGTCGAACCGCTTGACCTCCCTGAGGCCGAGCAGCTCGAAAAAGGCGATGGTCTTGTCGAGATCCGTGACTCGGATCATCGTGTGCAGATATTTGAGCAAGGCTTTCTCCGTTCGTCGCCATAAAGCAACGGTTCATCGGCAGATTGGCAGATAGCTCCCTAAATAGGGCCGGGACCTGCCCGGCGGAAGAGGAAAGCGATTATGGCTCTGGAAATGCGGGACAAGGTGCTGCTCGGTTCGGCGGCGTTGCTGGCGGTCGGCGTGGTCGCGGGCGGCTATCTTTTGGGCGATGGCCTCAAGCGCGCCAGGGCGGCCGACCGGTCGGTCACGGTAAGAGGTCTCGCCGAGAAGGATGTGATCGCGGACCTTGCCACCTGGTCGATCAGCTATTCGGCGACCGGCACCGACCTGCCGACGGTGCGGGCGGAAATCGATACCAATACCGAGGAATTGAAGGCCTATTTCGCCAGCCTGGGGTTCAAACCAGATGCACTGACCCCGGTCGGCGCGGGTGTGAACCAATATCTCAACAACGGCATCAACAATATCACGATCACCCAGCGCATGCTGCTGCGCACCACCGACATCGCCCGCGCCCAGCGCGCCGTCGCGCAGCAGTTCGACCTGGTCCGGCGCGGCGTGACGCTGCAGGAAGGATCGGGGATGCGCTACAGCTTTACCAAGCTGAATGACCTGAAACCGCCGATGGTGGCGGCGGCGACGCGGGATGCGCGCGCGGCGGCCGAGCAGTTCGCCAAGGATTCAGGGTCCGGCGTCGGCGGCATCAAGAGCGCGACCCAGGGCTATTTCTCGATCGACCCGCGCGACGGCGAGGGTGGCGACGGATCGAGCGACACGCCTTACAAGAAGGTGCGCGTCGTCACGACCGTCGATTTCTACCTGAAATAGCGGCTCAGTTCGCCGGGGGTGACGCCGGCGCGGGCAGTCGGCCGAGATTGTCGGCCGCTGCCTTGCCGGCCGGTGCATCCGGCGCCAGCTTCACCGCCCGTTGCCAGGCGGAGCGGGCGATATCCGCATGGTCGGTCAGGACGGCGATATTGCCCTCCTCCAGCGCAACCGAGGCATCGTCGGGCGACAATTGCACGGCGCGGGCAATATGCGCCTGGGCCAGCGCCAGTTCGCCGGTACGGCGCGCCAGCGTAGCCGAAAGCAGCCAGGCGAGCGGATCCTTGGGCGCCTGAACCAGCGCGGTGTCGAGCGAGCCGCGGGCGCCATCGATATCGCCCAGTGCCACCAGCGCACGGGCGCGATCGAGATGCAGTTCGCCCTTTTCCATGCCGTCGGGCAGGCCACGGGCCAGCGCCGCGTCGAAATCCTCGCGCGCCTTCTTCGCGTCGCCGCTGGCAAGGGCGGCATTGCCGGCCTGGCCCCAGAGGCGCGCGCTCTGCACGATCTCACCGCCGCGCTCGGCTTCCTCCGCCGCCTGTTCGAAGGCGACGATCGCCGGCCCCCAGCGTTCGGCCCGCGACAAAGCAAAGCCCATGCAGTGGCGAGCGTAGAAGCTGCCGCCGTCGATCCGCCAATTCTGCGCGAAGGTGATCGCCTTGTCCGGCGATTCCATCGCCTGATCGAGGCAGGCCTGGAACGGCCCGGCAAATTTGGCCGGGACCGGGATACGCCCGTCGGCATCGGGCGCCGAACGGGCGGCCGCAGCCTGCTGTACCGACGCTGCGGAGACGGCGGCCGCCGCGGCCTCCTCCTTCTTCTTGCGACTGTTGCGCATCACCGCCTCGATCTCGGGATCATAGGCCTGCATGAACATCAGGAGGGGGAGGATGACGGGCATCAGCGATTGTCCAGAAGAGCGGCGACGGTACGGATCAGCAGGGCGATGTCGCCGTCGCGGGAAAGGCGATGGTCGCCATCCTTAATGAGCAGCGTCTGCACATCGGATGAACGCAGCCGATCGGCGGTGCGTAGCGCGATCTCCCAGGGGACGTCCGTATCGCACTGGCCCTGGAGCAGCCGGACCGGGCAATCGATCGCGATTGCGTCGTCCAGCAGCCTATGCGCCTGACCGGACTGCCAGAAGCCCAGCGTCGTCACATAGGGATGGTCGCCATAAGGCGTGGGTTCCTCGATCCGCCCCGCGGTCGCCAACAGCGCCTTGTCGGCGTCGGTAAAACCCCATTCAGTGAAGTCCAGCGCGGCGGCGATGCCGACCAGCCCCATGACACGATCCGGGCGGGCCAGCGCGACCAGCAGCGCCAGCCAGCCACCCATGGACGATCCGACCAGCAGCAGCGGCCCCTGTGTCAGTCCATCGATCAGCGCCAGCGCATCGTCACGCCAGCTGGCAAGCGTGCCATCCTCGAACCGGCCATCGCTGGCGCCGCAACCGGCATAGTCGAGCCGCAGCATCGCCCTGCCCTGCTCGGCGGCCCAGGCGTCGAGCGCGATCGCCTTGCTCCCTTCCATGTCCGACATGTAGCCCGGCAGGAAGAGGATGGTCGGACCCCGCCCCGGACGATGGCGATAGGCGAGGCGCAGCCCGTCGGCGCGCGCAAAAAAGTCGGGCAAAGATTCGGGCGCGTTCAAGTTTCAAAGGCTCCATCGCTGCGGGCCGGGCACGGCATGATCCCGGATTGCCATGTTTTGACGGCGAAAATAGCCCTTTCCCGTGAAAGTTCAAAAAAAACGCATTGGCGCGTTGACAGCTTTGGAGGCCGCCGTTAGAGGCGCACTCCTACCCCGTGCCCAGATGGCGGAATTGGTAGACGCACCAGCTTCAGGTGCTGGCGATCGCAAGGTCGTGGAGGTTCGAGTCCTCTTCTGGGCACCACTGTCGCCTCTGGATTCGTCCAGAGGCGTCCAGTAAGCGGCTGGTTTCACAGCATTTTCCGACAGAGAATCGCCAGACACCGTCCGGCGAAATCCGGCTAAGGGCAACAGCAGCGGCAACAAATGTTGCTCTTATTGTTGCCCTCGGATCGACCCGGCCTTGCTGGGAAAACGACCATGCTGACCTACATCCAGATCAACGCCGCCAAGCCCAGAGAGAAGGCCTGGAACCTCTCCGATTCCCAAGGCCTCTATCTCGTCATTCAGCCGAACGGTTCGAAGCTATGGCGCTTCAACTATCGTTTTCTGGACAAACAGAAGAAGCTTCATCTCGGTGGCTGGCCAACAATAAGCCTCGCAGATGCGCGTGTCCGACGCGACGAAGCCAAGAAGAAGATTGCTGAAGGGATCGATCCGGCACTTGAGAAAAAGCGCGCGAGGATCGCCGCCAAATATGCCGCGGCAAACACTTTCGAGGCGGTGGCGGAGGAATGGCTCGTCAAATGCGAGCGAGATGGCCTCGCCCCAGTGACCGTAGACAAAATCCGCTGGCTGCTCGCCAAGGCCTACCCGGTCATCGGCAGTATCCCGATTGCGCAGATCACCCCGCACGAGGCGCTTGCAGTCCTGCGCAAGGTAGAGGCGACCGGCGCCTTTGAAAGCGCACGGCGCATGCGAAGCGTCCTTAGCCGCGTCTTCCGCTATGGCGTTGCGACGGTGAGATGCGACAAGGATGTCGCCGCCGACTTGCGTGGTGCAATCGCCTCGCCAAAGGTCAAGCATTTCGCCGCCATCACCAAGCCGTCGGAGGTCGGTGCGCTGCTGCGGGCCATCGACGGATACAGCGGCCACAAGGTGACGGTGATGGCGCTGCGGTTGTCCCCGCACGTCCTGCTCCGCCCTGGCGAGCTAAGGCAGGCGGAGTGGGCCGATATCGACTTCGAGGAGGCGATCTGGTTTATTCCGGCGGAACGCATGAAAATGCGAAGGCCGCACCGGGTGCCGCTGTCACGGCAGGTGATCGACATGCTCCGGGAACTTCACGAGCACACGCACTGGTGGAAATATCTATTCCCATGCCTCGGTAAACCGCGGAAGCCGATGTCGGAAAACGCCGTCAATCAGGGCTTGCGCAATCTCGGCTACACGAGCGACCAGATGACGGCGCACGGATTCCGGGCTATGGCCGCCACTCTTCTCAACGAGAGGGGCGAATGGAACCCCGACGCGATCGAGCGGCAACTCGCACATGTCGACACCAACCAGGTGCGACGGGCTTACGCCCGAGGCGAGTATTGGGATGAGCGCGTGCAGATGATGCAAAGTTGGTCGGATTATCTCGATGAACTGCGGGATGGCGGCAAGATTCTCCGCCCCAGTTTCCCGTCGGCCCGGCGCGCGGTCTGAATTTGGTTCGACACGCTGGCGGTCCTCGGATCGCCAGCGTGCTCCGAAAGCCCGAATTTATCCCAAGGAATTCATCATGTCCAAGTACGTCAAGCCAACTCCGCTTGCCCTGCCGGTGAACGGCGGTGTGGCCGTAGGAAGCCTTGCGCAAGCCAAACGGCACAAGCGCAGGTTCGACGGGGTGATGACGATCGAGGACCCCAACTGCCGCCCTAACATGCGCCTTCGCTTTGCCCGAGACCCAGGGCAGTCGCACCTGGTCCTGCAATTTGAGGACGTCGATACCGACAGCCTTGGCATTCGGGTAGCCACGGCAGAGCAAGTTCGTGAGGCGATCGATTTCGCCCGTCAATTTACGGGGCGCTCCCTGCTCGTGCACTGCTTCCACGGCGTAGGGCGCTCCGCCGGTATCGCGCTGGGCATCCTGGCGGACCGGCTCGGTACCGGTGAGGAGGCTATCGCGCTCGACCAATTGCTGGCGGTCAGGCCCGAGGTCACCCCCAACCTGGTTGTCGTGAAGCTGGCGGACCAGCTGCTGGGCCGGTCGGGAAATCTGATCGATGCGGTGGCCTGCTGGGAGACCACGGCTCCGGGGCTCAAGGAGGCGCGCGATGCGAGGATGAAATTCGCATGTTCCCGGCCGGAGCTATATGCCCGCTTCTGACATTAGACTCCGGCACTAGCGGGACTGTCTGTTAGCCGGCGTTTATCCCGCGTTTCGCCACACCCGAGAATTGCGGCGTAAACCGGCACCCGATGCGCTTGCGAGCTTACGGTGCCGCCTGAGTGTGCGATTGAAGCCATCAGCCAAACGAGCATACGCTCGTGGCGAATATCGGGATGAGCGTGTGCAAATGATGTGGCGGCGGTCCGGCGTGTCAGTAACGGAAACCATGCTGTTGATTGCTGCTGAGAAGTGACCCGGGGTTTTCATCGAGAAGTGACCCACCTTGCGATTATGTTTCGGATGTCAGGGGTGGGTCAAGTTGGGGTTTTCTCCTTCCGGTTTTTGGGCTGCT
>Ga0160473_100152_pt1 | contig 66753 bp, 59 predicted proteins | sample HID1975I_E11MG_FD_108217 | JGI IMG/M metagenome (GOLD analysis project Ga0160473, IMG submission 108217) | Enriched soil microbial communities from UW Madison campus, WI, USA - HID1975I_E11 MG | ecosystem: Environmental > Terrestrial > Soil > Unclassified | place: USA: Madison, Wisconsin... | reverse complement strand
TCGGGGGCAGGCGTTAGTGGGCCATGGATGGCCCACGGTCGGTGACTGAGTACATGGATGTACGCCGGAACCGAAACGCCTGCCCCCGAGGGGTCGGGGCCCGCACCGTAAGGCGACGCAAGCAACCGCCCAGTACACGCCGCTAGCGCAAACCATCAGCCTCCCAAGCACCAACACCAGGCACAAAGCACAAAGCTCAAACTCCGACCAAACCTTCCCAACCGCCCAATAAAAAACTCCCCCCCCGCTGGGCACCGGGGAGGGAGCTGATGTACGGCTTATCGGGAAGAACGAATCAGATCAGCGGCGCCGGGGTCGCCGGCAGAGCCACCGGAGCGGCCTTCTTCTTGCGAGCGGCCGGCTTCTTCTTGGCGACCTTCTTCGCAGCCTTCTTCGGGGCCTTCTTGGCAGCCGACTTCTTGGCAACCTTCTTGACGGCCTTCTTCGCGCTCTTCTTCACAGCCTTCTTGGCGGCCGACTTCTTGGCAACCTTCTTGGCGGCCTTCTTGGCAGTCTTCTTGACGGCCTTCTTGGCGGTCTTCTTCACGGCCTTCTTGGCGGCCGACTTCTTGGCTACCTTCTTGGCGGTCTTCTTTGCAGCCTTCTTCACCGCCTTCTTGGCCGGCGACTTCTTGGCGACCTTCTTGGCGACCTTCTTGGCAACCTTCTTGGCGGCCTTCTTGACGGTCTTCTTGGCAGCAGCCTTCTTTGCAGTCTTCTTCACCGCCTTCTTGGCGGCCGGTTTCTTCGCAGCTTTCTTAGTGGCCATGTGATGGCTCCTCGTCAGTGAACTATGGAGTTAAGTGCCCAGTGAAACCAAAGTCCGCGGCGGGACTCCGCCCGCGGATACCGCCTGGCCGTCGATTTCGACGCGGCGGATACAGAAACACCCGCGTCGAACGCCGACACGGGTGCGCGATGAGAGGACGTTGCAGTTTTCGCGGAGGGAAGCAGTCCCGTCTCCACCTTTGTAGGTACCGGGGTGGACGCGTGGTGCTTGCTTGTCACCTTGATGTCGATTCGGCTCACTCTCTGCGGCAGCAACGTCTGCTTGGGGCGAAACCTAATCACGGTTTTTTTTACTGTCAACACTCCCGCGCAAAAATTTTTCCCCGGCCGCTCGCCGCGACCTTGCCAGAGGTCGCCTCCGGATACCCCGCGAGCAGGTGTCGGAACACCGCCTTGCATGCCATCGCAACGCGGCCTCAAAAAAAAAGTGCTTCTTTTCAGCTGTATTGTTTGCGCACTTGCACGCGCGCCACTTGCACACGCAGTGCGACGCACCCGCGCCACGGCACGCCGGAAGGGTGCAGCTGACGCGTTCCCAACCGGCAAAATTTTTTTCTTCCCAGGCGCCTTTCGCGGCATCGCATCGGGCCAATTGCGCAAACTTTTCCTGGTCCGAGCACTGCCGCTCGCCGCGCCTGGAAGATGCAATCGCACCTCCAACACGGTGTCGTCATGCCATCCGGGGATGCATCCGACGTCGCGCGGACGTCGTGCGTCGGCATCCCGACGCCACCATCGGCGCGGCGACCGGCGCGATCGCGAAAAGAAAAACGGCCGCTTGCGCGGCCGTTTTTCGGGTCAACTTTCGTGAAGGATCAGTGAGCGTCGTCGTCGAGCAACTCGGCGTAGTCGTCCGGCGAGAGCAGCTCGTTGAGCTGTTCGGGCTCGCTGAGCTCGACCACGAAGATCCAGCCGTCGCCATAGGCGTCTTCGTTGATGGTCTCCGGCTTGTCGCTGAGCGAGGCGTTGACCTCCACGACCTTGCCGCTCACCGGGCTGTAGACATCCGAGGCGGCCTTGACCGACTCGACCACGGCCGCGCCGTTGCCGGCCTCGACGGTGTCGCCTACGTTCGGCAGCTCGACGTAGACCAGGTCACCCAGCAGGCCTTGGGCGTGGTCGGAAATGCCCACGGTGACGCGGCCATTGCCTTCGACGCGCGCCCATTCGTGGGACTTGAGGAACTTGAGGTCGCCGGGGATCTCGCTCATGGAAAGCTCCGAAAAAACGGGGTACGGGGATGGGCGGGTAGTTTAACCAACCCGGCGCGGATGCAGCACCCGGCGCCGGGCAGGATCGATCAAAGGACGCCGGGCTGGGCCTGGCCGTCGCGGACGAACGGGAACTTGACCACGCGCACCGGCACTTCCTTGCCGCGAATATCCACGCGCACCTCGCCCGGTTCGCCGGCCGGCACGCGGGCAAAAGCGATCGCCTTGCCCAGCGTCGGCGAGAAGGTGCCGGAGAGGATCTCGCCCTCGCCTTGCGCCGTGAGCACCTTCTGCCCGTGGCGCAGCACGCCCTTGTCGTCCATCACCAGGCCGATCATCTGCCGCGGTGCACCGGCGGCCTGTTGCGCTTCGAGCACGCTGCGACCGATGAAGTCCCGGCCTTCGTCCAGCGCCACCGTCCAGGCCAGCGCTGCTTCGTACGGCGACACCGCATCGTCCATGTCCTGGCCGTAGAGGTTCATGCCCGCTTCCAGGCGCAGCGTGTCGCGCGCCCCCAGGCCGGCAGGTTTGACCCCGGCGGCCAGCAGCGCATTCCAGAACGCCACCGCATCCGCTTCCGGCAGCACGATTTCGTAGCCGTCCTCGCCCGTGTAGCCGGTACGCGCGACGAACAGCGGCACGCCCGCGGTCGATTGGGTCTGCAGCGCAGCGAAGCGCCCCAGCTTGCGCGCGGCGGCCTGGTCGGCATCGACCAGCAGGCCGATGACCTTCTCGCGCGCGCTCGGGCCCTGCACCGCGATCATCGCGAACTCCGGGCGCTCCTCGACGCGCACGTCGAAGGCAGCGGCCTGTTCGGTGATCCAGGCCAGGTCCTTGTCACGGGTGGCGGCATTGACCACCAGGCGGAAGAAGGCGTCGGACTGGAAATAGACGATCAGGTCGTCGATCACCCCGCCCTGCGGGTTGAGCATGCAGGTGTACAGCGCCTTGCCCGGCACCTTGAGCTTGTCGACCGAATTGGCCAGCAGGTGGCGCAGGAACTCGCGCACGCGGGCGCCGTGCAGGTCCACCACGGTCATGTGGCTGACGTCGAACATGCCGGCGTCGCGACGCACCAGGTGGTGCTCGTCGATCTGCGAGCCGTAGTGGATGGGCATGTCCCAGCCCCCGAAGTCCACCATCTTGGCGCCAAGGGCGCGATGGGTGGCGTTGAGGATGGTCTGCTTCGGGCTCATGGCGTGGGTTCCGGTGGAAAGACCGCCATTATCGCCCGCCCACGCCGCGCGATCACGGCGCAGGGCAACACGGCCGCCCTCAGGCGGCCTGGACCTTCAGGCTCATGCCGTCCACGGCGACGATGCGCACCGCGCTGCCGGCCGGCAGCTCCGGGCCTTCGACCACCCAGAACGCGTCATCCACCTTGGCCCGCCCGCGGCCGCCGCTGATCGCCTGATCGAGTTGCACCACGCGGCCGACCAGTTGTTCGGCGCGGCGGTTGAGCAGCGGCTGGTCGCTGCGGCGATCGCCGCGACGGAACCAGGTGCGATAGACCTGCACCGAGACGAAACTCAGCACCACGAAAGCCACCGCCTGCACCAGCAGCGGAATGCCCGGCACGATCCACACCGCGGCGAACATCACCACCGCGGCCAAGCCCATCCACAGCATGAATGCGCCCGGCGCCATCGCCTCGGCCGCGAACAGCAGCAGCGCTAGCGCTGCCCAGACCACGACTTCGGTGCGCATGGCTCAGCCTTCGAAACGCGGCGGCGGCGGATTGCGCGGCGGCGGCGGCGGCGCGGCGTTGCGCTCGCCCAGCGCCTGCTTGGCCAGATCGGCGATGCCGGCAATGGAGCCGATGATCCCGGAGGACTCCATCGGCATCAGCACGAACTTCTGGTTCGGCGCGGTGGCCAGTTCCTTGAACGCCTCGACATACTTCTGCGCGACGAAATAGTTGATCGCCTGCACGCTGCCATTGGCGATGGCGTCGGACACGACTTGAGTCGCCTTAGCCTCGGCCTCGGCCAGGCGCTCGCGCGCTTCGGCGTCGCGGAATGCGGCTTCCTTGCGACCCTCCGCTTCCAGCACGGCGGCCTGCTTCTGGCCATCGGCGCGCAGGATCTCCGACTGGCGCACGCCCTCGGCCTCCAGCACCGCGGCGCGCTTGTTCTGCTCGGCCATCTTCTGCTGCTGCATCGACTGCACCAGGTTCTGCGGCGGCTGGATGTCCTTGATCTCGATGCGGGTGACCTTGATGCCCCAAGGATTAGTGGCGTGGTCGACCACGTTGAGCAGTTTGGCGTTGATCGTCTCGCGCTGGCTGAGCGACTCGTCCAGGTCCATCGAGCCGATCACCGTGCGGATATTGGTCTGCACCAGGGCGATGGTCGCCACTTCCAGGTTCGCCACTTCATAGGCGGCCTTGGCCGCATCCAGCACCTGGAAGAACACCACGCCGTCCACGCGCACGACTGCGTTGTCCTTGGTGATGACGTCCTGGCTGGGGACTTCGAGCACCTGCTCCATCATGTTGACCTTGCGGCCGACGCCATAGACCACCGGGATCAGCACGTGCAGGCCCGGGCTCAGCGTATGGGTGTACTTGCCGAAGCGCTCCACCGTCCATTCGTAACCCTGCGGCACCATGCGCACCGCCTTGAACAGGACGATGGCGCCGACGATCAGCAGCACCAGGGTCAGGAAACCAGTCGTGAACATCCCTTCTACTCCTCGTCATTCCGTGACGCCCAGTATGCCGCAGCGGCGGCCCGGCGTCGGCTAGAAAGGAATGCGGCGCAGCAGGATGTCGCGGAACATCACCCAGTCACCGGCGAACGAATACAGCGGGTGGCGGAACGTGGCCGGGCGATTCTTCTCGAAGAAGAAGTGGCCGACCCAGGCAAAGCCATAGCCGCACAGCAGCGCGGCCAGCAGCCAGAGCGGTTGCGCGCGGACCAGGGCAACCCCGAGCAGCGCGAGCACGCCACAGCTGCCGATGAAATGCAGACGCCGCGAGGTGCGGTTGGCATGCTCGCCCAGATAGAAAGGATAGAACTCGCGAAAGCTGGCAAACCGGCGCATGACCCGCCCTCCCGGGTGCGTTGAACCGCGCACAGGATACGCCGGCGTGTGGAACTCAGGCAGCCCGCGGCGAGAACATGATCACGGCCATGCCGCCCAGGCACAACGCCGCGCCAAGCAGATCCCAGCGCGTGGGCTGCACGCGATCCACGCCCCACAACCAGGCCAGTGCCACGGTGACATACACGCCGCCATAGGCTGCGTAGACACGTCCGGAGGCCGTCGGATGCAGGCTGAGCAACCACACGAACACCGCCAGGCTGGCCGCGGCCGGCAGCAACCACCAGGCGCTAGCGCCACGACGCAACCACAGCCATGGCAGATAGCAACCGATGATCTCGGCCAGTGCGGTCAACACGAACAGGCCGAACGTCTTCATGCCGTGGCGCGTTCCAGCGCCTTGACCTGGTCCCACAGCGCGTCCTGCTCGGTCAGCGACAGCGCTGCCAAGGGCGTGCCGGCGTCGCGCGCCAGGGCTTCCATCGCGCGGAAGCGTCGTTCGAACTTCTGGTTGGCGCCGCGCAGCGCCGCGCCCACGTCCACCTTGGCATGGCGCGCGAGATTGGCGCAGACGAACAGCACGTCGCCGATTTCATCCTGCAATTGCGCATGGCGCGCATCGACGTCGCCCTGCGCGAACTCCTGCCGCACCTCTTCGATTTCCTCGTGCAACTTGGCCATCACCGGGGCCGGGTTGGGCCAATCGAAACCTACCCGCGCCGCGCGCGACTGCAGCTTCAACGCGCGCTGCCACTCCGGCAGGCCGCGGGCGATGCCGGCCAGCGCCGAATCGTCCTGCTCACCGGCTGCGACGCGTTCCGCGCGCTTGATCTGCTCCCAGTTCATGCTGACAGCCTCGGCATCCTCGACCTCGACCTGGCCGAACACGTGCGGATGCCGGCGCACCAGCTTGTCGCTGATCGCCGCCACCACGTCGGCAAAGTCAAAGGCGCCCTGCTCGGCCGCCATCTGCGCATGGAACACGACCTGCAACAGCAGATCGCCCAGTTCGTCCTTCAAGGCCGGCAGGTCGCGACGATCGATGGCGTCGGCGACTTCGTAGGCTTCCTCGATCGTGTAGGGCGCAATGCTGGCGAAGTCCTGGGCCAGGTCCCACGGACAACCCCGTTCGGGGTCGCGCAACCGGGCCATGATCGCGAGCAGGTCGCGGATGTCGCGTGGATTCGACGGATCTACGGGATTCATGGGCGAGGGATCAGCGTGGATGAGGCGGTCGTGTCGAGCCAGCGCTGCCAGGGCAAGGCCTGATCGCCCAGCGCAATGAAGTCGCCATTGAGCAGTGTCGGGCGCTGGTTGTAGCGGAACGGCGCGCCGCTGTGCGCAGCCAGCACGCTGCCGCCCGCCGCTTCGAGCACGCATTGACCGGCGGCCGTATCCCATTCCGAGGTCGGGCCGAAGCGCGGATACACATCGAGCTCGCCATCGGCGATCCGGCAGAATTTCAGCGACGAGCCCTGCGCGATCACTTCCACCTCACCCATGCGCGACAGCAAGGCCTCGGTCCGCTCGCCACGATGCGAGCGGCTGGCGGCCACGCGCAGCGGGGCAGCTGCAGGCGCATGTACCTGCAGGCGCGTTTGATGGCCTTCATGCCGGCGATAGGCGGCGTCATCGCGCCAGCCGTGCCACACGCGGCCGTCGACGGGGGCCTGGATCACACCGAAAACCGCCACGCCTTCGTCGATCAAGGCGATGTTGACGCTGAATTCGCCATTGCGCTTGATGAACTCGCGGGTGCCGTCGAGCGGGTCGACGAGCCAGTAGCGCGACCAGTGCCGGCGTACGTCCCACGGCACCTGAGCCGATTCTTCCGACAGCACCGGGATCTGCGGCGTCAGTTGCGCCAGGCCCTCGACGATCACCCGGTTCGCGGCCAGGTCGGCCTGGGTCAGCGGACTGGCATCGTCCTTGGTCTGCACCGAGAAGCCATCGCGGTATACCGTCATGATCGCCGCGCCGGCGGCCTGCGCAATGGCGATCACGCCCTCGCCCAGCGCGCTGTCGATGCGCGCGCTCACAGCTTGCCCGCCAGCCACTGGCGGGCGATAAGCAACGCCGCCAGCGAACGGCCTTCGGAGAAATCCTCGCGCAGCAGCAGCTGGTCCAGTTCGGCGATCTTCCACGGGACCACTTCCAGCTCCTCCGGCTCATCGCCGGGCAGGCGTTCGGGATACAGGTCGCGCGCCACCACCAGCCAGGATTGATGCGCCATGTAGGTCGGCGCCAGGGTCATCGCGCGCAACACGTCCAGGCGCCGCGCGCCGTAACCGGCCTCTTCCTTGAGCTCGCGGTCGGCGGCCTGCAGCGGGGTCTCGCCGTCATCGATCCGGCCCTTCACCAGGCCCAGCTCGTAGCGATGCACTCCGGCGGCATATTCGCGCACCAGCAGCACCGTCTCGTCGTCGATCAACGGCACCACCACCACCGCGCCGTGACCACCGGAGAGCAGGCGGTGATAAAGGCGGCGCTCGCCATTGGAGAACTCCAGGTCCAGCTGCTGGCGGCCTTCGCCCAGCTCGCGGACCTCGTGGATCACCGGCAGGTCTCGGCTCATGCAGGCAATACCCCGGCACGGCGAGCCCCGGAACGGGCCAGTAGAATGGACATATGCGCAGAGAGCTTGATCACCCCGAAATGCTAGCAGACCCCAATGCCCTGGCCGATGCCTGGCGAGAACGCGACCTGGCCGTGCTGTGGCATCCGTGCACGCAGATGCGCGAACACCCCAATACCTTGCCGCTGGTGCCCATTGCCCGTGGCGAAGGCCCTTGGCTGGTCGGCCACGACGGCCGCCGTTATCTGGATGCAGTCAGCAGCTGGTGGACCAACCTGTTCGGCCACGCCGAACCGCGCATCGCGGCGGCCATCGGCGCACAGGCGCATACGCTGGAACAGGTGATGCTGGCCGGCTTCGGCCATGAGCCGGCGATCCGCCTGGCCGAGCGCCTGCTGCAGATTGCGCCGCGCCAGAATGGCCGTGCGCCGCTGGCCAAGGTGTTCTACGCCGACAACGGCTCGGCGGGCGTGGAAGTCGCGCTGAAAATGGCCTTCCACTACTTCCGCAACAAGGGTGAGCTGCAGCGCACGCGCTTCGTCGCGCTGGAGAACGGCTATCACGGTGAAACCATCGGCGCGCTGTCGGTGGGCGATATCCCGCTGTATCGGCGCGTTTACGCCCCGCTGCTGGCCGAAGCGCTGTTCGCGCCCTCGCCCGACGCCTATCTCGCCGAGCCGGGGCAGAGTGCCGAAGCGCGCGCCCTGCAAGCGGCCGACGCGCTGGCCGACCTGTTCGACCAGCATCCGGGCGAAATCTGCGCGGTGATCCTGGAGCCGCGCCTGCAATGCGCCGGCGGCATGCGCATGCACCACCCGGCCTATCTGCGCCGCGCACGTGAGCTGTGCGACGCGCATGGCGCGTTCCTGATCGCCGACGAAATCGCCACCGGCTTTGGGCGCACCGGCACGATGTTCGCGTGCGAACAGGCGCAGGTCATGCCCGACCTGCTGTGCCTGTCCAAGGGCCTGACCGGTGGCTTCCTGCCGCTGGCGGCGGTGCTTGCCACGCAGGAGCTGTACGACGCGTTCCTGGACGACTCGCGCGAGCGCGCGTTTCTGCATTCGCACAGCTACACCGGCAACCCGCTGGCCTGCGCCGCCGCACTGGCCAGCCTGGACATCTTCGGCAGCGACGACATCCTCGCCCGCAACCACGCCACGGCCGAAACGATGCGCGAACTGTCGCTGCCCTTCGCCGAGCATCGCCATGTCGCCGACGTGCGCCAGGCCGGCATGGTGGTGGCCTTCGAGCTGACCCGTGGCGGCGACAAGCGCACGCCGTTCCCGGCCAGTGCGCGCGTCGGGCTGCAGGCGTATCGCGCGGCGCTCGATCGCGGCGTGGTGTTGCGGCCACTGGGCGATATCCTTTACTGGATGCCGCCGTACTGCGTGGATGCCGAACAGCTCGCCCTGCTTGCGGAAACCACGCTGGCGGCGATCGAGGAGGCCACGGCATGCGCATGACCCGGTGTTATGTCGATATGCCGCTGACGGCGGGCAGCGCCGTGCTGCTGCCCGAGGCGACGGCCAATCACCTGCTGCGCGTCCTGCGCCTGGAGGAAGGCGACAGCTGCGTGTTGTTCAACGGTGACGGCCACGATTACCCGGCGACGATCACTGTGGCAGCCAAGCGCGAAGCTCGCGTGCAGCTGGGCGCACCGCGGCCGGTGCTCACCGAATCACCGCGCGCGCTGTGGCTGCTGCAAGGGATTGCGCGCGGCGAAAAGATGGATCTGATCCTGCAGAAGGCGACCGAGCTGGGCGTGAGCCACGTGCTGCCGGTCAATGCGGAGCGCACCGAGGTGAAGCTGGATGCGCAGCGGATGGGCAAGCGCGTGGCGCACTGGCAGAGCGTGATCGTTTCGGCGTGTGAACAATCCGGGCGCGCCCGGGTGCCGGCATTGGCCGTGCCGCAATCCCTGGCGGAGGCAGCGAAAGCCGTGCCGGGCGATGCGTTGAAGCTGACGCTGGACCCGCAGGGGGCGCATCGGCTCTCGACGCTGGAAGCGGCGGCCGATACCGCGGTTGTCGTGGCGATCGGGCCGGAAGGCGGATGGTCGCCGCGCGATCGGGAGATCCTGGCGGCGGCGGGGTTTCAGGGCTTGCAGCTGGGGCCGCGCATCCTGCGGACGGAGACGGCAGGGCTGGCCGCGATTGCGGCTTTGCAGGCGCGGTTGGGGGATTTGTAGGACGGCCGCTTTTGTCTTGCGGAGGGTCTGGGGACGGTTGAAGCGCTCAGGCCGCCAGCGATTCCAACACCATCGACTCGATGGCATCCAGATCCGGCAGCAGCGCACTCTGCTCTCCGAGCAGCACGCGCATGTGCACGCCCTGCGGCAGTGCATCCTCCGACGCATCGGCCAGCAAGCCTTCGCGCGGCACCGAGATCAACTGCGGGAACGAGGCCGTCAACAGCGCAAAGTACGGCAGCGAGGCATGCCCCCCCAGCGCCTTCAACACCACGATCTTGTTGTTCACCGCCGCCGGCTCTTCACCCAGCCCGCTCAGCCGCGCGAACGAGAGCAGCGGCACCTTCCAGCCGTGCCAGGCAATCTGGCCCACGAGCCAGCGCGGCGCATCGCCCAGCGCTTCCACCGGCACGCGCGACATCACTTCGGCCACGTTCGCGTTCGGCAGCAGCACGCGCTCTTCGCCGGCCTGGATCAGGACGCCGCGGATTTCGTCGTTACTGGCGTAGCTCATCGATAAGACTCCTGAAGATCGGGGCGGCGGTCAGACCGGCCAGCGTTCGGCCAGCGACTGCGCCAGCTGCGCCGGGTCACCGGAAGGGCAGCCGGCCTGCACCAGGCGCGCGGCAGCAGCGGGGTCGTAGCAGCCTTCAGCAGACTGGCCCGCCACCCAGGCGCCCTGCTCGCCCAGCGCCAGCACGTTCGGCACCAGCGATTCGTTTGCGCCGCTGAGCAACAGCACGGCGCTGTCTTCGCCCGGCAGCGCGGCAATCAACGCGGAAAGTTCGCCGCCGTCGGCAAACGCCAGCCCCTGCTCGCTCGTGCCCAGGCCCACGCCATCGGGCAGGATGAACGCCTTGCCCGGCGACAGGGCCAGCCCGGCTTCGGCCAGTTCCACCGGCAACGGCGACACGCGGCCCATCTGCCGCACCAGGTTGCCGTACTGGCCGCCGTCCAGCGCCATGCGGATCAGCACCGCGCGCGGGAACTCGGCCGGCAGCGCGCCGAGCAGGCGACGGATCGCATCCGGGCCGCCGATACCGGCGATCACCAGCACCGCGCCGTGCGCCTTGGCCGCCTCGGCTTCCGGGTCCAGATCGACCAGCGACAGGCCATGGCTCGGAATATGGTCGAAATTGGTTTCGGTGGGCGTGCGCTCGACAATCGCCACCTCGTCCACCAGGCCCCAGGTGCTCGAATCGCCGAGCGCCGAGAGCGAAGGGGCCGGTGCAGCCGCGGCAGGCGCAGCGGCCACTGCAGGCGCATCGGCGAACGGGTTGTCGATCGGCTCCAGCATCGGCTGGGCGCGCGCCGGCGGCGCCGGTTCGTCATCCAGCGCCAACTCGATTGGCGCAAACAAGGTATCGCCCGGCACGTCGTCCAGCGCCTGCGCGGCCGCCTGCAGGTGCACGCCCACCGGCTGGGTGGCGTGCAACTGCGCCGGCGTCACCGGCAGGCCCGGTTCCGGCGCCCAGCTCGGTTCCTGTTCGGCACCCGGCGGCAGCACGTCGTCATGACCATGCAGCTTGGCCGACAGATGCCGGGCCCAGCGCTGTGCATCCCAGCCTTCGCGACGCGCGGCCAGTTCGGCCTCGTCGAAGATCACCGTGATGCCGGGCTGGTTCAACACCGGCTCCAGCGCTTCGAGCGCCTCTTCGATCGCCGGCTCCAGCGCCACCAGGATCGCCGCCGGTTCGGCGTCGGCCAGGGTGCGCGCATCGATGGCGCCGGGCTCGTCTTCCAGCACCACGCGCGCGCCGATCAGCGACAGCGCCTCGCGCATCCGTTCGCGCGCCGGGCCGCTGCGACCCAACAAGGCGACCGGGGTTCCCATCTCGTTAGTCGCGGACACGGGCGATACCCAGCAGGTCGTACACGTTTCGCATCAGATCCAACTCTTGATAAGGCTTGCCGAGATACCGCTGGACGCCGATCTCGAAGGCACGCTGGCGATGCTTGTCGCCGGAGCGCGAAGTGATCATCACGATCGGCACGTCCTTGAAGCGCGCATCAGCGCGCATCGCCGTTGCCAGTTCGTAACCGTCCATGCGCGGCATTTCGATGTCCAGCAGCATCAGGTCCGGCACGCGCTCTTCCAGCTGTTCCAGCGCTTCCACACCGTCGCGGGCCACGGCCACTTCGAAGTTGTGGCGCTCCAGCACGCGGCCGGTGACCTTGCGCATGGTCAGCGAGTCGTCCACCACCATCACCAGCGGCACGCGGCGCTGCGCCTCGGACACCGGCTCGGCATTGGCACGCGCCGGCTGCGCCAGGTGGCGACGCACCAGCGGCGCGACGTCGAGGATCACCACCACGCGGCCATCGCCGGTGATGGTGGCGCCGTAGATGCCCGGCACCGAAGCGATCTGCAGGCCCACCGGCTTGACCACGATTTCGCGGTTGCCCAGCACCTGGTCGATCGCCACGGCCGCGCGCAGGTCGCCTGCGCGCACCAGCAGCAGCGGAATCTGCGCGCCGCCGTCGGCGTTGGCCGCGGCCTGCCCGACCAGCGAGCCCAGGTCGTGCAGCGCGTATTCCTCGCCGGCGTAGTGGTAACCGCCCTGGCCGGATTCGTAACGGCTGCGTGCAATGCGACCGATACCACTGACCGAGGCCACCGGCACGGCAAAGGTGGTTTCGCCGATGCGCACGAACACCGCTTGGGTGACCGCCAGCGTCTGCGGCAGGCGCAGGATGAAGGTGACGCCCTGGCCACGCACCGAGTGGATGTCCACCGAGCCGCCGAGCTGGCGCACTTCGTTGCGCACCACGTCCATGCCCACGCCACGGCCCGCCAGCTGGCTGACCGATTCGGAGGTACTGAAGCCGGCGGCGAAGATCAGCTGGTCCAGCTCGGACTCGCTCAGCACCGCGCCCGGCTCGATCAGGCCGCGCTGTTCGCCACGGCGACGGATCGCCTCGCGGTCCAGGCCGGCGCCGTCGTCGGACACTTCCAGCACGATTTCCGAACCTTCGCGGCGCAGCTTGATCGCGATGGTGCCTTCTTCGGTCTTGCCTGCCTCGCGGCGGGCCTTGGGCTTCTCCAGGCCATGGGCCACGGAGTTGCGCAGCATGTGCTCCAGCGGCGCGACCATGCGGTCGAGCACGTTGCGATCGAGTTCGCCGTGGGTGCCTTCCAGCACCAGGTGCACCTGCTTGCCGGTGTCGCTGGCCGCCTGGCGAACCACGCGACGCAGGCGCGGCACCAGGCCATCGAACGGCACCATGCGCGCGCGCATCAGGCCGTCCTGCAGTTCCGAGCTCACGCGCGACTGCTGCTGCAGCAAGGTGTCGTACTGGCGTGCCAGGTCGTCCAGCACGCCCTGCAGGCCGCTCAAGTCCGCCGCCGATTCGTTCAGCGCACGGCTGAGCTGCTGCAGCGTGGAGAAACGGTCCAGCTCGAGCGGATCGAACGTGGTGTCGCCCTGGTCCTGCTCGCGCTGGTAGCGGGCGACGATCTGCGCTTCGGTTTCCAGGTCCAGGCGGCGCAACTGGTCGCGCAGACGCGCATTGGTGCGATCCAGTTCGGACATCGCGCCACGGAAGGCACCCAGCTGCTGCTCCAGGCGCGAGCGGTAGATCGCCACTTCGCCGGCGTGGTTGACCAGGCTGTCGAGCAGGTCGGCGCGCACACGCACCTGTTCCTGCGGCGCGCGGGCCGGGCCCAGTTCCTCGTCGACCACGCCCTCGACCGGCACGGGCGCCGACAGCGGCGCCACCGCCACCGGTTCGACGGCCACGCTGATCATGCGTGCGACATCGGCATCGGCGGCCGGCACTTCGGCACGGCCCTGGGTGCGGGCGTCGAAGCTGTCGATCAGGTCGTGCGGCATCAGCACCGCGCGGTGCTCACCGGTGCGGGTCAGCAACTGGTGCAGACGGTCGAAACCGCGCTCCAGCAGGCGGACGTCGTCGCGGTTGAGCTCGGTGCGGTTGGCCGCCACGGCTTCGAGCAGCGATTCAATGCCGTGGCCCAGGTCGCCGATGGCGTTGATGCCGGCCATGCGTGCGCCACCCTTGAGGGTGTGCAGGTCGCGCTGCAGGCCCGCGAGGGCTTCGCGGTCGTCCGGCGCGGTGCGCATGGCGGCGATCAGGCCGTCGCAATGGTCAAGCAGGTCCTTGCCTTCCTCGACGAAGATGTCGACCAGCTCGCGATCCAGTTCGCTGAAGTCCAGCGGGCCGGCATCGACATCCACCGCCGCAGCGTCTGCGGTGGCGGGCTCGGCCGCGGCGATGGCCGCCGGCTCCTCAGTCTCGACCACGGGTTCTTCGACGACAGGCTCCTCGACCACGGGCACCTCGACGATGGTCTGTTCGACCACGATGTCTTCGACGACGGGCGATTGGGCCACGATCTGTTCGATCGCAGGCGTCTGCACTTCAGCTTCGAATTCCGGCTCCGCCAGCGGCGCGGCGTCGATCAGCTCGGCGGCGTCAAAGGCGGTGGCCTCGGCGGCCGGCGTCACTTCGGACACGGCCGCAATGACTTCCTCGATGGCCCAGCTCGGCGCGGCCGCGTCGCTCACTTCGATGACCGACTCGACTTCGTCCGGGCTGAAAGCCACGGCATCGGCGTCCGTCGAGGCCAGCTCGACTTCCTCGACCTGCCAGCCCGACGCCTCGTCGGCCGCCGGCACCACGGATGCGGGCGCAGCCGCCGGCGACAGCGCTTCGAACGCGGCGATGGCGTCGGCGAAGCTGTCTTGCTGCCTGTCGTCTTCCGGGGTCAGCACCAGGGCGTCCGCGTCGAATTCGGCCTCGGCCGCTTCCGGCTCGGCCGGCAACGGCATTTCGATTTCCTCGACCGCCAGATCGGCGTAAGGATCGGACGGCGGCGTCGACGCTTCATCTGCCGGCATGTGCGCGGCGTCGAGGTAGGCCCCCATGTCCTGCGCGCTGGTGAGCTCTTCGCTGGACAGCGACGCGAGCGACAGCGGCTCGTCCTCGCCCAGCGCCTGTTGCGGCGGCCACTGCGCTTCGGGCAGGGTCTCGACCAGTGCACGCAGGCGCGCGGCGATCGCGGCAAACGACGGGATGCGCGGCGATTCGTCCTGCAACGCGGCCACGGTGGTGGCGATCGCGGCAGCGGTGTCGGCAATGCCATCGACGCCATCGGCATCCGGCGTGCGGCCAGCCGCCAGCGAACGCTTGACGAAGGTCTCGGCCGGCGTGGTGACGGCGGTGATTTCCGGCACGTCGGTCATCGCAAATGCACCGCTCATCGTGTGCACCGCGCGCAGCAGCGCTTCGGTGACCGGCTGCGGGTGCGGGCGCGACGTGGCCAGCCAGGCGTTGACGGTTTCCAGGTGCGTGGCGACCTCGGCTTCGAGGATTTCGCGCAACACGCTGTCCACCGAGGCCGGGGTGCCCTCTTCGACCAGCGACACCGCCGGTGCGGCAACCGCCGCCACCGGGGCTGCCGTCGGCACGGTCGGCACGTACCAGGCTTCCTCGCCCAGGCCGACGCGATCGGCCACGGCCTGCATCGCCATCAGATCGGCGCTGATGCGGCCTTCGCCACGCAGCGCGGCGTTGAGCTGGGGCAGCACTTCATACGCCTGCTCGACCATCGCGACCACGGCCGGGCTGGCCGGGCGCGAACCGTCGAGCACGCGGTTGAGCATGCCCTCGATCTTCCAGCTGAACTCGCCCAGCGTGCGGGCACCGACCAGGCGGCCACTGCCCTTCAAGGTATGGAACACGCGACGGATCGGCCGCAGGTTCTCGCTGCTGTCCGGCGCGGCGCGCCAGATCGGCAGCAACTGCGCCAGATTGGCCAGCTCCTCGTCGAATTCCTCCAGGAACACGTCGCGGATGTCGCTGTCGATCTCGTTGGCGTCGTCTTCGAAGCCCCCTTCGACCGGGGCGACTTCCGCCACCACCGGTGCCTCGGCCTGCGGCGCAGGCGTAGGCGCGGTGCTGAAACCGGCCGCCGCCACGTCCAGCTCGGCCAGGAACGCGGCCGAGGCTTCGTCCAGTTCGATCTTGCTGATCGTGCCTTCCTGCACCAGCGACGGCGCATCGTCGGCAGCCACGGCTTCGTTTTCCAGGAACGCCGGCAGCGTGGCCTCGAACGACTCGATGAACGGGCTGTCGGCATCCAGGGCCGGATCGGCCGGATCGAAGGCGCGCGGCGCATCGGCCGCTGCTTCCACCAACTGCTCCGGCGCTACTTCCGGCAGCGGCGGCAGCGGCGGCAGTTCGGTCGCCACCGGCGGCTCGATGGTCAGCGCTACGGCGGCGGCAGGCGCCTCATAGGCGGCGCCTTCTTCGGCCACGAATGCGGGCGAGGCATCGCCTTCCAACTGGGTGGCATCGAACGTGTAGCTGAGTGCGGCCGCTTCCGGCGCATGTTCCTGCTCGGCCGAGACCGGGTCGAACGTGACCGCGCCGCTCGACGCTTGCCACTCGGCCTTGTCCGGCATCTGCCCGCCATCGGCGGACAGATCGATCGGGACGATGTCGGCAGCGACGGCATCGGCATCACTGCCCTGCTCGGCGGCCACCGGATCGAACGAGATCGACACCGGTTCAACCGGTTCGCTCGGTGCGCCCTGCTGCAGGGTCCATTCAAAACCACCGGAGGTCACGTGCATGCCGTGCGGCAGCGGCGTGAGGTCGGCGACCAATACTTCGCGGCGGGCCGTCGAGACGGCCGCGGACTCGGCAACCGCTTCCAGTTCCACCACGGCAGGCTCGGTCGCTTCGGTGGTGTCCGGTTCGGTCACGCTGAAACCCGACACCGCGGCGGCGGTCTCGAACGCAGGCGCGGTGACCGGCGCGACGAAGGCAGCAGGGGTTGGCGGCAGCGCGGATTGTTCCGACGGCAGCGGCCAGTAACGCAGGGTTTCCAGGCTGCTGCGGGTGATGTCGAGGATGTCCTCGCGGCCCGGGCGGCGCTCGCGCAGCGCTTCGAGGTAGTACTCCAGGCTGGCCATGGCATCGGCCAGGGTGTCGAGCTGGCGACCGCTGGGCACGCGCTGGCGCGCAATCAGCTCGCGCTCGATATAGCGACGCACGCCTTCCAGGTAGTCGGCCGGCTCGGGCAGGTCGAGGATGCGCAAGGCACCGCCAACTTCGCCCAGCAGCTGGGGCACGTCGGCCAGGCGGCTGTGGTCCCAGTTGGTCTCGATGAAGGCGACGAAATGTTCGCGCGCCGCGCCGAAATTGGCGATGGCTTCGTGGGCCAGCACTTCCAGGGTGCGACGCACCTCGGCGGCATTGGCGTTGGCGGTGACGTCCTCGTCGTTGCTGGCCTCGGCGCCCAGTCGGGCGACCTGGTCGTCCAGCGAGGCATCGACATACAGCAGCGCACCGGCGATATCGAGCAGCAGGCCTTCATCGACCTGCTGCTGGCCCTCGACGATGCGGCGCAGCGCATCGCGCTGCTGCACCACGACGTTGCGCGCCACGCCCAGGCCCATCATGCCCAGGGTGTCGGCGACGCTGCCCAGGTCGGTGACCTGGGCCTGCAGCTCGGCGACATCGCCGCCGGTGCGCAGGTGCAGGTCCAGGGCGTCCTTGACCCGCAGCAGTTCTTCCTTGACCGCGTTGCCCACGGTGTCCAGCAGCTCGCGGTTGCGGCCGCTCAGGCTGCCGCGCGCGTGGTCCAGCTCTGCCTCGGTGGCGTTGCCGGCCTGCGGGTCGAAGGCGAACAGCACGCTTTCGTTGAGCACCGGCTCGCCGCGCATGGCACGGATTTCATTGAGCAGCGGCAGCAGCACGATCGGGATGTCGCGATGGCCGTTCTGCAGGCGCTCCAGGTAATCGGGCAGCAGCACGGTACCGCGCATCAGCATCGCGCAGGCTTCGTTGATGTCGGCCACCTGGCCGTCCTGCACCGCCTTGGCCAGCAGCTCCAGCTCCTCGGCCACCATCGCCGGGGCGTACAGCTCGACCATGCGCAAGGTGCCCTGCACCTGGTGCAGGTAGCCGGCGCAGAAACGCATGCGGCTGGTATCGGCGGGCTCTTCGACGAAGAACTCGATCTCGTGGCGGGCCTGGCGCAGCGTCTCGTCGAGTTCGGGCTTGACCCAACCCAGCGCCGCGTGGCTCATCGCATCGCGCAGTGCACTCATCGCAGCTCCCCGGCGCTGTGCGCCACGGCCACGCGCAAGCACGCCTGCGGCGCGGCCTTTTCCTGCATTGGCGTATTGCTACGCGTCATTCTCGTATTCCTTTCCCGTTCCGCCCGTCGCTTACGCCGGCAGCTTGAAGTCGGCGACCGAACGACGCAGGTCGGCGGCCAGCTGTGCCAGGTGGCCGATCGACTCGGCCGTCTGCCCCGCACCCTGCGAGGTCTGGCCGGTGATCTTGCGGATGACGTCCATCGTCTGGGTGATATCCGTTGCCGCCGCGGACTGCTGGTGCGCGGCAATGGAGATGTTTTTGATCAGGTTGTTCAGTGCGTTGGACACGCGCTCGATTTCCGTCAGCGCGGTACCGGCGTCTTCGGCCAGGCGTGCACCGGAGACCACTTCGGAGGTGGTCTGCTCCATCGAGCTGACCGCCTCGTTGGTATCGGCCTGAATGGTCTGGACCAGGCCTTCGATGCGTCGGGTCGCGCCGGAGGTGCGTTCTGCCAGGCGCTGCACTTCGTCGGCCACGACCGCGAAACCGCGACCGGCCTCGCCCGCCGAGGCCGCCTGCACCGCGGCGTTGAGCGCCAGGATGTTGGTCTGCTCGGAAATGTCGTTGATCAGTTCCACGATCGAGCCGATTTCCTGGGACGATTCGCCCAGCCGCTTGATGCGCTTGGAGGTTTCCTGGATCTGGTCGCGGATCTGGTCCATGCCCTGGATCGTCTCGCGGACTACGCCGGCGCCTTCGGCGGCGATGACCACCGAGCGCTGCGCCACTTCCGCCGATTCGGTCGAGTTGCGCGAGACCTGTTCGATGCTCGCGGCGATTTCGTTGATGCGCTCCGAAGCGGTGGTGATCTGGCTGGCCTGGTGGCCTGCGGCTTCGGCCAGCTGCATCGCGGTGGCCTGGGTTTCCTGCGAGGACACCGCGACCTTGGCCGAGGTGTCGTTGATCGTGGCCACCAGGTGGCGCAATTCGTCCACGGCGTAGTTGATAGCGTCGGCGATGGCGCCGGTCATGTCCTCGGTCACCGAGGCCTTCACCGTCAGGTCGCCCTCACCGAGCGAGGAGATTTCGTCCAGCAGCCGCATGATCGCCTGCTGGTTGCGGCTGTTGAATTCCACCTGGGTCTGCAGGCGCAGGTCCTGTTCGCGCGAACGGGCGCGCACCATCGACCAGACCAGGCCGATGATCGAGATCACCAGCAGCGCGCCGGACAGCACGCCCAGCCACAGGTTCGGGAACAGGCGGGTGTCGCGCACCGAGCCGAAGGCCGAGAACGCCTCGAACAGCTTCTTGCTGTCGTCGAGCATCTTGGTCGAGCCACCGGTGATCGCCGCCGCCGAGGACTGCGCGGCGAACAGGTTGCGCGAGCTGGCGAGGATCGCGTCGACGTCCTTCTTCATCGTCGCCCACTGCGCCTGCGACTGCTCCAGCGCCGACAGCGCCGCGGCATTCTTGACCGCGGCGATGCCCAGTTCTTCGTTGCCGTTGCGCAGGCCTTCCAGCATCTGGCTGAACACCACCGAGTCGCGCGCCAGCGCGTCGCCCGAGGCCGCCGCGCCCGTGCCGCCGGCACGCATTTCGGTCACGCGGCGGGCCATGGTGCCCGCGACCACGACCTGCTGCAGCGTGTTGTAGATCTGCGAGGCCGGCGCGCCGCTGACGGTCATCGCGCGCACCACTTCGTTCAACTGCGCCTGCAGCTGCGGCACCGCGCCGGTGAAGCGATCGGCGTTGCCGGCCAGGGCCAGCACCGCCGGCTCGGAGGCGATGACCTGGTCGGCGCTCTTGGACAGCGGCGTCCAGGTCGACTTCAGCTGGCGAATCGGCGTGGACACGCCGGTTTCCTGGCCGTAGCGGCCTTCCAGCTCCGAGACCGTCTTGTCGATCTGGTTCTTGGTGTCCTTGAACGCGGCGAAGGCCTTGGCGTCACCGGACACCGCTTCGCGGCCCTGGTTGGCCAGCTGCTGCGAGAGCACCTGCAAGTCGGCGGCGCCGGTGCTGGCGCCGGCCAGGCGACTGCCCTGCCAGGTCGACACGGCGAAGTTGGCGGCGAACACGACCAGCGAAAGGGCCAGCAAGGTGAGCCAGAAGCCCGTGCTGACACCACCAATCTTCTTGTTCTGGGACGCGTCCGGGGCGGTACTCATTTTCGACCTCGATGCTCGATGCGTGGCAAACCCGGCTTACGCCGCGGCCTGCCGGAATTCGGGGGTGCGCGACAGCAGGGACAGGGAGAAAACACCCCAGTCCTGGTCTTCGGCGCGGAAGGCGCGATCGACGAAATGCCCGTAACGTCCCTGGGCCAGTTCGCCGGGCTCGGTGGCCTGCGACAGCTCGAAGCTGCGCTGGCCGAACAGTTCGTCGATGGTCAGGGCCACGTCGCCGCCGGCCTGGCGCATGATCAGCACGCGCTGGCCTTCATGCAGGACGGTACGCCGCCCTTCCATGAACTGCTTCAGGTCGACCACCGGGAACAGGTTGCCGCGCAGGTTGCCCACGCCCAGCAGCCAGGGCTCGGCGCCCGGCACCGGGGTGACCGGCGGCATCGGCACGATTTCCACCACTTCGCGGAAGTCCGACACCAGGCGACGGCCGCCCACGCGGTAGCCCACCCCGCGCCAGACGTCGACCGCGAACTGGCGTTCGGGCAGCTGCACCGCATGGGCCAGGCTGCGCTGCTCGTAGCCTTCGAGGATGTCGAACGGCGAGCGCATCAGCCCACCAGCTCGGCAATGCGCGCGATCAGGTCTTCTTCGCGCGGCGGCTTGACGATGTAGTCGGCCGCACCCTGGCGCATGCCCCAGGCCTTGTCCGTCTCCATGCCCTTGGTGCTGACGATCAGCACCGGGATATGCCGGGTTGCTTCGTCGCGCGACATCGCGCGGGTAGCCTGGAAGCCGCTCATGCCCGGGAGCACCACGTCCATCAACACCAGGTCCGGCGCTTGGCCCTTGGCCAAAGTCAGCCCTTCCTCGGCGTTGTCCGTGGCGACCACCTCGTGGCCCGCCTTCTCAAGCCACTGGCTGAAGACCGCGCGATCAGTCGGCGAATCTTCGATCAGCAGGATTTTTGCCATGTGCCCTTCCCCCTGGTCAGGCGTTGACGTATGTGCGAATAGCGCTCAGCAGTTCTTCACGGGTAAAAGGCTTGGTCAGGTACTGCTCCGAGCCCACGATGCGGCCACGCGCCTTGTCGAACAGGCCGTCCTTGGAGGACAGCATGATCACCGGCGTGGACTTGAACAGCTGGTTGCCCTTGATCAGCGCGCAGGTCTGATAGCCATCCAGCCGCGGCATCATGATGTCCACGAAGATGATCTGCGGCTGCTGGTCGGCGATCTTGGCCAAGGCTTCGAAGCCGTCCGTCGCGGTGACGACCTCGCAGCCCTCGCGCTTGAGCAAGGTCTCGGCGGTGCGACGGATGGTCTTCGAATCATCGATGACCATGACCCTCAGGCCTGCGAGCTCCCCGCCCGCAGTAATGTTTTCAGTCATTCCAATGTCCCCGGGACGCGCGACGCTTCATCCATTCCGGCGCCGCTGCGAAACATCATGTATATCCCAGTACCCGCGGATACTGTCAAGCGCGGCGATGCTGGCCCAGCAAAGTCGCGCTGAATTCCGAGGGTCCGGGCGGACATCGGTCGCAGATTTGCGCAGTTCAAGCGCCGCCGCCGGCGACATGCGAGCGGCGTGCCAAACGCGCGCCGGGCAGCGCTGCCGCGCGGGCGCGGCAAACCGTTAACATCGGCGGCCTGTTCCAGCCGTTTCGCCCCCAGGTTGCGCCATGCCCTCAGACGTCATCGTGGTGATGGACCCCATCGCCCACATCAAGATCGCCAAGGACACCACCTTCGCCATGCTGCTGGAAGCGCAGCGCCGCGGCCACCGGCTGCATTATGTGCGCCCCGGCGGGCTGGCCCTGCGCGGCGGCACGGCGGTGGCCACGGTGGCGCCGTTGCGGGTGCGCGACGACAAGGCCGGCTGGTTCGAGCTGGGCGAGTTCGCCGAGCTGCCGTTCCGGCCCGGCCAGCTGGTGCTGATGCGCAAGGACCCGCCGGTCGATGCCGAGTACCTCTACGACACCCACATCCTGGGCATGGCGCAGCAGGCCGGCGCGATGGTCGTCAACGATCCGCAGGGGCTGCGCGACTTCAACGAGAAACTGGCCGCGCAGCTGTTCCCCGAGTGCTGCCCGCCGACCCTGGTCAGCCGCGATGCCGCGCAACTCAAGGCGTTCGCCGCCGAGCATGGCCAGGTGGTGCTCAAGCCGCTCGACGGCATGGGCGGGCGCTCGATCTTCCGCAGCGGCCAGGGCGATCCGAACCTGAACGTGATCCTGGAAACCCTGACCGATGGCTTCCGCAAACTGGCCATGGCGCAGCGCTTCATTCCCGACATCACCGCCGGCGACAAGCGCATCCTGCTGATCGACGGCGTGCCGGTGGACTACTGCCTGGCGCGGATTCCGCAGGGCGATGAATTCCGCGGCAACCTGGCCGCCGGCGGCCGCGGCGAAGGCCGCCCGCTGAGCGAGCGCGACCGCTGGATCGCCGCGCAGGTCGGCCCGGAAATGAAGCGTCGCGGCATGCGCTTCGTCGGCCTGGACGTGATCGGCGATTACCTCACCGAGGTCAACGTCACCAGCCCGACCTGCGCCCGCGAGCTGGATGCGCAGTTCGGCCTGAACATCTGCGGGCAGTTGTTCGACGCGCTCGAGGCCGGCCTGGTCGTATGAGCGCAACGTTGGGCGACGTCCGCGCGGCCGATCCGCGCCAGTCCGAGAACCAGCGCCTGAGCGCGACCCTGGTGCTGTCGCTGATCGTGCACGGCCTGCTGATCCTCGGCGTGGGCTTCGCGGTCAGCGACGAGGCGCCGCTGGTGCCGACGCTGGACGTGATCTTCAGCCAGACCAGCACGCCGCTGACGCCCAAGCAGGCCGACTTCCTCGCCCAGGCCAACCAGCAGGGCGGCGGCGACCATGACAAGGCCGCGCGCCCGCGCGACAGCCAACCCGGCGTGATCCCGCAGCCACGTACCGGCCTGGCGCCGGTGCCGGTGCAGGCCCGGCACGCCGCGGCGACGCCACCGCCGGAAACCCGCGTGGTGGCCAGCCGCCGTGGCGACACGCCCGTGCCGCCGCAGCAACCCAATCCAGAAGTGCAGCAGCCACAGAGTGCCGCGGAGGCCGCGCGCGAGCAGCGCGATGCGGAAATGGCCCGCCTGGCCGCCGAAGTGCACCTGCGCTCGGAGCAGTACGCCAAACGGCCGAACCGCAAGTTCGTCTCCGCCAGCACCCGCGAGTACGTCTATGCCAACTACCTGCGCGCCTGGGTGGACCGCGCCGAGCGGGTAGGCAATCTCAACTATCCCGACGAAGCGCGGCAGCGTCGCCTGATGGGCCGCGTGGTGATCGCCGTCGGCGTACGCCGCGATGGCAGCGTGGAGAGCAATCGCGTGCTGGTCTCCAGCGGCGTGCCGCTGCTGGATGCGGCGGCGCTGCGCATGGTCAAGCTGGCCGAGCCCTTCCCGCCGCTGCCCAAGACCGATGATGGCGTGGACATCCTCGAAGTCACCCGCACCTGGCTGTTCCTGCCCAACGGCGAGCTGCGCGACGATCGTTGATCGTTGATTGCGGCGCTGCGCGCGGCGAGATCTCGCGCTTACGGCTGGCGCTGGGCCTTGGCCGCCTTCTGCTGTTCAAGCGTCAGCGCCACTTCGTTGCGCAGGTAGGCCGGCTCCAGACGGTCCGCCGCCACGCCCTGCCCCGCCGCCAATCGCGGCAATGCCAGGGCGAGGACATCGGCGGCGTGCGGCAGCGCTTGCGCATCCACCGCGCGCAGCTGCGACGCCAGGCGCTGCGCCAGAATCTCTTCGGCCGCGGCGAATCCGGTGCCCACGCCGTGCCAGTGCGCCTGCGCGTCCGGCAATGCCACCGAGGACGGCGACAGTACGCGTTCGGCGTCCAGTGCATGCCATTGCCCGGCTTCGCGAATGAAGGCGCCGGCATAGACCTCGCCCATGCGCGCGTCGATGCTGGCCAGCACGTGGGTGGCATCGGCCGGTGCGCGCAGCGCGAGCACCTGCAGGGTCGAAACCGGCAGCACCGGCAGGTCCAGTGCGAGGGCGATGCCCTGGGCGATGCCGATCGCCAGCCGCACACCGGTGAAGGCGCCCGGACCGCGTCCTACCGCCACGGCATGGAGCTGGGCGCGGGTCAGGCCGGCTTCGGCCAGCAGGGCTTCGGCCCAGGGCAAAGCCAGTTCGGCATGGCGGCGCGGCGCCAGTTCAAAGCGCTCGATCACCTGGCCACCCGTGTGCAGGGCGACGGAGCAGGCTTCGGTGGAGGTTTCGAAGGCGAGGACGTTCATGGGCATCGGGAGGAAAACGCGGGCGGAAGGGTAACTTGTTTTTGCTGGTTGGCTTCTGCGGGCTGCCTTCATCCGGCCCTTCGGGCCGCCCTCATCCGCCCCTTCGGGGCACCTTCTCCCGCTTGGCGGGAGAAGGGGGGGCGGTGCTCTAGGGGGTGGGGGTGAGGGCGAAGAATTGTTGGACGTCCGATAGCGCGTGGGTCAGCGCGAACGGGGGCAGCGAGTCGAGGAACACACGGCCATAGCTGCGGGTCTGCAGGCGCGGATCGCATAGCACCAGCACGCCACGGTCGGTCTCGCTGCGGATCAAGCGGCCTACGCCCTGCTTCAGGGCGATCACCGCCTGCGGCAGCTGTTCTTCGCGGAACGGGTTGCCGCCAGCGCGGCGGATGGCGTCCAGCCGCGCTTCGTAGACCGGTTCGTCCGGCGCGGCGAATGGCAGCTTGTCGATCACCACCACGCTCAGTGCATCGCCGACCACGTCCACGCCTTCGCGAAAACTCGCCGAACCCAGCAGCACGCCGTTGCCCGAGGCACGGAACCGCTCCAGCAAGGTCGCACGCGGCGCCTCGCCTTGCACGAACAGCGGCCAGGGTCCGTCGCGCAGGGCTTCGGCCGCTTCGCGCAGGGCACGATGGGCAGCGAACAGCACGAAGGCGCGGCCGTCGGAGGCCTCCAGTACCGGACGAATCGCCGCCACCAGCGCCGTGCCGTAGCCCCGCGAGGCCGGATCCGGCAACGGCCCGGGCAGATAGCACAATGCCTGGTGCGGCCAATCGAAAGGGCTGGGCTGCAGCATCGTCATCGGATCGACCAGGCCCAGGCGCGTGGCGATATGTTCGAAATCGCCATCCACCGCCAGCGTGGCCGAGGTGAAGACCCAGGCCGCATGCGACTTCTCGCGGTGCTCGCGCAGCGGCCCGGAGACGTCCAGCGGCGTGCGCTGGCAGCGAAAGCCGCGCGGGGTGAGTTCGTACCAGCGCACGTCGTTGTCCGGCGTCGCTTCCGGATCCGGCAGTGCATCGAAGTCTGCGATCGCCGCCTCGTCGCCGAGCCAGCGCGACAAACGCTGCGCCGCTTCATGCGCGCGTGCGGCGCAGGCATCCAGGCCCGGCGAGGCATCGCGCAGCGCGTCCAGCGCGACCTGCAGGTGTTGCAGCGACGACATCACGGCATCGAAGCCCTCGCGCACCTGTGGCCGCGCCAACGCACGCCACTGGGTACCGCGCGGCGGCAGGCCTTCCATGTCGGTGCGCAGTTGGCGCAGGGCTTCATCGAGTTGCTGCACCGGTGCCTGCAATACCGCCTGCGCGCCGCCGACCAGGCGCGATTCGGCCACGCAATCGCGCGCCAGCTCCTGCCAGGGGCGCATGCCGAAGCCTTCGCCGAAGAAGTTGGCCGCCAGTTCCGGCAGCTGGTGCGCTTCGTCGATGACGAAGGCCTGCGCGCCAGGCAGGATCTCGCCGAAGCCTTCCTGTTTGAGGGCCAGGTCAGCCAGCAGCAGATGGTGGTTGACCACGACCACGTCGGCCGCTTGCGCCCGCTGCCTTGCCTGCACCACGAAGCAATCGCCCCAGAACGGACACTCGGTGCCCAGGCAGTTGTCCGCGGTCGAGGTCACCAGCGGCAGCAGTGGGGAATCGTCGGGCAGTGCTTCCATTTCGGCCATGTCGCCGAAGCGGGTGCGGCCACTCCAGGCCACGATGCGCTGGAATTGCGCCACCTGCGCCTGGCTGGTCAGCCGCGGCTCGCCCCGCGCCTGCTGCAGGCGATAGCGACACAGATAGTTCGCCCTGCCCTTCAGCAGTGCGGACTGCCCGCCAACGCCGAGCGCGGCGCGCACGCGTGGCAGGTCGCGGTGATAGAGCTGGTCCTGCAGCGCGCGGGTGCCGGTCGAAATAATGGTCTTCAGTCCCGACAGCAGCACCGGCACCAGATAGGCGAAGGTCTTGCCGGTGCCGGTGCCGGCTTCGGCCAGCAACACATCGCGTTGATCGAATGCTTCGGCAATCGCACCGGTCAGGCGCAGCTGTGCGGCACGCGGCACGAACGCGGCGATCTGCCGCGCAAGCGCGCCGTTGTCATCGAGCGCTTCGCGGCTGGCGGTGGCGAGCAGGGACATCTGAGGATTTTACTTCGCGCGCCAATGCGCGGTACGCACAAGCTGCGGCGCAGCGGGATCAGTAACGTTTGATCCCCGGCACCGTGCAGGCCTCGATCTGCGCATTGGCCGAAACGGCGTTTTCCTTTTCGCCACGCGCCAGTCGTGCCTGTTCGATCGTGGCCCAGTGCCGGCGGCACAGCGGCCCGGTCTTGGAACCCAGGTCGACCGAGCGCTTGGCGAAGCCTTCGGCGGCCTTCCAGTCGCCCTGCAACAAGGCCACTTCGGCGCGTTCCTGCAGTACGCCCGGATCATCGGACACCAGCGCCAGGGCCTGGTCCAGCGCGGCGGCGGCGCCGGCCAGATCGCCCGCCGCGCGCTTGTGCTTGGCCACCTCGCGCAGGTCGTCGACCTGCGGATCTCGCAGCGGCGCCACTGACACTTCGGTGTCGTCGGCGCCGGCCAGCTTGTCCACAGCCGCCATGCGCTGCGCCGGGGTCGTGGTATCGGTCGGCACCGGTGGCGGCGGCGCGCTGGAACACGCGGCCAGGCCCAGCAAAACGACGGGCAGGGCCATGCGCGGCAGGATCAGGCGGGACGGTGTCGGCAACATCGATTTCATGGGTCGGCTCACTGTTCTGGCGGGGAATCGGACTGCGCCGGCGCCGCTTCCTTTTCCTTCTTGTCCAGCCCGAACCAGCTCCGCCAGCCACCGCCCCCCTGCTCGGCCGGTTCGCCCTCGGTGGGCGCGGCGGCGGCGCTGCAGGGCACATAGGCCGGCGCATAGCCGGCCACGAACGGGAACTGGCGCGCACCGGGGCAATCCACATCGGTGGTGCCCGAACCGCTGGCTTCCACCCACTGCCAGTCCAGACCCTTGCCGTTGACCTTCAGCGCGGCGCTCGGCAACCGGCTGAAGATGCCCGACCATACCCGCATCGCACCGGTGGCGCCGTAAAGGCCGGCCTGTGCGTTCTGGTCGTTGCCGATCCACACCACGGCCAGGTGGTCGCCGGTATAGCCGGCGTACCAGCTGTCGCGGCCATCGTTGGTGGTGCCGGTCTTGCCCGCGGCCGACAAGCGGCCCAGGCCATCGGACACCAGCTGGTGCGCGGTACCGCTGGTGACCACCTGCTGCAGGCCCACGCCGATCAGGTTGGCGGCGATCGAGTCGCCTTCCTGCGCCGGTGCGGGGCTCTTGTCGTAACGCTTGAGCAGCTTGCCCTGCGGATCGAGCACGCCGCGCACCGCGTGCAACGGCTGGATTTCGCCGCCGGAGGCGAGGAACTGGTACAGCTGCGCCATCGCATACGGGCTCTGGTCGGTCGAGCCGAGGATCAGCGCCGGATTGGCTTCGGCCTGCAGGCCGGCGAGCACATGGATCAGCTGCGCCACGCGCTCGGGCCCGACCTGCATGCCCACCCGCACCGTGGCCTGGTTGTACGAATGCGCCAGCGCATCGACCAGGCGCACCGTGCCGTGGCTGCGGTTGTCGGCGTTGCCCGGCGACCAGGTGCGCCCGCGCGACAACTGCACGGTCACCGGCGAATCATCGACCCAGCTCGACAGCGACCAGCGATCCGGCGAGGCCAGCGCCAGCAGATAGACGAAGGGCTTGAGCAACGAACCGACCGGACGCTGCGCTTCGACCGCGCGATTGAAGCCGGTGTCGGAGACATCGCGGCTGCCGATCACGGCGATGACGTCGCCGTTGTGCACGTCGGTCATCACCAGGCCCGCCTGCAACGGTGGGCGCTTCTTGCTCTCCAGCGACTTGATCGTGCGCGTCACCGCGCCTTCGGCATACGCCTGGGCCGAGGGCGACATGCCGGTGAGCACGCTCATGCCCGCCCCCTGCAGCACGCTCTCCGGGTAATCGTGCGCCAGCTGGCGCCGCACCAGGTCCACGTAGGCCGGGAAACGATTGGCCGCGACCAGGCCCGGCTGCTCCGGCACACCGAGCGGTGCCGCCAGCGCGCGCTTGAGTTCGGCGTCCTTGATCAGGCCGCTCTCATGCAGCTTGCCGAGCACGAAGTTGCGCCGGTCCAACGCGCGCTCTGGGCTGCGCCGCGGGTCGTAATAGGACGGGCCCTTGACCAGGCCGATCAGCAGCGCGACCTGCTCGGTGGTCAGTGAGTTGAGGTCGCGACCGAACCAGAACTCCGCGCCCGAGGCCACGCCATGCACCGCCTGGTTGCCGCGCTGGCCCAGGTAGACCTGGTTGAGGTAGGCCTCCAGGATGGTGCGCTTGTCGTAGCGCGCTTCCATGATCAGCGCGTAGAGGATTTCGTTGAACTTGCGGGTGAGCGTCTGCTCCTTGCCGATGCCAAGCAGGCCGCTGCGGGCCAGCTGCTGGGTCAAGGTGCTGGCGCCCTGGCGGGTCTGTCCGCCGGAGCGCACCATCACCCACGCCGCGCGGAACATGCCGCTGACGTCGATGCCGTGGTGCGAGTTGAAATCGCGGTCTTCCACCGCCTGCAGGCCGGTGACGAGCAGGTCGGGCACTTCTTCCAGCCGCACCAGCCGGCGTTCTTCCTGTTTCTGGCCGTAGAGCGTGGCGATGCGCGCCGGGTCCAGCCGCGCGGCGCGCAGCGCCTTGCGGCTGTCCACCTCACGCAGTGAAGCGACGCGGCCGCCGCTGAGGGCCACCTCGACCCGACGCGCCGGCACGCGCCCGTCCACATCGATGTAGCCACGGCTGGCAATGACGAAGCGACCGCCATCGCGCTGATAGGTGCCGGGCAATTGGCCGGTGCCGTCCTCGCGATACGACGCCGCGTCCAGCTCGGTCTTCAGCGTGGCCGCGTCCATCGCCTTGCCCGGCGCCAGCGCCAGGGGGCGTGCGTAGACGCGGGTCGGGATCTGCCAGCGCAGCTCGCCGAAGCGCTGGGTGACTTGCTGGTTCAGGTACAACGTGTAGGGGATCAGGAATCCCAGGGCCAGCGCCAGTGCGGCCAGGCCCCATACGATCAGCCGACGTTGCCAGGCAGGGCCGGCATCGTCGTCGAAGTCTTCTTCGATATCTTCTGGATCGTCGTAATCGTGGTGTCGCGGCACGGGGATGCGAGAATGTGGATTCCGGCGAGTCTAGCGCAGCCGGCGCGGACGATGCGGCCGCCGTGTTTCCCGGCTCAGAGCGTGTTATGGATCCAGAGATGATTGCCCAGCCCGTTCCGGCGGTGCTGCTTGCCCGCCGCCTTGCCGCGCCGTGCCGCGCGCGCGGCGGCTGAGCGAGGCCGCGCGCGTATGTCGCCTTCCGAATTTCGCTACCTGCTGCAACGCATGCTGGGACTGGCCCGGCGCGGTTGGTCGAGCCTGCGCGCACGCGGATGGCGCGCCACGCTGTCACGGGCGCGCGTCCACCTGAGCCCACTGCCGGCCGCTGCGGGCGCGCCGCTGTGGTTCCCCGAGGCCGCGCCCTTCGCCCCGTTTGCGGTGCCGACCAGTGACGCGCCGGTGGTGTCCATCGTCATCCCGGTCTACAACCACCTTGCCCATACCCTGGCCTGCCTGCGCGCCTTGGCCGCGCATCCGCCCGCGCTGGCCTGCGAGATCATCGTCATCGACGACGCCGGCCAGGGCGACGAAACCCCACGGGTGCTGCCGCAGATCGCAGGCCTGCGTTACCACCGCCGCGCCGAGAATGGCGGCTTCATCGCCGCCTGCAGCGATGGCATCGCTCTGAGCCGTGGCGAGTACGTGGTGTTGTTGAACAACGACACCGTGCCGCAGCCCGGGTGGCTCGACAGCCTGATCGGCACTTTCGCCGTGCATCCGCGCGCCGGCCTGGTCGGCGCGCAGCTGCTGTACCCGGATGGCCGGCTACAGGAGTCCGGCGGCATCGTGTTTGCCGATGGCAGCGCCTGGAGCTATGGCCGCTTCGAGTCCCCCGAAGATCCACGCTACGCCTACGTGCGCGAAGTCGATTACGTGTCGGGTGCGGCCCTGGCGATTCCCCGTGCCCTGCTCGCGCAGATCGGCGGGCTCGACGTGCGCTACGCGCCGGCCTACTACGAAGACACCGACCTGGCATTCGCCGCGCGCGCCACCGGCCGACAGGTGCTGGTGCAACCCGCGGCACGTGTGGTCCACGACGAAGGCACCAGCCACGGCACCGACACCGGCAGCGGGATCAAGGCCTACCAGGTGCGCAATCGCAGCGTGTTTGCGCAGAAGTGGCACGACGTGTTGGTCGATCACCTAGCGGTCGGCAGCGTGCCCTCGCCCGCGCTGCTGCATCGCCGCCAGCGCCAGATATTGATCCTGGACGAGGCCGTCCCGCAGCCGGATCGCGACTCCGGCTCGCTGCGCCAGTTCAACCTGATCCGGCTGTTGCGCGAGGGCGGCGCGCATGTGGTGTTCGTGCCCACCGCCCGTGGCCATGGCGGCCGCCATACCGCTGCGCTGCAGGCGCTGGGCGTGGAGGTGTGGCATGCACCGCAGCTGCAGGGCGTGGCGCCTTGGCTGCGCGCGCATGGCGAACGCTTCGATGCGGCGTTGATGGTGCGCCACCACGTCGCCGACGCCACGCTGCCGCTGCTGCGGCGTCACGCGCCGCGTGCGCGGACGATCTTCGATACGGTGGACCTGCACTTCCTGCGCGAGCGCCGCGGCGCCGAACTGGCAGCAGACAGCGCCGGCCTGCGTGCGGCCGAGCGCACACGCCAGCGCGAACTGGCCATCATGGCCGCCACCGACATCACCCTGCTGGTCTCGGCCGCCGAGCGCGAAGTGCTGCGCATCGAAGCGCCCGAAGTGCAGGTCGAGCTGCTGTCGAACCTGCATGAAGTCGGCATCGACGCACCCGGCTGGGCAGAGCGCCGCGATGTGGTATTCGTCGGTGGCTTCGGCCATCCGCCGAATGCCGATGCGATGCAGTGGTTCATCGGCGAGGTATTCCCACGCATTCACGCGCGCTTGCCGCAGCTGCATTTCCATTGCATTGGCGCCGACGTGCCGGAGTCGTTGCGCGGCCTGGCCGCATTGCAGCCAGGGGTCACTGTTCACGGCCACGTACCGGACCTGGCGCCGTTCATGGACGGCTGCCGTGTCGCGGTCGCACCGCTGCGTTTCGGTGCAGGGGTCAAGGGCAAGGTCAACCTGAGCATGGCCCATGGCCAGCCGGTGGTCGCGACCACCTGCGCGGTCGAAGGCATGCATCTGCGCGATGGGCAAGACGTCCTCGTCGCCGACGACGCCACCGCCTTCGCCAACGCAGTGATGCAGTTGCACGAGGACGAAGCGCTGTGGATGCGCTTGTCGGCCAATGGCCTGCACAACGTGGCCGAGCATTTCTCGCTTGATGCAGCGCGCGACACCGTGCGCCGCGTGTTCCTGGGCTAGACGGCGCTCAGGGCTCGCGACCCTCGGCCGCGCGCACCCGGGCCTGGAAATCCGCCAGCTCGGCGGCGTTGGGATCCAGGCGCCGCGCCTGCTGCGCCGCTTCTGCAGCGAACACCGCATCGCCAGCGCCGAGGCGTTCGCTACCCACCGCAATCCAACGCTGCGCCAGGCGGCGGCGGGCGGGCGACAAGGCCTCATCGCGACCGGCCAGCGCCTGCCAGGCATCCAGGCAGGCCTGCGCGCCGCGCACGCGATTGGCGCGCAGGTTGTCTTCGAAACACGCCTGGGTTTGCGGGACGATCTTCGCCGCTGCACTGCGCACGCGCGCATCGTGCGGCGCCAAAGCCTGGGCTTCGCGTAGCGCGTCGTAAGCACTCTCGCCGGGCGGCGTCAGCCAGTGCTGCTTGGCTTCCGCGGCTTCGATCTTCGCCAGCAACTGGCGCAGGCGCCGTGCACGCACTGCCGGCGCCACGGCGGGCTGCGCCTGCGCGGCGTGCGCCTGGCGGGCGCGCTGGATCGACTGTTCGGCGTTGCGCACCACGGAAGCATCCGCAGATATCCAACTGCGTGCCTGGGCGAGCGCGGCCGCGGCGCCGTCGAAGTCGTAATCCTCGGCCAGACGGATCGACTCGGCGGCGTAGGCATTGGCCATCTGCTCGCCGAGCCGGGCGACCTCGGGGGACGCCGGACGCACATTGGCCAACTGGCGCAGGTCTTCATCGGCCTGTGGCAGGCGGCCCTGGCGCAGGCGCGTCTGCACGCGGCGCAACCGCACCTGCACCGCATCGTTGAAGGCCGCCTCGGTAGCCGGCAGATCGGCGTGCCCGGCGTCGTAGGTCCGTGCCGCCTGCAAGCTGGCTGCGGCCGTCACCAGATCACCTTGCGCCAGCGCCTTGCGACATTGCTGCAGGAGATCGGTCAGCGCGTCCTCACGGCCTTCCAGCGCATCGAGCCGCGTCGGCGCCAGTGCGAGCACACGCTGGTACAGCGGCAGTGCGCTATCGGGATCACCGTCCAGGCGCCCGGCATCCTGCGCGTGCCGGGCGCGCACGACGAGCTCGTCCAGGCCGGCGCGCGCGGCTTCGTGGTGACGGATCTGCATCGCCAGCGCATCGGATTGCGCCTTCGGTACCTGCAGCAGTTGCGCCAGGGCCAAGGCTTGCGCGGCGCCGCCCACGTCATGGCGGGCCAGGGCGCGCTGCCCCTGCAGTAGAGCCGCTGCGCCGGTTCGGGCCAGGCCATCGCGCGCTTCGCTGCGATCGCCGTCCAGCGCCAGCGCCGCCACGAAGGCTTCGCGCGCGCCGGTGCCGTCGGAGGCAGTCAGGCGTCCCTGGGCAAGTGCGTGCTCGCCATCGGCCAGCAGTTGCTGGATGCGCGTATCTGGCCACAGGCGCTGTGCCAACGGCCGCCGAAAGACGACCAACGCGATGACCAGCACCACGACAGCCACGCCAACGCCGATCCAGAGCCGGCGATTGCGCAACGGACGCAGTAGTGCGCCGTGCAGGCGGAAGCGGCGTCGCGCCGGAGGTAGGCGCGTTGGACGGGACTCGGGATTCACGGGCGTGATCTTAGCCGCGGATCACGCATCAACCCGTGACAAAGAAGGCACGGATGATCGCCCCCTCACCCCAACCGCCGCACCTGATGCACACCCGGCAGCGCGTCCAGCTTGCCCAGCAACGTCGCCAGCTGGCCGTAGTCGCTCACTTTCAACCGCAGGCGCAACTGCGCCTGGCCACTGTCGCGCACGTTGTCGCTGTTGATTTCGAGCACGTGCGCGTCCTCCTGCGCGATCAGGTTGGTGACGTCCTTGAGCAGGTAACGCCGGTCCACCGCGCGCACCACCACGTCCACCTCATAGCCGCCGCCGGCCTGGCCCCACTCCACCGGCAGCACGCGCTGCGGATTGGCCGCCGCCAGTCGCAACAGCGAGGCGCAGTCGGCCCGGTGCACGGTGACGCCGCGGGTCTGGGTGAGATAACCGACGATCGGCTCGCCCGCCACCGGCTGGCAGCAACGCGCCAGCTGCACCAGCAAGTTGCCCACGCCCTGCACGGTGAACTTGGATTTGCCCAGCCCGGTGCGCTTGGCCGTCGGCCGCGGCAGCGGCGGCGGCGCCTGCTGCGCTCGCTCGGCTTCCAGCAACGCGCGGCTGACCTGGCTCGGGCCGGTGTCGCCCAGCGCCACCTGGATATACAGGTCATCCACGCTGTCGGCATGGAAGCGCTTGGCCGCAATCATCAGGTCGGCCTGCTGCAAACCCAGGCGCTTGAGCTCGCGATCCAGCAGATCGCGCCCGGCCTGCACGTTGCGCGTGCGGTCCAGCTTGTGGAACCAGGCGCGCACCTTGTCGCGTGAGCGCCCGCTGGCGAGGAATCCATTGGCCGGCAGCAACCAGTCGCGCCGCGGGTCGGCTTCCTTCGCCGTCAGGATCTCCACCCGGTCGCCGCTGCGCAGCCGATAGGTCAGCGGCACGATGCGGCCATTGACCTTGGCGCCGCGGCAACGGTGCCCGACCATCGTGTGCACGTGGTAGGCAAAATCCAGCGGCGTGGCGCCCTGCGGCAGGTCGATCACCTCGCCCTTCGGGGTCAGCGCGTAGACGCGATCCTCGACCAGCTCCGCGTCCAGCGCGCCGGCCAGTTCGCCCGATTCGCCATCCTGCGACTGCTCCAGCAGCTGGCGCATCCAGGTGATCTTGCGATCGAACGACTTCTCCGCGCCCTTGCCGCCTTCCTTGTATTTCCAGTGCGCGGCCACGCCCAGTTCGGCCTGTGCGTGCATCTCGTGGGTGCGGATCTGCACTTCCACCGTGCGCCCTTCCGGGCCCACCACGGCGGTATGCAGGGAGCGGTAGTCATTGGCCTTGGGCCGGGCGATGTAATCGTCGAACTCGCTCGGCACCGGCGCCCACAGCGCATGGACCACGCCCAGCGCGGCGTAGCAGGCGGCCACGTCGTCCACCATCACCCGCAGCGCGCGCACGTCGTAGAGCTGGTCGAAGGCCAGGCGCTTTTTCTGCATCTTCCGCCAGATGCTGTAGATGTGCTTCGGCCGCCCGCTGACTTCGGCGCGCAGGCCTTGCTCGGCCAGCGCGTGGGTCAGCGCGCGCCGCACCGATTCGATGTAGCGCTCGCGCTCGACCCGGCTTTCGTCGACCTCGCGGGCGATGCGCCGATAGGTGTCCGGCTCCAGGTAGCGGAACGCCAGGTCCTCCAGCTCCCACTTGAGCTGCCAGATGCCCAGGCGGTTGGCCAGCGGTGCGTGGATATCGCGGGTGAGCTGGGCCAGCGCGCGTCGCTGCGCTTCCGGCAGGCGGCTGGCCGCGCGCATCTGCGCCAGCTGCCGCGACAGCAGGATCGGCACCACGCGCAGGTCGTGGATGATCGCCAGCAGCAGCCGGCGCAGGCCTTCGCTGTTGCGCCCGGCCTCGCGGCCGGCATGCAGCGCCCAGACCTGGTCGGCGGCGTCCTGGCCTTCCAGCAGGCCCACCAGCACCTGGCGGCGCGCGGCCTCCATCGGCAATTCGGCCAGCGCGCTGCGCAGCGCCGGCAGGTCGAACAACAGCGCGGCCAGCAAGGTGGCCTCGTCGGCCGAGAGCAGCGCCAGCAGGTCGAAGGTTTCGGCCAGCACCGGCCAGGCCGGCTTGGCCGCGCTGCCGGGCGGCATCGCGGCCCAGGCCTGCAGCAGCACTTCGCGTAGCGGCGGCGAGAGATTCGCCGCCGAGCGGCGGTGCAGCAGGTCTTCGAGGTCGTCGGGGGGCGGGTGGTGCACGGCGGATCAGCGAACAGGTTGCGTCTACACTATCGCGCATCCTCTGCTCGGAACCAATGTCATGCGCCCAACCCGCTTGCTCGTTTCCGGCCTCGCCCTGGCCGTGGCCCTCAGCCTGACCGCCGGCACGGCCCTGGCCCAGCGCAGTGTCCACGGCGACCTGCAGCAGGAAATGAGCCCGGCGCAGTTCAAGGCCGCTGGCCTGGAGAAGCTCTCCCCGACCGAACTGGCCGCGCTCAACGACTGGTTGCAGGGCAAGGTGGCGCAGGAGACGCAGAAGGCCGCGGCCGAGGCGCAAGCCAGTGTCGGCGGCGCGGCCAGTGCCACGGCGCTGGCCCAGGCGCGCGAAGAAGGTCGCCAGGAAGTGATCGTCAAGAATCGCGGCTTCTTCGATTTCGGCAGCAAGGAGCCGATCGAAAGCAGCATCGCCGGTGAGTTCAAGGGCTTCGGCAAGGGCCAGCATTACGTGCTGGCCAATGGCCAGGAGTGGGAGCAGACCGAGTCGATGTCCACCAGCGCGCGCAAGACCGACCCGAAGGTGAAGATCAAGCCGGGCCTGGGCGGCGTGTGGTACCTGCAGATCGAGGGCTCGAACTCGATGCCGAAAGTACGCCGGGTGAAGTAAGCCGATGCCGGTGCCCGACACCACCGGCGCCGGGCCCCGACAGGCGGGCCTGATGCCGGCGCTGCGCCGGTTCTTTCGGCGCAGCGAGGGCGGTTTCATCGGCCTGGCGTTGCTGGTCGGGCTGATCGCCGGCCTGCTCACCCTGTTCCAGGCCGGGCTGGCGCATTCGCTGCAGGCCTGGCTGTTCGGCTTTGATGAGGGCGAGCGGCTCAGCGCGATCGCCCAGGTGGGCCTGGATACCTTGTGGGTGCTGCCGCTCGGCGGGTTGCTGGTCGGGCTGATTGGCCTGGCCGCACGCGCGCGCCGCCGGCAACTGCTCGATGCGGTGGAAGCCAATGCGCTGCACGGCGGCCGCATGTCGATGCGCGACAACCTGGTGGTGTCGCTGCAAACCCTGCTGTCCAACGGCTTCGGCGCCTCGGTCGGGCTGGAGGCGGCCTACACGCAGATGGGCGCAGGCAGTGGCTCGCAACTGGGCAAGGTGCTGCGGCTGCGCCGCGCCGACATCCGCACCCTGGTGGGCGCAGGCGCGGCCGGCGCCATTGCCGCGGCGTTTGGCGCGCCGCTGGCCGGTGCCTTCTATGCGTTCGAGATCGTCATCGGTGCCTACACGCCTTCGGCGCTGGCCGCCGTGGCGGTGGCGGCACTGGCCGGCAGCTTCGTGGCACAGGCGGCCGGCTTGACGCCTTATCTGCTGCCCGCGGCCACGGTCGCCACGCTGCATCCGCGCGATTACGCCATATTCGCCGCGCTCGGCCTGGTGTGCGCATTGATCGGCGTGGTGGTGATGCGCCTGGTCACCACCATCGAGCACCAGGTCAATCGCACGCCGCTGCCGGCCTGGGCACGCCCGGTGGTCGGCGGGGTATTGCTGATCCCATTGGCGCTGGTCACGCCGCAGACCTTGTCATCCGGGCATGGCGCGCTGCACATCGACCTCACCGGCCATACGCCGCTGGTGTGGCTGGGCATCCTGCTGGTACTCAAATGCCTGGCATCGGGCATTTCGCTGGGCTTCGGCTTCCGCGGCGGCCTGTTCTTCGCTTCGCTGTTCATGGGCTCGCTGGTGGGCGCGCTGTATGCGGGATTGATCAACCTCGGCCTGGGCGACGCGGTGGTCGACCCGACCTCCGCCGCCCTGGCGGGCATGGCGGCCCTGGCCGCTGCCGTGGTGGGTGCGCCGATGACCATGGCCATGCTGGTGCTGGAAGGCACGCACGACTTCGTCCTGGCCAGCGCGGTGATGGCGGCGGTGCTGGTGGCCAGCACCGTGGTGCGGCAGGTGTTCGGCTATTCGTTCTCGACCTGGCGCCTGCACCTGCGCGGCGAAAGCATCAAGAGCGCGCGCGACGTGGGCTGGATCCACAACCTCAGCGCCGGGCGGATGATGCGCCGCGACCCGGTCACGATCGGCGCCGAGGCCAGCGTGGCCGAGTTCCGTCATCGCTTCCCGCTGGGCTCGGGCACGCGCGTGGTGCTGCTGGATGGCGAAGATCGCTACGCCGGCATCGTCACGGTCGCCAGCGTGTATGCCGATGGAGTGAAGCCCGACGCACTGCTGGCAGACTTCGCCGGCAATCGCGACGTGGCCTTGCCGGCCGATGCGGACGTGGTGGCGGTGATGCAGCGCTTCGACCAGACCCAGACCGATGAAATGGCCGTGATCGATGCCGAGCGGCATGTGCTCGGCGTGCTGTCGGAAAGCTTCGTGCGCAAGCGCTACGCCGAAGAACTTGACCGGCGCCAGCGCGAGCTGATGGGCGAACGGGTGGAAGACGCAGAATAGATCGGCGGGGCCTCAGCCGGCCCGCGCCCAGGTCAGGCCCGCAACGCCGCCGCGCGTTGCGCGAGCTTCTTCGCCGATACACCGCCGCGCGCACCCAGCTCCTGCGCGAACAACGACACCCGCAGTTCTTCCAGGTCCCAACGCAGCGCCTGCCACTCCGGCCGCTCGCGCCGACCGCGCACCACGCCCTCCTCCAGGGCATCGAGGAACGGCTTGAGTTCCAGCATCCGGGCCTGGTCACGCGAGGGATCACGCTTGGCCCGCTCCGCACGCAGCACCATCGCCTTGAGGTACTTCGGGAACTGGGCCAACGCTTCGGCGGGGGTCTGGCGCAGGAAACCCGGATGGATCAAGGCCGCCAGCTGCGCCTGCAGGTCATCGAGGTTGCCACGCGCCCAGCCCATCAGCGGCGCCTCCAGGGCAGGTTTGACCGCCGCCACGCCAGACAGGATTTCCTCGGCCAGTTTCAGGCGCTGCATCGCCTCGCCGAACAGCTGCTTGCCCGCTTCGTCGCGACGCTGTGCGAAAGCCGCCGGGTCGCGAATGTCACCCAGCCCGCGATCCAGCAGTGCGTTCATCGCTGCATCCACCAGATCACCGCGCAGGCGCTCCTGCGATTCGATTGCCGCATACAGCAGCCCGGTCTTTGGCGATACCGGCAGCTGCTTGCGCGCCTGCTTGACCTTGTCGGCCAGGGCGATCTCCAGCAGTCGCCGCACGCCTTGCGGGTGGTGTGCATCGGCCTCGGCGCGATCGGCAAAGATGCGCAGCGCCGCACTCTCGCCGGCATCGACCAACGCCGGATACGCCGGCACGCCAGCTTCGCCGGGAACCTGGCGCGGAATCGGCGCAGCAGGGAATTCGCGCAGGCCCTCAACGGCCAGCGCACGCCCGGCACGCGCGGCGAACGCATCGCCCGCTTGATGGCCGTAACGCGCACGCAGCGCATCCAGGTCGCGTGATTCGGCCAGCACCTTGCCGTGTTCGTCGCGCAGACGCAGGTTCATGCGCAGATGCGGTTCCAGTGCGGGCTCATCGAAGTCCAGCGCCGATACCGCCACGCCGGTGGCCTTGGCCAGGAACCGCGCCAGCTCACCGCGGATGTCGTCGGCGGAAGGCTGCTGGAACGCCTCGAAGAAGGCGCGGCCGAAATCCGGGGCCGGCACGTAATTGCGCCGCTGCGCCTTGGGCAGGCTGCGGATCAAGGCCGACGCCTTGTCTGCGACAAAGCCCGGCGCCAGCCACGACAACCGCGCCGCGTCCAGGGCATTGAGCAGGTGCAAGGGCACTTCCAGGGTCACGCCATCATCGGCGGCGCCCGGCTCGAATTTGTAGTGCAGTGCCAGCCGCGCATCGCCCAGCGGGAAATACTTCGGGTAGCGATCTTCCTCGCTGCCTTCGCCGGGCAACAGGTCGGTCAATGTCCAGTGCAGCGCGCGGCGTTTTTCGGCCGGCAGCGTTTTCCACCAGGCATCCAGGCCGCTGGCCGAATGCAGTTCCGAGGGAATGCGATCCAGATACCAGCGCGCCTGCCAGCCTTCGTCGGCCACGATGCCGGCGCGGCGCAGCTTGGCTTCTTCTTCGCGCGCCTGTTCCAGCACGCGCAGGTTGTCGGCCACGAAGCTGGCGCGGGTATTGATCTCGCCAGTGACCAGGCCCTGGCGCACGAACAGGTCGTGCGCCTGCCCCGGATCGATGCGGCCGAAATGCACCGGCTTCTTCGGCGCCAGCACCAGGCCGAACAGGCTGATCTGTTCCGACGCCAGCACCTGGCCCTGCGCGCGCGACCAATGCGGATCGAAATGGCGGCGCAACAGCAGGTGCGGCAGCTCGGCGATGACCCAATCCGGCTCGATCGCCGCGTTGGTCATGCCCCAGATCTTCTGCGTATCCAGCAGCGTGGCCGAGAGCATCCACGGTGGCGGCCGCTTGGCCAACGTCGAGCCGGGGAACGGCAGATAGCGGCGCTGACGCGGCGCCTGGAAATCGCCTTTCTCGGTACGGTGGCCGATCTGCGTCGGCAAGCCGGCGATCAGTGCGCGGTGCAGGGTCTGGTAGGCCGCAGCACGCGCGCGATCGCTGAAGCCGCCACCTTCGGGGGCGCTCTGGCGCGCGTTGGCGGGCGCAGCGGGCGTCGGCGCCACTTCGGACTTGCCTTCACGGGCCAGGCGCGCAGCCCGATGCAGTTGCCCGCGCGTGACCTTGGCCGCCGCTGCGTCGTCGCGTGCTACCGGCGGCGCGGTGCTGCCCGCCAGCAACGGCGCCAGTGAAGCCTCGGCGGCTTCTTCCTTCCAGCCCAATTCTTCGCACAGCAGGCGCAACTGGCGGTGCAGCTCGCGCCACTCGCGCATGCGCAGGAAGCCGAGGAACTGGCGACCACACCAATCACGCAGCTTGGATTGGGTGAGGTCTTCGTGCGCTTGCCGATAGGCTTCCCACAGCCGCAGCACGCCGACGAATTCGGAGCGGCCATCGGCGAACTGCGCGTGGGCGTTGTCGGCGGCGGCGCGAGCTTCCGGTGGCCGCTCACGCGGGTCCTGGATGCCGAGGAACGACGCAATCACCAGCATCGGCCGCAGGCAGCCTGCGGCCTGTGCGGCGACCAGCATGCGCGCCAGCTTCACGTCGACCGGCAAGCGCGCCATCTGCTTGCCGACGGCGGTGAGGCGACGCTCGCCATCGATCGCGCCCAGCTCGGCCAGTTGCTGCCAGCCATCGGCCACGGCGCGCTCGTCGGGCGCTTCGAGGAACGGGAAGTCCTCAATGCGGCCCAGGCCCAGCTGCAACATCCGCAGGATCACGCCGGCCAGACTGGAGCGGCGGATTTCCGGATCGGTGAATTCGGCGCGGGCCTGGAAATCCGCTTCGCTGTACAAGCGCACACAGATGCCTTCGGCCACGCGGCCGCAACGGCCCTTGCGCTGGTTGGCGCTGGCCTGCGAAATCGGCTCGATGTGCAGGCGGTCGAGCTTCTGCCGCGGGCTATAGCGCTTGACCCGGGCGAAACCCGGATCGATCACGTAGCGGATGCGCGGCACGGTCAGCGAGGTTTCGGCCACGTTGGTGGCCAGCACGATGCGCCGCTGCGGGCCGGGATTGAACACCCGGTCCTGGTCCTGGTTGGAGAGCCGTGCGTACAGCGGCAGCACTTCGGTCTGCCGGTACTTGCGCCGTTCCAGCGACTGGTGGGCATCGCGGATCTCGCGCTCGCCCGGCAGGAAGATGAGCACATCGCCGCGCGGATCACCGCGGGTGATTTCGTCGACCGCAGCGACGATGGCGTCGTTGACCGAGCGCTCGCCGTCACGGCCTTCGCCTGCTTCATCCTCCTCGCCCGCGGCCTCGCCTTCCAGCGGCCGATAGCGCACTTCCACCGGATAGGTACGGCCCTCGACGCTGATCACCGGGGCATTGTCGAAATGCCGCGAGAAGCGCTCGGTATCGATGGTGGCCGAGGTGACGATCAGCTTGAGGTCGGGCCGGCGTTGCAGCAGCTGCTTGAGGTAACCGAGCAGGAAATCGATGTTGAGGCTGCGCTCGTGGGCTTCGTCGACGATGATCGTGTCGTAGGCCGACAGCCAGCGATCACTGGCGATCTCGGCCAGCAGGATGCCGTCGGTCATGAACTTGATCCGGCTGTCCTCACCCACGCGATCGGTGAAGCGCACCTGGTAGCCCACGACGCTGCCCAGCGGCGTCTTCAATTCTTCGGCCACGCGGCTGGCCACCGCGCGTGCGGCGATTCGTCGCGGCTGGGTGCAGCCGATCAGCCCCGCCGCGCCGCGGCCTGCGGCCAGGCACAGCTTGGGCAACTGAGTGGTCTTGCCCGATCCGGTTTCACCGGCGATCACCACCACTGGATGCGCGCGGATCAGCGCGACGATCTGCTCGGCCTCGCGGGCGATCGGCAGCTGTTCGTCCAGGGTGATGGCGGGTTGGGTCTGCGCACGCCGCTCGCGTTCGCTGGCCGAGGCCAGCAGCGCGCGCTCGAACGCTTGTTCGAGATCGGGGTTGCCGGGCTTGCCCTGCCAGCGCGACCATAGGCCGAGCAGACGGCCGCGGTCGCGACTCATCGCGCTGTCCACGGCACGGCGTCGGTCGCGCAGCCGGTCGGTCAATGACTTGTCGATAGCACTCATCGATCAGAAGATGTGAAAAATTGAATGACTGCAGATGCTTTAGCTTGTCTATTGTGACGCCATATCCCTACCCAAGGAGGATTCCCTGATGGCAAAGAACAAGAACGCCGCGCCGAAAGCCGTTAAAACCAAGGTGGCGGCCGCTGCACCTTCGGCCCCGAACGTGGATATCGGGATCAAGGACAGCGATCGCAAGAAGATCGCCGATGGCCTGTCCGGCTACCTGGCCGACGCCTACACGCTGTACCTGAAGACCCACAACTTCCACTGGAACGTGACCGGGCCGATGTTCAACTCGCTGCACCTCATGTTCGAAACCCAGTACACCGAGCAGTGGACCGCACTGGACGACGTGGCCGAGCGCATTCGTGCCCTGGGCTACAACGCCCCGGGTTCGTACCGCGAGTTCGTCAACCTGACCTCGATCCCCGAGGAACCGGGCCTGACCGACAGCGCCGACTGGCGCGAGATGGTCCGCCAGCTGGTCACCGGCAACGAAGCGGTGTGCCGCACGGCCCGCAAGGTGCTGGGCACCGCCGACAACGCCGGCGACGACCCCAGCGTGGACCTGCTCACCCAGCGCCTGCAGACCCACGAGAAGTACGCCTGGATGCTGCGTTCGCTGCTGCAGTAATCCACGCCACGCAGGTAAGTGGACGCCCGGCCCCGGCCGGGCGTTCGCGTTTCAGGCCGAGGCGAACAGGCTGACCCGGTGCCTGCGCACGTCGCCTAGTGGCCGCAGCCAGGATTCGGCGGCCACGATCTCCACGCAGGGACCAAAGGCGCCGATCCGCAGCGGGCGGTGCGCGGCTTCGGCACGCAGGGGCGCCAGCAACTGCGCAAGCAGTGTGCCGCGCAGCGGCGTGTACAGATAGAACAGCGTGCCGGTGGACAGATCCGCCTCGGCCACATCCTGGCAATGGAACTGTGCGCGCGGCAGGCCCAGCGCGCGTGCTGCGGATTGCGCAGCGGCGACGAGCGTGGGCTCGATCTCGATGCCGAGCGCACGCGCCGGGCCATGCAAGGCCGCCAGCAGCGGCACCTGGCCGAGCCCGGCACCGATATCGACCAGCACATCGTCCGCGCCCAGCGCCGCGCGATGCAGCAGATCGAGCACATGCCGGGCCGGCGTGGGCTGATAGGCCACCATTTCCGCCGACAGCGTGCGCTGCGGCGCGCCGGGCGCCGGCAGTTGCAGGACACCGGCGAGCCATTCGTCCAGCGCGTCGAAACCTTCCGCCTCGGCGGGGTCCGGGCCGGTGCTGGCGCGGTATGCGTCGAGCCATCGCGCCACGAGCCCACGCCGGCCCTGGCGAATGTCTTCGCGCACTGCGGCGTAGACCGCTTCAACGGCTGCGGCGACCCGGCCCCGCTCAGCGTTCAGCGCCTTGGCGACCGGGCTGGCGTCGCCCTCGGCAAGCCGGCCTTCGACCTGATCGAGCCAGTCCAGCCAGGTCCAGAGCTGCCGCTCTGGTGGCGACGTGGGCCACGCCAACGCCTGTGCCAGCAAGGGTTCCAGGGAATTCATCAGCGGGATTGTAGGGGTAGCGGCAGTTTCCGACCCCACGACGCGCCGGTCCGGCTTGACCGCCACGGTATCCTAGGCCGATGTCTTCCCCCGCCCATGCCGTCCTGCGTCGCGTCTTCGGTTTCGACGATTTCCGTGGCCCTCAGCAGGCCATCGTCGATCACGTGGCCGCCGGCCACGACGCCCTGGTGCTGATGCCCACCGGCGGCGGCAAGTCGCTGTGCTACCAGGTGCCGGCGCTGCTGCGCGAGGGCACCGGCGTGGTGGTGTCGCCGCTGATCGCGCTGATGCAGGACCAGGTAGAGGCCTTGCGCCAGGTCGGCGTGCGCGCCGAATACCTCAACTCCACCCTCGATGCCGAAACCGCGCAGCGGGTGGAGCGCGCCCTGCTGGCCGGCGAACTGGACCTGCTCTACGTCGCCCCCGAGCGCCTGCTCACGGCGCGGTTCCTGTCGCTGCTCGATCGCAGCGCCATCGCCATGTTCGCCATCGACGAGGCCCACTGCGTCTCGCAATGGGGCCACGATTTCCGCCCGGAGTACCGCCAGCTCACCGTGTTGCACGAGCGCTGGCCGGAAGTGCCGCGCATCGCGCTGACCGCCACGGCCGACCCGCCGACCCAGCGCGAGATCGCCGAGCGGCTGGACCTGATCCAGGCGCAGCATTTCGTCAGCTCGTTCGACCGGCCGAACATCCGCTACACCGTAGTGCAGAAGGACAACGCGCGCCGCCAGCTGCTGGATTTCATCGGCCGGCATCGCGACGAGGCAGGCATCGTCTATGCGATGTCGCGGCGCAAGGTCGAGGAGACGGCAGAATTCCTGTGCGCCCAGGGCTACAACGCCCTGCCCTACCACGCCGGCCTGCCGGCCGAGGTACGCGCCGCCAACCAGCGCCGGTTCCTGCGCGAGGACGGCATCGTGATGTGCGCGACGATCGCCTTCGGCATGGGCATCGACAAGCCCGACGTGCGCTTCGTCGCCCACGTCGACCTGCCCAAATCGATGGAAGGCTATTACCAGGAGACCGGCCGTGCCGGCCGCGATGGCGAAGCCTCCGAAGCCTGGCTGTGCTACGGCCTGGGCGATGTCGTGCTGCTCAAGCAGATGATCGAACAGGGCGAGGCCGGAGAAGAGCGCAAGCGCCTGGAGCGGGCCAAGCTCGACCACCTGCTCGGCTATTGCGAATCCATGCAGTGCCGGCGCCAGGTGCTGCTGGCCGGTTTCGGCGAAACCTATCCGCAGCCGTGCGGCAACTGCGACAACTGCCTGACCCCGGCCGCGGCCTGGGACGCGACCATCCCGGCGCAGAAGGCGCTGAGCTGCGTGTATCGCAGCGGCCAGCGCTTCGGCGTGGGCCACCTGATCGACATCCTGCGTGGCAGTGACAGCGAGAAGATTGGCCAGTTCGGCCACGCCCAGCTCAGCACCTACGGCATCGGCCGCGACCTGGATGCGCGCACCTGGCGCAGCGTGTTCCGGCAACTGGTGGCGGCCCACCTGCTGGAGGTGGACAGCGAGGGCCACGGCGGCCTGCGCCTGACCGATGCCAGCCGCCAGGTTCTCAAGGGCGGTCGCACGGTGATGATGCGCCGCGAACAGGCCCCGGCGCGCGAGCGTGCCGAACGCGCCGGCCAGCGCACCGGTCTGTCGGTGCCGCCGCAGGATCTGGCCCTGTTCAACGCCCTGCGCGGACTGCGGGCCGAACTGGCGCGCGAGCAGAACGTGCCGGCCTTCGTGATCTTCCATGACAGTACGCTGCGCAACATCGCCGAGCAGCGTCCGGACGACATGGCCACGCTGGCCCGGGTGGGCGGGATCGGCGGCAGCAAGTTGTCGCGCTATGGCGAGCGGCTGCTGGACGTGGTGCGCGAGCAGGGCTGAGGAACTTCGGGCCCGGCGGATGTGTCGGAACTGGCAAGAAAATCCCCGGTACGCGACAGCACGCATTCAAGCGCCCGCTGCCAGTATCCTTGCAAGGCCGCAAACGGCCGCCCCAAGCCGAGTCCCACGATGAAGCGCACCCTTTTTCTGATTGCCGGCCTGCTCGCATCTTCCGCCGCCGTGGCGCAGAGCGAGGACAGCAGCGCGGCCCGGTCGCTGGACCTGAGCGTGCCGTCCGCCCCGATCCAGTACCGCAGCACCGATCCGGCCTACGCCAATGATCCGCCGGGCACCTTCTATGGCGACAAGACCGGGGCGGTGGGCCGCGCGCCGGATGGCCGCATCGCCGAGGTGGTGGACGACAAGGTGCAGGTGCATGGCGCGGTGGCCGCGGGCGTGGGTTATTCCAGCCAGGGCGGCAACAGCAACTGGCAGGCGGCGACGATCAACCTGACCAAGAACTACACCACCGACGAAGGCAAGACCAACACCTTCGGCCTGAACATCAGCGTTGGCCAGGGCGAAGGCCCGGGCTTCGGCGGCGGCTATTACGGACGTGGGTACTACGGACCGGGCCCGTTTCGGGCGAGTGAGCCGCGGCCTTCGGGTTGGTGATTGGGCCACCGCGGGATGACGCCGCGTGTCAGCCCCGCACGATGCAGCGAAACCCCACGTGGCTGGTTGAGGTATCTATCGGTTGCGCCATGCGCGCAGCCGGGCGATAGCGGCGGCAATAGCTCGGCGCACAGGCATGCGAGCCGCCTTTCGTGACACGGCGCGGCACGCGCGAAGGATCCCGCGGATCGATGCTGATCTCCTGGTCACCGCCACGCGGGTTGTCCAGTGTGCAGCACGATTTCTGGATGCGGCCGTGGTCCTGGTACCAATCGACGGTCCACTCCCACACGTTGCCGATCATGTCGTACAGCCCGTAGCCGTTCGGCGGGAATGAACCCACCGGGGCGGTGAACTCATAACCATCCTGCAACAGGTTTTCCCAGGGAAATTCGCCCTGCCAGGTGTTGGCCATGTAGCGGCCATCGGGCACCAGTTCATCGCCCCAGGGGAATTCCGTCGTGTCGCTGCCGCCCTTGGCGGCGTATTCCCACTCCGCCTCGGTAGGCAGTGATTTGCCGATCCAGCGCGCGTAGGCCAATGCGTCTTCAAAGCTGACGTGGACCACCGGGTGATCATCCATCCCCTCGATGGTGCTGCCCGGCCCACGCGGGTGGCGCCAGTTGGCGCCAGCCAGGTATTGCCACCAATTGTGGATGTTCTCCCTCGACACCTTGCTACGCGGCGGCACCAGCACCACGGAGGCAGGCATCAATGCGCTGGGATCGGCGCCGGGATAGGCCGTGGGATCGGCAGGTTTTTCAGCAAGTGTCACGTGGCCCGTGGCCGCGACGAACGCGGCAAATTCGCGATTGGTGACCGCACGCGGGTCGATCCAGAAGGCACCGACCCGCACCTTGTGCGCCGGGCGCTCCTCCGGATAGTGCTGATCCGAGCCCATCGTGAATACGCCGCCGGGCAGATGCACCATGCCCGACACAACGCTTTCCAGTTCGACATCCAGCGCCATTACGCCTCCCGGGTGCGCGGCGCGTCGCCGCGGGCAACTACAGGGTTGAGATCGCGTTGCTTGAGCAGCGCATGGTCGGAGACTGTCAGAGGCGTTGCGGGGGTGCAAGCCGGGAGATGCCGTAGCAACCGGGAACGCCGCTTCAACCGGGATTTTCAGTAGTTTTACTGGTCCTGCTGCGCATTAACAACATTGTGGACGGCGCAACCTGAGCAGGTCTCGCAGACTGGCTAAGCTTTCGCAGACGTGGACTACAGCTGGAGCCTAGACGGCGACGAAAAGGCGTGGAACTGGAAGCTCGGCATGCGGTGGAACTGGTGAGCGTCGGTGCTGGAGCAGCTCAGCCCTTCGACGGCTCAAGCATATGCACGGTGCGCATCCATTTTTCGACCAATGCTGGCCATGCCGTCACTGGGTCCTGTGATTCGCGAAGCCCGAAGGCGTGGCCGCCTTCCGCATAGAGATGCATCTCCACGGCAATGGCGGCTTGTTGGAGGGCGAGGTAGTAGGTCAGTGAATGGCGCACGTCATCGGTCGGATCGTTGCCGGCCTGGATGATCATCGTGGGCGGACAACGCGGATCGATCTTCATCGAAGGGTTCAAGGTCAGCCCGGGGGCTTGCCACAGGTGCCCCGGATAGAGGGCGACGGCAAAGTCGGGCACGGGGCTCTGCAGGTCCGCCGCATCGACAGGCGCGTATGCGGCGATCTGCTTGTTGCTCACATCGGCGACCATGCGCCCGCCGGCCGAAAAGCCGATGACGCCGACCCGGTGCGGGTCCACGCCCAGCGCATCTGCTTGTGCCCGCAGCAGGCGAATGGCGCGTTGCGCGTCTTGCAGCGCCATCGGCACCTTGGGGATCCTGCGGCAGTTGCACTCGTCGGCGTAGTACTCACCGGAACCGGGAACGCGATATTTCAACAGCACGCAGGTGATGCCCCTGGCGACCAGCCAGTCGCAGATTTCGGTGCCTTCCAGGTCGATCGCCAGGACGCGGTAGCCACCGCCGGGGAACACCACCATGGCCGCGCCGGTGTTGGCGACGGTGGGACGGTAGATCGTCATCGTGGGCCGGGAGACATGCTGGACGATCGTGACGTTCTTGCCAGCCACCTTGCCGCGGCCAGTGCCGAAATTCTCGGGACCGGGATTGACCGGTGCGGCGATCTCCAGCCCTTCGGGCCAGAGGGGGATCTGTGTCGCCGGGGACTCGGGCTGCCAGGGGCGATCCTGGCGGTCGAGCAAGGGTTGGGAGCCGGTTTCGCTTGCGGGTGCGGCGAAGGAGGCGAGTAGAAACACGCTGGCCGCGAACAAGCGCCCCATGTGCGGGGCAAGGCGACACTTCTGTCGCGCTGTGCGTGCCAACGCTGCGGTTGATGACTTCAAAGCCTGGCGACGGTGATCCATTGCACGCAACTCTTTTCGGGTTGCGGCGGATGTTGGTCGATTGGTTCACGCTCGGCAAACGAATTTAAGTTGTCGCACCCATAAGAGGAATTCATGGAGACGGGTGAGCTCGGCGTTGGGCAGCAACGAAGAGAGGCATGGTTGGCTGCGTGGGCTTCGACCTGAGGCCGTGCACCGAGAGACCTCAGAACTGCGCGATCGCGTTAGAGAAGTGCCGCGAAAATTCGCATATACAGAATGCCCTTCCCCACCTAGCGTTACGTCTAGGCGCGGATCTTCATATCGCCTCAGTTTCGTCAATCCAGCGAACCAGCCGGGACAACAAGAACCAGTCATTCAAAAGAAGAGGCCGTAATGCGTACGTGGCACTGGTTACCGGCAGCACTCGGCCTCTACTTCCTGGCCGACGCCGCCCACCTCTGGTTTGCGAAAAGTGATCCGTGGGCACTGAAATCCGTGCTGGTAGGCGGGGTGCTACTGGCGGCTTCGATCCGACAAGGCAGGGGCCAAAAGCTCCGATAGGGGCTCGTCCCCCCACTCACCGGCACACTCCCCTATCAGAAAGCGCGCTCCAGACAAAACGCCAGGTTGGGCACGACACGCGCGCCCAACCTGGCAGGGTCCATCCAGGGAAAGCCGCGCCGCGCCTTAGTTCGTGCGCATCGTCTCCAGCTCCTTGAGCCGCTTCAGCGCGTCCTGCTGTTGCAGGAGCGCATAGTTGATGCCGGAGGCATTGAGCGAGCTCCCCAACTGGAAGGGATAGTCACCGAAGTCGGAGAAGAACTGCTTGATCAGCCCCTGGACCGGCACCAGCAGCCACATCTGCTGCGCAAGGAAGCCGGTGGCGCCGCCGCCTTCTTCCATGCCGCGTTCGTACGGATCCATGCGCAGGTTCGCGATCATCGCCCATGACGTCACTTCACGGGTTGCGGTGGCGATGTTGCCGTGGCTGGCGACCGCGAAGCTCACCTTCCAGTCCGCATACCGCACTGCGTTGAGATTGCCGCCCTGGTCGAAGTAGTACAGCGCCTGTCGTGGTCCGGTCTTGGCCTGGCCATGGAAGTACGGCCCGAAGTCGTGGCCATCCAGATGCACCTTGAACGTCTTGTCGCCCGCCTTGAAGCCCTTCTTCATCTTGCCGACGACGTCATCGACGCCCGCGGCTGCGCACAAGGTCGGAAACCAATCGATCAGCGAAATGATGTCGTTGTAGGCCGTCCCCGGCTTGATGACGCCCGGCCAGCGCACCATCATCGGGATGCGCATGCCGCCCTCCCAGGTGGTGCCCTTCTCCCCGCGGAACGGGGTCATGGCGCCATCCGGCCACAGGGCGAGTTCCGCACCGTTGTCGGTGGTGTACAGCACGATGGTGTTGTCGGCGATGCCCAGCTTGTCCAGTTGATCAAGCAGTTGGCCGACGTGGCCATCATGCTCGACCATGCCGTCGGCATGCAGGCCCTTGCCGGTCACGCCATTGGACTCAGGCTTGAGATGGGTGAACACGTGCATGCGCGTGGTGTTGAACCAGACGAAAAAGGGCTTGTCGGCCTTGACGCTGTTGTCGATGAAACCTTGCGCGGCCTCGAGGAACTCTTCATCCACGGTCGGCATGCGCGCCTTGTTGAGCGGCCCGGTGTCTTCGATTTTGCCGCCGGCATACGAGTGGATCACGCCGCGCGGCCCGTACTTCTTCTTGAAGGCAGGGTCTTTCGGATAGAAGTAGCTCTCCGGCTCTTCTTCCGCATTGAGGTGGTAGAGGTTTCCGAAGAATTCGTCGAAACCGTGATTGGTTGGCAGATGCTGGTCCTGATCGCCCAGGTGATTCTTGCCGAACTGGCCGGTGGCGTAACCGGCGGTTTTCATGACATCGGCGATGGTCGGCATCCAGTCGGTAATGCCATGGGGATCGCCCGGCATGCCGATGGTCAGCAAGCCGGTACGGAACGGCTCCTGGCCGAGGATGAAGGATGCGCGGCCCGCGGTGCAGCTCTGCTGGCCGTAGGAATCGGTGAACAGCGCCCCTTCCTTGGCGATGCGATCGATGTTGGGAGTCTGATATCCCATCAGGCCGCGGGTGTAGGCGCTGATCTGTGGAATGCCGATATCGTCGCCAAAGATCACCAGGATGTTCGGCTTCTTCTTGTCCTCTGCCATGACACGCTCCGCTGCACCAGTGAAGGCCAGATTCTGGTGGCGCTGCCAGGGGAACGCATCGGTAGTTCACCGCAGAGCGTCTAGGTAGTTCTACTGGCGTTGCGTGTGACAGTGCGCGCTTGGCTGCGGTGGCGGTCTGGTGGTTCGGGTTGCGTTGGATCTTGGCCGGTTCGCGATATCGCAGCCAATGCTTTTAATTGGTTGCACCCATTAGGGAACGGGCCTTTGACCTCAACGTTTCAGGGAGACCCGGTTGATCACTTCCTGGAGATAGTCTTCGCCTGAGATCGGCTCCAACGCACCGTTGAGATGCCACTTGGTTGGCACACCGACGGAGGCAGTTTTAGACCGCTCCAGCGCGGGAAGAGCACGCGTCGCACGCGTTCGCGCATGACCCAATATGGCGGCCGCCTCGAACCTGATGCCTGGCGCGGCGTCGAGGAGGCCGGCCAGCAAATCGAGCGTACTGTCCTCCAACCTGTCCATCGCTGGCGGGGGCAGCTGGCTCGCACGTTGCGCCAGCTCTACCATCATCGCTTCCGCGCTCGTCGGATCGCGCTCAGCGAGCACCCGCTCGATGCCGCGTTGAATACGAACGTCATTGCCTCGCTCAAGCACCGCCCGCGGTTTCTGACCATGCGCGATGAGGTCGGCTCGAATATCCTCGAAGGCAATCATGTAGACCACGTAAGCGGGTGGCCCAGTGCGTACGCAGACCTTCTCATCCGACTCACAGACAAGCTCGGGTTCCTGCCAACTGAGCTCCTGGAGTATCGGGAGCGCATCAGCAGCACGCCGCCCAAGCTCTCCCAAGACTTGTGCTGCGAGATAGCGGCGAGGAGGCGGTGCCTGATTGGCCATCACCAGGAGGATGTCGACGTCCGGTGCAGCCAAACCCTCGCGCTGGCCATCGGTCAGGGACGCGGAGAACTGAATCAACTCACTGCCGGCACGAACGACTCCGGCGCGCTCCTGAGGAAGCTGGGCCTGGGCAACGAGTGCGCTGAACTGATGGCCCACATCTTGTGCGGAGGCACGCGCAAAGAACGTGATCGACAAGAGCAGAAGGCCGGATATTGCGGCAGGTCTGATTGCACTGTCGAACATCGTTTCCACTCGCTCGGCGTCGGATTCGGAGACTACGCTGCGCCAGGATCAATGGGCAACCAGCGGGCCCTGGGCCAGAAGCGGACACATGCGCCATAGCCTCACTGCTCGTCCTCGGGTCGCAATGGCGAGTAGGACCAATCGAAAGCAGTCACGAGGAAGTACGGCGGCTCCATGCACGCCATCAAGTGTTTGAGCAAGTTCGGATCGCCGGATGGCACACCCGCCACGATGCGGTCGGAAATCGTGAAAACCTGGGCGTGGGAATGAGCGACCCATCGGTCATCAAGCAGGTGCGAGAGGCGATGCATGCTGGGCAATCTCCAGTGCCGGGCACGTCCTTAATAGACATCGTGGATGAGCGTGACCCCCAATGATGCGAGACGGAAAAGCATTCTTGGTGGAAGCTCCAACGCATAGTTGTGATCGCTCTCGGAGCTCACCCAGATCTGCACGGAACCGCTTTCAGCGAGCTGGTTTAGGAACTCGCGGTGAGGAAACAGGCACTCCATCAACTCCTCCAGCGCGTCCTCGATGAGGGCATCCGTCGAGCTCCGCCAGCCGTAGGAGAAAGGATTGGCGGACCAATAGCCCGCCAACCGAACGCCGTCAAGCACAGTGCCCTTCGGGGTTTTGCGGAGATCGCCAGTGCGCCAGGCCAGGTGGGGCTCCAGCCCAAGCGTCCGACTGACAAGATCCGGATCCAATGCACGGTGCGATATCCGGAGATCAAGGATGTACGAGTAGCGCTGCATGAGCATCGACCAAGAGATTGAAAGTTTCAGCGCTGAAGCTTACCAATCAATTGCTTGTCTACGATTCGGACGACCTCGGTTCCCAGCGCAAAAACGATGACCGCCACTTCGGCACCGCCACTGCCGGCCGGAAGCGGATCCTCTGCGACATGCACACATGTGTCGAAGCCTATTGGTACCCGAGTTCCGTAACCACTTTTCGGCACTCGCGATCTACTTCGAGATGGAACGACTTTCCGCCGCCACCCCGCGGCCTTGGCCCGTTATCAGACGCATGCCGGACGGAGAAGCCGCGCCCCCCGAGGTCGGAGCCCTCCTCCAGGATTTCGTAGTCGTTCTTATCCCATCCGCGCGTTTTCGCCACGTAGCTCTCGATCAAGCGGATGCAGGCAGTGTCTTCACTACGTCCGCCATTTGCCGGTGAACTGTTCGTCTGGGAGGACGCAGTGCCACCGCCCAGCAGCAAGGCACAACCAATCGTTACGAGAAGGGGAGTCTTGGCCACGCTTCGTCTCCATCGTAAATTGGCGCTCGCGAGCTTAAGCAGCCGGGACGGAGCAAGCAATCAACGGTACGACGAATTCGCCACCAAATCTGCGCAAGTCACTGAAGAGAATGGTGGGCCGTGATGGATTCGAACCATCGACCAAAAGATTAAAAGTCTTCTGCTCTACCGACTGAGCTAACGGCCCTTGCGCGCCCGGCATTGCACCGGGGCGAGCATTCTACCCCAGGGGGACCCCAGGGCGAAATCCTGTGATTCAGGCATATCGCGTGGGGTCGGCCACGCCTGCATCGGCAAAGCCCGCCGCCCGCAGCCGGCATGCATCGCAATGCCCACAGGCGCGCCCTTCCGCGTCGGCCTGGTAGCACGAGACCGTCAGGCCGAAATCCACACCCAGGCGCACGCCCTCGCGCACGATGTCGGCCTTGCTCAGGAATTGCAGCGGGGCATGCACGTGCAGCCCGGCCCCCTCCACCCCGGCCTTGGTCGCCAGGTTCGCCAGCGCCTGGAACGCTGCGATGAACTCCGGCCGGCAATCCGGGTAGCCGGAATAATCCACCGCGTTCACGCCGCAGAAAATGTCGTTGGCCCCCAGCACTTCGGCCCAACCCAACGCCAGCGACAGCATGATCGTGTTGCGCGCCGGCACGTAGGTCGAAGGGATGCCCTCGCCGCCCGCCTCGGGCACGTCGATGGCATCGTCCGTCAACGCCGAGCCGCCGATGCTGCGCAGGTCCACGTCCACTACCTTGTGCGCGACCACGCCCTCGGCCTCGGCCACGCGCCGCGCAGCGTCCAGCTCGGAGGTGTGCCGCTGGCCGTAGCGCACGCTCAGCGCATGCACGGCAAAGCCTTGTTCGCGGGCGATGGCGACGACGGCGGCGGAATCCATGCCACCGGAAAGGAGGACGACGGCCTTTTTCATGGGTCGGGGGGTTCGAATGTGGGGAAAGACAAGGCTACGCCAGTTGCGCTGGCGCAACGCGGTACGGCGGGGCTCAGCGGCCGGGTTCGTCGTTCCACAGCAGCTTGTGCAACTGCATCTGGAAACGCACCGGCAGGCGGTCGGCAATGATCCAGTCCGCCAGCTCGCGCGGCGTGACCTCGCTCTTGCTGGGCGAGAACCATACCGTGCACCGGCGATCCAGCCCGTGCGTGCGCACGATCTCCCGCGCCCATTCGTAGTCGGCGCGGCCGCACAGTACGAACTTGATCTGGTCGCGCGCGGTCAGCAGCGGCAGGTTTTCCCAGCGGTTGCGGTGTTCTTCGGCCGAACCCGGGGTCTTGATGTCGACCACGCGCGAGACCCGCGGGTCGACGTCGGCGACGTCGAGTGCGCCCGACGTTTCCAGGGACACGTCCAGACCGGCATCGCAGAGTTGGCGCAGCAATACCAGGCAGCGCTTCTGCGCCAGCGGCTCGCCGCCCGTCACGCAGACGTGGCGCACGCCCTGGGCCAGCACGTGGCTGACGATGGTGTCGATGTCCCACCATTCCCCGCCATGGAAGGCATAGGCGGTGTCGCAATACTGGCAGCGCAGCGGGCAGCCGGTCAGTCGCACGAACACGGTGGGCCAGCCGGCGGTGTCGGCTTCCCCCTGGAGGGAGGTGAAGATTTCAGTGATCTTCAATCGCGGCAGGGGCGACTGGATGATCTCGCTGGGGATGGCGGCGGCGGCAGCGTTCATGGCGGGGAATTATGCGCCCGCCCGGCTGGAGGGAACGCGAGGCGGCTTAGCGCAGGGCCTGGCCGATCTGGATCGAATGCAGCCGATCCTGCGCCACGCGGGCGGCATCGCTGCCCGGATACTGGCTGATCACCTGCTGCAGGGTCTGCTCGGCGGCGCGGGTATCGCCTTCGCCGTACTGGGACAAACCCAGCTTGAGCAGGCCACCGGCGGCCTTGTCATGGGTGGGATAGCGCGCCAGCAGGTCGCGGAACTGCGACTCGGCCAGCGGGTAATTGCGTGTGGCGTAGTAGCTTTCGCCCAGCCAGTACAGCGCGTTGGGCGTGTACACGCCGTTCGGGTACAGCTCCAGGAAGCTCTGGAACAGCTGTGCGGAGTCGTCGTACTTGCCGTTCTTCAAGGCATCGAAGGCGACGTTGTAAGCGGTGCGCTCGTCACCGCTGGCCGCCAGGGCGCCCGGATCGCCGTGCACCGAAGGTGCGCGTTCCTGGGTCGCCGCAGCCGTCGCCGGCTTGGCGGCGGCAGGCTTGGTCGCAGGCGCCGGGGCATTGGCCGGAGGCAGCGGCGGAACGGCACCGTTTCCTTCCAGGCGATTGAGCCGGCCATCCAGGTCCAGGTACTGATCCTTGCCGGTCTGCTTGAGCTGCTCGTTTTCGTGCTGCAGCTGTTCGACCGTGGATTGCAGGCTCTGTACCGTGCTGCGCAATTCCTGCAACTGGTTCAACAGGTCGGTGTTGCCCTGGCTGTTGTTGGCCTGTTGTTCGAGCACAGCCACGCGATCAGCGAGGCTGGCCCGCTGCGCATGCACCGGCGCGGCGACCACGAGGGTCGCCGCGACGGCCAGGGTAGTGATTACCCGGAAGCGCATGTCTTACTTCGCCGTGTACACGATCTCGACGCGACGGTTCTGCGACCAGCACGCTTCGTTCGACTCGGTGCAGACCGGACGCTCTTCACCGTAGCTGACGACGGTCAGCTGGCTGGCCGAACCACCGTTGGCCTGCAGGGCCGACGAAACGGCGTTGCCGCGACGCTCACCCAGAGCCTGGTTGTACGCACGCGAACCGCGCTCGTCGGTGTGGCCTTCCAGGGTCATGCGCGAGGACGGACGGTCACGCAGGTACTTGGCGTGGCAAGCCATGATCGCCTGGAACTCCGGCTTGACGGCGTCCTGGTCGAAGTCGAAGTAAACGACGCGCTGACGCAGGCAAGCATCGGTGTCGAGGTCGTTCGGGCCGTACAGGCCCGAGGTCGCCGGCTGGGCCGGGACGCTGGTGCCGGTATCGACAGCAGCCGGCGGCTGCTCCTTGACCTTCTTCGAACAGCCAGCAAGGGCGGCGACGGACAGCAGGGAGATGAGCAGTACGCGGGTGGACTTGTTCATGGCGATACCTTTTGTGGCTCCTAGGCCAATGAGGGGTGTTTTAAAGCAATCGAAATATTAACATTAACGGGCGGTGCGGTAGGGGCCCCATGAAGGTTCCCGCACATCTCCGTCGGCCAGGACCAGCCGCTGGCGGACGCGGGCGTCCGACGAAACGGCGTAAAGCACCCCTCGGCCGCCCTCGCGGGCGGCGTACAACACCATGCTGCCGTTAGGCGCGAAGGTCGGCGATTCGTCCAGCGAACCCGGCGACAGCGTGCTCCAGCGCGGCGAACCCAGGCTGCGGTCCATCATCGCGATCTTGTAGGTATTGCCGGCGCCCTGGGCCACGGCGATCTTGTTGCCGTCGGCCGAGACCGTGGCCTTGGCGTTGTAGTTGCCCTGGAAGGTCACGCGGCTGGCGCTGCCGCCGGAGGAGGCCACCGAGTAGATCTGCGGGCGGCCGCCACGGTCGGAGGTGAAGTAGATGGTGTTGCCGTCTGCGCTCCAGGTCGGCTCGGTATCGATGCCGAAGTGGTTGGTCAGCTGGGTCAGCTGCTTGCTGCCCAGGTCCATCACGTAGATTTCCGGGTTGCCGCTGCGCGACAGGGCCATGGCCAGCTTGCGGCCATCAGGCGAGAAGGACGGCGCCGAGTTGATGCCGCGGAAGCTGGCGACCAGCTCACGGCCACCGGTGGCGATGTCCTGCACGTAGATCGAGGAATTGCCGCGCTCGAAGCTGACATAGGCCAGCTTGCGACCATCCGGGCTCCAGTCCGGCGACAGCAGCGGCTCGGCCGAGCGGACGATGGTCTGCGGGTTGTAGCCATCGGAGTCGGCGACCATCAGCGCATAGCGCATGGCCCCGCCGGTGCCGCTGGCGGTGATGTAGGCGATGCGGGTCCAGAAGGCGCCGCGCACGCCGGTGATCTTTTCGTAGATCGCGTCGGCCATCTGGTGGGCGACGTCGCGCATGGCGTTGCTGCGCGCGGTCATGGCCAGGCCGAGCATGCGCTCACCCTTGGCCACGTCGAACAGCTCGTACTCCACGCGATAGGCGCCATCACCGGCGTCCACGACCCGGCCGACGACGATGTAGTCCTGCTTCAACGCCCGCCAGGTGGGGAACTGGATTTCGGTGCCGCGGGTGGGCTTCTCGACGATCTGCGCCTGCGGGAGGGTGCGGAACTGGCCGGAACGATCGAGGTCGGCGGCCACGACGGCGGCGACATCGGTGCTGGGCGCAGCGGCCGAACCCTGGTAGGGCATGGGCACGACGGTGATCGGGGTGGCCGAGGCGTTGCCGCCGACGATGTCGATCTCGAGCCCGCGCTGCTGCGCCATGGCGGCGAACGGCAACAACAGGGCGACAAGGAACGCTAACCAGCGCGGATTCTTCATGGATCGCTCGATGGCTCTAAGGAAAAAGTGGACAAGGGATAACAAGCCGCAGGTGAACATTTTCGCAATCGTGAACAAAGACGGCGTGAAATGCCATCGCGAAGTGCAGTTGCGGGGAGTGCGGCGTGGGATGCGGTGCGCCCATTTGGCACTTCGGGAGCTTTTGTCCGCCCCTTCGGGCGCCCTCATCCGCCCCTTCGGGGCACCTTCTCCCAGAGGGAGAAGGGAGGGAGGAGGCTCGCACGACGCGTGGCACACCATGAAAAACCCCTCTCCCGCTTGCGGGAGAGGGGTAGGGGTGAGGGAGATCGCGTCAGCGATCCTGCGCAGTGAAATTAAAAGTCAGGTTGCGCTGGAACACGCTTTCAAAGCCGCGATAAGGCAGCGGCTGCGCCCTCAGCACCGCAGCTTCCACCGAGCGCTTGCCCGCATCATCGAACGGACACCCCGCCGACACCTGCGCATCCACCACCTGCCCGCCCGGCAGCTGCCGGATATTGACCGTGCACTTCTGCCCCAGCGGCACCGAGTCCGGGCGCACCCACTGCGCCAGCACGGCCTGCTGGATCGCCGCCGCGTACTGCGCACTCAGATCCGTATTCGTGCCGTTCTGCCCCGCGGTGGTCTGCGTGGCACTGGAGGTATTGGCTGGCGCGGCCTTGGCCCGCGCATCGGCCAGCTGGCGCAGCTTCTGCTCGGCCAACTGCGCCTCGCGCTGGGCCTGCTCACGCTGCTTGCGAATCTCGGCCAGCTTCTGCTCGCGATCGGCCTGCTGCTGCATCTCTGCAGCCTTCTTCTTGTCGGCCTCCTCCTGCTGCTGCTTGGCCAGGCGCAGTTTCTGCTCGGCCTCTTCCTGGCGCTGGCGCTCGGTAAGGTCGATCTGTTCCTGCCGACGCTTGGCTTCCTGCTCCTGCTTGGCCTTCTCTTCGGCGATCGCCATGGCGCTGACGCGCTCCTGGTCCACCTTGTCCGGCTCCGGCACGCGCTCCTGCGCCTGCGCTTGCTGCGGCGTCGGCGCGTCCTGCGGGCGCGGCTCGGGAATCGGCTGCGGCGGCGGCACGGTGTCTTCCGGCGCGGGCGTGGGCAACGGCGCAGGTTCGGCCGGCGCCGGCGCCGGCGTCGGCGTCTGGCGCAGGGCCTGGCGGGCCACGCGTGCGTCGGCCGCGCTCACGTCGATGCTGGCCTCCAGGCTCGGATCACCCGCAGCCGGCTCGGTCTGCCGATCCGGCGAAAAATTCCAGGCCACGAAGAACACCAACCCGACCAGCAGGTGGATGAGCACCGCCAGGACGACCGGGCGCCCCCAGCCTTCGTCTCGGGACGGCAGCGGCGGCAGTGCGTCAGCGTGCATTGCCGCCCGAATCGGTGAGCAGGCCGACCTTCTCCACGTGGGCGCGCTTGAGCGCGTCCATCGCGTCGATCACGCGCTGGTAGGGCACGGTGCTGTCGGCGGCCACGACCACTCGCGCATTCTTGTCCTGGGCAACGATCGCCGAGAGCTGGTTGCGCAGGGTTTCGGCGTCCATCGCCTGCGGCGTGCCGTCGGGCAGCTGCAGCGCGAGTTGGCCATCGCCGTGGACGGTGACCACGATGGGGTCGTGCTGGCTCTCCAGCGCCTTGGCGCGGGAGGTCGGCAGGTCGACGTCGATGCTCAGGGTCAGCAGCGGCGCGGTGACCATGAAGATGATCAGCAGCACGAGCATCACGTCGATATACGGCACGACGTTGATCTCGGACTTGAGCTTGCGGCGTTTGCGGCGGGACATGCGGGGCTTCTCCTCGGGCGCCTGCGCGACGGGTGCGGCTTATTCGTCGGCGCCGGCCTGGCGCTGCAGGATCGAGCTGAACTCGTCGGCGAAGGTCTCGTAGCGCACCGACAGGCGCTCCACGCGGGTGGTGAAGCGGTTGTAGGCCCACACCGCCGGGATCGCCACGAACAGGCCGATGGCGGTGGCGAACAACGCTTCGGAAATGCCCGGGGCCACCGAGGCGATACCGGCCTGCTCACCGCTGGAGACCATGTCGTGCATCGTCACCATGATGCCGAACACGGTGCCGACCAGGCCCACGTACGGCGCGGTCGAACCGATGTTGGCCAGCAATTCGAGGCTGCGCTCGAGCTGGTCCACTTCGCGGGTCATGGTGATGCGCATGGCGCGTTGCGCACCTTCCAGTTGGCCACGGGCATCCATGCGGCGACGGTCGCGCAGGCGGCTGTACTCGCGGAAGCCGGCTTCGAAGATCGACTCCAGGCCGGTGACCGCACGGTTGCGGTCAGTCGCCGAGGCGTACAACTTGCCGAGGTCGGCGCCGGACCAGAAGCGGTTTTCGAATTCGTCCGCATCGCGGTTGGCGACCTTGAAGCTGCGCGCCTTGCGGAAAATGATCACCCAGCTGATGAACGAGCCGAGCAACAGCAGCAGCACGATCAACTTGACGGGGATGCTGGCGCGGATGACCAGTTCCAGGTAATTGATGTTGCCGCTGTGCGCGACAGTCTGCGCGGCGGCTTGGGTGACATCCTGCGGCAGCGCCTCAGTGACGGCGTCCTGCAGGGCCAGGAGCAAAGCGATCATCCGGTGTTCCTCAGTGTTCGGATTCTGTGTTTTCGAGGGCTTTCAAGCGTTCGTACAGCGCGTCTTCGATACCGCGCGGACGGAAACTGGCCGCATCCAATGCCGCGACCTTGACCTCCGCGTCGATCAGCAGCGTGTCCTCGCGGACGATGCGCTGTTCGAACACCAGGCTGGCCTTGCGGCACTGGCGCAGGATGACCTCGACCCCGAGCGCGTCGTCCAACCGCGCCGGCTTGAAGAAGTCCACCCGCATCGACCGCACCGCGAACACCAGCCCATGGGCCTGTCGCGTGCTCTCCTGCCCGTAGCCCAGGGCGCGCATCCACTCCGTGCGCGCCCGTTCCATGAAAGCAACGTAGCGTGCATGGTAGACCACGCCACCGGCGTCGGTATCTTCCCAGTAAACCCGTGTCGGCCAACTGAATCGTGGCGTCGCCGCATCATGCGCGCTCAAAACAGGTCTCCGGATTCGACCGGCGGGTCGGCGGTGTCGCGGCGCGGCTGCAGGCCGAGATGGCGATACGCCTTGTGCGTGACCATGCGTCCTCGCGCCGTGCGCACCAGAAAGCCCTGTTGGATCAGGTAAGGCTCGATCACGTCTTCCAGCGTGCCACGCTCCTCGGACAACGAGGCGGCCAGGGACTCGACGCCGACCGGCCCGCCATCGAAATGGTCGATCAAGGTATGCAGCAAACGCCGGTCGAGCTCGTCGAAGCCTTCCGGGTCGACCTTGAGCATGCGCATTGCCGCATCGGCCACTTCGACATCGATGCGGCCGTTGGCGCGCACCTGCGCATAGTCGCGGACACGGCGCAGCAGGCGGTTGGCAATACGTGGGGTGCCGCGCGAACGGCGCGCGATTTCCCCGGCGCCCTCGGGGGTGCAGTCGATGCCCAGGATCGCCGCCGAGCGGATCACGATCCGGGTCAGCTCCTCCGGCGTGTAGAACTGCAGGCGCTGGACGATGCCGAAGCGGTCGCGCAAAGGCGCGGTCAGCAGCCCGGCGCGGGTGGTGGCGCCGATCAGGGTGAACGGCGGCAGGTCGATCTTGATCGAGCGCGCGGCCGGGCCCTCGCCGATCATGATGTCGATCTGGAAATCTTCCATCGCCGGGTACAGCACTTCCTCGACCACGGGCGACAGGCGGTGGATCTCGTCCACGAACAGCACGTCATGCGGCTGCAGGTTGGTCAGCAGCGCGGCCAGGTCGCCCGCCTTCTCGATCACCGGTCCGGAGGTCACGCGCAAGGCGACCCCCAGCTCGTTGGCGATGACATGGCTCAACGTGGTCTTGCCCAGGCCCGGCGGCCCGAAGATCAGCACGTGGTCCAGCGCCTCGCTGCGCGCCTTGGCCGCCTCGATGAAGATCTGCAGCTGCTCGCGCACCGGCTGCTGGCCGAGATAGTCGGCCAGGCGCTTGGGACGGATGCTGGCGTCCGCCGCGTCGTCCTCGCGGGTGGCGCTGCTGTCGATGAGGCGATCCATGGGGGTCAGGCAGTAATCAGAAAGAAGCGTGCCGCCATCTTAGCCGGTTGCACTGCAGGCGGTGCCGCCGATGGCCCTGGCGCAGGCCGCCGCGGCGCGATGGCAGCGCTCAAATCTCCACCTGCGCGCCCAGTTCGACCAGCCGGTTGCCCGGAATGCGGAAGAAGCCGGTGGCCGGGGCGGCGTTGCGATGCATCAGGGCGAACAGCTTGTCGCGCCAGATCGGCATGCCGCGATTGGCGCTGGCCACGATGGTTTCGCGGCTGGCGAAGAAGGTGGTGTCCATCGGGTCGAAGTAAATGCCGCCGCGATCGCACGAGCGCATCAGCGCCAGCGGCACGTCCGGGGTCTCCATGAAGCCGAAACGCACGTAGACCCGATAGAACTCGTCGCCTATCGACTCCATCTTCAGGCGCTTGTCCTTCGGCGCGTACGGGATCGGCAGCGTTTCCACGTTGAGGAACACGTTGCGCTCGTGCAGCACCTTGTTGTGCTTGAGGTTGTGCATCAGCGCATGCGGCACGACCATCGGGTCGGCGGTGAGGAACACCGCCGTGCCCGGCACCCGCGCCGGCGGCGCCAGCATCAGGCCCGGCAGGAAGGTGTCGATGCGGATGCCGTCCTTGCGGATTTCCTCGCGCAGCAGCTCGCGACCGCGGCGCCAGGTGCGCATCAGGGTGAACACCACGATGCCCAGCGCCAGCGGGAACCAGGCGCCCTGCAGCAGCTTGGCACCGTTGGCCACCACGAAGGCCAGCTCGATGGTGAAGAACACCGCGCATAGCGGCAGCACCCAGCGCCGGTGCGCCGGCCACAGCGCGCGGGCCACCAGGGCCAGCAGCAGCGTATCGATCAGCATCGTCATCGACACCGAGATGCCGTAGGCCACGGCCAGGTTGCTGGAGCTGCGGAACACCAGGACCAGCGCGATGACCAGGATGGCCAGCAGCCAGTTGATGCCCGGCACGTAGATCTGGCCGATGGTGTCGCGCGAGGTGTGCTTGACCAGCATGCGCGGGATGTAGCCCAGCTGCATCGCCTGGCGCGCCACCGAATAGGCGCCGGTGATCACCGCCTGCGAGGCGATCACCGCCGCCATCGTCGCCAGCACGATCATCGGGTACAGCGCCCAGCCGGGCACCGCTTCGAAGAACGGGTTCTTCAGCGACTCGGGACGATCCAGCACCAGCGCGCCCTGCCCCAGGTAATTGAGCAGCAGGCACGGCAGGACGAAGAAGTACCAGGCGTGGCGGATCGGCGGCGCTCCGAAGTGGCCCATGTCCGCGTACAGCGCCTCGCCGCCGGTGACGGCCAGCACCACCGCGCCGAGGATGAAGACGCCATGCCAGCCGTGTTCCATGAAGAAGCGCACGCCCCACCAGGGATTGAAGGCCTTGAGCACTTCCGGCGCGTCGAAGATGTTCCAGGTGCCGATGGCGCCCAACGCCAGGAACCACACCACCATGATCGGCCCGAACACCCGGCCGACCTTCTCGGTGCCAAAGCGCTGCGCCAGGAACACCAGGCACAGCACGGCCACGGTGATCGGCACGATGAACGGGTGCAGCGACGGCGCGGCGATTTCCAGGCCCTCGACGGCGCCCATCACGGTGATCGCGGGGGTGATCACGCCATCGCCGAAGAACAGCGAGGCACCGAAGATGCCCAGGATGCCGACCACATACGCAGAGCGCGAACCCTTCTGCAGGGTGCGCTGGGCCAGCGCCATCAGCGCCATGACCCCGCCTTCGCCTTCGTTGTCGGCGCGCATGATGATGGTGACGTACTTCAGCGTGACCACGATCATCAGCGCCCAGAACGCCAGCGACAGCACGCCCAGCACGGTGTCGTGGTTGCCTTCCAGGCCGTAATGCGGGGAGAAGGCTTCCTTCAGCGTGTACAGCGGGCTGGTACCGATGTCGCCGAAGACCACGCCGATGGCGCCCACCACCAGGGCCATGCCGGCGGAGGGCGCGTGCCCGCCGTGGGGACCACTTGCGGTCTGGTGGGAGGAAGACTGGGACATGTTCGGGCCGAGGGTATCGCCAGGAGGCGTGAAGAGGATGAAGTGGAAGACCGCGCGCCGATCAGCGCAGCGCGGCCTGCAGCGCCTTGCGGATCACGGTGGCGACTTCGTCGCCGGGCGCGCCGGCCTCGCGCGCCATGCGCGCGGCCTCGGCCGGCTTGTAGCCCAGCTGCTGCAGGGCCACGGTGGCTTCGGAAATGGCATCCGGGCCGAGCGCGCCGGTCACCGGCGCCCCGCCACCGCCAAAGTCCGCGGCGCGGTCCTTCAACTCGACCACCATGCGCTCGGCGGTCTTCTTGCCGATGCCGGGAATGCGGGTGAGCGCGGTGACATCGCCGGTCTGGATCAGGCGCGCGAACTCATCCACGCTCACCCCGGACAACACGGCCAGCGCGATCTTCGCGCCGATGCCGGTGACCCGCTGCACGTCGCGGAACAGGCGCCGCTCGCTCTCGCGCAGGAAGCCGTACAGCGCCACGCTGTCTTCCTTCTGCGCATAGTGGGTGAACAGGATCACGTCGCGACCCACATCAGGCAGGTCGTAGAAGGTGCTCATCGGCGCCTCCAGCTCGTAGCCGACGCCACCGACGTCGATCACCAGCCACGGCGGCTGCTTGTGGGCGAGGATGCCGCGGAGTCGTCCGATCATCGGGAGGCCTGCATAAGAAAGGTAGGAAGGGCCGGGCGCATCACTTGCGACCCCAGGCCACCCGGGTGCCCACGCCCAGGCGCTGGGCGGTGGCGCGGACATGCGCATGGGTGATGGCCACGGCCAGCGCATCGGCGGCATCGGCCTGCAGCTTGCCCTTGAGGTTGAGCATCACCCCGACCATGTGCTGGACCTGCACCTTGTCCGCCCCACCCTTGCCGACCACTGCCAGCTTGATCTCGGTGGCGGCGTACTCGTGCACGGGCAAATCGCGCAGCACCACCGCGCTGATCGCCGCGCCGCGCGCCTGGCCCAGCTTGAGTGCCGAATCCGGGTTGCGCGACATGAAGACCTGCTCGATGGCGACCTCATCCGGACGATACTCCTCGATGATCGCGGCCAGCCCGAGCAACAGGCGCTTCAGGCGCGAAGCGAAGTCGCCTTCGCCCAGCAGCACCAGCGGCTGGTGGTGGACGTGCACGCTTCGCCCCGCCGCGTCGATGTCGATGATGCCGACGCCGGTGCGCTGCGAGCCTGGATCAATGCCGAGGATGCGGGTCATGGGCGGCGCCGTCAGGCGCCCAACGAGGCCTGGTCGACGTTCGAATAGACGTCCTGGACATCGTCCAGGTCTTCCAGCATGTCCAGCAGCTTGCGCACCTGCAGCGCGGTGTCGCCGTCCACGGCGATGTCGTTGTCGGCGCGGAAGGTGATTTCGGCGTGGTCCGGCGCCAGGCCAGCCGCGGCGATCGCATCCTTGACGGCGGTGAAGGCGTCGGGCGTGGTGATCACGTCAATCGCGCCATCTTCCGGATAGACGACCACGTCATCGGCGCCGGCCTCGATCGCCGCCTCGGTGAGGCGCTCCTCATCCGAGCCTGCGGCGAAGCTCAGCACGCCAAGGCGCTTGAACATGAAAGCGACCGAGCCTTCGGTACCCATGTTGCCGCCGCACTTGCTGAAAGCGTGGCGGACATCGGCCACGGTGCGCACGCGGTTATCGGTGAGGCAATCGACGATGACGGCCACGCCACCGGGGGCATAGCCCTCGTAGCGGATCTCCTCGTACTCCACGCCTTCCAGCTCACCGGTGGCCTTCTTGATGGCGCGCTCGATGACGTCCTTGGACATATTGGCGGTCAGGCCCTTGTCCATGGCCACGCGCAGGCGCGGGTTGTTGTTCGGATCACCACCGCCGGCACGGGCGGCCACGCCGATCTCGCGGATGATCTTGGTGAAGACCTTGCCGCGCTTTGCGTCGGACGCATTCTTGCGGGCTTCGATGGAGGGGCCTCTGCCCATGGGTATTCCAGTGCAAGCGGATGACAGGGCGCGGATTTTACCTGATCCCCTGGCCGCACTGCCTTCAGTGCCGGAACCGGCCCGCATCGAGGAAGGCGGCCACCTGCGTGGCCACTTCGGCCGACAACACAAGCCCGCTGTGGCCGCAGGCCACTTCGCAATGATCGGCCAGGCCCGGCCAGCGGGTTTCGGCCAGGGCGACGGTGCCATCGGAGCAGCCCTCGATATGCGCGAACCAGCGGCCGAAGCCGTTGGCCACCGTGCCGGCGACCATGCCCACGGCGGGCCGTGCGTCCCACAGCGCAACGCCCCGACGCAGCAAGCCGGCCGAGCGCCCCAGGGCTACGCTGGCCCCGAAGCTGCGCAAGCCGCCGGCCACCGCGCTGCCGAGCAGGGGCGAACCGACGCAGACCACGCGGCTGATCGGCGTGGAGGGCCAATTGCGCAGGGCTTCCAGCGCCAGCAGGCCGCCGAGGCTGTGCCCGACCAGCCCCTGGCTGCCGGTGGCGTTGATGCGATCGATCAAGCGCGGCATCGCCGCCTCGGCGCCGCCGAGCAGGCTGGCGTAGCCGAACAGCTCCACCTCATGCCCGGCGCGGCGAAGCCGCCAGGCCAGCGGCGCCAGCCAATGCCGGGTATTCCATAGCCCGTGGACGAGCAGTACCCGCATGGGAGCCCTCGCGCTGCGCGGCCGGGGATCAGCCGCAGTCGACGCCGGTGATGACGTTGCTGCCGTCGATGCGCACGTTGATGCGATCGGGCTTGAAGTCACGGGTGGCGGCCTGGCCGGGGGCGAGCGGACGGATCAGTCCGGCGCCACTCTCTTTCCATACGCGGGCGAGGTTCTGCTCATTGGCAGGCTGGCCGACGGCCCAAGCGACGCGATCGGCGTGGCAGGTGCCGCTGCTGCTGATCTGCGGACCCGGGCTATCGGGCTGCAGGGGTTTACCGGGTGCGCACGCCGTCAATCCGCACATTGCTACTGCAACCACAGCCAGCGACATCCCTGCGATCTTCATCGGTCTTCTCCTGGTGGAAGAGAGCTGCGGCCGCAGTCTAGCGCCATTGCGCTATCCCCCGCGCCTGTCGGCGCCCCCCCTTGTGCACAAGGGGGGCTGTTTCTCCATCTTGGTCTTTGCATGTCTGACGGTTTGCACTGCGCGGTAGCTTTCGTTGCCTTACGGTGCGGGCCCCGACCCCTCGGGGGCAGGCGTTTCGGTTCCGGCGTACGTCCATGTACTCAGTCACCGACCGTGGGCCATCCATGGCCCACTAACGCCTGCCCCCGAGGGGTCGGT